>Ga0065709_1005871_pt1 | contig 96526 bp, 80 predicted proteins | sample Hoacrofraction14_2_FD_59096 | JGI IMG/M metagenome (GOLD analysis project Ga0065709, IMG submission 59096) | Hoatzin crop microbial communities from Cojedes, Venezuela, sample from fiber fraction 14 v1 | ecosystem: Host-associated > Birds > Digestive system > Esophagus > Crop | place: Venezuela...
GAGCACAGGATCCTTAAGGTCATCGATTACATACCGCACCTTAAAAAGCTCGGCGTGGGGGCGGTGCTCTTCAACCCGCTCTTTTCGTCGGTAGCGCACGGCTACGACCAGAACGACTTAAGGCGGGTGGACGAAAGGCTCGGCACTAACGACGACCTAAAGGAGGTCTGCCGGGCTCTCCACGACGCGGGGATAAGGGTGATGTTCGACGCGGTGTTCAACCATGTCGGCAGGGGCTTCTTCGCCTTCAAGGACCTCAAGGAGAAGGGCTGGGAGTCGCCCTACCGCGAGTGGTTCACGACCAATTTCGACGGCGACAGCCCCTACGGCGACGGCTTCTGGTACGAGGGCTGGGAAGGCCACTACGACCTGGTGAAGCTCAGCCTCTGGAACCACGACGTCCGTGAGTACCTCTTCGACAGCGTGAGGATGTGGATAAATGAGTTCGGCATCGACGGCCTGCGGCTCGACGTGGCCTATATGCTCGACCGCGGCTTCATGCACGACTTAAGGTGCGTGACGGACGCCGAAAAGCAGGATTTCTTCCTCTTCGGGGAAGCCCTCTTCGGCGACTACAACCAGCTCCTCGGCGACGGGATGCTCCACTCGGTCACGAACTACGAGTGCTACAAGGGAATACATTCGAGCATCAACAGCCTGAACTTCTTCGAGATTTCCTTCTCCTACAACAGACAGTTCGGACCCGAGCAGTGGACGCTCTACAAGGGGAAGCACCTGATTTCATTTATCGACAACCACGACGTCGCGAGGATCGCGAGCGTCATAAACGATTCAAGGAACCTCGAGTGCGCTTTCGTGATGCAGTTCACCATGCCGGGCATACCCTGCGTCTACTACGGAAGCGAATGGGGCATAAAGGGGCGCAAGGAGGACGGCGACTGGGCGCTTCGGCCCGCGGTCGAAAAGCCGGAGTGGAACGGCTTAACCGACCTCACCGCCGCGCTCGCGAAGATGCGCGCGGGCTCTAAGGCGCTTTGCTACGGCGGCTACCGCAACGTCCAGGTGAAGAACCGCCAGCTCGTCTTCGCGAGGGACCTCGACGGTGAAAGCGTCTATACGCTCCTCAACCTCGACGACGGCGGCTTCGACGTGTACGGCGACTACCTGAACGGGCATTTCAAGGACCTCGTGACGGGGCAGGAGATGGACCTTTCGGGCTCCTACTGCATACCCGCCCACGGATACGCGGTGCTTGCGCGCGCCTGAGCTGAAAGGCCGCCCCGCCGCGTGTAAAGTTAAGGAAGCGCGGGCGCGGCGCGGATCATTTAAAATAGTGCGGTGAAGGGGGAGCCGCGCCGGCTTTTTGCCGGGCGGATGAAGAGATGAAACCGATACTTTGGATAGTGATACCCTGCTACAACGAGGAAGAGGTCCTGCCGGTCACGGCGGGGCTCTTTAAGGACGAGCTGCGGCTGCTTATGGAGAAGGGCAAGGTGAGCGGCGAAAGCCGCGTGCTCTTCGTCAACGACGGGAGCCGCGACGCCACCTGGGACCTCATCTTAAAGCTCGCTTCGGAAAATGAAGAGTTCGAGGGCGTGACGTTAAGCCGCAACCGCGGCCACCAGAACGCAGTCTACGCCGGCCTCATGGAGGCGAAGGAGCGGGCCGACATAGCGATTTCAATCGACTGCGACGGGCAGGACGACATCTCCGCGATGGAGGCGATGGTCGACGCCTACGCCGAAGGCTGCGACATCGTCTACGGAGTCCGCTCCGCGAGGAAGGACGACACCTTCTTCAAGCGGACGAGCGCCCACGCCTTCTACGGCCTCATGAACAAGATGGGCGCGGAAGTGGTCTACGACCACGCGGACTACCGCCTGGTTTCAAAGCGCGTCCTCGAGGCATTTTCCGACTACCGCGAAGTGAACCTTTTCCTTCGGGGGATGTTCCCGCTCATCGGCTTTAAGAGCACGTCCGTCTATTACGAGCGGCACGAGCGCATGGCGGGCAAGTCCCACTACCCGCTCTCGAAGATGTTCCACCTCGCCGTGGACGGCATCACCTCGCTCTCTGTCAAGCCTCTCCATATCATTTCCTTCCTTGGCGCGCTGACCGCGCTCTTCGGCCTCGGGTGCATAGTCTGGGTCGTTGTGCGCTGGATGATGGGCGCGACGGTCGCGGGCTGGCCGAGCACGCTGTGCGCCATCTGCCTGCTCGGCGGAATCCAGCTGCTGAGCATCGGCGTCCTCGGAGAGTACGTCGGCAAAATCTACATGGAGACGAAGCAGCGCCCGCGCTACTGCCTCTCCGAGCGCACCTACGCCGAGGGCGGAAAAGTCGACGGCGGGCGCGTGCTCTCCTCCCGGCCGAAGGACGATTCGGAAAATGCAGGGAGCGAAGACTGAATATTTACCATTTGATCCATGGCGGAGCGCGGGAAAAGCGCTCCTTTTTAAATCGCTCATTTAAAAAGGGGAGGGCGAGCTTGCGAAAAACGGGAGGCCGTGTTATTGTGTTAGCACTCGGACAGAAGAAGTGCTAACAGAGGCGCTTTTGCCTGAAAAGGAGGAAATATGGAGAAGAGGGAATACAGGGGATTCGAAGAGGGAGCGAGCTACAGGGTGGTGCCGGTTTTAAGCAGCATCATCGTGCCGTATTCATCGGGGAGGCTCGCCACCTTCGGGATAGAAGCGGGGGAGCTAGAAACCCTGCAGCTTGCTGAAGTGACGGTTTTGTTCTTTCCGCTGAAAGAATATCCGTCGGTTCCAGTCGAGGAGCTGGCCCGCGCCGCGTTCTTCCCGCTCGGAGTGGCTGGAAAGATCGACAAGGTATGGGAGGCTCCCACCGGAACCTTCATACAGGCGACTATGAACGAAAAGGTTTCTATGTCCTATTTTAGGAACCTGAAGGGAACGGCCGTGGCGGCCGGAAGCTTGGCCGCCGAAGTAAATGACATGACGCCCGGGACTGCGCGGAAAAAGCTCCGCGCCCTTAAGAATATAGTCGCGCCGCTGGCGGACGGCAATCCGGGCGTGATGGACTTCGTCGAAAGCTGCGGCGACATCAACCAATTCGCGGGGAAAGTCGGGCAGGCCTTCCAGCAGCTCACGATAGATGAAAAGTACGAGCTCTTGGAGGCCGATTCCCTCAGCAAGAGGGCGGACCTGATCTCCAAAGGCGCCAAGGAGTACGTCGCTACCTGCAAGGTGGAAAGCGACATCGCCAAGATGATGGCGATCGACGAAATACCGCTCAAAATCGCGGCGGCCAAAAAGAAAATGCTTTACCTGCAAAGGGAGATAGACTTCCTTGAAGGCCGCGATACGGAAGAGGACAGCCTCAAGAAGCGCGTCGAGCGAAGCGCCATGCCCGAAGCCGTGAAGAAGGAGGTAATGAAGGACGTAAAAAAGCTCGAGATGGAGAGCCCGAGCTCGGCGGAGTACAACCTCCTTTATTCTTACGTCGACTTCATGCTCCAGCTCCCCTGGGAGGCGGACGAGAGCGGGAAAATAGACCTCGCCAAGGCCCGCGCGGTCTTAGACAAGGAGCACTACGGCCTTGAGAAAGTCAAGGAGCGCTTCATAGAGCAGCTGGCCGTCATGTCGCTAAAAGGAGAGCAGAGCGGCTCGATCCTCCTTCTCATCGGGCCGCCCGGGACGGGCAAGACCTCGCTCGGCAAGAGCATAGCCGATGCCCTCGGGCGAAAGTACTCCCGCGTGTCGCTCGGAGGCGTCAGGGACGAGGCCGAGATAAGGGGGCACAGGCGGACCTACGTCGGCGCCATGCCGGGACGCATCATGCAGGGCATAAAGCGCGCGGGCAGCGCAAACCCGGTCGTCGTCCTCGACGAAATCGACAAGCTCTGCTCCAGCTACAGCGGCGACCCGTCGGCAGCGCTTTTGGAGGTCCTCGACCCCGAGCAGAACTCGAACTTCACGGACCATTACCTGAACGTCCCCTACGACCTCTCGAACGTGCTCTTCATCTGCACGGCGAACGCCTGGGACACCATACCCGCCCCGCTCCTTGACCGCATGGAGGTCATAGGGATACCTGGATACACGCCCGAGGAGCACTTCCAGATCGGAAAGAAGCACCTTTTGGCGAGGGCGCTGAAGGAGACGGGCCTTAAGAAGGGCGACCTCAAGGTCACGGATGCCGCGCTTAAGAAAATCATTTCCGAATATACGATGGAGGCGGGGGTCCGCGGACTGTACAAGCAGCTCCTGGCCATCTGCCGCAAGGCGGCCGTCAAGCTAACGGAGGAAGGCGCCTCGCCGGTCAAGGTCGGCCCGCAGGACCTTGGGGAGTACCTCGGAAATAAAAAGGTGCGGCACGACAAGGTCGGAAGGGAGGCGCGGCCGGGCGTCGTGACGGGGCTTGCCTACACGCAGGCGGGCGGCGAGATACTTTTCATCGAGACGCTCTCGATGGCGGGCAAGGGCGATGTAAAGCTCACCGGCCAGATCGGGGACGTCATGAAGGAGAGCGCGGAGACCGCGGTCAGCCTCTTGAGGTCGAGAGTCCTCGAGGACGGCTATCTTTCGGAGCACGACCTGCACATCCACGTGCCGGCCGGAGCCGTGCCGAAGGACGGGCCTTCGGCGGGAATCACGATGTTCACGGCGCTCGTGTCGCTCGTCACGGGCCGGAAAGTGCCCTCGAGCCTCGCGATGACGGGCGAGATATCCCTGCGCGGGCAGGTGCTCCCGATCGGCGGCCTTCCCGAGAAGCTGATGGCGGCGCAGAGGGCGGGAGTCAAGAAAGTGCTCATCCCGCAGGACAACGTCGAGGACCTCGAGGAGGTCTCCGAAGAGGTGAGGTCGGCGCTTGAGATCGTGCCGGTCGGAACCGTCGACGACGTCCTGCGCGAGACCGGGCTTTCGAAGGCTCTGGAAAAGCAGTGACGGATATGCTGCCGGCCATGGGGCTTTCCCATGGGCCGGCGAAGAGAGCGGGGCTTTGGGGCGTTCCCAAGGCCCCGCTCTTATCAAAAGATGATTTAATTTACGCGAAATACAGAACAATACGCCCCTCAAAGCTGATTGTCGGAAAGCGGCCTTTGTGGTAGAGTAAAACATAAGCGTAAAGCGCTCGCGAAGCGCGCCAATTTAAGGAGGGGTTTCCCATGCGAACAAGCGGTATACTGTGTCCAGTAAGCTCCATTTCGTCGAAGTACGGGATCGGATGCTTTTCAAAAGAAGCCTATGAATTCGTCGACTTCCTAAGGGACGCCGGCCAGTCCTATTGGCAGGTCCTGCCCTTTGGCCCGACGAGCTTCGGCGATTCGCCCTACCAGAGCTTTTCGACCTTTGCCGGCAACCCCTATTTCATCGACCTTGAGACCCTCCGCGAAGAAGGGCTTTTGACCTGGGAGGAGCTTTCGGGCTATGATTTCGGCTCGGATCCGGGCTTCGTCGACTACGGCGCGATCTACAGCTCGCGCTTCGGGGCTTTGAGGATCGCTTTCTGGCGCTTCAAGGCGAACCCCGACAAGGAGTACGCCGCCTTCCTGAAGAAGAACGCCTTCTGGCTCGACGACTTCGCGCTCTTCATGGCGCTGAAGGAGAAGAACGGCGGCGCTTCGTGGGCCGAGTGGCCGGACGAGCTTAGGAACCGCGACGCCGAGGCGCTCAAGGCCGCCAAGGCGGAGCTCGCCGACGAGATCGATTTCTACCGCTTCCAGCAGTACGAGTTCGAGAAGCAGTGGGACAAGCTCCACGCCTACGCGCTGTCGCAGGGCGTAAGGATAATCGGCGACATCCCCTTCTACACCGCTTTCGACAGCTCCGATTCCTGGGCCAATCCGAAAATGTTCCTCTTCGACGAGAACAACGTGCCGGTCAAGGTCGCGGGCTGCCCGCCCGATGCCTTCTCGGCCGACGGCCAGCTCTGGGGCAACCCGATCTACAACTGGACGTACATGAAGAGGACGAAGTACTCCTGGTGGATAAAGAGGATCCGCCGCTGCGTCGAGCTGTGCGACGTCCTGAGGGTCGACCATTTCCGCGCCTTCGACGAGTACTACGAGATTCCTTACGGCGAGCCGACCGCGAAGAACGGCGTCTGGAAGCCGGGTCCCGGCATCGGCCTTTTCAACGAAGTAGAGAAGCAGATCGGCAAGGTCGAGATCATCGCCGAGGACCTCGGATACATCACCGAGAGCGTCAGGAAGCTCGTCGACGAGACCGGCTTCCCGGGCATGAAGGTCCTTGAGTTCGCCTTCGACCCGAGGGAAGAGAGCGATTACCTTCCGCACAACTACGTGCAGAACAGCGTAGTGTACACGGGCACCCACGACAATGAGACGGTGCGCGGCTGGGTCGAGAACCTCAGCGACGCCGACAGGGACTTCGCCCGCAAGTACATCCGCTCCGAGTACACCGACTACAACGCGTTCACCTGGGACTTCATCAGGACGGCCTGCGCGTCGGTTTCCGACACCTGCATCGTCCCGATCCAGGACTACCTCTGCAAGGGCAACGAGGCGAGGATCAACCATCCCTCGACGACCGGCACGAACTGGAAGTGGCGCCTGAGGCCGAACGAGCTCTCCGGCGACCTCGCGAAGTCTATTTACGACATGACGAAGCTGTACTGCAGGCTTTCGGATTTCAAGAAGAAGGCCGAGGCGGAGGAGGCCGCGAGGATAGCCGCCGAGAAGAAGAAGCAGGACATCGAGTGGCGCGTAAATGAAAAGCTGGAAGCTCTTAGGAGCCGCGGCGAGCAGGCCGACGAGGCCAAGGTCCGCGCCGAGGTCGCCTACGAGGACAGGCGCATGGAAGAGCTTGCCGCCGAGTCGAAGGCAAAGGGAGCTTTCTTCTCTGCCGAGGACGCGCTTATGATCGTCAGGCAGGAGCTGGCGGAAGGCAAGGCTTTTGAGTAAAATGAAGTGAGCGAGGGGCGGAATCGGCAAAGGCGGTTCCGCCCCCGTGCCTAAGAGGCAGGCCTTAAAAGCAAGGGCGGGAAGAGCGCTTGTGGAAGGCCCTTAGGCGGAGCCGCCGCGGCGCGGCCGAAGGTGGAATCCACGCGCAAAAAAAGCGCGGCCGGGAAGGCCCTTGGGCTTTGCATTTTCAAAGGAGAGGCGTAAGGTTTGAGCAGAGCGGACGAGATATTCGTGTCCATGTGCAGGGACATACTTGACAACGGGACGGACACTCGCGGCGAGAAGGTCCGCCCGAAGTGGCCGGACGGCGAGAGCGCGTACACGATAAAGCAGTTCGGAGTGGTGAACCGCTACGACCTTTCGAAGGAGTTCCCCGCGCTGACTTTGAGGCGCACGGCGCTTAAGAGCTGCATGGACGAGATCCTCTGGATCTGGCAGCGGAAGTCGAACAACATCCACGACTTAAAGCCCCACATCTGGGACGAGTGGGCGGACGAGGAAGGTTCGATAGGAAAGGCCTACGGCTACCAGGCGGGAGTCAAGTCGCAGTACGCGGAAGGGATGTTCGACCAGACCGACCGCGTGATATACGACCTGAAGAACAACCCGTTCAGCCGCAGGATAGTTACCAACCTCTATAATTTCCACGACCTCCACGAGATGAGGCTCTACCCCTGCGCCTGGTCGGTGACCTTCAACGTCACGCAGAAGAAGGGGCACGACAAGCTGACCCTTAACGCTGTGCTCACGCAGCGCTCGCAGGACGTTCTGGCGGCTAACAACTGGAACGTCTGCCAGTACTCGATCCTCGTCATGATGCTCGCGCAGGTGACGGGCATGGAGCCGGGAGAGCTCGTGCACGTGATAGCGGACGCGCACATTTACGACAGGCACGTCCCGATCATCGAGGAGCTCATAAAGCGCCCGCAGTACGACGCGCCGAAGGTCAGCCTCAATCCCGAGGTCACGGATTTCTACGGCTTCACGACGGACGACCTCATAGTCGAAGGATACAAGCACGGAGAGCAGATAAAGGACATACCGATCGCGGTGTGACGGGAGGACAAGGAATGCAGGCAATCGCGGCTGTCGACGGAGGCTGGGGGATCGGCTACAAGGGAAAGCTACTCGTGTCGATCCCGGAGGACCTGAAGCGCTTCAGGGAGCTGACGCTCGGAAAGACGGTCATCTACGGGCGGAAGACCCTCATGACCTTCCCGGGCGGGAAGCCCTTGAAGAAGAGGCGCAACATCATACTGACGACGGATCCGGAGTTTACGGCCGAAGGCGCTGAGATCGCGCACTCCGTCGAGGAGGCGCTGGAGCTAGTAAAAGGAACGCCCGGGGACGACATAGTGGTCATCGGCGGCGAGAGCGTGTACCGGGAGTTCCTGCCTTACGTCGACCGGGCGGAGATAACCGCGATCGACTATACCTACCAGGCAGACGCCCATTTTCCGAATCTGGACGAGGACGATGAGTGGGAGCTTGCGGCGGAGAGCGACGAGATAACTTGTTTCGACATCTGCTATACGTTCAGGACTTATGAGAGGAAGGCTGGGAAATGAAGCATCGCGAGGGCACGAAGGCGGTCAGGGTAGGCAGCGTGACGGTCGGCGGGGGAAGCCCCGTCAGCGTGCAGTCGATGACGAACACGAAGACCGAGGACGCATCGGCGACGATCGCGCAGATCCTAAGGCTCGAGGAGGCGGGGTGCGACATAATAAGGAGCACCGTGCCGACGCTTGAGGCGGCCGAAGCCTTTAAGGAAATCAAGAAGAACATACATATCCCGATCGTGGCCGACGTCCACTTCGACTATCGGCTCGCCGTCGCCGCGCTTGAGAGCGGGGCGGACGCGGTCCGCATCAACCCGGGCAACATCGGCTCGGTCGACCGCGTAAGGGCGGTCGTCGCGGCGGCGAAGGAGCGCGGGGCCGCGATAAGGGTCGGCGTCAATTCGGGCTCGCTCGAAAAAAACTTGGTTGAAAAGTACGGAGGCGTGACGGCGGAAGGGCTGGTGGAGAGCGCGCTCGACAAGGCGCGGCTCATCGAGGACATGGGCTACGACAACCTCGTGATATCCATTAAGTCCTCGGACGTTATGATGAGCATAAAGGCGCACGAGCTCATCGCCGAGAAGACGCGCTATCCTCTCCACGTCGGGATCACCGAGGCGGGGACGGTATTTACCGGGGCGATAAAGTCGTCGGTCGGGCTGGGCGTTATCTTGAACGAAGGCATAGGCGACACGATACGCGTCTCGCTGACGGGCGACCCGGTCGAGGAGGTGCGCGCGGGAAGGCAGATCCTAAAGGCCCTCGGCCTTAAGAAGGACATGCCCGAAGTCGTATCCTGCCCGACCTGCGGGCGGACGCAGATCGACCTCATAAGCCTGGCGGGCAAGGTCGAGGAGCTCGTGCAGGGCGCGGGCTGCGACGTCAAGGTCGCGGTAATGGGCTGCGTGGTGAACGGCCCCGGCGAAGCCCGCGAGGCGGATCTTGCGGTCTGCGGCGGCAGGGGAGTCGGCCTTTTGATGAAGAAGGGCGAGATCCTCAGAAAGGTGCCGGAGGAGGAGCTGCTCGCCGAGTTCAAGAAAGAGTTCGACGCATTGGTGGAATCGAGAAAGGCTTAAGGGGACGCGTATAATCGATGCTTGACCGAGAAATGACCATCAAGGAAGTATTCCCCAACCTGGAGCTCCCGGAGGAGCTCCGGGCGTTTTTTGCGGAAGCGAAGGTGACGCAGCTCACTATGAAACGCAAAGAAAAGCGCTTCAGGGTGTACGTGACCTTCCCGACGTGGATAAAGAAGGAGCACATCTACCGCTTCGAGCAGGAGCTTAAAAGCCAGGTCTTCTGCGTCAAGGACGCCGAGGTGACGGTCGTCGAGCGCTTCAGGCTTTCGGCACAGTACACGCCGGAGAATTTCTATGCCGCCTACAGGGAGAGCATGCTCCTTGAGACCCGCGAGAAGAGCCCCCTGATCGGGCAGTTCTTCTCGCAGACGCGCATAACCTTCCCCGATGCATTTACGGTAAGGGCCACAGTGCCCGAGAATATCCTTTTCAACGAAGTCCCCGACCTCATAAAGAAGTACATAGAGAAGGTGTTCATGCTCCGCGCGGGCTTCTCCGGGATCGACATCGAGGCGGAGACCTACAGGGAGGACACGAAGGAATATATAAGGCGCGACCGCGAGAAGATCGCGCGCCGCGTCGAGGAGGCCGCCCGCCGCCGCCAGAAGGCGGAGGAGGAGGCCCCGAAGGCCGAAAAGCTCACCCGCGAGACGGAAAGGGGCTACCGCCAGAGGAAGTTCGGGATGGCAAAGGATCCCGACATGGTCCTCGGCAACGACGTCGAGGGCGAAATCACCGCGATCGAGGAAATAACCGACGAGCCCAGGGAGGTAGTCATAAGGGGCGAGGTCTTCGCCGTCGAGACGAAGACGACGCGCAACCTCAAGGTCATGATGGTCCTCTCGCTGACGGACTACACCGACAGCATAAGGGTGAAGCTGTGGCTGACGCCGGAGGAGCAGCCCGCCTACGAGGCGGCGTTCAGGAAGGGCGCCTGCTTCGTCATAAAGGGCAAAGCCGACTACGACAGGTTCGAGAACGAGTACCTGATAACCAACGTAGTCGGCATAAAGAAAATCGAGAAAATAAAAAGCACGAGGACCGACGAAGAGCCGGTTAAGCGCGTCGAGCTCCACTGCCACACCAAGATGAGCGAGATGGACGCGGTCTCGTCGGCCTCGTCGATAATAAAGCAGGCGATGGCCTTCGGGATGAGCGCCCTCGCGATCACCGACCACGGCGTCGTCCAGGCCTTCCCCGAGGCCGCGCACACCGCGCCGCCGGGAGGGGACTTCAAGGTCATCTACGGCTGCGAGGGGTACCTCGTCGACGACGAGGCGAGCCTTGCGGAGGGAAAGCTCGACGTTCCCGTGGACGGCGAGATGGTCGCCGTGTCGGTGGCCGCCGCGGGCGGAAGCCCGTCGAAGCACCCGATAATAGAGCTGGCGGCCTCGAAGCTGGGCGAAGGCCGTGTGCTCTCCAATTTCCATACGCTCATAAACCCCGAGATGCCGCTTCCCTTCGACGCGCAGCAAAAGACGGGGCTTACGGACAGCGTGCTCGCGCGCGCGCCCAAGGCCGCGGAGGCCATCGCCGCTTTCATAGAATTCGCGGGCGGCCGCCCGATCCTCCTCTACGACGCGGCGGCGGAATCCACCTTTTTGAGGGAAGAGTACAAAAGGGCGGGATACGCCCCCGAAGAAGTATTCAGAGGCGGCACGGTCGTGGACGTCCAGGCCGTGATGCGCGCGGTCGTCCCGATCGATCTGAAGAGGACCTTCGAGATAACGGCCAAGAAGCTAAAGGCTGCAAAAGGCGACGCGATGACCCTGCCCGAAAGGGCGGACGCGCTGGCGCTTATTTACGCCCACGCGGCGCGGGCGGCCAAAAAGCAGGGGTCGGGGACCTTCGCGGAGCTGCAGGAGAAGAACCGAGCGTCGGCCGAGAGGATAAAGTCGCTGCCCTACTACCACATTATCCTGCTCGCGAAAAATGAAACCGGCAGGGTCAACCTCTACCGCCTCGTGTCGGAGTCGCACGTCAACTATTTCAGGCGGCGCCCGAGGATCCCCAGGAGCGTCCTCAACAAGTACAGGGAAGGGATTATCGTGGGCTCGGCCTGCTCGGCGGGAGAGCTCTACCAGGCGATCCTGCACGGCAAGAGCGACGCGGAGCTCGCGGGGATCGTCGGCTATTACGACTACCTTGAGGTGCAGCCGATCGGCAACAACGGCTACCTGGTAAGGGAAAAGCTAAGCGGCATAACTTCGGACGACGACCTTCGGGACATAAACCGCAGGATCGTCCGCTTGGGCGAGCTCTACAAAAAGCCCGTCGCCGCCACCTGCGACGTTCATTTTCTGAATCCCGAGGACGCGGTGTACAGGTCGGTCATACAGGCATCGCACGGGTACAAGGACGTCGAGCAGCCGCCGCTCTACCTGCACACGACGCGGGAGATGCTCGACGAATTTTCCTACCTCGGTGCGGAAAAGGCCTACGAGGTCGTCGTTGAAAATACTAATCTCATAGCAAGCTGGATAGGCGACGTGTCGCCCATTTACCCCGACAAATGCCCGCCCGTCATCGAGAACTCGGACGGCGAGCTCATGGATATGTGCATGAAGAAGGCGAAGTCGATGTACGGCGCCCCGCTTCCTTCGATCGTCAAGGAGAGGCTCGACAAGGAGCTCGGGTCGATAATAAAGAACGGCTACGCGGTCATGTACATAATCGCGCAGAGGCTCGTGAAGAAGTCGAACGAGGACGGCTACCTCGTGGGCTCGCGGGGGTCGGTCGGAAGCTCCTTCGCGGCGACCATGGCCGACATAACGGAGGTCAACCCGCTGCCGCCGCACTACCTCTGCCCCGAGTGCAAGTACAGCGACTTCGATTCCGAGACCGTCAAGTCCTTCGCCGGCTGCTGCGGCACCGACATGCCGGACGCGGTCTGCCCGAGGTGCGGGGCGAAGCTTATGAAGTGCGGCTTCGACATACCCTTCGAGACCTTCTTGGGCTTTAAGGGCGACAAGGAGCCCGACATCGACCTCAACTTCTCGGGCGACGAGCAGAGCGTCGCGCAGGCGTACACGGAAGTCATTTTCGGAAAAGGGCAGACCTTCAACGCCGGGACGGTCTTAACCGTCGCCGACAAGACGGCCTACAGCTATACCTACAAGTTCTTCGAGGACCTTAAAAAACCCAAGCGCCGCTGCGAGCTGGAGCGGCTGGCGGGCGGAGTCGAGGGCGTCAGGAGCTCGACCGGCCAGCACCCGGGCGGCGTAATCGTCGTGCCGCGCGGCATGGAGATAAATACCTTCACGCCCGTCCAGCATCCCGCGAACAAAGAGGAGTCTAACGTCATTACGACGCATTTCGACTACCACTCGATCGACAAGAACCTACTAAAGCTCGACATCCTCGGGCACGACGACCCGACGATAATAAGGATGCTTAAGGACACGACGGGGACGGAGCCCCTGGACGTGCCCTTGAACGACCCGGGCGTCCTTTCGCTCTTTGCGGGGACGGAGGCCCTTGGCATAAGCCCCGACGACTTGGGGCTGCCGCTCGGGGTCTGGGGCGTCCCCGAGTTCGGCACGAGGTTCGTCATGGGGATGCTCCTCGACGCCAAGCCCAAGACCTTCACTGACCTCATCAGGATCTCGGGCCTTTCGCACGGCACGGACGTCTGGATCGGGAACGCGCAGGAGTTCATAAAGAACGGCGACTGCACGCTTTCGACGGCCATCTGCACCCGCGACGACATAATGCTCGACCTCATCTCCTGGGGCGTCGAGCCCGAGCACTCCTTCAAGATCATGGAGTCGGTGCGGAAGGGAAAAGGCCTTAAGCCCGACCAGGAGGCGGAGATGAAGGAGCACGGCGTGCCCGACTGGTACATCGAGTCCTGCAAGCGGATCAAGTACATGTTCCCGAAGGCCCACGCCGCGGCCTACGTCATGAACGCCTTCCGCATCGCCTACTACAAGATCAACTATCCGCTGCACTACTACGCCGCGATGTTCTCGGTCCGCTGCGCCTTCGACTACGAGAAGATGGCCCAGGGCCGCGACGTCCTCGAGGAGAACATAAGGCTCCTCGACGAGAATTCTGAAAATGAAAAGCAGTCGGACACTGAAAAGAAGCTCTCCACGGGAATGCTCCTCGCGAGGGAGATGTACCTCAGGGGCTACGAGTTCGAGCGGATCGACCTGAAGCGGGCCGACCCCGTGAACTTCACCGTCCAGGACGGTAAGATAATGCCATCGATAACCTCCCTGAACGCCATCGGCGAGAACGCTGCGGTGCAGATCTCCGAGGCGGCGAAGAAAGGCCCCTTCATCTCGAAGGAGGATTTCAAGAACCGCTCGCGCGCCACGGCGACGATGACGGATATGCTCTGCCGCTTAGGGATACTTGAAAACCTCCCGGAGACGAGCCAGATGTCCCTCTTCGACATTCACGGCGGCGGCACGGGCTCGTTTTAAGGTTGGGGCTTTCGTTGCAAGAGGGCGTTTTATGGTGTATCATCAGAGGGACTTTATGCTTAGGCAGGGCAAAAGAGCCCTGTCCTGAGCTTTAGGTATGCATTTGCGTGAAAGTGCTTCATGAAAAGAGGCGCGCTTCGGCGGGGGATCGCACGATATGGCCGAGAATTCAGTAGACGGGGCAAGGACCAGAGGCCTGCTCCTTACGCCGGCGGATTTTACCGTTACGGTCGGCGAAGCGGCGGAGGAATACTCCGGCCGCCTTTCAGTGCGCGCGCCGAAGGGCAGGCACTTAAGGGGCGAGGCGACGTCGGACTCCGAGAGGCTAAAGCTCGACGCGGAGAAGCTCGACGACGCGAACCACGTGATACGCTTCCGCGTCTCGCTCAAGGGCATAGGCCCCGGCGAGGCGGCCAGGTGCCACATAATCGTCGCGACCCCCTACGGCGAGGCGAAGGTTCCCGTGTGGATCACGAAAGAGCCTAAGGAGACGCCGCATGCCATGGGCCGCGGCATCACGGACCTTAAGTCGTTCACTGCGCTCGCGAAGAAGTCCTACGACGAGGCCTTCAGGCTCTTTTCGGTCAATTCCTTTGAAGATGTAATAAAGAACGAGGACAAGCGCGTGGAGGCGCTCTACCGCGCCCTGTCCGCGCCGCCCGTCAGCTACCACAGGATGGAAGAGTTCCTGGTCGCGCTCGGCCTAAAGGAGCCGGTCTACGTGAGCGCCGAGTCCGAGAGCGCTTCATTTTTCGAGATGAAGGAATCGCGCCAGGAGTCGATTACGCTACGCCGCAGCTCCTGGGGCTCGCTCAAAATCGAAGCCTCCTGCAGCGCGTCCTTTATCGAGCTCCCCAAGAGCAGGGTCTTGAGCGAGGACTTCAACGGCTCGATCTGCGAGTTCCCCTACGTCATAAGGCGGGACAAGCTCGCCTCCGGGCGGAACTTCGCCGTAATCACCTTAAAGTCCTTCCATTCGACCATACGCTTCTCCGTCACGGCTTCCTGCGACGGCGAAATGGAGATCGACAGCGACTCCGCCGGCAGGCGCAACCGCCTCCGCCTCGCGGAATCCTACATAAAGTACAGGAGCGGCCGCATCACCGCGCAGCGGCTCCGCGCCGAGACCGCGCAGCGGCTCTATATCATGCGGCAGCTCGGCGACGCGGACGTGATGCTGCGCCTTTACGAGACCTATATCGAGTACATAAGCGGCAGGCAGGAAGAAGCTTCGAAGCTTATGGTCGGCCTTTCTTCCTACGATTTTGAAAATGAAGCGCCGAAGGCCCGCGCGGCCTTCATGTACCTCGGGCTTTCGATGGGCTTCATCGAAGGAGAGCAGGCGGAAAATGCCGTCCGCTGCATTTCCGAGTTCTACAAGAGGGAGAGGGAGGACGTGCTCTTGCAGCTCCTGACCCTCAGGACCGACCCGACGCTGCAGGGAACCTCCGACAAGAAGCTCCGCTTCATGGAGAGGTGCTTCGCCCTCGGCAACTTCAGCCCGTACCTCTACCTCGACGCGCTCGACCTTCTGACCGAGGACGAGGCCGCCTTGAAGCAGCTTACGCCCTTTATGATGCAGGTAATCCGCTACGGGATAAGGCTCGGAACCATAAGCGCGGGCCTCGCCGAGAGGGCGGCCTGCCTCGCCGACAACGCAAAGAGCTTTTCGCAGCCGCTTTTCGGCATACTCTGCGGCCTCTACGGCCTCTACCCGACGGATTCGATCCTGACGGCGGTCTGCAAGCTCATAATGAAGGGGACGCCGGGGCGCCGCGAATATTTCCGCTGGTACGCGGCCGCGATCGAGCGCGACCTAAGGATCACGCGGCTTTACGAGTACTATATGGAGACCCTGCCGTCCGGCTACCAGAAGGTGCTGCCGGTTCAGGTCAGGCGCTACTTCCTCATGAGGACCGACCTCCCGAGGGAGAAGCTCGCGATGCTCTACGCGAACATCATAGCGAACCGCGGCAGCGACCCGGTGACCTACGACGACTACCGTCCCGTCATGGAGAAGTTCGCCCAGTCGTCGATCAGACAGGGGAAAATGAACCGCGACTACGCTGTCATTTACCGCGAATTCTTCCACAGGCTACCGGACGGAGTCGTAGGGGAGAAGCTCTGCGAGGCCATCTTCACGGAGATGGTCTACACCGACGACCCGAGGGTCAGGAACGTGATAGTCTGCCATCCCGAGCTCTCTGGAGAGGAGTCGGTCGGCGTGCACGACGGAGAGGCCTACGTGAAGGTATACTCTCCGAACGCCTGCATCGTCCTTTCGGACGGCAAGTCCCACCGCTACTTCAACGCCGCGCTCTACGCGGTCGAGCCGCTGATGCCCAGGGAAGAAATCCTCGCGGGCGCCTGGCAGCGCTCGATAAGGAGCCCCGGCTATATCCTCAGGCAGATCATGCAGTCGGGCAAGGTGGCAAAGGCCGACGAGGGGAACCTCTTCGCCTTCATCCGGGCGGCCGGCTCGCAGGACTACACAGAAGAACTGAAGAGGAGCGTGCGCCGCGAGATCGTGGAATACGCGCTCGACGCGGAGAAGAACGAGGCGGCGGCCTCTTTCCTCGCGGGAGCGCGGGCCGAGGACTTCGACCCCGGCGACAGGGAAAAGCTCCTGCGCGCCTTCGTCAAGTACGGATACGCGGGCAAGGCCTATTCCTTCGTGAAGTCCCAGGGCGCGGAGAAGATACCGGGCGAGCTCGCGCTGCCGCTCATACGCCTCATCGACGGGGACGAGAGCCTCGGCGGGGCGGAGGTCGAAGGAGTACTCAGGGAAACTGCATTTTCCGCATTCAAGAAAGAGCGGTCGGACGCGCTTTCGCTTGAAGTGCTCGCCGACGGTTTCGAGGGCGGGCTCGACGACCTGCGGAGCATAAGGTCGGCCGCGAAGGAAAAGAACCTCGAAGTCCCGCAGCTGGACGAAAGGATACTTAGGAGGCTGTGCATGACCGGGCAGTGCGCGCCCGAAGGCGGGGAGCTCATCGAGAGCGTGTCCGCCATGGAAGGGAAGCAGCGCCTCGCCGAAAGGTACGTCGTGCTCGAATCGGAGAGCTGCTTCGCCAGGGGAGAGGCGATCAGCCCCCAGTCGGCGAAGGTGATCGAGGAGGCGGTGAACGCGGGGTACAAGCCCGACAGGATCTGCCGCCTGGCGCTCCTTTACTATTACTCGGAGAAGGAGTCGCTCAGCGAAGAAGAAGAGCAGGCCGCCGAGAAGATCCTCGACGACTGCATGGTAAATGAAATCCGCTTCGGCTTCTTTAAGAAGCTTCCGAAGAGCCTGCGCAGGCAGTACCAGCTCGACGACAGGGCCTTCGTGGAATACCACGGGAAGAAGGGCTCGTCGGTGACGCTCAGCTACACGCTTAAGAACGCGGGCGGAGAGCTTTCGGCCCGCGAGCCCGTGCGCGAGATGTACGAGGGCTGGTACGTCAGGGAGTTCGTGCTTTTCTACGGCGAGGAGCTCACCTACTCCTTCACGGAGGACGACGGCAGCGAAACCGTGACGACTGAGGCAAAGAGCATCGTGTCGGAGAAGGCGGGAGCCGAGGACGTAAGCCTCTACGGACGCCTCAACAGGCTTTTGAAGCTAAAGGGCGAGGGGAGGCGCGAGGCCTTCGAAGAGCAGATCAGGGATTTGAAGCAGGCCGACAAGGTCGCCAAGGCGCTGTTTTCTTATAAGGAGGAGCCGTGAACGAGGTCAGGAACGTAATGGTCGGCATGGCTATGGACGCCGATTCCTGCCAGCTGGCCTACTTCGACCGCAGGGCCGAAGAGCCCATGCTGGTGCCCTACAAGACGGCGACGAACGTGTTCCGTTTCCCGACCGCGCTCGACGCGGACGAGGAAGGCAGGCTCGTAATAGGCAAGGGGGAACTGCGTGCGAAGAGGGAGGACGGGACGGTCATTCCCTTCTTCGAGGCATTTTCCGAGGAAGAGCCGCTTTCTGTCGGGACGGCCACGATGGAGCCCGCGGAGCTCCTTGCGGCCTTCATTGGAGAGGCGGTCGCGCTCATGCGCCTCAAGGATCCGATGAGGAGCATAGCGGGATTCATTTTCACGACGAAGGAACTCAAGGCGCCGTTCGTGCGGAACCTGAGAAAGGCCTTCGGGCTTTGCGGCTTCCCAAGGGGAACCGCGGGCATGCAGGACTACATGGAGAGCTTCTACTATTACGCCTACAGCCAGCCCGAGGACTTCAGGCGCGGCGAGGTGATGCTCTTCAACGTCGGCGAGGAAGAGGCCGAAAGCTGGGCGCTTGAGGAAAGCGACGACGTGCGCCCGCACCCCGTGAAGTCGGTGAAAGTCGAAGAGTGCGCCCTTCCGGCGCGCCCGCACGAAAGGGACGAGGCTTTCCAGAGATTCATCGCGTCCAGCACGGAAAATAGAAAAGTCACGGGCATCCTCATAACCGGCGACGGCTTCGGGACGGACTGGTCCGTGAGGTCGCAGCAGGAACTCGTCAAGGGCAGGAGGCGCGTCTTCTACGGCGACAGCCTCTTCGTCAAGGGGGCCTGCTATGCCGCCATCGAAAGGCGCGAGCGGCACCGCTTCAGGACGCGCGTGTACGATTCCGACCAGATCTTAAAGGCGGGGCTCGGGATGGACATGATGCTCGGCGGCAACCCGACGTATTACCCGCTCCTTAGGCCGGGAGTCAACTGGTTCGAGGCGGCGGGAGGCTGCGAATTCTTGATCGACGGCAAGAACGAGCTCATTTTCTACCTCCACCGCGGGGAAGAGGGCAAGCGGACGAATTACAGGATGCCGCTCGACGGGCTTCCCTCACGGCCGCCGAAGACCTCGAGGATAAGGCTTTCGGTCACCTGCGAGAACGCGGGGACGATAAGGATCCAGGCCGAGGACCTTGGCTTCGGGGAGCTCTACCCCGCGACTCACAAGGTATGGACGGAAATGATCGAGATATAAGGAAAGGCGGGAAAGTTGGCAGGATACTATCTTTGCAGGCAGAAGGCCGCGGAAGAACCCTTCTACATATCCGTGGTCGGAGCCAACATCTACTCGATCGAGGAGCTGGCCTTCTTCATGGCGCGCTACCCGGGCCTGATCGGCCCTGAGATAATGAACGGCGAGCTCACGCACTACGTGGCGGCGCGCCTTTCGATGCCGCAGCTGGCGGCGAGCCTTGACCGGGCTATAGGAAACGGCGACGCGGCGGCCTTCGCGATGGCCGTGTTCAAGGAGAGCGGGTACCTGGCTCCTGCGGAGCGGGCCGCCATGCAGAAGAAGCTCGACGAGATGATGTCCGAGAGGCTCATCGTCAGGAGGAAGATGCGCGCCGACGCGCTCCTTGCTTTCGGCAGCTGCACGGCGGCGATCGACGCCTACAGGACGCTGACGGAGAGCCGGGGGATTACGGACGGCGACGTGAAGATCGTCGCCGAGTCCTGGTACAACAGGGGGCTCGCGCAGATGCAGCTCCTGCAGGCGGGAGAGGCTCTGGCCTCCTTCAGGAAGGCGCTGCACCTGGATCCCTGCCCGAAGTACAGGAAGACCTTTGTGGAAGCCTTGATCGTGGCGAAGCCCTTCGCCCGCCGCGAGGCCGACATAAAGCGCGAGAAGATAACGAACAAGGAACTGGTGGCCGCCGAGGAGGCGATAGCGGAAGTGCGGCACGCGAGGGACGCCGAGGACAAGGAGAGCCCGGACGAATACCTCGAAAGGCGCATAAGGGGCTACCGCCGCCAGACCGGCCTTTAATGAAAGGCGCAGCATGGGAAATTCCTTGATACGGAGGGAGGAGAGATGAGCGGAATCAACGAACCGGGTAAGGTCCGGTGCGAGAGGTGCGGAGCGTACTTTGACGCGAACGAGAGCGTCTGTCCTTACTGCGACCTGCCCTACGCCCCCAACCAGGAGCGCGACTATATGGAGCACCTCGGATCCATAAAAAAGGATATGGGGAAGCTCGGGGGAGAGGGAAAGAAGGCAGTAAAGGCGGAACTGAAAGAGTCGGCCCATATGATAAGGGTCACGGTCGTAGTGGTACTCCTCATAGCCGCGGCGGTCGCCGTGCTGGGCACGGTCGTCATGTCCCAAATCGAAAAGAGGGAAAAAGAAGAGTACGCGAAGACTAAAGCCGCCGAGGACGAGCTAGACGCCATGTACGAAGAGGGCGACTATGACGGGATCTGCGAGAAAATCATGAGCTGCGAGGACGAAGGAGTGTCCATTTACACTTGGGACCACTATGCCTTCGGCAAAGTCATCAGGAACGTCGGATACGCACGCGGCGTCATTGAAGAAATCGACGGCGAGCCGGACGAAGAATGGCTGGAAATCCTGCTTCGCTACGAGGCGCCGGTGGTCTACACGGACGTCAACAAAGACCTGACCATCGACGAGAGGGCAATCATAGCTGAGTACGCCGCCGACGTCATCGAGGACTACGAAAAGAATTTCTCGCCGACCCAAGAAGAGGAACGGGCCATTAAGGCGGACCTCGGCCGGTACGGGACTGTAGTGAGCGATACTATAGAGGCCTACTTTGAGGCACGGCAGTGAGATGAGGGAGGAAAGCTATGAAATGTAAGGTCTGCGGCGCGGGGCTTGAGCTTGAACAGAAGTACTGCCCTTACTGCGGCGCCAAGAACGATTTGGCAGTCCAGCACCAAAAGGACATGGAGCAGTTCACCGGCGCCTTCAACGAGACGCGCAAGGAAGTCGAAAAAAGCTCTGGGAAAATGGCCGGAATAGCGGTCAGGGCGGTGATCCTGGCAGTGCTTGTCATCGCGGCCTTTGTCATTGGGCATTATGCTAACGATGCGTGGAGCATAAGGTACGACATCGACAAACAAGCAGCCGTTGCCAACGCCTCGGCCCACATTGAAAAGATCGAGGCTTACCTGGAGGACGGGGACTATATCGCCTTTGCCAGCTACATGGAAGGCACGAGGGCGGCCAGCACGATGAGCAGCGGCCCGTTCGAAAAGTACCACAACCTCTACTACATAGCGAGGCGGTACAAGAGCGCCGTGGAATGGACGGAGCATATGGTATTCCCCGGGAAATACGGCAGCGTCTCGAATTACGCGGGCTACGGGGTCGACAACATACTGTCTTACTACAGCGGAGCCTACGACAGCGACCTTTATCTCTACCAGGCGGAGGACGAGGAGGTGCTCCAGTCTTACATCGAAGACATGACTTCAAAGCTGGAAGGGATCCTCGTCGCCTACTACGGCTTGACAAAGGAGGAGGCCGAATCGCTTTCGGAGCTTTCTGAAAATAAGCGCCGGGTGCTCCTCTACAATGCTCTTGAGGCGAAGTACCCCGAGGTCGACGCGGAGGCGGTGTCGGCGGCCGAGAGCAACGCCGCGGCGGAGCAGGAGGCCTCTGCCGGCACGAGGAACGCTGAAGGCGCGGAATCCGAAGGATTGGAAGCGGACTTCTGAATCGGTGAAGCAGACAAGCCGCCGGCGGTTCATGAGCATGCGGCGGCACGCGGCCAGCGCGGCCTAAGCGAAAAGAAGCCGGCGGAACGCGGATGTCCGCGGCGCGGGAAACGAAGCGTAACGCATCATTTTCAAAATAAAGGAGGCAGGAGGAATGGCCAATAGCAAGGCGGGGAAGCTGCTCTTCGGGAAAAAGCCCGAGAAGACCCAGACCAGCGCATGGGAGAAGATCCTGAACGTCGCCATAGTGGTCGCGATTATAGCCGTGATAGCGGCAACGTTCAATCTGGTAAGGGAACTGAGCGAGAAGCCGTACTCTTATGAGCTGACCGAGAAGCGGCTGCGCCGTGGACTTGAAGAGGACAATTACGGCGAAATAGCCTATGAATGCCACGATTCGAACGCCTACTTCAGCAAGTCGGTCAAGTGTCCCGAATTCATCGCGGCGGCAAGGTACATCGAGGCGGCCTTCTTTAAGGGAGGCGCGCTGGCCGTGGGCGATACAGAGGCGGCAGAAAAGTACGAGGCGGTGCAGGCCGAGGCTAAAGAAGGAATGGGGGATTACGCCGACGAGGCCGAGGACATAGACGCCGCGGCCGAAGCGGCCCGGGAGAAGTGACGCGGCCCGCGAAGCGTTTGCCAAAAAGGCGCAGGCTTTGCGCTGAACGGCAAAAAAAGCCGCGGCTTTGGCCGTGGGAATACAAGGCTGCTGATTAACTTTTAAAATCCCTTGCGCGGCATATCGGCGTGTGCTACAATGCCATTTGCTATTTACGGGATGGATAGTTGAAGGCTTTGGGCGCCTACTACGTGAATTAAGGTAAGCGCTTTGGTCAGGCTCATGAAGCAATAGAGAGGTGAGGACAATGAAGGAAGGAATTCATCCGCAGTACTATGAAGCAACCGTGACCTGCAACTGCGGCAACACGTTCACGGTCGGATCGACGAAGAAGGAGATCCACGTCGAAATCTGCTCCAAGTGCCACCCGTTCTACACGGGCCAGCAGAAGGCTGTCCAGGCGCGCGGACGTATCGAGAAGTTCAACAAGAAGTACAATATGAACGCCCAGGCGTAATATCGGACTTAAGGCGGCAGGACAGGGCGATGCTCTGTCCTGCCTTTGTATATGTCCGCTGCGGGCTGACGCTCCCGCCTGCTTCGGCAGGCGGCTCGGCGCGGCGGATCGGTTTTGTCCCGCATGGGCGGGGAAGCGTGCGCGGACCTGCGGTTTGAGTGCGCTTGAACCGATTTTGTCCTGCCCGGGCGGGGCTGTGCGCGCTTTTTTCGGCGCTGCCCTGCCGCGGGCCGGGATTAAGGGGACGCTTAAGGGGCTGCATTTTCAAAAGGACGGGCTTTGGTATGAAGAAGACATCCGGGATCGGCGGGCAGGCCGTGATGGAAGGCATTATGATGCGCGCGGGCGAGAAGTACTCGATAAGCGCCAGGCGGCCCGACGGTGGCATAGAGACGACGGTGCGCGACTTTAAGAGCGTGTGGCCGTCGAAGGCGGTCAGGAAGGTCCCGATCCTCCGCGGGGCGGTCGCCTTCATCGATTCGATGATCGTAGGCGTCTCGTCGATCATGTGGTCGGCGGACGTGGCGGCCATGGACGACGAGGAGACCGAGAACGCGAAGACCGAGGAGGAAAAGAAGAAGGAGGAAACCGTCTGGAACGTCGCGATGACGCTCACGGTGATCGCCTCGCTCGCGCTTTCGATAGGGCTCTTCGTGCTCCTGCCCTACTTCCTCGCGGGCATTTTGAGGAAGGCGGGAGTGCACGAGACGATAGTGTCGGTCGCGGAGGCGCTGCTTCGGATAGTCGTTTTCCTGCTCTACATGTTCCTGATTTCGAGGCTCAAGGACATACAGCGCGTGTTCGCCTACCACGGCGCGGAGCACAAGTGCATCAACTGCGTCGAGAACGGCCTTGACCTGACGGTCGAGAACGTCCTGGCCTCCTCGCGCCTCCACAAGAGGTGCGGCACGAGCTTTCTTTTGATAGTGATACTGATCTCGGTAGTCGCTTTCCTCATCCTCGGGCTCTTCGGCATAAAGTCGGGGGCGATGCGGATCCTCTTAAGGCTCATCCTCGTGCCCGTGATCGCGGGAGTCTCGTTCGAGGTCCTGCAGGCGTCGGCAAAGAGCGAAAGCCGTTTGGTCTGCGCGCTCACGAAGCCCGGCCTCGCGCTGCAGAAGCTCGTCACCCGCGAGCCCGACGCCGAGATGGCGGAGGTCGCGATAACTGCCGTCGAGGCGGTGTTCGACTGGCGGGCCTTCCAGGGAAAGGACGGCGGCGGTGAGTAAGCTGCGCGCGCTCCGCAAAGAGGGGCGCTCCATTTTGGAAAATGCAGGAGTCGGCGCGCCGGACTACGAGGCGGACGAAATCCTCTTTTCCGTGTTCTCGATGGACCTTACGGGCTACGCCCTAAGGGCGGACAGCGAGGCGGACGGGGTAAAAGAAGAAGAGTTCCTGCGGCTCGTAAAAGAGCGCTGCTCGGGACGGCCGCTGCAGTACGTCTTAAGAAAAGCGCCCTTCATGGGGCTCGACTTCTACGTGGACGAGCGGACGCTGATTCCGCGCTACGACACGGAAATACTGGTCGAAGAGGCCGCCGGCGCCCTTAAGGAAGACTCGGAAATACTGGACCTTTGCACCGGCAGCGGCTGCGTGTTGATTTCGCTGCTCGTGAGGGCGAAGGAGCTCTACCCGAATGGAAGCTTCCGCGGTACGGGCGTCGATATCAGCAGCGGGGCCCTCCGCGCCGCGGCCAAGAACGCGGCGGCGTATTTCCCGGAGGCGGAGCTTTTGGAGGGCGATTTATATGCGCCCGTATCCGGCAGGTATGATATAATAACGGCTAATCCGCCGTACATCGAAAGCGATGCGGTCGAAGGCCTCGACGAAGAAGTGAAGGACTATGAGCCGCGCCTTGCGCTCGACGGCGGCGCGGACGGCCTTTCGTTCTACAGGAGGATCGCGGCCGGCGCGGCGGAGCGCCTAAAAGAAGGCGGGCGCATCTTCCTTGAGATCGGATGCACCCAGGCGGCGGAAGTGTCGGGGCTTCTTGAGGAGGCGGGCCTTTGCGGCGTGCGCGTGGCCCGTGACCTTGCGGGGCGAGACCGCGTGGTATCCGCCGCGAAGAAGGAGATTTGAATGTCTGAACCGCTCGACAAGGCCCTCGCAAGGTACGAGGAGGTGCTGGCGGAGCTCGCCGATTCATCGGCCGCTTCCGACAGCTTGCGTCTGTCGGCGCTGATGAAGGAGCAGTCGCAGCTGTCGCCGATCGTCGCGGCGCACGGTGACGCCCAGGCGGCGGAGGCGGAGATCGCGTCCGTGATGGAGATGATGAAGTCCGAGGACGACCCCGAGATGAAGGAGCTCCTGGCCTCGGAGCTTAAGGAAGAAAAGGCGAAGCTGGCGGCGGCCAAAGAAGAGCTTGCGCGGCTTCTGGCCCCTAAGGACGCCGACGCGGACCGCAACGTGATAATGGAGATACGCGCGGGAGCCGGAGGCGACGAGGCGGCGCTCTTCGCGGCCGACCTCTACAGGATGTACGCGCACTACGCGGAGCGCTGCGGCTTCAGGTGCGAGATGATATCGCTGTCCGAGAGCGAGAGGAAAGGCTTTAAGGAATGCATTTTCCGAATCGAGGGGGCAGGGGCTTATTCGCGCCTTAAGTTCGAGAGCGGGACGCACAGGGTACAGCGCGTGCCGGTCACGGAGAGCGGCGGAAGGATACACACCTCGACCGCGACGGTGGCGGTGCTTCCGGAGGCGGAGGAGGTCGACGTGGAGGTCGATCCCGCCGACTGCAGGGTCGACGTGTTCAGGGCGACCGGGAACGGCGGCCAGTGCGTCAACACGACGGACTCGGCGGTGCGGATCACGCATCTGCCGACGGGGATCGTGGTTTCCTGCCAGGACGAAAAGTCGCAGCTGAAGAACCGCGCCAAGGCGATGAAGGTCCTCCGCGCGAGGCTCTATGAAAAGAAGCGGCAGGAAGAGCACGAAAAGCGCGCCGGACTCAGGCGGAGCCAGGTCGGGACGGCCGACCGCTCCGAGAAGATAAGGACTTACAACTTCGGGCAGGGAAGGGTGACCGACCACAGGATCCACCTGACGCTCTACAGGATAGACGAAATCTTGGAGGGCGACCTCGACGAGATAGTCGGCGCGCTGCAGGCCGATGAGGCCGCGAGGCGCTTAGCCGGCGAAGGGGAGGAGGACGCCTGAGGGCGGGCCTTGAGTCAAAAAGGTAGATAAGCGGAAAAGGTTTTCTGCTTTACAATATATGCATGCTAATGCAAGGAGAGGAAAAGAGTTATGAAGACAGCGCTTGTTATCATGGCGGCGGGAATCGGAAGCCGCTTCGGAGCGGGCATCAAGCAGCTTGAGCCTGTCGGGCCGTCGGGCGAGATCATCATGGAGTATTCTATCCATGACGCGCTTGAGGCGGGCTTCGACAAGGTAGTGTTCATCGTCAGGAAGGAAATCGCCAAGCTCCTGAAGGAAGCGGTCGGCGACAAGGCGGCGGAGCACTGCGAGGTCGCCTACGCCTACCAGGAGATCGATTCCCTGCCGGAAGGCTACAAGGTCCCGATCGGACGCACGAAGCCGTGGGGGACCGGCCAGGCAATCCTCTGCGCGAAGGACGTCCTCGACTGCCCCTTCTGCGTCATCAACGCCGACGACTATTACGGCAAGGAGGGCTTCAGGAAGATCCACGAGGCGCTTACCGGGGAAGCCGAGAAGAGGGAAGGCGTCATGGACATTTACATGGCGGGCTTCATTCTCAGGAACACCCTTTCCGACAACGGCGGCGTTACCCGCGGGGTCTGCCGCACGGACGATGAGGACCGACTTATCGGCATCGACGAGACGAAGAACATCATCCGCACGGAGGAAGGCGCGGCGGTCATGACCGACGACGGACTCGTGGCGATCGACCCCGAGACGAAGGTCTCGATGAACCTCTGGGGCTTCCCGCAGAGCTTCCTCGCGGAGCTCGAGGACGGCTTCCCGACCTTCCTTGAGAACCTCGGCGACAACGCCGTCAGCGCGGAGTACCTGCTTCCCTCGGTCGTCGACGAAATGATCAAGGAGAAGACTGCCGACGTGCACGTCCTCCGCTCCGACGATACCTGGTTCGGAGTGACCTACCAGGAGGACAAGGAGTCCGTCAAGGAAGCGTTCGCGAACCTCGTGAACGAGGGCGTATACCAGACTCCGCTCTTTTAATTTACAGAAATGACTTTGCGGGGGCGGCCGGCGCGCTTGGAGGCAAGCGCGTCCCGCCGCCGTTTGACGTTAAGGACGCGAAGGCCTTGGCGAGGAGGCGAAATGGGAAAGTATTTTGGAACCGACGGCTTCAGGGGCAGGGCGAATGAGGACTTAAAGCCCTGGCAGGCCCTTAAGATCGGAGAGTGCATCGGCGCGAAGTACGCGGCAATGGTGAACGGCAGGGCGAAGGTAGTCATCGGCCGCGACACGAGGCGGAGCGGCGAGATGCTCGAAAGCGCGCTCGCGGCGGGCCTTGCTGCGGGCGGGGCCGACGCGGTGCTCCTCGGAGTAGTCCCGACGCCGGCCGTCGCCTTCGCCGCGGCCAGGGGCGACATCGCCGCCGGCTGCATGGTCTCCGCGAGCCACAATCCGTTCTACGACAACGGCATAAAGTGCATCGGCCCCGACGGCAGGAAGATCGACGGGGCTACGGAGGCGGAGCTTGAGGACGCGATCGACGGGAAAATCGTCCCGCAAAGCGCCGAAGGGCGCCTCATCGGCCGCGTATACAAGGACGAGGGCATCGTCGAGGCGTATCTGGAGCACCTTAAAAGCGCGTCTCCCGCCCGCCTTGACGGCTTCAAGATCGCCCTCGATACCGCAAACGGAAGCGCCAGCGCCTTCGCGGAAAAGCTTTTTAAAGAGCTCGGAGCCGAGACCGTCTGCATGGCGGACCGTCCCGACGGCGACAATATCAACGAGGGCTGCGGGTCGACCCACATCGAAAAGCTGACGGAGCTCGTGGTAAATGAAGGCTGCGACATGGGCTTCGCCTTCGACGGCGACGCCGACAGGTGCCTCGCCGCGGACGCAGAAGGAAATGTTATAAACGGCGACCACATCCTCTACATCTGCGGGAAGTTCCTGAAAAAACGCGGGCTTTTGAACAAGGACACGGTCGTCGGCACCGTTATGGCGAACCTCGGGCTTTCGATCGCCCTCGAAAAAGAAGGCATTTCCCTTATGACGGTGGGCGTAGGCGACAAGTACGTGGCGGAGGCCATGAATAAGGACTCGCTCGACCTCGGAGGGGAACAGTCGGGGCATATCATTTTCGGAAGGACTGCCACGACGGGCGACGGGATGCTGACGGCTTTGATGCTGGCGGGCGCGTGCGCCGCTGAAAGGAAGAGCTTGAAGGAGCTTGCCTCGGGGCTTACGGTCTACCCGCAGGAGCTCGTGAACGTGCGGGTGAAGAGCCGCAGCGCCGCCATGCAGGACAAGAAGGTCCTTCAGGCGGTAAGCGAGGCGGAAAAGCAGCTTGAGGGGCGCGGCCGCGTCCTCGTGCGCGCAAGCGGCACCGAGAAGCTCGTCCGCGTCATGGCCGAGGCGCCCGATATGGAAAGCTGCCGCGCGGCGGTCGGAAGGGTCGTGGACGTGCTCCGGGCCTGCGGGCACGAAGCGGGCTGACGACGGTTCATTAGGATGCGGCGCCGGACGAAGCGACGTAGGCAGCTAAACGCGAATGCAGGCTTTTGCTCAAGGCGGCGGATCTGTACGCGGGCGTCCGATTTTTAGTAGGGCGGGCGGCAATGAAGGAGAACGGAAGTGAAGGCAGCGAAGGCATCAGTGGATAAAATACGTGCCGCAGGGCGGGCAGCCTTGGCCGCGGCGGCATTTTCGCTGCTCCTTGCAGGCTGCGGGGCGGCGAGCCGCGAGAACTACGAGGCGGGGACTGCGGCCCTGGGCGAAGGCGATTACAGCGCCGCAGTAGATTCATTTTCAAAAGCGGCCGAGGCGGGGGAATTCACCTCGGAGTCGTACAGGGGCGAGGGCATCGCCTACCTGTCGATGGCTTCATACGCGGACGCCTGCATCGCCTTCGAGAAGAGCCTTTTGAACGCGGACGGCGAGACCGAGGAGTTCGTCAAGGACGTCAACCTCTACCTCGCAAAGGCGAGGACTCTGCACGGGCAGATCGACAAGGCGCTTGAAATATACGACGCGCTGCTGATGAAGGAGGCGGACGCGGACATTTATTTCCAGCGTGGCTGCATCAATCTCGACAAGGGGCTTGACGACGCGGCCGAGTCCGATTTTGAAAATGCAGTCGCGAACACCGACGATTTCATGTACTACGTGGACATTTACGCGGCCTACGCCGAGCTCGACAAGCAGGCCGACGGCAGCCGCTACCTGCAGATGGCCCTCGACAAGGCGGGCGACGCCGAGGAGAATTCCTACGCGCGCGGCATGGTCCAGTACTGCCTTCAGAATTACACCGAGGCGAGGAAGGAGCTTCTGGCCGCGCTCTCCTACGACCCCGGCGACGCGGACGCGCTGCTCCTTTTGGGGCGGGTGTACCTTGCAATGGGCGACACGCCGAACGCGAGGGCGACGTACAGGACGCACCTTGAAAATCCTGAGAGCGCGCTTGCGGCCTACACGGGGCTCGTGCTCTGCGACCTCACGGAGGGCAACGGCGAGGAGGCGGTAAAGGACCTCGAAGAGGCCTTCAAGCTCGAAGGCGCCTCGGAGGACAGGGACTTGAGGTACTACGAAATCCTAGCCTACGAGACGATGAGCGACTGGGAGAGCGCAAGGGCCAAGTCGGCCGCCTTCATCACGGACTTCCCGATGGACGAGGCGGGGCTTCGCGAAAATACTTTCCTCGCGAGCAGGTGAGCGGTTATGGAAATGATCGAGACGAAGGAGGCCGCCGAGCGGTATCTGCTGGTGGCCTGCGATACGGGCGATTCGGCCGAGACAGAAGAGTCGCTAAAAGAGCTCGCCGAGCTGGTGAAGACGGCGGGCGGCGTCGCCGTGTCACATCTCGTGCAGCCGCGCGAAAAGCCGAACCCCGGCTATTACGTCGGCACCGGCAAGGCGGAGGAAATCAAGAACCTGATTGAGCCCCTTGAGCTCGACGGGATAGTCTGCGACGACGAGCTCACCCCCGCGCAGCACCAGAACCTCGCGGAGCTTTTGGGCTGCAAGGTGATAGACAGGACCGTCCTGATACTCGACATTTTCGCGATGCGCGCCCAGAGCGCGGAGGGCAAGTGCGAGGTAGAGCTGGCGCAGCTCATTTACCGCTCGGCCCACCTAAAGGGGCTCGGGACCTCGCTTTCAAGGCTCGGCGGCGGAATCGGGACGAGAGGCCCCGGCGAGACGAAGCTCGAGAGCGACAGGCGTGCCATAAGGCGGAGGATCGATGCCTTAAAAGGCGAGCTCGAGGACATCCGCCTGCACCGTGAAAGGACCAGGAAGAAACGGCAGGGCGGCGACGTCAAGACGGCGGCCTTGGTCGGGTACACGAACGCGGGCAAATCCACTCTTTTAAATAAACTCACCGACGCGGGGATCTATGCGGACGACGCGCTCTTCGCGACGCTCGACACGACGACGAGGTCGCTTGAGCTCCCAAAGGGCAGCCGGATCCTCCTGACCGATACGGTCGGCTTCATAAAGAAGCTCCCGCACGCGCTGATAAAGGCGTTCAGGAGCACTCTTGAGGAAGTCCTGGAAGCGGACCTCATCTGCCACGTCGCGGACGCCTCGAACCCGCAGCTTTTGCGCCAGGCCGAGACAGTCAGGGAGACCTTGAAGAGCCTGGGGGCCGAGGGGATTCCGCAGTTCCTGATCTACAACAAGATCGACAAGGACGTGCCCGCGGAGAATTTGTTGGCGGGCGCGGGAGCGGAGAGGACCTTCAGGGTTTCGGCGGCAACGGGAGAAGGGCTTGACGGGCTTTTGGAGGCCCTTGAGGACTTCGCGCTTTCGGGCAAGAAGCGCTTTGCGGGCGTGCTGCCGTATTCCGCGGCCGGGCTTTCCGCGAGGATAAGGAACGAGGGGATACTCGAGGCCGAAGAGTACAGGGCGGAAGGGCTTTACGTTGAAGCCCTCGTGCCCGAAAGGCTCTATGCGGCGCTCAGCGCGGCGGCAGGTGAATGCTGATTCACGGATTTTATGCATACGACTTCTAAGCAGGCGGCCTTGTGCCGCCTGTTTTATTTGCGGGAAAGCGCGCCGGGAGGCCGCGGTGCCTGCGCGGACGGACTTTTTGGCGTACAGGGGCGCCGGACGTCCGGTGCACGGCCGTTTGGCGCCGGCAGAAGCGAAGCGCGGGCCGCTTAGGCGGCCGAGCGCGCCTGCCTGAACGGAACCGGATTTTTGGATGAACGAAATTTATCGAAACTGGTTGATTGTGCGCGTTTGAAATGATACTATTTCCGTAAAGGGAACAAATAACCCAAATGAAACGGAATAACGGGATTATTTTTAGTAAAAATAACCTCTGGATGCGCATCGGCGCGGAGTAATGAGCATGCTGACCGAAGAGAGATGGAACGCCATAACCGAGGCGGTCGAGAAGGAGAGGGTGATCGAGGTCGCCGAGCTTGAAAAGAGGCTCGGGGTATCGGCTTCGACGATACGCCGCGACCTGACGCAGCTCGATAAGCTGGGGCGGCTAAAGAAGGTCCACGGCGGGGCGACTGCCGTCAACATGTCGCCGTTCGTCACAGAAGAGCTGACGATGGACGAAAAGTACAGCCTCTTTGCGGAGGAGAAGGTGAACATCGGCAAGTACGCCGCCTCGCTCATACGCACGGGCGATTTCGTCTACGTCGACGCGGGGACCACGACCGAGAAGATGGTCGACGCGATCGGGAACGTGCGGGCGACTTTCTTCACGAACTCGCTCATGCACGCTCGGAAGCTCGCGCACAAGGGGCTTCGGGTATACCTTCCGGCGGGGGAGCTGAAGGCTTCCACGGAGGCCATAGTCGGGGCGTCGGTCGTGGACGGCCTGAGGAAGCTGCATTTTACGATCGGCTTTTGGGGGACGAACGGCGTCGGCAAGGAGACTGGGTTCACGACTCCCGACCCGACGGAGGCCCTCGTCAAGGAGACCGCGATGCAGCAGACGGCCAAGAGGTACGTCCTGTGCGACAGCAGCAAGTTCAGCGCCGACGCGCCGGTCACCTTCGCGCAGTTCGGGTCGGCGACGGTCATAACGGGTAAAGACGTCGGAAAGCTCTGGGAGAAGGAGCACACGGTAATTACGGTTTAAGGAGGGCGCATGATCTACACGGTAACTTTCAACCCGTCGCTCGANTACATCGTGCGCGTCGACGGGATGCGGCTCGGGACGATCAACAGGACGTACTACGAGAACATACTGCCGGGCGGCAAGGGGATAAATGTCTCAATAGTCTTAAAGAACCTCGGCCACGAAAGCACGGCGCTCGGTTTCACGGCGGGCTTTACGGGCCGCGAGGTGGAATCGAGGCTGAAGGCGGCGGGAGTCGCCTCGGACTTCATCGANGTCAAGGAGGGNATGACCCGAATCAACGTGAAGGTGAAGTCGGACGAGGAGACGGAGATCAACGGCCAGGGGCCGAAGATCACGCAGGACGACATCGAAGAGCTCTATAAAAAGCTCGACGCCTTAAAAGAGGGCGACGTGCTGGTGATTTCGGGGAGCATCCCCAACACCCTGCCGGACGACATGTACGAGCGGATAATGGAGCGCCTTAAGGGGCGCGGCATCGAGATAGCGGTGGACGCGACCAGGGATCTCCTTGTGAACGTCCTTAAGTACGGGCCTTACCTAATAAAGCCCAACAACCATGAGCTCGGCGAGATCTTCGGGGTGGAGCTTAAGACCCGCGAGGAGGTCGTGCCCTACGCGAGGAANCTGCANNAAATGGGAGCCCGCAACGTNCTCATTTCCATGGCGGGCGAGGGCGGNGTCTTCATAGCCGAGGACGGCGGCGTCATGATGAGCAGGGCGGCCAAGGGAACGGTCGTCAACTCCGTGGGAGCCGGGGACTCGATGGTTGCGGGCTTCATCGCCGGGATGCTTGAGACCGGCGACGGGGCGAAGGCGTTCAAGATGGGACTTTGCGCGGGATCGGCGAGCGCGTTCTCGCCGGACCTCGCGACGAGGCCGGAAGTCGAAGCACTGATGGCAGAGCTATAAATAATTATTTTCAGGAGGATGTCATGAAGATTACAGATTTGCTGAAGGTCGAAGGCATCAAGATCGGGGCGTCGGCTAAGGACAAGTCCGACGCGATCGACCAGCTCGTCGCGCTCATGTGCCGCGAGGGCAATGTCAAGGACGCGGATGCCTACAAGGCTGCGGTGCACGCCCGCGAAGAGGAGAGCACGACCGCGATCGGCGACGGCATCGCGATCCCGCACGCAAAGACGGACGCGGTTTCCGCGCCGGGGCTCGCGGCNATGACCGTTCCCGCGGGCGTCGACTACGACTCGCCCGACGGCGAGGATTCGGACCTCTTTTTCCTCATCGCCGCGCCCAACACTAAGGACAACGTCCACCTCGACGTCCTAAGCCGCCTCTCCGAGCTCCTCATGGACGACGATTTCACGGCGAAGCTCCGCGCGGCAAAGACGCCGGAAGAGTTCCGCGGCGTCATCGACGCGGCGGAAAATGAAAAGGTCGAGGCCGACGGCGCAAAGAGTTACTCGGGCGTCGACATCGTGGCGGTCACCGCCTGCCCGACCGGCATCGCGCACACCTATATGGCGGCCGAGGCACTTGAGAAGAAGGCGAAGGAGATGGGGATAGTCCTCAAGGCCGAGACTCAGGGCCAGTCGGGCGCGAAGAACGTCCTGACGGCAGAGGAGATAGCGGGCGCGAAGGGCGTAATCATCGCGGCCGACAAGAAGATCGACCTCGCGCGCTTTGCGGGAAAGCAGGTCCTCTTAAAGCCGGTTTCCGACGGAATCAACAAGCCCGCGGACCTCATTAATACGGTCATGGACGGGAAGGCTCCGGTGCTTGAGGGCAGCGCGGCCGCATCCACTGCAAGCGCGGCGGCCAACGAGGGCATGGGCAGGAAGATCTACAAAGCCCTGATGAACGGCGTGTCGCACATGCTTCCCTTCGTCGTAGGCGGCGGCATCCTGATCGCGATATCCTTCCTCATCGACGGCATAATCAACCCGAGCGCGGGCTCTTCTCTCGGCTCTTCGACGCCGGCGGCCCTGTTCTTCAACCAGGCAGGCAATGCGGCCTTCGCGTTCATGCTTCCGGTGCTCGCGGGCTTCATAGCGATGGCGATCGCCGACAGGCCGGGCCTCGCGGTCGGCTTCACGGGCGGCTCGCTCGCCAGCCTCGGCTACAGCTGGACGTGGCTCGTCGAGAAGACCAGCGGCGCCGAGAACCCGACGGCGATAAGCGGCGGCTTCCTCGGAGCGCTGTTCGCGGGCTTCGCGGCAGGGCTGCTCGTCCTCTTGATAAAGAAGGCCTGCGACAAGCTGCCCGACTCGCTTGAAGGCATAAAGCCGATACTTCTCTACCCGCTCTTCGGAATCCTCTTGATCGCGGTCGTGATGTTCACGGTCAACCCGGTATTTGCCTGGATCAACACGGCGATGACGAACGTCCTTAAGTCGATGGGCACCTCCAACCTCGTCCTTCTCGGCGCGGTGGTCGGCGGCATGATGTCGATCGACATGGGCGGCCCGTTCAACAAGGCGGCTTACGTCTTCGGCGTCGGAATGCTCGCTGAGGGCACGACGGCCGGCATGACGATCATGGCCTCGGTCATGGTCGGCGGCATGGTCCCCCCGATCGTAATCGCGCTTTCGACGACCTTCTTCAAGAACCGCTGGACCTCTGAGGACAGGAAGGCAGGAATCGTCAACTACATCATGGGCATCTCCTTCATCTCCGAGGGCGCGATCCCCTATGCGGCCGCCGACCCCGGCCACGTCCTTCCTTCGTGCATAATCGGCTCCGCCGTCGCCGGCGCCCTTTCGGCCGCCTTCGGCTGCACGAGCCCTGCCCCGCACGGCGGACTGTGGGTATTCCCGATACTCGGCAACTGGCCGATGTTCATCCTCGCGCTCCTGGTCGGATCGGTAGTCGGCTGCCTCATCCTCTCGCTGTGGAAGAAGAAGCTCCCCGCTGAGGAGAGCGGCCTCGCCAAGTAAGGCATTTTAAAAATGATCGTTAGCGGCCGCGGCCGTTATAAGGGATTTTGGATTTCGGCGGGGGCGAAGCGGGCAAGGCCCGCGCAGGGCTCCCCGCCGCGGATCCGCGAAGCACTCTGACAGCTTAAAAATCAAAAAGGAGGAATTGAAAATGAAATCATTCAGCTACGTACTTACCGATGCGGAAGGTATCCACGCGCGTCCGGCCGGCGAGCTCGTCAAGCTCGTAAAGAGCCTTTCGAGCACGGTGACGATCGCCAAGGAAGGCAAGAGCGTCAACGCGGGGAAGATCCTCGCCGTCATGAGCCTCGGCGCCAAGCAGGGCCAGGAAGTCACCTTCCAGGTCGAAGGCGCGGACGAAGAGGCCGACGCGGCAAAGCTCGAAGCCTTCATGAAAGAGAACCTTTGATCCGTTCTCTTGAAGGTTAATGTGAAATGAAACAGGGCGGCATCCCGAACGCGGGATGCCGCCCATGATTTTAGGCTGCGTATTTACTTTTCGCTGGTGAGCTTCTTCGCCTCGAGGAGCTTCATGGCGCGGACCTTCAGCGGCAGGCCGAAGAGGGTGATGAAGCCGTCGGCGTCGTGATGGTCGTAGAGGTCGCCGGTCGTGAAGGAGGCGAGGGACTCGTTGTAGAGGCTGTAGGGCGATACCGTGCCGGCCTTGATGATGTTGCCCTTGTAGAGCTTCATTTTCGCGGTTCCGGTAACGTACTGCTGCGTGCTCTTCGTGAAGGCGATGAGCGCCTCGCACAGCGGGGTGAACCACTTGCCCTCGTAGACGGTCTGGGCGAGCTTTTCGCCGACCGACTTCTTGAACTCCATCGTCGCGCGGTCGAGGGTGAGCTCCTCGATCTGCTTGTGGGCCTCCATGAGGATGGTGCCGCCCGGAGTCTCGTACACGCCGCGGGACTTCATGCCGACGACGCGGTTCTCGACGATGTCGATGATGCCGATGCCGTTCGCGCCGCCGATCTTGTTGAGGGCGCGGATGATGTCGGCGACCTTCATTTTCTCGCCGTTGAGCGCGACGGGGACGCCGGCTTCAAAGTCGATGGAAATCTCGGTCTCGGAGTCGGGGGCGCGCTCCGGCGTGACGCTTAAGACCAGCATGTGGTCGTAGTTCGGCGCGTTCGCCGGATCTTCGAGTTCGAGGCCTTCGTGGGAGATGTGCCAGAGGTTGCGGTCGCGGCTGTAGCTGTGGCTGAAGTCGAACGGAAGGTTGATCCCCTTCGACTTGCAGTACTCAAGCTCGTCCTCGCGGGAGGTGAAAGTCCACACATCGGTCATGCGCCAGGGGGCGATGACCTTGATGTCCGGAGCGAGCGCCTTGATGGAGAGCTCGAAGCGGATCTGGTCGTTGCCCTTGCCGGTCGCGCCGTGGCAGATCGCCACCGCGCCTTCCTTCCTGGCGATCTCGACAAGCTTCTTCGAAATCGCGGGGCGCGCCATGGAGGTGCCGAGGAGGTACTTGTTCTCGTACACGGCGCCCGCCTGCACGCAGGGCATGATGTAATTCTCGGCGAAGTCGTCGTTGATGTCCTCGATGTAGAGCTTCGAGGCTCCCGAGAGCCTTGCGCGCTCGTCGAGCCCTTCGAGCTCGCTTTCCTGCCCGCAGTCGACGCAGCAGCAGATGACCTCGTAGTCGAACTTTTCCTTAAGCCACGGGATTACCGCCGTCGTGTCAAGGCCGCCTGAATACGCGAGAACTACCTTATCCTTAGCCATTTAACGCACCTCCGTTGTCATAAAGGCGGCTTAAGCCGCCGTCCTTCTTAAAAAGTACCCTGTAACCATAAGAGGAAACGGCGGATTATGCAAGTATTTTCACCGAAATCGGCATAATTATGAAAATAACCGCCGCATTACGTGAATAATTATTAAAAATGATCAGTTGTAAATTTCACCCTGCTGTTCTATCATGATTAGCGTCCGTCAAGCGGCGGACGCTTCGCGCGCGGGCTTAGTTTATGCATAACTATGAAGCCAACGCGGGAATTTTAAGAAAATGAAGCGCCGAAAGGCTTTTTAAGGAGGGAACGGCTATGATAAAGGTCGGCATCATCGGTTCGACGGGGTATGCGGGAGCGGAGCTCGTCAGGATCCTCTACGGGCATCCGGAAGCGGAAATCGTCTGGTACGGCTCCAGGAGCTACGTCGGCACGCCTTTCGCCGACATTTACGGCAGCATGTTCAAGCTAGTGGACGAAAAGTGCCTCGACGACGACATGGACGCGCTCGCTGACGAGGCGGACGTTATCTTTACCGCGACCCCGCAGGGCTTCCTCGCCGAAAAGATAAGCGAAGAGATGCTGGGGAAGACAAAGGTGATCGACCTCTCAGCCGATTTCCGCTTCAAGGACGCGGAGAGGTATGAGGCCTGGTACGGCATCCATCATGCCGCGCCGCAGCTCCTTGAGGAGGCCGTGTACGGCCTGCCGGAGCTGAACCGCGAGAAGATCAAGGGCGCGCGCCTGATCGCGAACCCCGGGTGCTTCCCGACCTGCAGCATCCTTTCGTGCGCCCCCTGGGTGAAGAACGGGGCCATCGATCCCGACACGCTCATAATCGACGCGAAGTCGGGCACGACGGGCGCCGGCCGCGGGGCGAAGACTCCGAACCTCTACTGCGAGGTAAATGAAACGATAAGGGCCTACGGAATAACCGTCCACCGCCACACTCCCGAAATCGAAGACCAGCTCTCGGTGTACGCGGGGCGCCCCGTCACGGTGCAGTTCACGCCCCACCTGGTCCCGATGAACCGCGGCATACTCGTCACGGCCTATGCAAAGCTCGCGAAGGACATTTCCAATGAAGAGGCCGAGGCGATGCTCAAGGAAGCCTATGCCTCCGAGCCCTTCGTTAGGGCGCTCCCCGCGGGACGCCCCGCCGAGACCCGGTACGTTAAGGGCAGCAATTTCGCCGACGTCGGCTTCGTGCTCGACAAGCGCACCGGCCGCGTCGTGATCATGGGCGCGATCGACAACGTCGTAAAGGGCGCCGCGGGACAGGCCGTGCAGAACATGAACATCATGTTCGGGCTCGACGAGACGACGGGGCTTATGGCCGCGCCGATGGCATTCTAAGAGAAAATTATTTGCGAGGCCACGTTATGGAAAATGAAAATCTTACGCTCCTTGCGGGCGGCGTAACGGCGCCGCAGGGCTTTATGGCAGGAGGCGCCGCCGCCGGGATAAAGGCGGGCGGCGCGCTCGACATGGCGGTCCTCTATTCGGACTGCGATTTGAAAGCCGCGGGCACTTTTACGACCAACGTCGTAAAGGCGGCTCCGGTCGTGTGGGACTCTGAAAAGGTGAAGGGCGGACAAAGCGTCCGCGCCGTCGTCGTCAACTCGGGCGTCGCGAACGCCTGCACCGGCCGGCAGGGAATGGAATACTGCCAAAGGACGGCCGAAGCCGCGGCCGCGGCCTTCGACATCCCGCCTGATTCCGTCCTCCTCGCGTCGACGGGCGTGATCGGGAGGCAGCTCCCGATCGAGAAAATGGAAGCCGGCGTCGCGGCCTTGAAGGACGCGGCAGGCGAGGGCCTCGAGGACGGCAATTCCTTCGCCCATGCGATAATGACCACCGATACCAGGGACAAGCAGGCGGCGGTCCTCGTAAAGTTCAAGGACGGGGCGACCTGCACGGTCGGCGGCTGCTGCAAGGGCTCGGGCATGATCCACCCGAATATGTGCACCATGCTCGCCTTCATAACCACTGACGCCAAAATCTCGCGGGAACTCCTCCAGAAGGCGCTCTCCGAGGTCGTCCCCGACACCTTCAACATGGTCTCGGTCGACGGCGACACCTCGACGAACGACACCTGCCTCCTCCTTTCGAGCGGCCTTGCGGGCAACGCGCCGATCGAAGAAGAGGGCGAGGATTACGAGGCCTTCAAGGCGGGCGTCTACACGGTGCTTGAGAGCCTTGCCAAGCAGATGGCCCGCGACGGCGAGGGCGCGACGCGCCTCTTCGAGGTGCACGTAATAGGAGCGCAGAACAAGGCGGACGCGAAGACCATCGCGCGGAGCGTGGTGTCGTCCTCGCTCACGAAGGCGGCGCTTTACGGGCGCGACGCCAACTGGGGCAGGATCCTGTGCGCCATGGGATATTCGGGCGCGAAGTTCGTGCCCGAGAAAGTCGACCTCTACTTCATAAGCGACCGGGGCAGGCTGCAGATCCTGGCGAACGGAATAGACACGGGCTACAGCGAGGAGAAGGCGACGGAGATCCTAAGCTCCGACGCGGTCACCTGCATCGCCGACCTCCACGAGGGGGACGCCGAGGCGACGGCCTGGGGGTGCGATTTGACGCACGAGTACGTGGACATCAACGCGGACTACCGCTCATAAAGGCGCGGCGGGGCGCCGGAGTGCCGCGGCCGCCTAAAGGGCAGGGCGCAGCGCATGGCAAAGAGGCACTTGCGGCGGGAACGACGGGGCGCCTGCATAAATGACAAGGCGGGGCGCAGGGCAAAAGGACGGAACGGCTGAACCCCGAGGCGCCGCACGGACAGGGGCAGCGCGGGAGACAATCATTTTCAAGGAGGATGCTATGGCTGAGAATATGGAGCAGTGGATCGAGAAGGCGAACGTTCTTATCGAGGCCCTTCCCTACATCCGCGACTTCCGCGGAAAGGTCATCGTGGTCAAGTACGGCGGGTCGGCTATGACGGACTCGCGCTTAAAGAAGAGCGTAATCACGGACGTCGCGCTCTTAAAGCTAATCGGCATGAAGCCCGTGATAGTCCACGGCGGCGGCAAGGAAATAAGCAAGTGGGCGAAGCTTTCGGGGATCGAGCCGGAATTCGTCAGCGGCCTTCGCGTGACGGACAAGCAGACCATGGGCATCGCGGAGATGGTCCTAAACCGCGTCAACAAGAACCTCGTCCAGTACATGGAGCAGAACGGCGTCAAGGCCTGCGGCATTTCGGGCAAGGACGGCGGTACGATGCGCGTGAAGAAGAAGGAGCTGGAGTCCGGGCAGGACATCGGCTTCGTCGGAGAGGTCACGGACGTCAGCACCGAGCTCATCGAAACCCTCCTCGACAAGGACTTCGTGCCCGTCATCTGCCCGGTCGGCCTGGGCGAAGAGGACTTCAAGTCCTACAATGTCAACGCCGACGACGCGGCCTGCGCGATCGCGGCGGCTTTGAAGGCAAACAAGCTCGCCTTCTTAAGCGACATCGAGGGCGTCTACAAAGATCCGCAGGACCCTGAAACCCTTATTTCCGAGCTGTCGGTCTCCGAGACGGAGAAGTTCATCGAAGAGGGATACGCGGGCGGCGGAATGCTGCCGAAGCTTAAGAGCTGCATAAACGCGATCAAGTCGGGCGTTTCGCGCGTCCACATACTCGACGGCCGCGTCGAGCACAGCCTCCTTCTGGAGTTCTTCACCCACAAGGGCATCGGCACCGCGATAATCGACGACAACGGCCCGAGGTACTACCACGAGGGCGTTTCGGAAGAGTAAAGCATAAGCCGGCGGGGCGCAAAGGTCAGTGACGGACGCGCCCCGCCTGCATTTTCGTTGATCATGAAAATGAAAGCCGCCGGCGGTTGACGGGCATGCAGCCAAGCGAATGCGAATGACCGCTTTTACAATTGAAGCCGCCCGCGGCGCGGCAAAAAAAGGAGCAGCCATGAAATCAGAGGCGATTATGAAGAAGGCCGAGGAGCACGTCCTCCATACCTACAACCGTTTCCCGGTCGTGATCGAGCGCGGCGACGGGGCGTACATAACCGATGCGGACGGAAAGAGGTATCTCGATTTCTGCGCCGGCATAGCGGTGTACGCGCTCGGCTACCACTACCCGGGCTTCGACGAGGCGCTCAAGGCGCAGATCGACAAGATCGGGCACGTGTCGAACCTCTTTTACAGCGAGCCGCTAGCCGACGCGGCGGAGGCGGTCACGGCCTCTTTGGGCATGTCGAAGGTGTTCTTTACGAACTCGGGCGCGGAGGCGGTCGAGGGCGCGCTGAAGGCCGCGAGGAAGTACGCGCTCACGAAGCGCAAGATCGCGGGCGGAAGGGTAATCGCCATGAAGGGGAGCTTCCACGGCCGGACGGTCGGCGCGCTTTCCGTAACGGGCAACGACCACTATCAGGAGGCCTTCCTGCCGCTCATGGGAGGCGTCGATTTCGCGGAGTTCAACGACCTGGAGTCCGTGAAGGCGGCCGTCAGGGACGACACCTGCGCCGTGATAATGGAGACTGTCCAGGGCGAGGGCGGGATACACCCCGCCGATCCGGAATTCATAAAGGGAGTCAGGGAACTCTGCGACGAGAAGGACATCCTGCTCATCCTCGACGAGATCCAGTGCGGTATGGGGCGCACCGGGAAAATGTGGGCCTTTGAGAACTACGGCGTAAAGCCTGACATCGCGACCTGCGCGAAAGCCTTGGGCTGCGGCGTGCCGGTCGGCGCGTTCGTTCTCTCTGAGAAGGCGGCAGGGGCTTCGCTCGTGCCGGGCGACCACGGCTCGACCTACGGCGGCAACCCGTTCGCCATGGCGGCCGTGAAGGCGGTCTTCTCGATATTCGAAAAGGACGGCATAGTCGAAAAAGCGGCCGAAGCGGGAGAACGGCTCGGAAAGCTCTTGGACGGCCTTGCGGAAAAATATCCCGAAGCCATAGCGGGCTGCCGCGGCCTCGGCCTCATCCGCGGCATAGAATTCAAGGAAAATGTAAAGGTGGGCAGCGTCATCGCCGCCGGCATGGAGCGCGGGCTTTTGACCCTCTCCGCCGAGGGCAATGTACTCCGCCTCGTCCCCCCGCTCATCGTAACGAAGGGCGAAATAGAAGCCGCCGCCGGCATCCTCGAAGAGAGCATAAAAGCCGCCATCTAAAATTACCCGCTCCCTTGCAACTTAAAAATGTATCCGATACAATTAGTTCGTGCGCTGCTTGAACCACAAAAAAATCCCGCCTCTTAGGAACCTTAAAGCTGGCGGGAACAAGGGATTTTTTTAGCCGCTGGTGCGGAGCACCAGCGGCGGGATGCGAAGCATCCCAGTGGTTCATGAGCAAGGAGCGCGAAGCGCGGATTGCGAATGCACCTAAAGAATGAGGTGACCTGGCAAGGCGCGGAGCGATCCCTAAAAAGACATCCTCTTTTGCTCCTCTCCCTTGTTTTGTGGCGGTTTTGCTTCGATAAGGGGTGGCGCATGACGGAACGCATGAAAAAAGCTGCCGCCGCGGCCCTGGCCGCTGCGGTTTGCGCATCTTTAGCGGCAGGCTGCGGCAAGGCCGACGCGGCCGAGGCTCCCTCCTGGCTTCAGGAGGCTCTTGAAGGCAGCGGGGGACAGGACGCCGGGGAAGGACCGCTTTCGGCGGATTCATTTTCCGAAAGAAGCGGAAGCGGATCGGCGGCCGGAACGATATACGTGTACGTGAGCGGGGCGGTGAATGCCCCGGGCGTATACGAGCTTTTGCCCGGGGCAAGGGCCTACGAGGCGATCGCGGCGGCCGGAGGGCTGCGCGCCGACGCCGACGAGGGGTACGTGAACCAGGCGAAGGAAGTCTTTGACGGCGAGCAGATAAGCGTGCCGGCCGAAGGCGAGGCGCCTGAATTAAGCGGCGAAGGCGCGGGCATAACGGACGGAAAGGTCAATATCAACACCGCGGGCGCGGAAGCGCTCGTGACGCTCTCCGGAATCGGGGAGAGCAGGGCGGCGGACATCATCGCCTACCGCGAAAGCCACGGGCCTTTTGCGTCGATTGAGGAGATAATGCAGGTCTCGGGAATCAAAGAGGCGCTGTTTGAAAAAATAAAGGATTCGATTACGGTCGGATAGGGTGAAGAGATGGCTAAGAAGGTTCTGGTTGTCGACGACGAGAGGATAATCGTCAAGGGAATACGCTTTTCGCTTGAGCAGGACGGCTATGACGTCGACTGCGCCTACGACGGCGAGGAAGCCGTCGAGAAAATGAAGCAGACGGAGTACGACATAGTGCTCCTCGACCTTATGCTTCCGAAGCTTTCGGGCCTTGAGGTCTGCCAGCAGGTGCGAGAGTTCTCCTCCGTGCCTATCATAATGCTCACCGCGAAGGGCGAGGACATCGACAAGATCCTCGGGCTCGAGTACGGTGCGGACGACTATATCACGAAGCCCTTCAACATCCTCGAGGTCAAGGCCAGGATAAAGGCGATAATGCGCCGTTCCCAGCACATCGACACCGTAAAGGGAAGGAGCAGGGTTATAGAGTCGGGCGACCTCAGGATCGACTCCGAGGCGAGGCGCGCCTTCATCGGCGGCCGCGAGGTCTACCTTACCGTGAAGGAGTTCGACGTCCTCGAACTGCTCGCGTCGAATCCTAACAAGGTGTTCAGCCGCGAGAGCCTGCTCAACACCGTCTGGGGCGCGGATTACCCCGGCGACGTCCGCACGGTCGACGTCCACATCCGCCGCCTGCGCGAGAAGATCGAAGAGGACGCGAGCGCGCCCAAGTACGTGCACACGAAGTGGGGCGTGGGATATTATTTCAAGGGTTGAATTAAGTGGCTGACAAGAGAAGGTTTTCGTTCTTCGGCAGCCTTAGGTTCAGAATCCTTTTGGTGCTGCTCGTCATAGGCGCGGTTCCTGCCGCGGTCGCCTCCGGGGCGATCGTGCGCAATTACAAGGACCGCGCTGTCGACATGCGCGAAATGAACGTCAAGAACCAGTGCGAGATCCTATGCGACCTCCTCTCCGAGGAGGGCTTCTTTGAAAATACAAAGGACGAAGCGCTCAACGCCAGGATCTCGCTGCTCTCCAATATCTACAACGGAAGAATCATAATAGTCGACAGCAGCTTCAAGGTCGTCAAGGACACCTACGACATAGACACCGGGAAGACCTCGGTCACGGGCGACGTCCTTTCGTGCTTTACGACGCGGCGGGGTACTTCCGAGTACGATGACAAGAACGCCTACATCGTCATGACCTACCCGATAGAGGAGAGGCGCTCGAACGACGTCGAGGGCGTCATGCTCGTGTCGGTCTCCACGAACGAGATCGAGCAGAACGCCAAGATCCTCGAGAGCCGCGCCGGCAGGATCATGATAGGAATAATGATAGCCGTCGCCGCGGTCGGGCTGATAGCCTCCTACCTGCTCGTGCGCCCCATTACGCGGGTCACAAGGACGATCGACGACGTCGCCGAAGGCATCGAAGAAGAGGCGGCCGTCGTCCGCGACTATACGGAGACCGTGCAGATAACCACGGGCTTCAACAAGCTCCTGAAGAAAGTCAAAAACGTCGATTCCGTGCAGACGGATTTCATTTCCAACGTATCGCATGAACTGAAGACCCCGCTGACCTCGATGAAGATCCTGGCCGATTCGGTCAACTCCATGGACGAGGTGCCGACGGAGATCTACAAGGAATTCATGGAGGACATCTCCTCGGAAATCGACCGCGAGACGCGGATCATCGCGGACCTCCGCTCGATGGTGCAGCTCGACAAGAACGCGTCGTCCTTCAACCCGGAGCGGACGGAGATCGGGCAGCTCTTAAGGACGCTCATAAAAGTCCTTCGCCCCATAGCGCGCCAGCGGGACATCCAGCTGATCCTCGACGCGCCGCACGAGGTCTACGCCGAAGTCGACGGCAGCAAGCTCAGCTTCGCATTTTCCAACCTCATTGAGAACGGAATAAAGTACAACATCGACCACGGCTGGGTCAGGACCACGCTCGAAAGCGACAGCAAGTATTTCTATGTGACGGTCACCGACTGCGGGATCGGCATCTCGGAAGAGCAGCAGAGCCACGTATTCGAGAGGTTCTACCGCGGCGACACCTCGCACTCGACGAAGATCGAGGGCAGCGGCCTTGGCCTTGCGATAGCGAGGAGCTCGATAGTCCTCCACAGGGGCTCGATAAGCGTCGCCAGCAAGCAGGGCGAGGGCACGTCCTTCAAGGTGAGGATACCGCTCGTGCACCAGGAAAAGAAGGAAAAGGAAAAGCCCGCCGACGCCGAGGGCGGGAACGCGTAAAAGGTGACGGAAATGACGGGGACAGGGCGTTTTTTGAAAATGGTGAGGTGGGCGCTTTGCTTGGCGGCGGCGCTCTCGCTTGTCGTCTGCCTTGCCTCCTGCGGGCAGGAACAGGGTGAAAAGAAGGCCGAGGCGAATGTCATTTACTGCATAGACGAGGAAGAGGACGCGCTTGGCACCGAGCAGCTCTCCTTCGAGATCGACCAGGCCGAACCTGAGGGCTCGCTTAAGAAGCTGGTGGACGAATTCGCCGTGCACACTTATTCGAAGGGGCATTCGCCGCTCCTCCCGGAGACCGCGGCGCTCCTGTCCTACGCGCTGTCGAAAGGCGTGCTGACGCTGGATTTTTCCGAAGGGTATTACGAGATGGACCGCGTCCGCGAGGTGCTCGTGCGCGCGGGATTGGTGTGGACCTTCGTCCAGATAGAAGGAATCTCGAAGGTCGCCGTGACGGTCGCGGGCGAGCCGCTCGTCGATGTAAACGGCGAAGAGGTCGGCCCGATGGAGGCCGCCGACTTCATTGAAAATTCAGGCAGGCAGATAAATAATTATTCCAACGCGTACATCAACCTCTACTTCGCGGACGGGACGGGCACTCAGCTCGTCCGCGAGAGCAGGTCGATCTACTACTCCAGCTCTCAGCCCCTTGAGTGGGCGCTCGTCGGGCGCATCATCGAAGGGCCCAAGGGCAACGAATGCTATCCCTGCGTCCCGGGCGGCACGAAGATCATCTCGGTCGCGACCTCGGGGAAGACTTGCTACGTGAACCTGAGCGCGGAGTTCGCTGCAGGGGTCAGCGGCGTCGACCCGCGCGTTACCATTTACTCGATAGTCAACGCGCTGATCGAGAACTGCGGCGTCAGCTCCGTACAGTTCGCGATCGCAGGCGAGAGCAACGTGATGTACAAGGACACGGTGGACCTCCAAAAGCCGCTGACGCAGGACCTCTCGCTCCTGAAGCTTTCATAGCGGCGGGTTTTCGGCGATTTGAACTGAAAATGCACTCCGCCCCTGCGCCGCGCAAGGCGCAGAGCGCGGTTTGCCCCATATTTGCCGCCTGCTCCGCTTCAGCCCGATATTCCTATTTCCCATACCCGGCCGAAAGGCCATCGGATACAGAAAGGCATCGAGCCCTTGACGAGGCGTCCCTTGTGTCTGCTGTGTCTTTTTTTTCTTGCGGCGATGCTCCCCATCGCCCTTTTTAAGCAGGCCTCGGCACAGGACGGCCCGGCGGAAGCCTTTCTGTCGGAAAGGGAGGATTCGGACGAGGAGTATACGGTGTTCGGGCGGGCGGCCATGAAGGTCACGCGCGAAGGCTTCATCTGGCTCTACCTGGAGGACGCCTATGTCTTCTCGTCGGATACAGAGGGCGTTTTTGAATCTCCGGTGCCGATAGGCGGCGTAAGGTGCATGCTGAGCTCCGGCGCTGGAATTTCGATCGGCGGCACGGCCGCGCTCAAAGGACGCCTCGCGCTCGCCGAAGAGGCCGAGAACCCGGGGCAGTTCGATATGCGTGCCTACCTCAAAAGGGAAGGCGCCGACTGCCTCCTCTTCAGCGCGGAGCTCGTTTCGTTTAAGAAGGCCGAAGGCCCCGCCGCGCTTTGGTACGGTATCCTCGAGCTCCTGGGAAATGCCAGGGAAGCGGCGGCGTCGAAGGCGGCGGAGCTTTTTTCCGAAGAGGCCGCGGGCACGCTTGCCGCCATGATAACGGGGGAGAGGCGGTACCTCTCCGACGAGGACAAGGCTCTTTTTAAGATGGGCGGGATTTCGCACGTCCTTGCGATTTCGGGCCTTCATGTATCCCTTTTGGGGGGCGCGCTCCTGAAGATCCTTCAAAAGCTTCGGATGCCGGAGCACGCCGCGGGTAGGACGGCCTTTCTGCTGCTGCTTTCTTATGCCGTCGCCACGGGAGCCTCCGTGTCCACTCTGCGGGCCGCGCTGATGTTCGGGCTTACGCTGCTGGGAAAGCGGATAGGCAGGACCTACGACACCTTGAGCGCGCTTTCGCTCTGCGCGTTGATACTTGTCGCCGCGGATCCCCTGACCGTGCTCGACAGCGGCTTTCAGCTGAGCTTTACCGCGGTCCTTGCCATGGCGCTCACGCGCGAACGCGGGGGCGCTTACGCGGCAGCGGCCGTATACCTTGCGACTCTGCCGATAGCGGTCTGCAGCTACCACGAGGTGCCGACTTACGGGGTGATAGCGAACCTTTTCCTGCTTCCGCTCATGCCGCTGTTGCTGGGAAGCGGCATCTTAGGGCTCATGTCCTACTGCCTGCTTTCGCCCTTCAATATTCCCGCCGCGAAGGCGGTCCTTGCCTTTCCGGCGGACGCTTCGGTGCACATTTTCATGAAAGCCTTAAAGGGCGTGTCGGCCCTTCCGATGGCTCTGATGAGCGCGGCGCATCCTTCGTGGCTCAGGCTCGCGCTGTACCTTGCGGCCTTTTCCGCCTTCCTGTGGCTGGGGCACAGGCTTAAGGATTCATGGAAAAAATACGCCGTGACCCTTTGCGCCCCTATGATAGCGGGCATTTTCCTGATCGTTGTTCCGGGCGAGCTGAAGGCAGCCTTCCTTTCGGTGGGGCAGGGGGAGTGCATCGTGCTTACGCGCGGCAGCAGCGCGGTAATCGTTGACTGCGGGTCGAGCAGCGCCGATTCGGTGGGCAAGTACAGGCTGCTGCCGTACCTTGAGTACATGGGGATAAGGCGGATCGAGGCCGTCGTCGCGACGCACGGCGACCTCGACCACGTGAACGGCCTGACCGAGCTCTTTGAGGCGAAGGCGGAAAGGACTATATCGATCGGAATCGACAGGCTCGTCATCCCGAAGGTCGAGGAGCCCAAAGAGGAGCTCCGGGAGGTCGCGGCGCTTGCCGTCAAGGCCGGGATACGCGTCAGCGAGACGGCGGCGGGGGACGCCTTTTCGTGGCTCGGGGCGGAATTTTCCGTGCTCGCCCCCTTTGGAAATGAAAGCCCGGCGGCTGACGGCAACGAGGCCTCGGTCGTCCTCCTCGTTTCCTTCGGGAGCTTCGACTGCCTGCTCACCGGCGACCTAGAGGGGGAGGCCGAGGAGGGCGCCGCGCGGCTTCTTGCGGCGGGGGACTTTGACATCGAGCTATTGAAGGCGGCCCACCACGGCTCTAAGAACTCTTCGAGCGCGGCCTTCCTCGCCGCGGCCGGTCCCGAGTGCGCGGTTATAAGCTGCGGGAAAGACAACCGCTACGGCCACCCGCACGCCGAAACCCTGCAGCGCCTCGCTGAAATCGGCGCGGTAGTCTTTCGGACGGATACGGGAGGCTGCATCGAGGTCTCGGCAAGGCAGGACGGCGGCTTTTCGGTAAAGGCTTTTAACGCGGATGATACTTGGAAGTTCGGGTAGCGGCAAAGGCATTTAACGAGAAGGATGCTTGAAAGCCCGAGCCGCGGCAGGGCGATTTGGCTGAGCTTCGCAGGGCAGGGGCCGGACGAACGGGGGCGGAGCTTCGCTGGAATGGCGGCCGCTTAAGATTTTTATCGTCACGCGCCCTGCGTTTTGATATACTGTATGCGGCGGTATTTGCCGCAGAAACAAAAAGTACGGCGGCGCAGGCTCACCCGACTATGAAAGCCTGGCCGGCTGCCGAATAATTTCCGGAGCGCGGCGCAGGCGCGCCGTCCTTCGGCGGGAAGAGAGAATTTCAAGTGGAGGTGTTTTACAAAGTAGTCGCCCTTCTGGGCGGACTGGCGATGTTCCTGTACGGGATGCGCGTCTTAGGGGACGCGCTTAAGAGCTCGTCGGGAGGCGTGATGAAGGCGGCGCTCGCCAAGGTCACGAACAACCCCGTCATCGGCTTCATTTTCGGAATGCTGGTGACCTGCCTCATCCAGAGCTCGACCGCTACGATCGTCCTCACCGTCGGCCTTGTAGGCGCGGGCTTTTTGACCTTCAGGCGGTCGGTCGGCATCGTCCTCGGAGCCAATGTCGGAACCGCGATCACGGCGCAGATAATCCGCCTGATGGACGTCGACAGCGGCTCTTCGAGTTTCCTTTATTTCTTCAAGGCGGACAACCTCGCGCCGCTCGCGCTCACGATAGGCATTATCCTGATAATGTTCGTCGCGACCGACCGCGCCAACCACATCGGCACGGGCTGCATGGGCTTCGGAATCCTCTTCATGGGGCTCATTTACATGAGCGCCGCGGTCAGCAGCATGGGCGACACGGCGACGGGCATCCTGACGGCGTTCAAGGACAACTACTTCCTCGGCTTCCTCTCGGGCGTGCTCGTGACGGGAGTCATCCAGAGCTCATCGGCCGTCGTCGGCATACTCCAGACGATGGCGAGCTCGGTCGGAGTCCAGCTTTCGGCCGTGCTGCCGGTTATTATCGGCGTCAACATAGGCGACTGCCTTACGACCTTCCTCGTCAGCCGCATCGGCGCGAGGACCGATCAGATAAGGACGGCCGTGGTACATGTCATTTACAACATAATCGCCGCAGTCTTGATAGTCGTCGCGCTGATCGTCCTGAGGGCGACGGGCGTTATCCCCGACGCACTTTGGAATATGCAGCTTAATTCCGGCGGCGTGGCCAACGCCCACGGCCTTTTGAGGCTCGTCCCGGCGGTCCTGATACTGCCGTTCTCGGGCAAGCTCGCCGACCTCGCGGAGAAAATCGTTCCCGCGAAGGCTTCCGAAGGCGAGGACGCCGATATTGAAAATAACCTCCGCGAGCTCGACAGCCGCCTAATCACTTCGGCTCCGCTCGCGCTCGACCAGTCGACGCACCTCATCCGCCACATGGCCGACGTGGCGAACCACAACTACGAGGCCTGCATCGACCAGCTCTTCAACTACGACCCGAAGCGCTACGACAGGATAATGCAGCGCGAGGACCTGCTCGACAAGATGACCGACGCGGCGAACCGCTACGTAGTGGACATCTCGCCGTACATAACGGCGGACAAGGAGCGCCAGACGCAGAACCTGCAGATAAAGTGCCTGACCTCCTTCGAGCGGATCGGCGACCAGGCGGTCAACGTCGCCTCCGACGTCAAGCAGCTCCGCTCGGAGGGCTCGGAATTCTCGGCGGAGGCGCTGCGCGACCTGAAGGTGCTTTCCGACGCCGTAGGAGAGGTGCTGAAGCTGACGGTCGAGGCGTACAAGGAAATGGACATGAAGAAGGCCCGCCAGGTCGAGCCTCTCGAGGAAGTCGTCGACTCCCTCTCGGAAATCATCACCGCGCGCCACATAAAGCGCATGGCCGACGCCTCCTGCGGGGTCATGAACGGCATTTCCTTCGAGAACATCCTGGCCTCGCTGGTGCGCGTCTCCGACCACTGCTCAAGCCTCGCCGTCCACATCCTCGGGGCGATGGACGCCAAGATCCGCGGGCAGGAGCACCAGTACGTCCACGACCTGCACCATTCGGGAGAGGGCTTCTTCAAGGAGAGCTACCAGAAGAACCTCGACAAGTACACCGCGCTTCTTGAGGCTCCCGCCGAAGAGGAGGCAGCCGGAGCGGCCGAGGATTAATCGGTAAATGAAGCCCGCAGGCGCTTTCATTTTCAAAGAGGGCGCGAAGGGCTTTAAGGGCAAGCCGCGCAGCTTTGCGCCGCACCAAGAAAAGGAGGGCATATGGGATATTTTAAGAGAGTAAGCCTTATCCACGGAATCAGCGGCGTGCTGATGGTCATCGCGGGCATCATGACGGCGATAGAGCCGCACGTCACGGCCGAGGCGCTGGTGTTCGTGATCGGGGCCATGCTGATCCTCGACAGCCTGATGACGCTGGCGAACTACGCGATAAACCGCCGCCTGGCCGTCATGTTCGACCACACGGGCATCCTGCTCGGTATCATGCGCTTCGTCATCGGCATTTTCATGATGACTCACCTGCGCGAGATGACGACGGTCTTTACCTATTTCTTTAGCATTTTCATCCTCGTGGCGGGAATCGCCCACCTGGAGGAGGGCTTCCTGATGGTGCGCCTGAGGGCGCGCGGCTGGCTGATCGCCCTCATACTTTCGGCGCTCCTCATCGCGGACGCCATTTTCATGATAATGAATCCGCAGTCGGCCCTGACTACGGCAGGAATCTGGGCGGGCCTGTCGCTCATGTTCGAAGGGATCGTGAGCATCTACATCGCCTACCACATAAGGACGATGGGCAGCGGGCTCTACAACCTAGCCCGCAACATCATCCTCGAGCTGCAGCGCGACATGGACGACGTCGAAACGCCGGTCATGCCCTACGGGATGCCGGGGGCGCCCGCGCCTGAAGGCGACGGAGGCGACGACGACGGCCATGACGACGGCCCCGAAGGCGGTCCTGACGGCGGGCACCACCATCATTAAAAATTCACATGTGTTAAAAATGAAGCCCTGCGCGAAAAAGCGCGGGGCTTTTGCTGCGTCCGCACTTTAAGGGGGGCTTTTTAGGCGCTTTTTATTGTGGTTGACTTTGGGAAAAATCATGGGTAGCATAGGGGTATCAGGCAGCGGTGGCAATCGGGAGCCGCGCTTTGAAGAGGAATCGGTCCTCTTTGTTGGTATGACAGGACGCCTTGACCTTGCAGAAAGGAGAGCATTTCCGCGGGTGTCCTGCCTAGGGAGAATGCGGAAATGCGTGAAAGCATGGGAAGGAATAAAGCCAGAATCATTGGAGCGGCTCTTCTCGCTTCGGCCATGGTATTCACCTGTGCGGTTCCTGCGGCAGCCTCCGGCAGTGCCGCCTACACACCGGTGAGCGGCGGAACCGTCGGCTTCGAGAAGTACCTTACGATGGACGAAGAGGCGAACGTGCCGAACTACACCTTCAACTTCACCATCGCCGCGGGCGAGGCGCAGGACGCCACCGCGACGGCTCCCGCGGTTTACGCGGGCAATGACGCCGACAAGGTCAAGGGCACGCCGACCATCGGAACGGCAGCGTTCACGGCCAGCCAAGAAACCTACACCGAAGTCCAGGCCTATCCGACCGACCTCGGCATCAAGGTCGAGGAAGGCAGGGAGGACGGCGTCGAAGGAGCTGACCTCCTCGGCGAAGGCGAAAAGTACGCAAGGAGCACGGTCTCCGTCGACTTCAGCGGCGTGACTTTCAACGAGCCGGGCATCTACCGCTATGTCATCACCGAGTCCGACGCGACGAACCCGGCAGTGACGAACGATTCCGACGCGACGCGTGTCATGGACGTCTATGTCGTCCACACCGACGACGGGCTCAGCGTTTCGGCTTATGTGCTTCACGACTCTGAAGCCGCCGATCCGGTCGATTCCGACGAAGAGACGAAGACCGACGGATATATCAACGAGTACACGACCGTAGACGTCGAGCTTAAGAAGACCGTGAGCGGCAACCAGGCTTCCCGCGACGAGTACTTCAAGTTCACCGTGGTCATCACCGGAACGGCCGGCAACGTCATCGACGTCGACCTCACGGGCGCGGACGCGACGACCGGCACGAACGGCGTCAACACCGAAAGCCACACGAACGCCGCTCAGCTCACCATCGGCGAGGACGGCACGGTCACGGCCGAGTACTGGCTGCAGGCCAACCAGTACGTAAAGTTCCTCGGCATCGAAAAGGACGCCGCTTACGCGTTCAATGAAGACGCCGCGGCGATGGCCGACGAAGGCTACACCGTCACTGCCGCCGCCGAAGGCGACACGAAGACGGGCGACGCCTTAAAGGACGACGGCACCCGCGAGGAAGGCGCCGCCATCGCGCTTTCCGCCTCCGACCTGAAGATGGCCGACACGGCGCTCACCGCCGACACGACCGTCACCTTCAACAACGACAGGACGGGCATCATCCCGACCGGCGTCATGGTCACCGTGCTTCCGGGCATCGCGATCCTGCTTCTCGGCGCGGCCGGCATCGTCCTCATGCTCAGGAAGAAGGACAGGGCCTGACAAAAGCCACCGTCATCTGACGAAAAAGTGTATAATGCCCTAAGGGCAAAGTGAAAAGCCGCCCCGCGTCCCCAAGGAGGGAGCGGGGCGGTTCGTGGAATTAAAGAGGATGTCATTTTCAAAGAGGAGCTTGCGATGCTTAAGAAAGCGGCGGGGGGAGCGATAAGCTTCATCGACAGACTGGAGGACGCTGCCGCCCTTGTTCTGTTCCTGTTCCTTTTACTGCTTGGCCTTTACTGCGTGTACGATTCGTTCTATGTGTACAGCGGCGCGTCGATGAAGGGAACGCTGGTGTACAAGCCCGGCGGCGAGGAGTCGAAGAACCTCGGCACGCTCTCTAAGGACTGCGTCGGATGGATAGAGATCGACGACGCCTCGATCGACTATCCGCTGATGCACGGCGCGAACAACAGCGTTTACTTAAACCGCGACCCCTTCGGGAACTACTCGCTTTCAGGGAGCATTTTCCTGGACGCGAGGAACAGCGGCGATTTGAAGGATCCCTACCTCCTGATATACGGCCACCACATGGACCTCGACAAGATGTTCGGCGCCCTGGACTACTTTATAAGCCAGGCGTTTTTAAAGAGCCACCGCACGGGGCGGCTGACCGCCGTTGACGGAACGGTCTACGAGCTGAACATCTGGGCGGCGGGATACTGCGAAGCCTCAGACTCTGAGATTTTCGACCCGACGAGCGGCGCCGACATCGAAGCCTTCGCCGAGAGCCAGGGCTTTGCAATCTTAGACCACGGAGACGGGCGCATAGCCGCGCTTACGACCTGCAAAGAGCCGTCGAGCTTGGAAAGGACCATAGTTCTGTGCGAGATCCTGGAGTGAATTTTGAAAATGAAAAGGCCGCGGCAGACGGAACCAACGCTTCGGGGACGGAGGCGCTTTCGGCTTCAAAACCGGAGGCCCCGCTCGGCGGAGAGGAGGCTGCAGGGGCGGTCGGAGGCTCTTCTGTGAACGAAGCGGAGGCCGCGGCGGAGGGCGCAGGAGCCTGGGCTGCCGAAGGCGGAGCCGCGGAGGGAGCGGCAGGCGCAGCTGCGGCGGACAAAACTGCGTCCGGCGAGGATAAAGGCGACGGAACGGAAGGCGGAGCCGCTAAGAAGCCGCTCCTTAAGCGGTTCGTGAGGCTCCTCGTAAAGACCGCCGTAATAGCGGCGGTAATCTGGGCTCTTTTGACCTTCGTGATAGGCATTTACCCCGTGCACGGCAACCAGATGTTCCCGATGCTCAAGGACGGCGACCTTGCAATTACGGTGAAGGTCGGGGGGTACATCTCCTCCGACGTCGTCAGCTACAAAAAGGACGGCATCCGCTACTTCGCGCGGATAGTCGCATCTCCCGGCAGCACGGTGCTGATAACCGAGGACGAGTACAAGATCGACGGGATGAACCCCGCCGAGGAAATTTTTTACGGGACGAAGCCCGCCGACGGAGAAGAGATCGAACTGACCTTGGGCGAGGACGAGTACTTCGTCCTCAACGACTACCGTGACGAGCCGACGGACAGCAGGACCTTCGGCGTCATAAAGAAGTCGGAGCTCGACGGGAAGGTGGCCTTCCTCTTCAGGAGGCGGGGGATCTGAAGCTTCTTTAAAGAGGGATTGAAGGCGATTCGCTAAGTGCCCTTCCGCAGAGGGGCGGCGATTCATATGCCGGAGCGGAAGATATAAAAATGGCGGCGCGCGGGGGTGCGTGCCGCCATTTTTGCGGGCCGACGCGGCAGCGGAGCCGCCGGCGGTTGACAAGGCATGCGGCGGCGCCGCGCGCCAGCGGAACGCAGCGCCGAAAGAAGTAAACGGAGAAAAAGGAATGCGGATGTCCGCTTTTGCTTTTACGAGAAGTCGTATTCAATCGTCCAGCTTTCGGCGGTGGCTTCGGCTTTTGCCTTCGCGCCGCTGACTATCGGCACCTGCGGCGGAAGGTGCCCCAGGTCGGCGTCGAGCAGCACGGGGACGCCCAAGGGAGCCAGGACGTCCAGCACGGCCTCGTCCATCGAAAGGCCGAAGGCCTCCTCGCCGAGGTGCATCGGCCGCCCGAAGATGAAGCCCGTGGCCTTGTCGAACCAGCCCGCCTGACGCATCTGCCAGATCGAGCGGCGGAGCTGGAGCGGGCCTAAGTCGCAGCTCTCGAGGAACCAGAGGACGCCGTCATTTTCATACTTTTTGTTGAACTCCGCCACCTTGTCCCAGGGCGTTCCGAGGAAGAGGGAGAGGCAGTCGATGCAGCCGCCGAGCAGGCGGCCTTTTAAATTTATTTTTTCTGCAGGACGGAGCGCGGCCCCGCCGCCTTCTTCTGCGGGGGCGAAGGGCTTGTACGCCGCCTTTTCCGTAGTGTTGTAAGGCGCGAAGGGGTTTTCTTCGCCCTTTAGGGACTCGCGCTCGAAGGAGCCGTAGCCGGAGAAAGCTTTCTTTTCGCCCTTCAGGAGGCTCACCGCGTCGAAGAGCGCGGGGTGCATCGGCGACATCCCGAAGGTCGGGGCGCACGGGCCGTATACCGCCGCCGTGTCGGCGAGCACCGTGGAGGGGAAGGTGAAGTTCGTGTTGTCAGAGTAGCCCAGGAACCACTTCGGGCGCGCTTTGGCTATCGCTTCAAAGTCCATGTAGGGGAGTATCTCGCACATGAGCTCGCCGCCGCCGCAGCTGATCAGCGCGTCGGCCTCGCTTCCGAGGTACATTTTCATGAGCTCCGCGGCGCAGTCCTTCGCGTTGGTGCTCCGGCCGATGCCGTCCGCCTTGTAGCAGTTCGCGCCGACGAGGGTGCGAAAGCCGAGGTCGCGGAAGGCGTCGAGGGCATTTTCGAGGGCGCTTGAATAGGGCTCAATGGCCGCTCCGAAGGAGGGCGCCGGGATGCCGATGCAGTCGTTCATTTTGATGAAAGCGGGGTATCTCATAATTTCTCCGATCGATTTTAAAAAGCGGCCGCCGATACGGCCGGCGCCGCGCGTCTAAAGGAAGTGTACGCTGAAAAAACTGTAAATGCAAATGCCGTTGTGGTACTCTTTTAGGAGCGGCCAGGGGCGGAGTTTTAGAAGCCGAGGAGGCCGGGGACTTTATAGAGGAAACGCCGGAAGGATTCATTTTCAAAGGGCGGTCAGAGAAAGGACGCAGCATGGGCAAGGACGAAGAGACAAAGATTGAGACGGACGCAAAGACGGCCCGCAGGATCAACGGCATCCTCGACGACGTCTACAAGGACTTTTTCGGCTCGGACAAGACGCGTCCGGAGGACAATTCATGGCTCGGAGGCGACGATTCGCCGGCGGTCAGCACGATAAACGAGCTGACCTTCAAGACGGGCGAGGCGGCCAACCCCTTCGGCAAAAAGGCCGACGAGCAAAAAGAGAAGATAAAGGACGCCTCGGCGAACATCGACGCGGCGGCCGCCGACCTGTCGGCCTTGGACGAGCTCTTCAAGAAGACGAGCGTCCAGAACATCCTGAACGGCAAGACGCCCGACGGCGGCGTGGCCGACACGGACATCCTGGGGAATCCGTATCCTGATTTTTCGAGCGCGCCGGCACCGACGGCAGGCACGGCAAATGAAAACGCCGGGCAGACTCAGGAGGCGGCCGGGCAGGCCGCTAAGGCGGAGGAGAAAAAGCCCGAGAAGTCGGGCATGGAGGAGCTTGAGGAGCTCATAGGGCTTGAGACCGTCAAGAAGGACGTCAAGGAGCTGGTGAACCTCGTCAAGGCCTCTAAGATGCGCAAGGAAAAGGGCCTTAAGACCGTGCCCGTCTCGCTCCACCTCGTGTTCTCGGGCAACCCCGGGACCGGCAAGACGACGGTGGCCCGCATCCTCGCAAGGCTCTACAAGGAGATCGGCGTGCTCTCCGGCGGTCAGCTCGTCGAGGTCGACCGCTCCGGGCTCGTCGCGGGGTACGTCGGCCAGACGGCCATCAAGACGCAGAAGAAGATCGAGGAGGCCATGGGCGGCATCCTCTTCATCGACGAGGCCTACACCCTCAACAAAGAGGGCGGCGACTTCGGCCAGGAGGCGATCGACACGATCCTCAAGGCGATGGAGGACAACCGCGACAACCTCGTCGTTATAGTGGCGGGGTACACGGAGCTGATGGAGAAGTTCGTCAACAGCAACCCCGGCCTTAAGTCCCGCTTCAACAAATACATTTTCTTCGCGGACTACACGTCCGAGGAGCTCATCGCGATGTTCGACTTGAACTGCAGGAAGTACAACTACGTCTGCAGCGACGCGGCCCGCGAGAAGGTCGAGGCGCTGATCCGCAAGAAGGAGTCGGAGAAGGGCGCGAACTTCGCGAACGGCCGCGAGGTCAGGAACATTTTCGAGAGCATAATCACGAACCAGGCCAGCAGGATCGCGGCGCTCGAGGATCCGGACGAGGAAACCCTTAAGACCATAGAGCCGGAAGACCTCGAGGATCTTTGAATGCAGGAAAATGAAAAGGCAAAGGCGGCCGGCGAAGGCACAAAGGCGCGTCTGCGCGGAGCCGCCCTCTGCGCAAGGCGAGCCATGGGAGAAGGCGAGAGGGCAAAGGCGAGCGGGAAGATCTGCCTTAACCTCGCTGAAAGCGGCCTGCTGCCCGACGAGGGCATAGTGCTTTCCTTCATGGCTATGCCCGACGAGCCCGACCTTGCGGCCCTTGAAGGGCTTCTCGGCAAAGAGAGGCTGGCCTACCCCAGGACGTTCAAGGACGGCAGGATGGAGGCCGTGGCGGAGGCCGACGGATTTTCGAAAGGCGCGTTCGGGATAAGGGAGCCCGTGGGCGGAAGGACGGTCCGTCCGGAGGAGCTTGCCGCGGTGATAGTCCCCTGCGCGGGCTTTAGCGGCGACGGGCACCGCGTCGGCATGGGCGGCGGGTACTACGACCGCTACCTGCCGGAGGCGAAGGCCGCCGTGAAGGTCATAGCGGCATTCTCGGCGCAGCGCATTTTCAAAATCGAGCCCGAGGCGCACGACGTGCCCGCGGAGTACATAGTTACCGAGGAAGGCTGGTTCAAGGCTTAAGAGGATTGGAGGTTTGGCATGTCTGTACGCGAGGACGCAAGGAAGATGCACGAGACGGCGCCGCTCATGGCCGCGGCTCCCGCGGAAGTGAGGAACGCCGCGCTTTCCCTGATCGCCGAGAGGATCGAGGAGAACAAGGAGGCGGTGTTCGCGGCGAATGCCGAGGACGTCGCGGCGGCGAAGGAGAGCGGGATCTCGCAGGCAGTGATGAAGAGGCTCATTTTCAACGAGGGCAAGCTCCAAAGCTGCAAGGAGGGCATAGCCCAGCTCATAGGCCTTGAAGATCCGGTCGGAAAGCGGCAGATCTTCAGGGAGCTCGACGAGGGGCTGGTGCTTACGAGGGTCAGCTGCCCGATAGGCGTCATAGGCGTCATCTTCGAGGCGCGGCCGGACGCGCTCGTGCAGATTTCGACGCTCTGCATAAAGAGCGGGAACTGCGCGATTTTAAAGGGCGGAAAAGAGACGGAGCGGACGAACCGCGCCCTCTTTGAAATCATAAGCAGGGCGGCGCTTGAGGCGGGGCTTCCGGAAGGCTGCCTAATGAAGGCGGAGAGCCACGACGAAATCGACGAGCTCCTGAAATGCGACCGGTACGTGGACCTTCTCATCCCGCGCGGGTCGAACGCCTTCGTAAGGCACATCATGGAAAATACCAAGATTCCGGTGATGGGGCACGCCGACGGCATCTGCCACGTCTACGTCGATTCGGCGGCGGACTTCGACAAGGCCGTCAGGATAGTCGTCGACGCCAAGACGCAGTACACGGCGGCCTGCAACGCGGCCGAGACGCTCTTGATCGCCAGGGACATCGCGGCGGAGTTCCTGCCGAAGGCGGCAGCGGCCCTGGACGCGGCGGGGGTGAAGCTCCGCGGGACGGCCGAGGCTGAAGGATTGCTCGGGGCTTCGGAAGAGAAGGCGCCCGCCATGGAAATAATGGGCGAGGACGGCTTCGCGACCGAATACCTCGACAAGATCATATCGGTGAAGCTGGTAGAGGGCGTAAAGGAGGCGGTAGGCCACATAAACCGTTTCGGCTCGCACCACACGGACGCGATAGTGACCGAGGACGAGGAGGCGGCTTCGTACTTCACGCAGATGGTCGATTCGGCCGGGGTGTACGTCAACGCTTCGACGCGCTTCGCGGACGGCTTCCGCTACGGCTTCGGCGCCGAGGTCGGGATTTCGACCGGCAAGATCCACGCGCGCGGGCCGGTCGGCCTTGAAGGCCTCGTGACTTATAAGTATATCCTAAAAGGGAACGGCGACACGGTCGCGCCGTACTCCGACGGGACGAAGCACTTCCATTTCAGGGATCTGTGAGGGCGGGCGGATTAGCCGCCGGCGAAAAAGAAAATGACGGTATAAAGAAGCTCCGGGCAAGGACCCGGGGCTTTTTCTTTATAACACTATTTTGCCGGCTTTTCGGAAGCGCTTGCGGCCTCTTGGATGTATCCGCTAGAACGTTGTCAGAGGGAATAAAGGAGCGGACGGGGCTTTCAAAGTAAAGCGCCTTCGAGGCAGAGGAAGGAGGGCTTATGGCTGCGCTGATTTTTATGATTGCGATAAGCGCCGCGGGGGCGGCTTTGGACCTTCGGGACGGCAGGATCCCGAACGCGCTGACGCTCTTGGGGATGGCGGCGGGCTGCGCTTTTAAGGCGGCGTCCGGCGGCCTTGCGGGGGCGGGTGAGGCGCTGTCGGGAGCCGCGTTGCCTTTCGCATTCGGAATCCTGCTCTTCGCGCTCGGAATGGTCGGGGCGGGCGACGTGAAGCTCCTCATGGCGCTTTGTGCCTTCACCGGCCTTGGCGACGCGCCGAAGCTCCTTGCCTGCGTGCTTGCGGCAGCGGGCGCGGCCTCGCTCTTTATCCTGGTCTTCAGGGCGGGCGTAAAAGAGCGGGCGAAGTATTTCGCGGGATATTTGAGGTCGGCCCTTGCCTTTGGGGACTGGGGCGGCTACCGGGGAGAAGGCTGCGGCGGCGCGGAGCTTCGGCTAGCCCCCGCGGTGTTCATAGGCACGGCCGCCTTTGCGGTGCTTAAAGCGGGAGGATGGGCATGAGGAGGATATTTGCCATATATGACAGCGACGGAGAGTACGCGGAGGCCTTCGCCGATTTTGCGAGGAGGAGGGCAGGGCTTGCGTTCAAGGTCAGCGCCTTTGGCGATGAAAAAAGCCTGCTGCAGTTCGCGGACGAGAACAGGATCGAGCTTTTGACTGCTGCGGGCAGCGACGCGGGCGAAATAGCCGAAAAAGTGGCGGCGAATGTAAAGGTAAGCCTTTCGGAGACTCCGCACGGCGGGATCTTCAAGTACCGTCCGGCGCGGGAGGTCCTTAGCGACGTGCTGAAGGAATACGCAAAAAAAGCGGGGCAGGCGCCGCGGCTCGAAAAAAGGGCGACGCGCGTCATCGGAGTCTACTCGCCTTTCGGCGGGAGCGGCGCGAGCTCGCTTACGGCGGCGCTCGGGGAGCTCGTCTGCAGAAAGGCGGATACGCTCGTTCTGTCGCTAGAAACCTTCCCGGGCCGAGGCGCGGCAGCGGGAGACGACCTGTCCGACGTCCTCTTTTTGATGAGGCAGGAGGCGGGGAACGCCGCTGACCTCATAGCGGCCGCCGCTGAAAATGAAGGCGGGGCGGACTTTATAAGGCCGGCGCGCTTCGGGACGGAGCTTTCGTGCTTTACCCGAGAGGAGTGGGGAAGTTTCTTTGAAGCCCTGAGGGAGGGCAGCGGCTACTCCTGCGTGCTGGTCGACATCGGCGGCGGGCCGGGGCGGCTTGAGGACCTGCTGGAGGAGTGCGACGCCCTGATAGTCCCCGAGGGAGAAAGCGGGCCGGAAGAGCGGAAGCTCTCTGATTTTTTCGAGTGGGGCGAAAAAAGAGGGCTCGGGCTTTATGAAAAAGCCCTGCGCTACCGCCGTCTAAGGAGTGAAGGGGCATCAAAAGCCGCAGGCACAGGGGGCGTTTCGGACTGGGCTTTAGAGGAGGCTTCGAAGCTACAAAATAGTTTATTTGTAGACTGACATCTAAAAAAGTTAGGCATATAATACTCTGCGTTATCAAACCCAAAGAGCAGCGAAGCTGCCGGAGGTTTCCATTCAGGAGGGTATTTATGCAGAATCCGGTAAAGCAGGTCAGCCATTCGGTCGAGAGGGCGGCATACGGCGCGCTTATAAATCATTTTTATGACAATATAGCCAATTCAGAGGACAGGCAGGCGACGTACTTAAAGCTAGTCGATGCCGCGGGCAAGTTCTACGGAAAAGCCGCTCCTCAGGAAAAGCTCGACGCGGTCAGGAACGCGATCAAGGATCCCGACAACCGCTGGTTCAAGATGATCAACAGGATCATAGACGAGAGCGACCCGCGCTTTGCCAAAAAGATGATCCTGAACCTCGGCTACGAGGCCTTCCTGCGCGGTACAAAGATGATCCGCGAGAACCGCGAGAAGTACGGCTGCAACATCCCGTGGCTCATCCTCTTCGACCCGACCTCTGCCTGCAACATGCACTGCGTCGGCTGCTGGTCGGGAACCTACGGCCACAAGAGCAACCTTACCTTCGAGGAGATGGACAAGATCGTCACCCAGGGCAAGGAGCTCGGAGTGTACCTTTACATGATGACCGGCGGCGAGCCGATGGTCCGCAAGAAGGACGTAATCCGCCTTTGCGAGAAGCACAACGACTGCTTCTTCGCGGCCTACTCCAATTCGACGCTCATCGACGAGGAGCTCTGCAAGAAGATCGTCGAGCTCGGCAACCTCACCTTCATGCTTTCCATCGAAGGAACGCCCGAGACGAATGACCTCCGCCGAGGCGAAGGGCACTACGCGGCGGTCATGAAGGCGATGGACCTCCTGAAGCAGTACGGCATCGTGTACGGCACCTCGATCTGCTATACGAGCCAGAACATCGAGGCGGTCACGAGCGACGAGTTCTTCCGCTTCCTCTCGGAGAAGGGCGCGCGCTTCGGCTTCTATTTCCACTATATGCCGGTCGGCAACAACGCCGTTCCCTCGCTCATGCCGACGGTCGAGCAGAGGAAGTACATGATCGAACGCATCAGGTACATCCGCTCGGACGAGTGCGGCATCGACTTCTATCCGATGGACTTCCAGAACGACGGCGAGTTCGTCGGCGGCTGCATCGCGGGAGGAAGGAACTACTTCCACATCAATTCCGCGGGCGATGCCGAGCCGTGCGTGTTCATTCATTTCTCGAACGCGAACATCAAGGAGCAGTCGATCATCGAGATATTGAAGAGCCCGCTCTTCATGGCCTACCACGAAGGGCAGCCTTTCAACAGGAACCATCTCCGTCCCTGCCCGATGCTTGAAAACCCGGACCTTCTCCGCGAGATGGTCAAGGCCACGGGGGCGCACCAGACGAACCAGGAATCCGCGGAGTCGGTGGACCACCTCTGCGCAAAGTGCGACGACTATGCGGCCAAGTGGGCGCCCGCGGCTAAGGAAGTCTGGAGCGAGGAAACGCACAAAGTGCCGAGCTACGAGAACTACACCGAGGAGAAGAGGGAGCATCCGGAGCTGGCCGGCTTCGACCACGCGGACGGCACGCACGGGATAGAGTCGGTGACGAACGCCGGGGAAACGGCGTAAAGGGCGCCGAAGGCCGGGCTTGTACCTTAATTAGAGCAATTAAGCCGCAGGTAAGGATTTCGCAGGGCGGGAAAATCTGTTAAAGTATCCCGTGTCGGACTTTTACCCGAAGGACTAGGATCAGGGCGGACAAGGCCGTTTTGCAGCGCGGACGTTTGGGGATGCGCGGCTTGGCGGCGAAGCGCGCTTGAGCGCTGTGGAAGCGCCGGTCGTTGTTTTTTCCGCGCGCTGCCGCGCTGAGGAAATCGGGCAAGGGGAAGAAAGAGCGAAGTACTTAGGGCTGCGGCTTTTTATTTTCACAAGAAAAGGCGCGGGCGAAAAAAGAGAGGTAGACGGAATGGGAATGGATATAGTGTGTCTCGACATGGAAGGCGTGCTCGTGCCGGAAATCTGGATCGCGTTCTCGAAGGCGACGGGCATCCCGGAGCTTTCAAAGACGACGCGCGACGAGCCGGATTATGACAAGCTCATGCAGTACCGCCTTGCGATTTTGAAGGAGCACGGGCTCGGGCTTAAGGAGATCCAGGATACGATAAGCACGATCGACCCGTTTGAGGGCGCGAAGGAGTTCCTCGACGAGCTCAGGAGCCTGACGCAGGTCATCATTTTGAGCGACACGTTTACGCAGTTCGCGGGCCCGCTCATGGCGAAGCTCGGCTACCCGACGCTTTTCTGCAACACGCTTGAGGTGGGCGCGGACGGCGAAATCACGGGCTACCGCATGCGCTGCGAGAAGTCGAAGCTCACGACGGTCAAGGCGCTGCAGTCGATCGGCTTTACGACGATCGCCGCCGGCGACAGCCACAACGACCTCGGAATGATCAGGGCTTCGCGCGCGGGCTTCCTCTTTAAGAGCACGGATTCCATCAAGGCGGAGAATCCCGACCTTCCGGCCTTTGAGACTTACGACGAGCTCATGGCGGCCTTAAAGGAGGTCCTCGGGGCGTGAGCACAAGAAGGCTGATACTGGCGTCGGCGTCGCCGAGGAGGCGCGAGCTGCTTGAGCAGATAGGCTGCGCCTTCGAGGTCATGCCGGCCGTGGGCGAAGAGAATGCCGCGGCGGACACCCCTGCCGGACTCGTCAGGAAGCTCGCCGAGATGAAAGCGCAGGAGGTCGCGGGGCGGCTTAAGGCGCAGGGAATTTCAGAAGAGCTCTTGGTGCTCGGGTCGGACACTGTGGTCGCCTGCGACGGCAAAGTCCTGGGAAAGCCCGCGGACGACGATGAGGCGCGGCGGATGCTGAGGCTGATTTCGGGAAGGGCGCACACCGTGCGCACGGGTGCCGCGGGAATCTTCCTGCCCGAAGGGCGGGCCATTTCCTTCAGCGAGGAGACGAAAGTGTTCGTGGCGCCGCTTAGCGACGGCGACATAGAGGCATACATAGCGACGGGCGAGCACCGCGACAAGGCGGGGAGCTACGGCGTCCAGGGCGTGTTCGCGCGCCACATCGAGCGGATAGAGGGAGACTATTTTACGGTGGTCGGCCTTCCGCTTTCGAGGGTGTGGCGGGAAATAATAAACGCCGGCACCGAATGAACGGATAAGGGCCGCCCGTGCTTTTTAGGAGCGCAGGCGGCTTTCATTTGCAGGAAAAGGAGCTTGTGATGAAGAAGGTTACCGTAGGAGTCGAAGGCATGGCCTGCAGCATGTGCGAGGCGCATGTCCAGGAGGCGATTAGGAAGGCATTTCCCGAGGCGAAGAAGGTCAAGGCCGACAGGAAGAAGAAGCAGGTTACGTTCATAAGCGAGGCGGAGCCTGAAGCGGCCGACGTCGAGGAAGCGGTAAAGGCTTCCGGATACGATTACACTGGAGTTGCTGTCGAAGAGGCGAAGAAGGGCCTCCTCGGCTGGGCATGATATTTAAGGAGGATCAGCTATGCTGCGCAGGAACGCATGGGCCTTGTACGACGAGGCACAGAGCAGGAAGGCGATGGACTTTTGCGATGAGTACAAGAGCTTTTTGAATGCCGCCAAGACCGAGCGCGAGGCCGTTGAGACTATCGTCAACGAGGCCGAGGACGCGGGCTACAAAGAGCTTTCGGAGTTGATAAGGCAGGGAGAAAAGCTTCAGCCGGGCGACAAGGCCTACAGCGTGTGCATGGACAAGTCGGTCGTCCTCTTTAAGGTCGGCAAACGTCCGCTTACTGAGGGGATGAACATCCTCGGGGCGCACATCGACTCTCCCAGAATCGACGTCAAGCAGAACCCGCTCTACGAGAGCGACGGGATCGCCTACCTCGACACGCACTACTACGGCGGGATCAAGAAGTATCAGTACGTCGCGATGCCGCTCGCGCTGCACGGCACGGTCGTCAAGAAGGACGGTTCGAGCATAGTGCTCTCGATCGGAGAGGACGAGGACGAGCCGGTATTTTTCATTTCCGACATCCTGATCCACCTCGCGGCGGACCAGATGGCCAAGCCCGCGGCCAAGGCCGTAGAGGGCGAGGCGCTCGACCTCATACTCGGCTCGCGCCCCTTCGTGCTCGCCGGCTCCGACGAGGATAAGAAGCCCGAGGGCTATGACTTGATGACGGAGGGCCAGAAGGCCGCCGTCGACGCCGAACTCGCCGAAAAGCGTGAGAGCGGAAGGCTTTCAGGCGCCGTCAGGCGGATGATGCTCGCGGTCTTGAAGGACGAATACGGCATCGACGAGGAGGATTTCATATCGGCGGAGCTCGAAATCGTGCCCGCGGGCAAGGCCAGGGACGCCGGCATCGACCGCTCGATGATCCTCGGCTACGGCCACGACGACCGCGTCTGCGCCTTCCCGTCCTACCGCGCGATGTTCGCGATCGAAGTACCGGAGCGCACGGCCTGCTGCATCCTCGTCGACAAGGAAGAGATCGGCTCGGTCGGCGCGACCGGTATGCAGTCGCATTTCTTTGAAAATGCAGTGGCGGAGCTTCTCGCGCTGACCGGCGACGACAGCCACCTAGCGCTCCGCAGGTGCCTCGCCTCGTCGTTCATGCTCTCCTCCGACGTATCCGCGGCCTACGACCCGCTCTACGCGGCCCAGTTCGAGAAGAAGAACGCCGCGCTCCTCGGCGGCGGCCTCGTGTTCAACAAGTTCACCGGATCTCGCGGAAAGAGCGGTTCGAACGACGCGAACGCCGAATACCTCGCCGAGGTGCGGCGCGTCATGGACGAAGGCGGCGTCTGCTTCCAGACGGCCGAGCTCGGCGGAGTCGACGTCGGCGGCGGCGGGACGATCGCCTACATCCTCGCCCTCTACGGGATGAACGTAGTAGACAGCGGCGTACCGGTCCTTAGCATGCACGCGCCGTGGGAGGCCGTGTCGAAGGCGGACGTCTACGAAGCATACAAGGGATACATCGCTTTCCTGAACGGCTGCGGCGTGCAGTGAACCAAGGCTCTGGTTCGTCGGCGCAGGCCGTAGGCTGAGCCCTCGGCGCGCCCGGCGCGGCAGAAGGGCAGCGCGATAATGCAGGGGCAGGCACGCAGGCGCGGCCTGCCCTTTGACGATTGAAAGCTTGAATTTTAGGCGGCGGCGCCGGCGCGGCCGCGCAAAAGCGCGGAAAAACTACGGCTCTTAAGCGCTGCGGCAGGCTTTTAGATGCGCATGTCGTTAAGAGGGCGCCGGCTTACGCGCGGGAAGAGCGACAATGCGGGAAACGACGCGGCGGCCTCCGCCAGGGCGCCAGCTTACGCGCGGGAAGAGCTGCGGCGCATAGCCGCCGCCCGCCCCGCCTCAGCAAAAGCACGTAAAACCTGCGGCTCTCGATCGGAGAGCGCAGCTGCGTGCGTATTCAAGCGGCGTAGAAGCGGGCGGCCTTAAAGCACGGCTGAACGTGCGGGCCGCAGGCAGCAGGAAGAATCCGGAGGGAAGCAGGAAGGAGGCATAGAATGGAACCCATGCAGGGCAAGGGCGTGCTTGCCGACGAGATCGAAGCGCTTACCAAGAGCCGCCCCTTCCACATGCCGGGGCACAAGAGGCGCGTATTTCCGGCAAAAGGCCTTCCGATAGGCATAGACGTAACGGAAATAACGGGCGCCGACGACCTTCACCATGCCGAGGGGATCCTCGCCGCCGCTATGGAGCGCACCGCGCGGCTCTTCGGCGCCGAGAAGACCTACTACCTCGTGAACGGCTCGACCTGCGGGAACCTCGCGGCGGTCATGGCCGCGGTCGGCGACGGAGGCGAAGCGATAGTGGCGGAGAACTGCCACATAAGCGTCCACCACGCCATAGAGCTCGGGCACATAAAGGCGCATTTCCTGAAGGAGCCCAAAGACCCCGTGTACGGCATCGTGGGGAGCGTCGATCCCTCAAGCGTCGAGGCGGCTGCCTTGGAATATCCCGATTCCAAGGCCGTGGTGATTACCTCGCCCACCTACGAGGGAATCATTTCCGACATAGAAAAGATCGCAAAAATCGCCCACGCGCACGGTATGGCGCTTGTCGTCGACGAGGCTCACGGAGCCCATCTTGGGCTTTTCTCACCTGAAAATGAAAGCTCCGAAGCCGGCCGAGAACCGGCCGCTGAGACCAGGCTTTCACCGGACGCGCGGGCAGAGCGTCCCCTGACCCAAGAGCCGGCCGCCATGCCGCCCGCTAAGGCAGGCATTTTCCCGGGCAGCGCGCTGAAGTGCGGAGCCGACGCCGTCGTCCAGAGCGCGCATAAGACCCTCCCGAGCCTCACTCAAACGGCCCTCCTCCACCTTGCGTCCGGGCGGATACCGCAAAAAAGCATAGAGAAGTGGCTGCGCGTATTCGAGACGAGCTCGCCCTCCTATGTCCTTATGGCGTCCCTCGACGGCTGCACGGCGCTTTTGAGCGAGAGCGGGGAGGAGCTTTTCAGGGCTTGGAAGGCGCGGCTCGACGGATTCTACTCGGAAAATGCGGGGCTGAAGCACCTTCGAGTCCTTTCGCCCGCGGACTTTTCTGATGGAACAGCCTACCTGCTCGACCGAAGCAAGATCCTTATTTCAACGGCGCATGCGCCGATATGCGCGGCCGAGCTTAAGGAAGAGCTGCTGCAGGCTTACGGGATAGAACTCGAGATGGCCTACGGCGATACCTGCGTCGCCTTGACCAGCTGCGCGGACGATGACGAAAGCTTTGCGCTGCTGACTTATGCCCTTAAAGAGATAGACGCCGCCCTGGAAGCCTGCGGCCCGGCTGAAGGGACGGAAAGCCGGGAGGGAAGTTCGGCCGCAAGGACTGAAAGGCAATCCGAAAGTCCAGCCGAAGCAGCTGAAAGCCAAGGCGGAGTCTCAAGCCGTTGGGAAGCCCATTCCGAACCTCAGCTTGCGGAAGGCGAAACCTTAAGCGGAATAGTATACGCCTACCCGCCCGGAGTCCCGCTCTTCATGAGCGGGCACGTGATCCGCCAAGAAGACCTCCGCCGAATCGCGGAGCTTAAGGCGCAGGGCGCAGTTATAGTCTCGGAAGGGAAAGGGCCGAATTAACTCCGCGCCCTTAATCGGCGGTTGGAATACCGCCGCGCGCAAAGCGGCCAAAGAAGTGCCCCTGCCGAAGAGGTGTGGGAGAACGACGGCCCGGTTGGAATACCGCCGCGCGCAAAGCGGCCAAAGAAGAGGCGGAACCGCGAAAGTCCGGCTGCAGGCCGTAACCAGGGTCGTCCCCTCGACGCTTTTAAGGCGGCGGAGCGTTAAAGGAGCCGCCCGGTGAAATTTCAGGCAAGCCGCGAAAGCTTTTCATTTTCAGGAGAGGGTGCTATAGTAAATAGTTAGATTTATCTAACCAGATTAGCGACGTCTATCTAGTCAGGAGGGATGTTATGCCTGAGGCAAAGAGCGGTTTCCTTGAGATCGTGGATTTAAAGAAGAGCTACGGAACGGGAGACACCCGTGCGGATGTCTTAAAGGGAGTGAATTTCAGCGTCAAAAAGGGGGAGGTCTGCGTGCTGCTCGGCCCTTCCGGCAGCGGGAAATCGACGCTCCTCAATATCATCGGCGGGATAGACACCGCCGATTCGGGATACATTTCCATAAACGGCGACAAGCTTGAGGAAATGAGCGAGAAGGCGCTGACGCTCTACCGCAGGAAGCACCTCGGGTACGTCTTCCAGATGTACAACCTCATCCCCAACCTCAACGTCAAAGAGAACATCGAGGTCGGCGCCTATCTGTCCGACAGCCCGCTCGACATCGACGAGCTCATCGACACCCTCGGGCTTTCGGAGCACAAGTACAAGCTCCCCAACCAGCTGTCGGGCGGACAGCAGCAGCGCGTCTCGATCGGCCGCGCGATAGTCAAGAACCCCGACATCCTCATGTGCGACGAGCCGACCGGCGCGCTCGACTACAAGACCTCCAAGGAAATCCTCGCCCTGATCGAGGAAGTCAACAAGCGCTACGGCAACACGGTCATCATCGTCACCCACAACGAGGCGATAAAGGGCATGGCGGATCACGTGATAAAGCTTCGCGACGGCGTCGTAAGGCACGAGGAGACCAACAAGGACAAGATCGCGGCGGAGGCGCTTGAGTGGTAATGGCAGCTAAGAAGTCTAGCCCGCTCAGGAAGCGGGCGCCGCGGGAGCTCAAAGGCGATTGGAGGAAGTACCTCGTCATCGCATTGATCATGGTTTTCATGATAGGCATGACCTCGGGAGTGTACGTCGCCAACCACAGCATGATGAGCGAGCTTGAGCAGGCGTATGAAAAGTACAGCAGGGAAGACGGGCATTTCGAGCTGAGCAAAGAAGCGGGAAATGATTTCCTAAAGGCGGTCTCTTCGGGCGAGATGGCGGACCTGCGCCAGTGGATGTACGACAAGGCCTCGGAGGAGGCCGAGGACGAGATAAAGGAAAAAGTCGACGAGGTGGTCGAGGAAAAGGTCAGGGAGGAGCTCTACGAGCAGGCCCTGGCCCAGCTTCAGGCGGCCGCCGCGGCCGCTGGGACTTCGGGCGCGAAGCTCGAGGACGCCGCCGACGCGATAGTCGACGACTATATCGACGACGCGCTCAAAGAGGCCTTTGAAAGCGAAGAGTACGAGGAGGCCTTAGAGGAAGCGCGCCAAGAGGCCGAAGAAGAGATAGAGGAAGCCGTCGACGGGGAGTACGAAAAGCTCGAGGAGAAGTACGGCCTCGACGAAGAAAGAGCGGAGTATTCGGCAGACATTTACGAACTCTACTACAAAGAGACGGACGAGGACTATGACTGCGACGGCACGGCCGACGGCACGGTGCGCATCTATAAGCTAAGGGACGACGTCGACAAGATCTGCCTGATGTACGGCTCCTTCCCCGAGGGCGAAGACGAGGTCCTGCTCGACCGCCGCCATGCCGAAAACGTGGGGCTTGAGGTCGGCGGCAAGGTGGCTATCGGCGGCAAGGAGTACACGATATCGGGTCTGGGCGCGTTCTCCGACTATGCGACGCTGCACAAGAAGAACACGGACATCATGTTCGACGCCTTAACCTTCGACGTCTGCGCCCTGACCGAGGAAGGCTTTGAAAATGTCGATGCCAGGACGCACTACTGCTATGCCTGGCGCTACGACGAGCCGACGGAGGGCGACATCGACGCCAAGGACAGGGCGGACGCCCTTATAAAGGTCCTCGCGGCGGAAGCCGCCGTGAACGAGGCCGACATCGAGGACTGCGTTCCCGCCTACCTTTCGCAGGCGATAAATTTCGCGCCCGACGACATGGGCTCGGACCTGGCGATGATCGAGGTCATGCTCGTCATACTCATGGCGGTCATAGCCTTCGTGTTCGCGCTCACCACGGAGTCGACCATCGAGAAGGAAGCTCCCGTGATCGGAACCCTGCGCGCCATGGGGTACACGAGAGGGGAGCTCTTAAGGCACTATCTCACGATGCCGATGACAGTGACCTTGATAGCGGCCGTGATCGGCAACATTGTCGGGTATACCATTTTCCAGAAAATCTGCGTCTATGCCTACTACAACAGCTACAGCCTTCCGACCTACGAGACGCTCTTTACTCCGGCCGCGCTGATAAAGACCACGATAATACCGCTCGTCATAATGCTGGCGGTCAACCTCATCGTGCTTGCCCGCCGCCTGAAGCTGTCGCCCCTGAAGTTCCTGCGGCGCGACCTTAAGAAGGCCAAGAGCAAAAAGGCGATGCGCCTCCCGCGCTGGTCCTTCCTTTCGCGCTTCAGGCTGCGCGTGTTCTTCCAGAACATCGGCAACTACCTGGTGCTTTTCGCGGGCCTGGTGTTCGTGGCGACGCTGCTGGCGATGTGCATAGGCCTGCCGGCGACCCTTGAGAATTACAAGGCGCACGTCACGGAAATGATGTTCGCGGACTATCAGACGGTGCTCGCTTCGAATGAAGACGAGGACGGGGAAGAGATAACGACCGAGGCCGAAGGCGCGGAGAAGTTCGCCATGTGCAGCCTTGAGTACTACAACAGCAGCGGCTTTGACGAGTCGGTCAGCGTATACGGCGTGGAAGACGGCAGCGCCTACGTTAATATCGGCGAGACCGGGGAGGGCGAGGCCTACGTCTCAAGCGCGCTCGCTGAAAAATACGGCTTCAAGGAGGGCAGCTCCTTCACTCTGAACGACAAGTACACCGGCGCGGAGTATGACATTTCCGTGAAGGGCGTCTTCAGCTACGACGGCGCGATCGCCGTCTTCATGGACATTGATTCCTACTGCGCGATGTTCGACGAAGAAGATGGTTATTTTTCGGGATATCTTTCGCATGAGGAAATCACGGACATCGACGAGGACTGCGTCGCGACGGTCATAACGGCCGACGGCCTCCTGTCAGTCGCGAACCAGCTGGACCATTCCATGGGCTTCATGATGGACGTCTTCTCCTATGTCTGCGCGGTGATCGCCGGGGCTCTCATTTACCTGCTCACCAAGGTCATAATCGAGAAAAATGAGAATTCGATATCGATGCTCAAAATCCTCGGCTTCACGAACGGCGAGGCCTCGAAGGTGTACGTAAGGACCACGACCGTCGTGGTCGCCGTGAGCGCGCTGGCCGCCGTCGCGCTTGGGAATTTCGTGATGGAATTCGCGTGGAAGGCGATGATGATGGGCATGAACGGGTATTTCCGCTTCGAGGCGCCCTTTGCGGGGAGCGTCAAGATGTACGTCATGATCCTCGCGGCCTACCTCGTCGTGACGCTGATAGACCTCCGGAGGATAAGGCGCATTCCCATGGCGGCCGCGCTTAAGAACATCGAGTGACATCCGCCCCTTCGCGTGGTACAATTTTTTAGAAGCGACCACGCGGCAAGAAGAGGTGGCAGATGAAGAATTCCGTGTACTTGTCGAAGCTCGCCAGGGAACTTAAGCTGGTGAACCTCACCCCCGACCTCGATATGGAGTCCGTCGAGATCACGACGCCGGAGATCAACCGTCCGGCGCTCCAGCTGGCGGGATACTATGAGCATTTTGCGTCGGAGCGCGTCCAGATCATAGGGTACGTCGAATACACCTACATAATCCAGATGGAGAAGGAGCAGCAGCTCTCCTCCTTTGAAAAATTCATGGCGAGCGGGATTCCCTGCGTCATCTTCACGACGCTCACGGAGCCCTCGCGCGAGATGCTCGACATAGCGAGAAAATACAGCGTGCCGACGCTTTCGACGGCGCGCACTACCAGCGCCTTCATGGCCGAGTGCATAAGGTGGCTGGGGGTCGAGCTCGCGCCGAGCCTTTCGATGCACGGCGTCCTTGTCGATGTGTACGGCGAGGGCGTCCTTATCACGGGCGAGAGCGGCATCGGCAAGTCCGAGGCGGCCCTTGAGCTCGTCCGCCGCGGCCACCGTTTAGTCAGCGACGACGTCGTCGTCATAAGGAAGATTTCCGACATCAACCTCATAGGCTCCGCCCCGGACGTCACGAAGCACCTTATAGAGCTCCGCGGCATAGGGATCATCGACGTGAAGATGCTCTACGGCGTCGAGCACGTAAAGGACTCGCAGTCGATCGACCTCGTGATAAAGCTCGAGGACTGGAACAAGGAGGCCGAGTACGACAGGCTCGGACTTGAAGAGGAATACACGGAAATACTCGGCAACAAGGTAGTCAGCCACTCGATACCGATAAGGCCGGGCAGGAACCTCGCGGTCATAGTCGAGACCGCGGCGGTCAACCACCGCCAGAAGAAGATGGGGTACAACGCGGCAGAGGAGCTTTACCGCCGCGTCCAGGAAAATATAATGAGCAAAAAGGAAGGCTGAGAGCGGAGGAGAAAATGGCAAAGTACGTATTCGGAATCGACGTAGGCGGGACGACGATCAAGTGCGGCCTCTTCGAGGCGAAGGGGACGCTGGTGGAGAAGTGGGAAATACCCACCCGCATAGAAAACGGCGGCGAGAACGTGCTGCCCGACATCGCGGCCACGGTCGACGCCAAGCGCCGCCAGAAGGAAATATCCCCCGAGAGCGTCCTCGGGATAGGCATAGGCATCCCGGGTCCGGTAAGGGACGGCAAGGTGCCGGTCGCCGTCAACCTCCACTGGGGCGAGACCGACGTCGCCAAGACCCTCGGAAAGCTCTCGGGATACAAGGTCGCGGCCGGGAACGACGCGAACGTCGCGGCCCTCGGCGAGCTCTGGAAGGGCGGCGGCGAAGGCCATGAGGACATGGTCATGGTGACGCTCGGCACAGGCGTCGGCGGCGGCATAATAATCGGCGGCAAGGTCGTCGAGGGAGCGCACGGCGCGGGCGGCGAGATCGGCCACATCCACGCCTCCGACGACATCGAAGAGCCGTGCAACTGCGGAAACCGCGGCTGCCTTGAGCAGGTAGCCTCCGCCACTGGAATAGTACGCCTCGCGCGCGAGGAGCTGAGCCGCATCGGCGACGAAGAAACCGAGCTTCGCGACGATGACCTCAGCGCTAAGAGCGTGTTCGACGCATATAAGAACGGCGACGCGGCTGCCGGCCGCATCGTCAACAGGTTCGCGGCCTACCTCGGAACCGCCCTCGGCGGGATCTGCACGGTGGCCGACCCTGAGATCATCGTGATCGGAGGCGGCGTCTCGAACGCCGGCATGCCGCTCATCGACATCGTTGGACGCTACTTCCGCGAGAAGGCGTTCTCGGCGTGCAAGATGACGCCGCTCGTGCTGGCGAAGCTCGGAAACGATGCCGGCATCTACGGCGCCGCAAAGCTCGCGCTCGACATGGTCGGCGCATGAAAAAGGAGGAATCGTTATGGAAATCATGGGCTTCAAAATTCCCGATGACATCATCGAAAAGGCAAAGTCGATTAAGGATCCGTCTGAACTCGTAACCCTTTTAAAGGGCGCGGGAGTCGACCTTCCGCTCGACAAGGCTCCGGAGCTCCTCTCTAAGCTTTCCGGCGGCAAGGCCCCTGACGTCAGCTCCCTCGCGGGCGACGCGGCGAAGATGCTCGGCCTCGGCAAGTAAGATTTGAAACGACCTAGCGGCGTCCGCGTGAGGACGCCGCGATTTTAGCGGAAAGGACTCTTAAAAAGCCCTAAGTCGGGGCAAGAGGGAAGGTTTACGATGAAGAAGAGCAAGTGGCTGGCCGCCAAATCGACCCAGAACATATTAATCGCGGGGCTAGTCCTGCTTATCGTCCTAAGGTTCGACAATGTCGTCTCCGGCTTTTGGACTGCCTTCGGCATCGTGCGCCCCTTCCTCCTCGGCTGCCTGATCGCCTTCATATTGAACATCCCGGTGTCCTTTATAGAGCGGAACGTGTTCCGAGAGAGCTGGTGCGGCGGGAAGAAGTTCTGGGAAAAGGTAAAGCGCCCGATAAGCATACTCGCTGTGGTCGTCGTGGCCGCGGTTATCGTATGGTTCGTCGTCATTTACCTCATACCTTCGTTCACGAACGCGGTGACGATTCTGTCGATGACCTTGGAGAAATCCATACCCGAGTGGCACGACCAGATCTACAAAGCGCTTGAGGCTTTCCCGAACGTGCAGGCCTGGTTCGAGGAATCGTTCCCCAAAAGCATAAATATGGACAAGGTGATCTCGAAGATCCTGGGCTTCTTTGAGAACGGCGCGACAGGTTCCCCGTCCATAATTAACATGGCGTCACGCGTCATAAATACGGCCTTTTCGGCGATCATTTCCCTGGTCACCGCCTTCTATCTGTGCATTGCGAAGGAGGAGGTGCTGCAGTGGGGCAAGAAGGCCGTGTACGCGCTCCTGCCGCGAAGGGCCGCCGACGAGACGGTCCATTTCGCCGAGATAGCGGCCGACACCTTCCACAGCTTCATAACGGGGCAGTGCTTCGAGGCCCTGCTTCTCGGAATCCTGGTCGGGGCCGTGATGTGGATCGCGAACATCTACTACGCGCTCCTTATCGCGGTGCTCTGCGTGATCTGCTGCTTTATCCCGATGTTCGGGGCTTACATAGCGGGCGCGCTCGGCGCGGTCATGGTCCTTTCGATAACGCCCGAGAAGGTCTTGCTCTTCATCGTGCTCTTCCTCCTCATAAGGCTTTTCGACGACAACTTCATGTACCCGCACATCATGGGGCACTCGGTCGACATCCCCTCCGTGCTCGTCATCGTTTCGATCACGGTCGGCGGCGCGATGTTCGGCCTCCTCGGAATGCTCTTCTTCATCCCCGTCATGGCGGTAATCCAGCGGTACGTCATGCGCATAATAAACAGGGGGCTGAAGAAAAAGAGCCTCGACGTGGAAGAGGACGGCACGGTGGTCGTCCTTGAAAATGGCAAGCCGCGCGCCGCTTCAGGGGCGGAAGGCACGGATAAGCCCGACGGCTCTTTGGGCGGCGAGATAGTCGCCGCGATGGAAGCGGCCGAACGCGAGGAGAAGGCCGCCAAAGAGGCCGCCAAGGAAGCCGCCAAAGAGGCGAAGGACAAGGCGAAGGACGCCGCGAAGGACGCGGCGGTCAAGGTGAAGGATGCCGCCGCCCAAGCCGCCGCAAAGGCGGAGGACAAGGCGGAAAGCCTGGCCCATAAGGCGAAGGACGCGTCGAAAAAGCACAGGGAGCACGGCGGAGAAGGTTCCGACGGCGGCTCGGAAGGCAGCGGGGACGGCAGCCTATGAAGGTACTTATAGGAGAGGGAAACGCCGAGATCGTCGTGACTAAGTCGCGCTTTATAGGCAGGATAGCTCCCGCGTCTTCAGCGGAAGAGGCGGAGCGAATCATTTCCGAAGAGAAGAAGAAATACTATGACGCGCGGCATCACTGCAGCGCGTACATAGTGCCGGGCGGGAACGCGGGCGCGTCTCTTGAGCGGCCGAACGACGACGGCGAGCCCTCGGGCACGGCGGGGCGCCCCATGCTGGACGTCCTAAAGGGCGCGGGGCTTGAGGGCGCTGTCGTGGTCGTGACGCGCTACTTCGGCGGGGTGCTGCTCGGTACTGGCGGCCTCGTGCGGGCCTATGGAAAAGCGGCGGCGGAAGCCCTCGCGGCGGCGCCGGCCGCCGATGCGGTCAGCGGGAGCGTCGTCAGGCTTCCGGTCTCCTACACGCTTTCAGGCAAGGTACTCTACCTCGCCGAGAAGGAAGGCCTGCCGCGCCCGAAGCCAGAGTACGCGGAAAATGTCACGCTGACGCTCTTCCTTCCCGATGCCGACGCGCCAAGGATCGAAAAGCAGCTGCGAGAGCTCTTAGGAGGAGGATACGAGCCCGCGGGCCGCGAAAGCGCGAGGTGGTACGTGAAGGGGCAGGAGGCGGTCCTCCTTTGAAGCTTTCACGCATAAAAAAGCCGGGGAAATCCCCGGCTCTTTCTTTTCGATATGTCAATGTCAGCGGGTCGCAGTAGTGTCGGGCTCGGGATATTCGACGCCCTGGGTGTCGACGGTCACGGAAGCGATCTTCTGCTCGGTGACCGGCTTGTCGCGCAGGCCCGTCTTGACGTTCGCGATGCGGTCCACGACGTCCATTCCCTCGGTGACCTTGCCGAAGGCGGCGTACTCGCCGTCGAGGTAGGGGGCGCTGCCGTGCATAATGAAGAACTGGCTTCCCGCCGAATCAGGGTTCATGGCCCTTGCCATGGACAGGACGCCGGGGACGTGCGAGAGCTTGTTCTCGTGGCCGTTGCTGGTGAACTCGCCCTTGATCGTGTATCCCGGGCCGCCGGTGCCGATGCCGAAGGGGCAGCCGGCCTGGATCATGAAGCCCTTGATGACGCGGTGGAAGATGAGCCCGTCGTAGAAGCCCTGGTTGATGAGGGAAATGAAGTTGTTGACGGTGTTCGGCGCGATCTCGGGATAGAGCTCGAGGGTGATCTTGCCGCCGTCTTCCATGTTGATGGTGACTATCGGATTAGCCATTTTGTAAGTCCTCCGTTCGTTTATTATTCTGAAAGTGAATTAGATCCTGGAGAGAAGCTCGGCCTTCTTCTTGGAGAATTCCTCGTCGGTGAGGATGCCCGCATCGTGGAGCGCCGAGAGGTTCTGGATGAAGTCGTAGAGGTCGGTCGCGCTCATCGAAGAGGAGTCCTCTTCAGAGCCCGCGGCGCCGGCGGCAGCTTCAGGGGCAGCGGCCGATGCGGCGTCTCCCGCGGCCTGTGCGGCCGGCTTCGCCCCGGAGGCAGCTGCGCTTTCCGCGGCCTTTGCCTGCTCGGCGGCCAGCGCTTTTGCCTCGGCGAGGGTCATGTCCGGATTGGGCGCGAGGTCCTTATAGCTCGGAGCCGCGGCGGCTTCGGGAGCCGCCGTGCTCTCAGGCACGTTGACCGGGGGCAGGTCGCCGGTGAAGGCGTCCGCGAGGTCGGGGTCGGTGAAGGCGTTGTAGGTCTTCTTCTCGGGAACCATTTCCCGCGGGGCCTCGGCGACGGCTTCGGGAAGGTCGTCGGCGTCGACGACGGAGCGGATCTCCTCGGTCGTGAGCTCGACCGGCTCTTCCTCGGCCTTTTCGACGGGCCTCGTCTTGCCGCTGTAGGCCTGCTTCTCGCGGAAGGAGCCGCGGTGCTGGGCCGCCTTTTCAAGCGCGCGCTTTTCGATCCGCCTGTTGATCGCGTTCTCGCGCGAGGTGCGGACCGCGTTGACGATGAGGCGCACGATGATCAGGACGACGAGCATTATGATTGCCGTCCAGACCATCTGCAGGCCCCAGTACCTCCTCCTGGTGAAGCCGCCTATGCAGGCGTACACCACGATGGCGGCGATGAGCACTTCGCGCAGCACCTTTACCGCCTTGTTGGAGAAGATGAGGCAGATTACGTAGACGATTGCCACCGGTACGAGGATGTACGGATAGTCCTTCCACATATGTGCCAGATAATCGGGCACCTTCGCGAGGGCATCGATAATGTTGACCATGATTCCTCCTTTCATCTCTGTTCAATATGCGCAAAAGCGGACGTCCGCGTTCCGCTTCGCTTTTCCGCAGGCGGGAGCTCCGGGCTTCCGCCTATGCGGGCAAGCCCCTAATGCCTGCCGCCTGCGCCTTGTGCGGCGCACTGGGCAAGGGGCTTCCCGTGTCGGTTCGAATACTTTTCTTGAACGGTAGACACTTCAGGTCATGATAGCACAAAGAACTGTCCATTTCTAGGAGTATGTGCTAGAATCGGGGTTGCTGCCGGCCGGGGCATATTCGGAAAATGAAAGCCTCCGGCGATGCCGCGATTCCGCCCGCAGCGGCGGTTTACTCTCGGGAGGATGCGCTTTCGGGGAGGAGCGGCGCGGGCGGCTTTCATTTTCAAAGTAATGCGTCAGAGCACCGGGAGGCGTTTTATATGGCGGCAAACGAGAATGCGAACGAGGCCGTGAGGTCGAGGAACTTCATCGAAGAGGAGATTGACAAGGACCTGGCAGCGGGGGTGTACGACGAGGTCGTGACCCGCTTCCCGCCCGAGCCGAACGGCTACCTGCACATCGGCCACGCAAAGTCGATACTCTTGAACTACGGCCTCGCGAAGGAGTACGGGGGAACTTTCCACCTTCGCTTCGACGACACGAATCCGACCAAGGAGAAGACGGAATTCGTCGATTCCATACGGGCGGACGTCGAATGGCTCGGGGCGGAATTCGGCGAGCACCTCTACTTCGCGTCGGACTATTTCGACACGATGTACGAGAAGGCGGAGCTTCTGATAAAGAAGGGGCTCGCCTACGTCGACGACCTCTCCGCCGAGGAGATCCGCGCCTACCGCGGGACGCTCACGGAGCCGGGCAAGAACAGCCCCTACCGCGACAGGGGGATCGAGGAGAACCTCGCGCTCTTCAGGGAGATGAAGGAGGGCGGAGTGCCCGACGGAAAGCGCGTGCTGCGCGCGAAGATCGACATGTCCTCCCCGAATATAAATATGCGCGACCCCGTCATTTACAGGATCGCCCACCTTTCGCACCACAACACGGGCGACAAGTGGTGCATCTATCCGATGTACGACTTCGCGCACCCGATCGAGGACGCGGTCGAGGGCGTTACGCACTCCATCTGTACCCTCGAGTTCGAAGACCACAGGCCCCTTTACGACTGGGTCGTGGCCAACACCGATTGGGAGACTCCCCCGAGGCAGATCGAGTTCGCGAAAATGTACCTCACCAACGTCGTGACCGGCAAGAGGTACATCAAAAAGCTCGTCGAGGACGGCGTCGTGGACGGCTGGGACGACCCGCGCCTCGTCACGATAGCGGCCCTAAGGCGCCGCGGCTTCACGCCCGAGTCCTTGAAGCTCTTCGTCGAGCTGGCGGGCGTGTCGAAGGCCGATTCGTCGGTCGACTACGCGATGCTAGAGTACTGCATCCGCGAGGACTTAAAGCTCAAGGCCCCGCGCTACATGGTCGTCCTCGACCCGATAAAGCTGATAATCGACAACTATCCTGAAGGCCAGAGCGAGCTCTTGACCGCGGCCAACAATCTTGAAAATGAAGAGATGGGGACGCGCACCCTTCCGTTCGGGCGCGAGCTCTACATCGAGCGCGACGACTTCATGGAGGAGCCGGTGCCCAAGTACAAGCGCCTCTATCCGGGAAATGAAGTCCGCCTCATGCACGCCTACTTCGTCAAGGCCGAGTACTGCGAAAAGGACGCCGACGGCCGCGTCACGGCTGTCCACTGCACCTACGATCCCGAGACTAAGGCGGGCAGCGGCTTTACCGGCAGGAAGGTCAAGGGAACCATACACTGGGTCCCCGCAAAGGAGGCCGTCCCCGTGAAGGTGAGGCTCTACGAGAACCTCATAGACGAGGAAAAGGGCGTGTACAACAAGGAGGACGGAAGCATCAACCTGAACCCGAACTCGCTGACGGTCGCCTCGGCCTTTGCCGAGCCCGCCATAGCGGAGGCGAAGGGCGGCGATTCCTTCCAGTTCGTCCGCAGCGGCTTCTACTGCGCCGACATCAAGGACCACACGCCCGAAAGCCCGGTCTTCAACCGCATCGTTTCGCTAAAGAGCTCCTTCAAGCTTCCGAAGAAATGATCAAGGCTCTGGTTTTCGACCTCGACGGCACGACCGTCAATACGCTTCCTTCCGTTGCCCGCGCGGGGAACCTCGCGTTAGAGGAGCTCGGGCTTCCCGCACAGCCGGTAGAGGACTACCGGTACTTCTGCGGCAGCGGTTCGGACATATTGATGGAGCGCGCGATGAAGGCGGCGGGCGGATATACCCCCGAGCTTCATGCCGAGGCCTGCATAATCAACAGAAGGCACCTCATGGAGGCGCCGACCTACGGCTCGAAGCCCTATGAGGGGATCGTGGAGACGCTTGAAAAGGCGAAGGAGAAGGGCTATAAGCTGGCCGTCTTTTCGAACAAGCCCGACGCGGCGACGCGCGAGGTGGTCAAGGAGCTCTTCGGCGAAGGGCTCTTCGACGCGGTGCGCGGCCAGGTCGCGGGAGTCCCGATAAAGCCGGATCCCGCGGGAGCCTTCCTGCTGCTTGAAGAGCTTAAAGTAAAGCCGGAAGAGTGCATTTACTTCGGCGACTCGGGCTCGGACATGGTCCTTGCCGAGGCGGCGGGGATGTACCCCGCGGCGGTCCTTTGGGGCTTCAGGGAGAAGGAAGAGCTGGCAGAAGGCGGCGCGAAGGCGTTCATGGAAGAGCCGGGCGACATCTTAGAACTTGCAAAGAGGCTTGACGGAAATGTCTGAGTATACGAAAGAAATGGTGGAGACCTTCCTTGCGAACCAGGACAGGCTCTTCGACTGGCCGGTCGCCGACACCTACGAGGAGGCGGAGGACTTCCTTGAGGAGGTGTTCGCGGTCAGCCTCGGCACGATCGACGAAGTCCGCGACTACCTCGAAGGAGAAGGTATGGACGCCGCCGGCTTGAGCGACGAAGAGGTCGCCGAGATGGCAGAGGTCTTTGAGCTGCCCTCGGGGGGCTACCTGGTGGTGCAGGGCTGAAGCAGGCACAGGCGGCAGCGGCTTATGGGCCCGCGTGCCCGTTATTATGCCGAAGCAAGCGCCGAGGCAAGAACCCGCGTGAATGCGGGGCAGGTTACCACAAGGCGTGCCGCGACGAGCTGAAGTCCCAAGGACCCGCGTGAATGCGGGGCAGGCGCGGCGGCGCCTGGCGTTAAGTCCGCTCTCTGCAGGAACGAAGCCGCGCCTTTGTTCGGAATTCGGCTGCGGACGAAAGCGGATAGCTAAAAATTATCAGCACTCTCAAGTCGAGAGTGCTGATTTTTTCTTGACTTTGATTTTCGGCGGGGTTAGGATGGGTCATAAAGGAGCCGGGGACAGGCGGCATGGGCGCGAGAGGTCGCGGGCCGCATTTTCCAAAAGAGCCCTTTGAAGCCGCCTCGCTTAGCCTTTAGCGGGCGGCCGTAAAAATATAAAGCAAGGAGCGTAGAAATATGGCAAAGACAGGAAAGCTTTCGATCAACAGCGAGAACATGCTGCCGATCATCAAGAAGTGGCTTTATTCGGACAGGGACATTTTCGTCAGGGAGCAGGTGGCGAACGCCTGCGACGCGATCACGAAGCTGAAGAAGCTCGAAGGGGCGGGCGAATTCACCGCGCCGGAAGGGAATGAGTACGAGGTCAGGGTCGAGGTCGATCCGGAGGAGAAGACGCTTTCCTTCATCGACAACGGCATCGGCATGACGGCCGAGGAGGTCGAGAAGTACATCACGCAGATAGCGTTTTCAGGGGCTTCGGAATTCCTGAAGAAGTACGAGGGCAAGACGGACGCCGACCAGATCATCGGCCACTTCGGGCTGGGCTTCTACTCGGCCTTCATGGTCGCCGACGAGGTCCACATCGACACCCTTAGCTACTTAGAGGGAGCCGAGGCGGTGCACTGGGAGAGCGACGGCGTTTCGGACTACGCCATAGGCGCGGGCGAGCGGAAGGAGCGCGGCACGAAGATCACGCTCTTCATCAACGACGACTGCCTCGAGTTCTGCAATGAGTACAAGATCAGGGAAATACTCGGCAAGTACTGTTCGTTCATGCCGACGCCCATTTTCGTCAAGGACGTAAGCCGCGCGGCCGACAAGAGGCGCGAGGAGGATTTCGTGCCTGAAGAGCGCCGCGCCGAAAGCCCGGTGAACGACACGGAGCCGCTTTGGACGAAGAGGGCTTCCGAGTGCACCGACGAGGACTACAAGGCGTTCTACAGGAAGGTCTTCAACGACTACCGCGAGCCGCTTTTCTGGATCCACCTGAACACGGAATTCCCGTTCAGCCTGCGCGGCATACTCTATTTCCCGCAGATCAACACTGAATACGACGCGCTCGAGGCGCAGATAAAGCTCTACAACAACCAGGTCTTCATAGCGGACAACATCAAGGAAGTCATCCCCGAGTTCCTTATGACCCTAAAGGGCGTCATCGACTGCCCAGACCTCCCGCTGAACGTGTCGAGATCCGCGCTGCAGAACGACGGCACGGTCAAGAAGATCTGCGAGTACATTTCAAAGAAGGTCGCCGACAAGCTGGGCGGCATGTGCAAGACCGACCGTGAAAATTACGAGAAGAACTGGGACGCCATCTCGCCTTTCATCAAGTACGGCTGCATAAGGGACGAGAAGTTCGCCGACAAGATGGGCGGCAGCATCCTCTTTAAGAACCTCGACGGAAAGTACCTTACTCTTAAGGAGTACGCCGACGAGCACGGCCTTAAAGCCGGCGCGGAGGAAAAGCCCGAGGACGCTTCGGAAAATGAAAAGCCGGAGGCTGAAAAGGAAGAGGAGAAGGACGTCATTTACTATGTGACCGATCCCGTAAAGCAGGCCCAGTACATCTCGATGTTCAAGAGCGGCGGCCGCGACGCGGTCATCCTAAAGGACAAGATCGACCAGCCATTCATCGGCCAGCTTGAACAGAGGAACGAAAAAATCAAGTTCGCGCGCATCGACTCCGAGCTCTCCGAGGAGCTGCTTTCCGAGGAAAAGGTAGGCGAGGACGAGGAGAAGGCCATCTCCGAGGCTTTCACGAAGGCCCTCGGCGGCGATGGAGTCGAGGTCAAGGCTTCGAACATGAAGGACTCCGACGTCGCCGCCGTGATCACGCTCTCAGAGGAGGAGCGGCGCATGCAGGATATGATGAAGATGTACGGCATGTCCGATACCTCGCTTTACAAGGGAAAGACGACCCTGGTCGTCAACGCGGCCCATCCGCTCGCCGCCTTCGTGCGCGACAACGGCGACAGCGAGGCTGGGCGCCTGGTCGCAAAACAGGTCTTCGACATGGCTCGCCTGACGCATGAAGGCCTCAGCCAGGAGGAGATGACTGAGTTCATAAAGAGGTCGAACAAGGTCCTTGAAATGATCGCAGGGAAGTGAAGCGGAGCGGGACGCGGGGCTATCGGCGGTTGATGGGCGCGCAGCGGCATGCGTTCGGCGCCGGCCGAAGCGGAACGTGGACGGCGGAGTGCCGACGTCCGCTTTTGCGGCGGAGCATTGAGCGTGAAAAGCCCTGCCGGAAACTGCAAAATTGCCGAAGAACCCGCACGCTTCTCCCCGCGATTTAGGACAAATGCCCTGCCTGCCTTGCGGCAGGCGGGGCGTTGTGCTATAATGCCCGCCGTATGAGCGGGCGGCGCCGCCCGCAGCGCGTGAAAAGAAATAAAACGAAAGGCAGGCCTAAGCAATGAGCCAGAAGAAGGTCGAAGCGTACAAGGAGTACAAGAAGAACAAGGACAAGTACCTCAAGAAGGAAAAGCTCTTAAAGAGGGTCGAAATCATTGTCGCGGCCGTGGTCGGCGCGCTCCTGATCGCGTGGATCGGATTTTCAATATTATCCGCGAACAAGTCTTCTTCGAGCTCGTCCGCTTCGACCGTCGACACCACGGTCGTATCCTTCAGCGACGCCATAGGCTACCTGAACGATCTGAAGCTCGATTATTCAGTCGAGGACGAAGCCTGATATTGATGCGAGGTAAAGCAAACCGCCGCGCCCTTTGCGCGGCGGTTTTTTGACGCCCGGCCGGCAAAAGCCGCCAGTGGCCGCGGCGGCTTTGACGCGGCGGCGAAAGCCGTTGAAAAAGGCCGGCGGCAAAAGCCATCGGCAAAAGCTGTCGGCAAAAGCTGTCGGCAAAAGCAACGGGGCGGCCCGCAAGGGCCGCCCCGTTGGTATTACCAGGCAAAACTAATTTTGATTAAAGCTTCACGACGTTAGCAGCCTGCATGCCGCGCGGACCCTGCTGCACGTCGTAGGTGACCTCCTGGCCCTCGTCGAGGGTCTTGTAGCCATCACCCTGAATCGCGGAGAAGTGCACGAAGACGTCCTTGCCGTCCTCGCCAGTGATAAAGCCGTACCCCTTCTCAGCATTGAACCACTTAACAGTTCCCTTGTTCATTTAGACACATCCTCCATACACATCGTTTTTCCGGGCCGAGGAGGATGATTCGTTTAAAAAAACAGGAAACGCACAGAATGTGCTCATCCTTAAGGCAATCAAAATCCCCCTCGCCTTCACGGATAGAATTATATGTACATCGGGCGTTTTTAGTCAAGGCGAATTGTGCGAAAATATGCGAAAGTTCCCCCATATTTATCCCCGTGCGCATAGAGCCAAACTTCCCGAATCGGCCCGCCGCCGATTTACTAAAGGCGGGTTTTCGTGTATCATACCTTAAGGCAAAAAAGCGGGCCTTGCCCCGCGGCATTTTTAGGAGCGATTCTATGCAGGCAATCGACAGACTCATAACCGAAATCAAAAAGAAAAACGCGCCGATAGTCGTCGGGCTCGACCCGATGCTTTCCTATGTTCCGGAATCCGTGAAGGCGAAGGCGTTCGCGGAGTACGGCGAGACCCTGGAGGGCGCGGCCGAGGCGGTATGGCAGTTCAACCGCGCGATAGCGGAGGTGGTCTGCGACCTCGTCCCCGCCGTAAAGCCGCAGGTGGCAATGTACGAGCAGTTCGGCGTCCCGGGGATGCTCGCCTTCAAGAAGACGGTGGACTTCTGCAAAGAGAAAGGGATGCTCGTAATCGGCGACGTAAAGAGGGGCGACATCGGCTCGACCTCGGCCGCCTATGCGACGGCGCATCTCGGGAAAATAAAAATCGGCGGCAGTGAATGCGAGCCCTTCGGCGAGGACTTCGCCACCGTCAACCCCTACCTTGGGACGGACGGCATCAAGCCCTTCACGGACGTCTGCGGCGAGTGCGGCAAGGGAATCTTCGTCCTGGTGAAGACCTCGAACCCGTCGAGCGGCGAGTTCCAGGACCGCGTCGCGGAAGGGAAGCCCGTGTACGAACGCGTGGCGGAAAAGGTCGCCGAGTGGGGAGAAGGCCTTGTCGGCGAAGAAGGCTACTCTGCGGTCGGCGCCGTGGTCGGGGCAACCTACCCGGAGATGGGAAAGGCTATCCGCGAGATGATCCCGAAGTCGTATATTTTAGTGCCGGGCTACGGAGCCCAGGGCGGCAAGGGCAAGGACCTGAAGCATTTCTTCAACTCCGACGGCCTCGGAGCCATAGTCAATTCCTCGCGCGGCATAATCGCGGCCTGGAAGCAGGAAGCCTACGCCTCTTACGGCGAAGAGGGCTTCGCGGACGCGGCGAGGGCGGCGGTCGCAGCCATGAAGGAAGATATCGCCTCGGCGTTTTGAAGCGCCGAGGCTTTCGGATGGGAGGTTTAAATGTCGGGAATCGAAGCAGTGGCCTGCCGCGTAAGGGAGCAGAAGGACCTGGCGTTCAGGGTATTATCGCTGACGCTTGAAGTGCCTTTCGCGGACAGGATCAAGCCCGGACAGTTCGTCTCGCTCTACAGCGCGGACCAAAGCCGCCTTCTGCCGCGCCCGATATCGGTCTGCGAGGCGGACGAAGAAGAGGGAACCATGAGGCTCGTCTACAGGATAGCCGGCGCCGGAACGGCCGAGTTCGCCCAGCTTGAAGCGGGAGACGCCGTCGATGTGGTCGGCCCCTTGGGGAACGGCTTCCCGATCGAAGAGTACGCCGGGAAAGAAGTCCTGCTCGTCGGCGGCGGCATAGGGATACCGCCCATGCTTTTCTGCGCCGAGAAACTGAAATTCTGTACCTGTGTCGCGGGTTACAGGGATTCCGAGGACTTCCTCGCCGAGGAAATCAGGAAGTACTGCCCGGTATACATTTCGACGGACGACGGCTCCCTCGGGACGCACGGCACGGTCGTCGACGCGATAAAGGCGAATAAGCTGTCCGCGGACGCCGTCTTCGCCTGCGGGCCGATGCCGATGCTGAAGGCCGTCAAGGCCTATGCCGCGGAGGCCGGGATACCCTGCTACGTCTCGCTCGAGGAGCGGATGGCCTGCGGCGTCGGAGCCTGCCTCGGCTGCGTCACGAAGACGGCAAAGGCAGACGCCCACACGAAGGTCAACAACGCGCGGATCTGCAGGGAAGGTCCGGTATTCAGGGCAGAGGACGTGCTTCTTTAAGCGGCGTTTTAGAGCTTAGAGCGGTTTCCCGCAAGGCCGAAGCAGGTGAAGCGCGGCCTGCTATGCTTAATCGGGAAAGCCTTAACGGGCGGCCGTAAGTGCCTGCGCGAGCGGAACCCGATGAAAAATGGCGCCGGACGTCCGGCCGGCGTCCGTTCAGCGCCGGCTAAGTGAAACGCAGGACACGGAGCGGGACAGCATTTGCGCGGCTTTGCATTTTCAAAATGAACGGCGTATGGAGAGCATATGAGTTTTAAGTATGATATTGAACACAGGCCGTCGACGCAGGTCGAAATCGCGGGGGTGACGTTCAAGAATCCCGTGCTCACGGCCTCGGGGACTTTCGGCTCGGGGATGGAGTACAGCGAATTTTTCGACCTTTCCGAGCTCGGGGGAGTGGTCACGAAGGGAGTGGCCGACGTCCCCTGGGAGGGGAACGCATCGCCGAGGGTCGTCGAGACTCCGTCGGGGATGCTTAACGCGATCGGGCTTCAGAACCCGGGAATCGACGTATTCATCGAGCGCGACCTGCCTTTCCTTGAAAAGGCGGGGACGAGGATAATCGTCAACGTCTGCGGGCACTCCGAGGAGGAGTACGTGCGCGTCGTCGAAAGGCTCGCCGGGACCAAAGTCGACATGCTCGAAATCAACATTTCCTGTCCGAACGTCTCGGAGGGCGGGATCGCGTTCGGCACGGATCCGAAGAAGGTCTACGAAATCACGCGGGCGGTCAAGGCAAAGGCCGCGCAGCCGGTAATCATGAAGCTCTCGCCGAACGTGACCGACATAAAGGCCATGGCGCGGGCTGCCGAAGAGGGCGGGGCGGACGCCATCTCCCTCATAAATACCATTACCGGCATGAAAATAGACGTCGAAAAGCGCGCCTTCGCGCTGGCCAACCGCACGGGCGGGCTCTCGGGGCCCGCGATTCATCCGGTCGCGGTCAGGATGGTCTACGAGGCGGCGGGAGCCGTTAAGATTCCGGTCATCGGGATGGGCGGTATCGCAAGCGCCAATGACGCGGTCGAGATGCTGATGGCGGGAGCCACGGCGGTGAGCGTCGGGACGGCTACTTTCAGGAATCCCAGGGCCGCCTTGGAAATCGCAAAGGGCATAACGGGCTTCCTCATGAGGACAGGTACCGCCGACGTAAAGGAAATAATCGGCTGTGTCAAGTGAACGGCCGTCAGGAGGGAAAATGGAAGCTTACAAGCAGGAATTCATTGAATTTATGGTCGAGTGCGGCGTCCTCCGCTTCGGGGACTTCGTGACGAAGAGCGGGCGGAAGACCCCGTTCTTCATAAACACCGGCTTCTACCGCACGGGCGTGCAGCTTGCGAAGCTCGGCGGCTTCTACGCCAAGGCGATCGAGCAGGCCTTCGGGCTCGACTTCGACGTCCTCTTCGGGCCGGCCTACAAGGGCATACCGCTCTCGGTCGCCGCGTCCATGCAGATCGGCTCTATGTTCGGCAAAGAAATCCGCTATACTTCTAACCGCAAGGAGGCGAAGGACCACGGCGACAAGGGAATCCTCCTGGGAAGCCCGCTTTCCGACGGCGACCGCGTGGTCATAATCGAGGACGTCACGACGGCGGGAACCTCGATCCGCGAGACCGTGCCCATCCTCAGGGCGCAGGCGGACGTATCGCTCAAAGGCCTCGTCGTGTCGGTCGACAGGATGGAGCGGGGCCTTGGCGACAAGAGCGCGCTGGCGGAAATAGGCGAGTCCTACGGGATGCCGACGGCGGCGATCGTCACGATGCAGGAAGTCATCGATTACCTAAAGGGGCGCGAAATCGGCGGCAGGGTGCTGCTGGATGATGCTATAATGGCAGCGATCGACGATTATTACGCACAGTACGGGGCAAAGGCCTAAGGCCCTGCCCGGGAGAGCTACAGATGGTAAATGAGAAGCGCTACCGCTTTGAGCACAAGCAGAACGCGAGGGGCGGGGTATTCGCGGCGGAAGCCGCCGCCGCCTCGCTGATACTCTTTGCGGCCGCCTGCCTCATTTCATTTTTCTATGACGGCACGGCGGGAATCAGGGTCGGGGTCTTCGGACTCGTGGGCCTGCCGCTGGCCGCGGTCGGCTTCATCGCCGGCCTTAAGTCGTTCAAAGAGCCTGAGACTTCGATCCTCTTTCCCGTCGTAGGGTCTGTGGGAGCCGGGGTCATGGCGGTCGTATGGCTGATCGTATTCCTCTCGGGGATACGCTGAAAGTTAGGAGGAGAAATGGCAAGAGTCGGTATGGTGATGGGATCGGATTCTGATATGCCGGTCATGGCGAAGGCGGCCGCGGTCCTCGAAGAGCTCGGAATTCCCTATGACATGAGGATAATATCCGCGCACAGGGAGCCGGACGTGTTCTTTGACTACGCCAAGGGCGCGGAAGAGCTCGGCTACGAAGTGCTCATCGCGGGGGCAGGCATGGCGGCCCACCTTCCGGGCATGCTCGCGGCCTGCACGGCGCTTCCGGTAATCGGCATCCCCATGCAGACGTCCGCGCTCGGCGGGCGCGACAGCCTCTACTCGATAGTGCAGATGCCCAGCGGCATTCCGGTCGCCACGGTGGCGATAGGCGGCGGCGCGAACGCCGCGCTTTTGGCCGCGAGGATCCTCGGCGTGTCCGACAAGGCCATCAGGGACAAGGTCAAGGCCTACGCGGAAAAGCTTAAGAGCGAGGTCGTAAAGAAGGATATCAAGCTTTCAGAGACAGGTTACAAAAACTACGGCAAGCAAGACTGATTAAGGCGGTTGGAAAGGGCGCGGGGCGCCCGCAATAGCACATACAAGGAGCTGTTATGGATTACAAGAGCGCGGGAGTCGATATCGAAGCGGGCTACAAGTCGGTAGAGCTTATAAAGGAGCACGTCGCAAAGACGATGCGCCCCGAAGTCCTCGGCGGGCTCGGGGGCTTCTCCGGGGCATTTTCCATGGAGAAGTTCAAGGACATGGAGAAGCCGACGCTGGTTTCGGGAACCGACGGAGTCGGCACGAAGCTCAAGCTGGCCTTTTTGATGGACCGCCATGACACGGTCGGCATCGACTGCGTGGCGATGTGCGTCAACGACATTGCCTGCGCGGGCGGCGAGCCGCTTTTCTTCCTGGACTACATCGCCTGCGGCAAGAACGTCCCGGAGAAAATCGCCGACATCGTAAAGGGAGTCGCCGAAGGCTGCGTGCAGTCCGACTGCGCGCTCATCGGCGGAGAGACCGCCGAGATGCCGGGCTTCTACCCCGAGGACGAATACGACCTCGCGGGCTTCGCCGTCGGCATCGTCGATGAAAAGGACATAATAACCGGGAAGGACCTCGCCGCGGGCGACGCGCTCATCGGCCTGGCATCCTCGGGCGTCCATTCCAACGGCTTCTCGCTCGTCAGGAAAGTGTTCCCGATGACGAAGGAAGCCCTCTCCGAGTACAGGGAAGAACTCGGGACGACGCTCGGCGAGGCGCTCCTCGCCCCGACGAGGATTTACGTCAAGGCCCTGAAGGCGCTTAAGGACGCGGGCGTCCGCGTGAAGGCCTGCTCGCACATCACGGGCGGCGGCTTCTACGAAAACGTTCCGCGCATGCTTCCCGAAGGCAGGCGTGCCGTCATCAAAAAGGACAGCTACGAAGTCCCTGCCATTTTCAAGCTCCTCGCCTCCGAAGGAAATATCGAGGAGAAAATGATGTACAACACGTACAACATGGGCATCGGCATGGTGCTCGCCGTCGATCCGGCCGATGCGGAAAAGGCCATGGAGGCGCTTTCGGCCGCCGGCGAGAAGTGCTGGAAGGTCGGCAGCGTCGAGGACGGCGAAAAAGGCGTGGATCTTGTGTAAGGGGGAAGCCGCAATGGGAAATCCTATGAAGGCGGCGGTGCTCGTGTCCGGGGGCGGCACTAACCTCCAGGCGATCATCGACGCGGTGAACGAGGGCAAGGTGACCAACACCGAGCTTGTCGGAGTCATAAGCAACAACCCTGGCGTATACGCGCTCGAAAGGGCGAAGAAGGCGGGAATCCCCGCGTTCGTGGTCTCGCCGAAGGATTTTTCGAGCAGGGAAGAATTCCATCTCGCGCTTGAGGAGAAGCTCAAGGAGCTCGGCACCGAACTGGTGGTGCTGGCGGGCTTTTTGGTCAAGATACCGGAGAACCTCATAGCCGCGTTCCCGGACAGGATAATAAACATCCACCCCGCGCTGATACCGTCGTTTTCGGGCAAGGGCTGCTACGGGCTGCACGTCCACGAGGCCGCTCTCGCAAGAGGAGTCAAGGTGTCCGGCGCGACGGTCCATTTCGTGAACGGCGAGCTGGACGCGGGCCCGATCATCCTCCAGAAGGCCGTCGAGGTGAAGGAGGGCGACACTCCTGAAATTCTCCAGCGGCGCATCATGGAAGAAGCGGAGTGGAAGCTCCTTCCCAAGGCAGTCGACCTCATCGCCAACGGCAGGGTCGAAGTGAAGGACGGAATAGCGCACATCAGATAAGCGAGGAGGCTTAAGATGAAAGTACTTATAGTCGGCGGAGGCGGAAGGGAGCACGCGATCGCTTTTGCGGCCGCGAAGAATCCGAAGGTCGAGAAGCTTTACTGCGCCCCGGGCAATGCCGGAATCGCGAAGATCTGCGAGTGCGTGCCTATCGGAGCCATGGAGTTCGACAGGCTCGCCGACTTCGCTTCGGAAAATCAAATAGACCTTACGATAGTCGGGATGGACGACCCGCTCGTCGGAGGGATCGTTGACGTGTTCGAGGCGAGGGGGCTTAAGGCCTTCGGACCGAGGAAGAACGCGGCCGTGCTCGAAGGCTCGAAGGCTTTCTCGAAGGAGCTCATGAAGAAGTACGGCATCCCGACCGCGGGGTACGAGACGGTGCATTCCGCCGAAGAGGCGCGTGCCGTCGTCGCTAAGTCGAAGTTCCCGGTCGTGCTCAAGGCCGACGGGCTCGCCCTCGGCAAGGGCGTCCTCATCTGCAGTACGCCCGAGGAAGCCGAGGCGGGGATCGTCGAGATCATGGAGGACAAGAAGTTCGGCGACGCCGGCAACACCATGGTCATCGAGGAGTTCATGACAGGGCGCGAGGTGTCGGTGCTTTCTTTCTGCGACGGGAAGACCATCCGTCCGATGACCTCCGCGCAGGACCACAAGAGGGCCGGAGACGGCGACACCGGGCTCAACACCGGCGGAATGGGAACCTTTTCGCCGAGCCCGTTCTACACGGAAGAAGTGGACGCCTTCTGCCGCGAGAACATTTACCAGAAGACCGTGGACGCCATGGCGGCTGAGGGAAGGCCCTTCGTGGGAATCATTTTCTTCGGATTGATGCTTACGGCGGACGGGCCTAAGGTGCTTGAGTACAACTGCCGCTTCGGCGACCCCGAGGCGCAGGTGGTGCTGCCGCGCATGAAGAACGACCTCGTGGACGTCATGACGGCCTGCGTGGAAGGGCGCCTTGACGAGGTGGAGCTCGAATTCACCGAAGAGGCCTGCGTGTGCGTCGTGCTCGCCTCGGGCGGCTATCCGCTTGCCTACGAAAAGGGCAAGGAGATAAAGGGACTTGAGGAAGTCGAGGCGATGGACGGCTGCTTCGTGTTCCACGCGGGCACGAAGGAAGAGGGCGGAAAGATACTCACGAACGGCGGGCGCGTGCTCGGCGTGTGCGCGATGGGATCCGACCTTAAGGCTGCCAGGGCGAGGGCCTACGAGGCAGCGGGACACATCGATTTTGACGGAAAGTATTTCAGGCACGACATAGGAAAGGCAATCGACGAGGCGTGAGAAAACGGCTTTATGTAAGGCGGCGGGTGGACTTGCGCGGAGCGGTAGGGTATACTTTGAGTTGAGCAGCAAGCGGGGGCAGCAGCGCCTTTCCGCAGGTTAGCGGCACTATTCACTTTAGGGAGACCCCCTGACGAAAGGAGGAAGTCATGGCAGTCTATGTATGCGGAGTGTGCGGCTACGAGTATGATCCCGAAGTCGGCGATCCCGACAACGGAATCGAGCCGGGAACGGCTTTTGAGGACCTTCCGGATGATTGGACCTGCCCGCTTTGCGGCGTGGGCAAGGAAGAGTTCAGCGAGCAGTGATACGGCGGGCAGGGCAAGGCGCCCTGCCCGTACTGTAGGAGATTAGGCATAAATGAAGCTTGAATATACGGAAAACGCGGCCAAGGCCTTAAAGAACGCGCGCAGCGAAGCGCGCAAGGATGGGCGGGAGGCCGTTTACCCGAAGCACCTTCTGGTGGGGCTGCTGAAGGTCAAGGATTCGGCGGCCGCCCTGCTTTTGGAGGAGAACGGCGTCACGCTGCGGAAGGCGGACGAGATATGGACGGTGCCCGAGGCGGCGCAAAGCCGGGAAGGATACACGCGGCAGGCCGATGCGGTAATCAGCGGCGCGGAGGAACTCGCGGCAAGGCTGGGCGACAGGAAGGTCGGAACCGAGCACCTGCTTATTTCGCTCTACAATGAAGGGATTGGATCGCGGGGCGACGCGGTAGCGGCTGCCGGAGGCAATCCGAGGCAGGGAATCAAAGAAGCATTCGCGGCCATAGGAAAGAGCCGTTGGTACGAAAAGAATTCCGACGGCGCCGGGAAGATAAGCAAAAAGAAGGCTAAGCCCGCCAGGATGATTGCCAAGTTCGGCAAGGACTTGACCGAGATGGCTAGGAGCGGCAAGTCCGATCCGGTGGTAGGGCGCTCGAAGGAAATCGAGAGGGCCGTGCGCGCGCTGATGCGGCGCACTAAGAACAACCCCTGCTTCGTCGGAGAGGCGGGCGTGGGCAAGACCGCGATCGTCGAAGGGCTCGCGCAGAGGATAGCTTCGGGGAACGTCCCTGAAGCCATGAAGGACGTCCGCATAGTCAAGCTCGACATCGCGGCGATGGTCGCGGGAACGAAGTTCCGAGGAGAGTTCGAGGAAAGAATAAAGGGCGTCATACAGGAGGCAACGGAGAACCCGGACATTGTCATTTTCATAGACGAGATCCACACGCTGATCGGCGCCGGAAGTTCGGAAGGCTCGCTCGACGCCGCGAACATCTTGAAGCCGCCGCTTTCGCGCGGCGAGCTCAGGCTCGTAGGCGCAACGACCTTCGACGAGTACAGGAAGCGGATCGAGAGGGATCCTGCGCTGGAGAGGCGCTTCCAGAAGATAGAAGTGTCGGAGCCGACCGTCGAGGAGACGGAGGAGATACTAAGAGGCATAAAGGCCCGCTTCGAGGACTACCACGGGGTGCGGATCGAAGATGAAGCGGTAAAGGCCGCGGCGGAGCTCTCGAACAGGTACATCAACGGCCGCTTCCTGCCGGATAAGGCCATAGACCTGATGGACGAGGCGGCGGTGAGCGTCAGCCTTAACGAAGTCAAGGAGGAGGACGCGGAAGCCCTGCCGATCGAGGAAGCCTTGCTCAGGGGAGACTACGAGGAGGCTCTTAGGATTTCTTCGGACACGCCTGCGCAAAAGGCCGCGGAAAGGCGCGGAGCGCGGAAGGAGGAAAGGCGAAGGAGCGTCACGGCGAATGACATATCGAAGGTCGTCGCGGAATGGACGGGCATTCCCGTCGGGAGGCTCAGCGGCGGCGAAGCGGCCAGGCTTCTGAAGCTCGAAAAGGAGCTCGCAAAGCGCGTCGTCGGCCAGGACGAGGCAATAAAGAAGGTCTCGGAAGCCGTCAGGGCCGGAAGGGCGGGCGTCAGGGACACGAAACGCCCGATCGGATCGTTCCTGTTCTTAGGGCCGACCGGGGTCGGCAAGACCGAACTGGCAAAGGCCCTCGCTGAAACAGTCTACGGGACTGAGGACGCCATCATAAGGATCGATATGTCCGAGTATTCGGAGAAGCACACGGTGTCGCGACTGATCGGAGCGGCCCCGGGCTACATCGGCTACGGAGAGGGAGGCCAGCTGTCGGAAAAGGTCCGGCGCAGGCCTTACAGCGTAGTGCTGTTCGACGAAATAGAAAAGGCGCACGCCGATGTTTACGACCTCTTCCTGCAGATCCTCGACGAAGGCTTCGTGACCGATACCATGGGGCGGAAGATAGACTTCCGCAACACCTGCGTGATAATGACGAGCAACACCGGCGCCCAGTCGATCATCGAGCCGAAGACGCTCGGCTTTTCCGCCGGGGCGACGGAGGAGGACCGCTACAATAGGATGAAGGACGGAGTTATGTCCGCGGTCAAGCGCACCTTCAAGCCCGAGTTCATCAACAGGATCGACGAGGTCATAGTGTTCAGAAGCCTCGGCAAGGAACAGATGCTGAAAATCGCGGGAATCGAGGCCGCTAAGCTCGAAAAGAGGATAAAGGAGAACACCTCCGCCGAGCTCAAGGTGCAGCCTTCGGCCGTGAAGTTCATAGCCGAGAAGGGGTACGACCCGAAGTTCGGCGCGAGGCCGATGAGGCGCGCTATAGCTGAGCACATAGAAAAGCCCCTGACGGAGCTCCTGCTTAAGCGGAGGAACGAGGGACTTGTCAAGGTCACCGCGAAGGCCAAGGACGGCAAGGTCGTTCTGGAGGAGGAAGGCGCGCCGAAGGCTTCGAGAGGCGTAAAGAAAGCCGCACGTGCCAAAGCGGCAGCGGATACAGCCGAAGCCGGCAAGGGCACGGGCAGCGGAGCGTCCGAAGGTTGAAAAAGGCAGCCGTCAGGCGGCAGGTTCAAAGCAAAGACCGGCGTCCGTCTGCTGAACGCTCAATATAGTTTGAAAAGCAGATGTCAGGCTGCGGATTAAAGGGCAGCGGAAAGAAAGGAATTGGAAAATGGCAGTCATAAATGAATTGCTCAGGACTGAAGAAGACGGAACCTTAAGCTTCGGCGACTACACGCTCGGCGCGAAGTCGAAGCTCGCCGACTATCCGCACGACGGGGACGAGTACAAGGTCAAGACCTTTAAGGAGATAACCCGCCTGGAGCGGAACGACCTTTTCGTGTACGAGTCCGTTCCCGGGACTGCGGTCCATGGGCTTTGCTACACGGACGGCGGGATGAAATTCACGGCCGAAGGCTTTGAGGATACCCAGATAACCATCGAGGCGGAGCCCGAGACGGTTTACGAGATCCTGATCGACGGCGAAGCGCACGACAGCCAGAAGTCCACGCTCGGAGGAAAGCTTTCCTTCAGCGTCGAGCTCGGCGAAGGAAAGTCCGCGGAAATCGAGATCAGGAAGGCCTGAAAAGAGTTTTAAGGCAGACCCGTGCGCCCCGCCGCAAGGCGGGGCGCACGGCTTAATAGGAGTCAGGGGAAAAGGCAGGAGAGATGAAGAAGAAAACGGCATTTTTCTGCACGGAGTGCGGGCATGAAAGCGCGAGGTGGAGCGGACAGTGCCCCGCCTGCCATGCTTGGAATACCATGGTCGAAGAACCAACGGCCCCTAAGGGAACCGCGGGGGCAAAGTCCGCGCGGCGAGCGCAGGCGGCAAAGCCCGTGCGCATGACCGAGGTCTCGATGGAAGAAAGCCAGAGGATCGGGACGGGCTTTGAAGAACTCGACCGCGTGCTCGGCGGAGGGATCGTGCCGGGATCCATGGTCCTGATCGGCGGGGATCCGGGGATCGGAAAGTCCACTATCCTCCTGCAGGCCTGCAGGAACCTTGCGCTCGCGGGACGGAAGGTCCTCTACGTGTCGGGCGAGGAGAGCGCGGCCCAGATAAGGATGCGGAGCCGCCGCCTCGGGAGAGAGGCGGAAGACCTCCTGCTGCTCACCGAGACCGACCTCGGAAGCGTCAGCGAAGCCGCGAAGCAGGTTCAGCCCGAGGTAATGGTCATCGATTCGATACAGACGATGCAGAGCGAGGAAGTGGACAGCGCGCCCGGCTCGGTGTCGCAGGTGCGGGAGTCGACGGGCGTCCTGATGCAGCTCGCAAAAGGCCTGGGCATCTGCATTTTCATAGTTGGGCACGTCACGAAGGAGGGAAACGTCGCAGGCCCCAGGCTCCTTGAGCATATGGTGGACACGGTGCTCTACTTCGAGGGCGACAGGCACGCCTCGTACAGGGTGCTCCGCGCGGTGAAGAACCGCTTCGGCTCGACGAACGAAATCGGAGTCTTCGAGATGAGGAGCGAGGGGCTTTCGCAGGTAGAGAACCCTTCGGAATACATGCTCAGCGGCCGCCCCGAGAACGCCTCGGGGACGATCGTGACCTGTGCCATGGAGGGGACGCGGCCCGTGCTGCTAGAGGTACAGTCGCTCGTCGCGAGGACCAACTTCGGGCTGCCGAGGCGGACGGCCGCGGGAACCGACTACAACCGCGTCAACCTGCTCATAGCGGTCGCTGAGAAGCGGTGCGGGGTGGACCTTTCGAGCTACGACGCCTACGTAAATATCGCGGGAGGCATGAAGGTAAATGAACCGTCGCTGGACCTCGCGATACTGCTCGCGGTCATCTCGGGCAGGAGCGACATCGTCATACCACAGGACGTGGCCGCCTTCGGCGAGGTCGGCCTTGCGGGAGAGGTGCGCGCGGTCAGCCAGACGGAGAGCCGCGTGCAGGAAGCGGTCAGGCTGGGCCTGAAGAAAATAATACTTCCGGCCTATGGGATAAAGGGCAAGCGCATGCCCGAAGGCGCGAAAATCTTTCCGGTGAAGAACGTGCGCGAGGCTATGGCGCTGCTCAGGAAAGAAAGCCTTATGGGGTGAGAAAAACATTCTGCGATTTTTTTAAATTACTGCTTGCAAAGGCAGGGGAAGTCTGATAGTATTGAACTCACGCGCTCGAGGGAACGCAGGGGCTTGAAAAAAGATTTCAAAGAAAATGAAAAAAGTCCTTGACAGAACAAAGAGCGGGTGATATCTTGTAAAAGTTGCGGCTGAAACCGCCAAGCACATTGATAACTGAACAGTGACACACATACAACCTTGAAAATTCTTT
>Ga0065709_1005901_pt1 | contig 92585 bp, 82 predicted proteins | sample Hoacrofraction14_2_FD_59096 | JGI IMG/M metagenome (GOLD analysis project Ga0065709, IMG submission 59096) | Hoatzin crop microbial communities from Cojedes, Venezuela, sample from fiber fraction 14 v1 | ecosystem: Host-associated > Birds > Digestive system > Esophagus > Crop | place: Venezuela...
GAATTTGGTTTGGCGATTAAATTCTATCAAAGATAAGCTCCATGGGCTATTCTTATATTCAACTGTCCAACTTCATTTTACAATCGGCCCTTGTTTTATTTTATAAAGTCTGTTCGGTTCTGCCGATGATGTCATCCTGCGTTGCTTTGGACAGGACGTTGAAGAAGGCGCTGTAGCCGGCCACGCGGACAATCAGGTCTTTGTGTTTTTCCGGATGAGCCTGGGCGTCAAGCAGTGTGTCGCGGGATACCACGTTGTACTGAACATGATAGCCTTCGAGGCGGTTGAAGAATGTTTTGATGATCATTTCAAGTTTCTGTACATTTTCATCCTTGGCCAGAAGCGTCGGCGTGACTTTCTGGTTCAGGAGCACACCGCCCGTGATTTCATGGGTCGGAAGCTTAGAGACGGACTTGAACACTGCCGTCGGACCATTGCGGTCACAACCGTGTGCCGGGGAGCAACCCTCTGCGAGCGGCTCTTTGGCCTTGCGGCCGTCCGGGGTCGCCATCGTGCCGTAACCCTGGCCCACGTTGGCCGAGATACTCGACGTGCCGGCATAACGGATGCCGCCGATCGGACCGCGGCCGTAACGGGCATTCGGGTATTTCTTCATTTCATCGATATAAGAATCATACGCCTCGACCACCAGCTGGTCAACATCGTCGTTGTCGTTGCCGTACTTCGGTGCGTCATTCACCAACATGTCTCTGACACGTTCACCCTCTTCGCCTTCGAAGTTATTGAGGATGGCATTCCACAACTCTTCCTTCGTGAGTTTCTGTTCATCATAGACCAGGGTCTTGATGGCAGCGAGGGAGTCAGCCATATTGGCAATCCCGACCTGCAGACCGGAGATGAAGTCGTAGATGGCGCCGCCTTCTTTGATCGACTTGCCGCGGCCGAGGCAGTCCTGCGTCAGCGTCGAGCAGAGGATGTCAGGCACTTCGGTTTCGGAAGCGACGTCGATGATGTTTTCAACCATGCAGGAATACTTCGTGTATTCTCTGACGCTCTTGTCCCAGACGTCCATCAGCTCTTCATAGCTGTTCCACTCTGTGAAGTAGCCGTAGCCCTTGATGAAGCGTTTCCCGCTTGTGAGGTCCACGCCGTTGTTCATCATGCAAAGCAGAAGTCTCGGGAAGTTCACATAGCTCATGCCCGTGCAACGGTAACCCCATTTGCCCGGCACAGCCGTTTCGACACAGCCGATGGCCGAGTAATCATAGGCATCTTCTTCCTTGACGCCCTTTTCAATAAAGGACGGGATAATGACTTCGTCGTTATTGAACGCCGGCATGCCTGTGCCGAGTTTCATGACTTCGATACATTCATCGAAAAATGCCGGGTCAAGGTTCTTATGGTAGCGGACCGTGAGATTCGGCTGCGGCAGACGGGTCTGGGCGAACGACTTCAGGACGAGCCAGGACAGTTCGTTGACGGCGTCTTTCTTATCCGGTGTCTGACCGCCGATGGTGACGTTCTGATACATCGGTGAGCCGGCCGAGGAGAATGTATGCGACTGGGAGCGGACCTTATTGATGGTCAGCGTCTTGATCCACAGGTTGCACAGGATTTCGACAGCCTGATCTTGTGTGATGTCGCCTGCTTCAATGGAAGCCTTGTAGTAAGGGTACACATACTGGTCGAAACGGCCGTAAGAGAGCGAGTGACCGTTGGATTCAATCTGGAGAATGAGCTGAATGAACCAAACGGACTGGACAGCTTCTCTGAATGTGGCAGCCGGCTGGTAAGGCACCTTGTCACACACGCGGGCCATTTCCAGGAGCTCAGCTCTTCTCTCTGCAGAGACCGGACCTTCCGCCTTTTCGCGGGCGAGGTCAGCATAACGGTGTGCGAAGTTCCTGACGGCTTCGATCACAATCAGCACGGCTTTGTAGAACTGATACTTGCGGATGTCTTCCGGATTCGTCAGGTCGAGGGCAGCCTTCAGGTTTTCCGTGCGCTCTTCGTAGCCTTTGAGACCGACTTCCAGCAGCGTCTTGTAGTCGACGGAGAGGTGGGCATCACCGGAGTTCAGCTTGCCTTCCATGCCGAAGACGCCTGTTTCCATAAACACGCTCACTTCGTCCGGCAGCATCGCCAGGCCTTTTGCCCGAAGATTGTTGTTGTCCCAGAACGGAGCGATGGAGCGCAGCTGTTCTTTTGTTTCTTCCGTGATGTAGAATACATCCCCGTCTCTCTTTTCGAACTTGTCAAGTTCATCGATGACGAATTCGAGCGTGTATTCCGGGAAGATCGGGGCATTGCGGTTGGCTGAAGCCTGGTTGCCGCAGATGACGGATTCATCTTCGATATAAATCGTCATTTTCTCAAGAATGTTTTTGAGCATCAGGGCACGTTTGACATACACGTGTTCGTTGCGATGTTCTTTATAGGCTTCTGTTGCCAGAAGGGCACGTTCTGCGTCGATGTACGGTTTCTTGTCGAGCACCTGTTCACGGTAGTTGTTCATGCGCTCTGTCAAATCACCAAAGTGTTCTGCGTTTTTCATAGCCTGTCTCCTGTTATCAATCGTTTTTACTTTCGTTCGTAAGGGTTTCTCTTTCTTAGAATCACAATATAGCATGTGCCCTCCCCTTTGTCAAGACAATATAACGAAATATATTTCTTTCGAAAGTTTTTTACCTTTACCAACAAAACGAATACAAAAATTTCCTTTCCCCGCCTCAAACACTTGATATATCAACACTTTCATAGATTCAGTGCCCGTTCCCCTGTTTCGGGTCAACTTCCTCATCATTCATAACAAACATTTATTTCTTTCTTACATAAATGATTTATTTTCGGAAGATACGTGTTATAATGAGGTCAGGGAGGATTCCTTATGAAACAACGAGATACAAAAATTCTGGATATCGTCACCACCCGGAAGAAAGTCGAAGTGTCCGTTCTTGCCGAAGAACTTGGGGTGTCGAAGGTCACCATGCGCAAGGACCTCGACCGCCTGGAGGAGCGCGGCCTGATCAAACGTGAACACGGGTATGCTGTCCTGCAGATGATCACCGACATTCAGAGCCGGCTGGCTTATCATTATGAAACAAAGCGCCGCATCGCCGAAAAAGCCTGTGAGATGATTCATGACGGCGACAGCGTGATGATTGAAAGCGGAAGCTGTTGCGCCCTGGCCGCCGAGGCCATCGCCAGAAACCGCAAGGATGTGACCATCATCACCAACAGCGCCTTTATCGCAACGTATGTGCGTGATCTCTCCGGTGTGCATGTGGTGCTTCTGGGCGGGAACTTCCAGCCCGATTCCCAGGTGTGTGTCGGCCCCCTGATCAGTCAGTCTGCCAAAAACTTCTTCGTGAATAAAATGTTTGTGGGCACCGACGGTTATACCGGCCCCATCGGGTTCACCAACGCCGACTTCCTGCGGGCGCAGGCCGTGCGGGATATGTCCGCCCAGGCCGAACAGGTCGTTATTCTCACCGAAAGCGAAAAGTTCACCACCCACGGCGTGGTGCCGCTGAACATCAGCGACAAGCTCGCAGCCATCGTGACCGATGATGATGTCCCTGATGATATCAAAGAAGGTCTGGAGGCCCAAGGCGTCACCTTCCATCTTGTGAGCGCGCAGGATTAACGTCCCCCACCGGGACGTTTTTTCATGCAAAGGAAAAGATCCCCGGAGGGATCTTACCATTCTTCCACGTTGTCCAAAGCGTCACTCAAAGCCGAGCGGGCGTCCATCGCCCCGTAAGTCCGGGTGTCGGCCAGAAAGACCGTGGTACCCTTCAGCGCTTTGCGCATCTTGCGCAGGGCGTATTTGACCTGCGGGGCCATCATAACCACGTCATATCCGGCGGCTTCCGTCTGCACCCCGGCCAGAGCGCAGCTTTGAATGTCCACACCCAGACTGTGTTTTGCGGCTTCTTCATTCATATAACGGGCCATCATTGCGGCCGATATACCGGCCGTACATACAACCATGATTTTCATACATATTCCCCTTTCCTAAGCAATCATCACAACGACAAGCACATACACCGTGAGGGTGATGAACATATACAGTGATGTGAACGCCGAGGCATAGGCCGCGTCGTTTTTGTTTTTGTACATTGGTGACAGGATTGGCAGAAGACCAAACCCGGTCGGGCACATGAAGTAAATGAGCACCGCCATCAGGAATTCCTTGTCGGCCATCATGCCGGAGAAGAGCAGGAAGAAACCGGCAATGATCAATGCGGAGTAAACAAACTTCACGCTCATCATTTTGAGCACCGGTATCAGTGTGTTCTTGTCAATCTGCAAATCATAGCCGATGCCGAAAAGGATGCAGCCAGTGATCGGCCCCGTGGCCATGGAAATGGTCGCCGTGTACACTTCCCCGACCGGCATGCTCATCAGCATGTTGTAAAAACCAAGGGCGTTGAGACCCAGACCGAAGATAACGGCGAGAATAAACGAGTTCGTCAGCATATTCCTGATCAAAGATTTAATATCGGCCGAACCGCTCACCTGTCTCTGCACGATGATTGGCATGACCACGAAGCACGCAATCGAGCCGGCGATATCGAAGATGACCGTGTTGCTGGAGGCGCCGACGATCGAGAGATACAGCGGCAAGGCAACACTGCCGCCTTCGTTGGTCGGCAGGAGGTACGGAGAGAGATGGGCATACTCTTTGCCCGTGTAAAACGTCAGTGCTTTCCCAACGACCATACTCAGCATATATGCGGCAGACACGTACGCTACAATCAGAAGATGCTGGGATTCAATCGATGCCGTCAGCATCAAGTTAAAAATCATAATTGGGAAAAGCACCGTGAAGATGAAGTTATTGATGCCCTCACGGTTCGCCGGGGAAATCCATTTGAATTTGCGGGACGCCATCCCCAGCCCCAGCATGAAGAACACCGGGAAAATCGTGGCCACAGTCGATATACTCATAAGAAACACATCCTCCTTTCCTAATACCAGCCAAACAGGCTTTCATGGGTGTCGAGGCGCTGAATGTCACGCATCTCGTCATCTGTCAGTTCGAAATCAAAAAGATCGAGGTTCGCTTTCATACGTTGCTCATGCACGCTTTTCACGCACACCGCGTAACCTTTCTGAATCAGGTAGCGCAAAGCGACCTGGGAAATCGTCACAGAGTGCGCCCGGGCCATCCGGCACAGGGTGTTGTTTGTGAAGATGCGGTTTCTCCCACAGGCGAGCGGGGACCAGGCTTCCATCACAATGCCTTCCTGTTCATTCTGACGCCGGACATCGTCCTGGGCGAAGAACACATGGGCTTCGATCTGATGCACCATCGGCACGATCTCACAGGTTGTCATGATTTTTTCAAACGCACGCCCGTAGAAGTTCGAAATTCCGATGGCCTTCACCCGGCCATCATGATACGCCGTTTCGAGCGCCCGCCATGTTTCTGAGATATTGCCCGAAGGCCAGTGAAACAGAAACAAGTCTACGTATTCAGTTTGCAATAATTTGAGCGCCCTGTCAATTTTTTTGTTGGCTTCGTCAAAACTCCCGCTGCCGGCCATCTTCGTCGTCAGGAAAATTCTCTCCCGCGCAACGCCGCTTTCTTTGATCCCGTCGCCGACACCTTTTTCATTATTGTACATCGCTGCGGTATCGATGTGTTCATAACCGAGTTTCAGGGCTTTGACCACGCTCTCACGTGCTTCCTCATCATTCATCATATACGTGCCCAGCGCCACGTCTGGCATGTACAGTCCGCTTTTCAAAGTTTTGTATTCCATGTTCTGACTTCCTTTCCCATGATTTTCGTGTGTGTTAAGATAATGATTGAAGAAGATGAGGTGAAAGAGATGCTATTGGAAGATAAACTGCGCAAGACCCGTTTTTCCCCCAGCGAACAAACCGTGGCAGACTATATTCTGTCGTCCGGGGACGATTTGCAGGATGCGACGACCGTGTCCATTGCGAGGGAAACATACACATCACCGGCGACCATCGTCCGTGTGGCCAAGAAGCTCGAATTTGACGGCTTCAATGACTTCAAGGATGCCTGGCTCGATGAGCGCAAGTATCTTCAGAGCTCTTTTCAGCACACCGACGCCAACATGCCGTTCACAGCGGCCGATCCGATGATGCGGGTTGTGACCAAGATCACCCACCTCGAGGAAGATGCCCTGAAGGACACCCTTGCCCTGATGGACCACGACACAATGCGGGCGGCGCTCAATATGATGAACAATCATCCCGTCATCGACGTGGTGGCCGTGGCCAACCTGAATTTCCTGGCGCAGGAATTTGCGTACAAGATGAATCATATCGGCGTCGACACCCGCAACAGTATCATTTCCAACACCCTGTATCACGATGCCATGTTTCTGCCGGACAACGCGATGGCCATCGCCCTGTCCTACTCCGGGGCCTCGGGCGAACTGCTCAAGGTATGCCGGATTCTCAAACAGAGACACATCCCGGTTCTGGCCATCACCAGTTACGGAGGCTCTCATCTTGCGGATCTGGCGGATTTGGTCATTCCCGTGTGCACCAGGGAAAGATCCTACACGAAGATCGGCGCATTCACATCACTCACTTCAATGAGCCTTGTCCTCGATTGTCTGTATGCGCTCTACTTTGCGGACCACTTTGAAACGTCCTGGGACTTCAAGCTCGCCATTTCCGAAGCGACCGAGCTTCGGGACATCGACAATATCATCATCAAAGAATGAGCCTCAGGTTCATTCTTTTTTCTTTCCTCTCCTCCTTGCGTTTTCACTCTAGCATGGCCGCCACACAGAGTCCACAATTTCACAGGCACTTAAAAAAGCTTTTCAGAAACTTTTCCCGTTCCTTGGAAAAAGACCGAAAAGCTTTTCAACTAATGGCTTAAAAGACGCTTGTAGGTCAGGTCAATCATCAATGCCCCAAGCGGCGCAGTGATGAGAATCGCCATGACCGCGGTGGTGAGCACCGTATGTCCGCATGCGAGTCCCATGGAGAGCGGAATCGCACCAATGGCCGCCTGCACCGTGGCTTTCGGCGTGTAGGAGATCATACAGAACAGTTTCTCTTTCATCGAGAACTTCGAGGCACTGACTGCCATGAACGTCCCGGCCATCCGGAACAGGAGCCCGCCCGCAATGACCAGCGCAATCGTCAGCCCGGCCGACGGCACGGCAGACAGGTCCACCACGGCCCCGACGAGCACAAACAGGAAAATCTGTGCGCATGTCCACATCGAGCCCAACGTGGCCGACAAGTCCTGGGTGCGCTCCAGGTTCAGTCTGCGCATCACCAGCCCCATCGCCATGATCGCCAGCAAGCCGGAGAAGCCAATCATCCCGGTCATCACCCGCTCCAGAGTGACCATGCCGAAGGACAAAGTCATCAGAATAATAAGCTGTGTGGTGAGGTCGAAACTGACTTTGTCAAACACCACATCCATCACCTTCCCGAGCGCGATTCCGGCAAGGATGCCCAGCACAATTGAAGTCGGAATGCGCATCAGTGTTTCGGCATTGAAATGCCCGCTCTGAGCCAGCGCTGTGAAACAGCTGAAAAGCACGATGACGTAAATATCATCGGCCGACGCCCCGGCCAAAATGACCTGCGGAATGCCTTCCTTTGTGCCATAGCCCTCTTCCATAATCTTCAACATATGCGGAACCACGACTGCCGGTGACACGGCTGCCAGCACGGAACCAAGCACAAGTCCCTCACTCACATTCAGGCCCAGAAGCGTGACGCCAAAAATGGTGACCCCAATGATTTCACACGTGGCCGGTACAAAGCACATCAACAGCGCCGCCGGTCCGACTTTCAAAAGATCCTGTGCATCGAGATTCATCCCTGCCCTGAGTAAGATGATTATCAACGCAATCTGACGCAAGTCCGTGCCAATATCCAGCACTGAACTGTCAATCACATTCAGGGCATACGGCCCCATCACCATCCCGCTGATGAGCATTCCAATGAGCGGTGGTAAACCAATTTTCCTGCAAATCCACCCGGACACAAGCCCGGCCGCGAGGATCAGTGCAACACTTTCAAGCATACATATCCCTCCTGAAATCAAAAAGCCGATGACATCCACCGGCACCATGAAAATACCGGCAGACGTCATCAGCTGAATCAGCGGTTCGGAGTCTTTCTCCGGGGAGACATCATTCCCCATGCGTCGATTATAATCACCTGTCACAGTAGTGTCAAGCCTCATTCCCGTACCAGTAGTTGTAGTCGGCGTACGACGAGCTCACCGCGTCACAGGCGTAATGGTCGCCTGTCTGCCACATCTGGCACGTGATGGTCTTTCCGCCCACCTTCACGCTCGGACGGGTCGCCGCCTGATTGTAACGGGCGTACCACATAATCCCGTAGTTCGCAAAGTAGCTGGAGTTCAGGTAATTCGTAAAGTAGTTCTTGTTGGCGTAGAGACGGATTTCGTGATCACCGTAACCGGCGTCCGTCAGCCCCCGGATATAGCTTTCACACAGCGTCTGGATTTTCGCCTCCCGTTGCGAGCTCTTCACCCCGCAGGACAGTGTTTCGTCTTCGAGGTCGATGTAAATCGGCAGTCTGAAGTGAGACCCCACACCCGCCTTGTCGAGCATCGCACCCGTATTGACACCCTGTTCATAGGCTTCATCGGTCGTCATCTGGGACGAAGCATCATCGCTTTCGAGGAACCAGTATACCCCGTAGTCCATGTCCACGGCTTCCGCCGATGTGACATAGGTTTTGAGTTTGGAGTCCTTGATTGCCCCGTGGCCGGCGCGCATGATCGCATAATCCGTGCCGAGGTTTTTCAGCGTCGTGAAGTTGACCTTCCCGTCATACTTGGACAGGTCGACCGCCACTTTGACATTATCATTGTCACTCACGTTGACTGTAAGTTTGTAGGTGTACTGCGTGCCATTCAGCGTGCCCACGGCCGTGATCACACACGAGCCCGGACCGATCGGCATCACCACGCCGTATTCCTGATCCACCTGACACACCGACTGGTCAGATGTGCTGAGGGAGGATAAATCGAGTTCGTCATAAATACCGTCATTGAACTGCACGTCCATGCGCGTTGTTGTGCCGACCGTGCCTGCATACGTGCCGGTTTTCGTGACGTTGATTGGTTTGACCGTGACATTGCACCTGGCTGTCACACCGGACCCATCTTTGGCTGTCACCGTGATCGTGGCCGTACCGGCGCTTTTCGCCGTCACCGTGCCGTTCGAGGACACCGTGGCCACACTCTTTTTGGACGAGGTCCATGTCACATTGCGGTTGACCGCGCTCGTCGGATTCGCTGTCGCACTCAGAGTCAGTGTTTCACCCGCATTCAAAGACGCAGTGGTTTTGGACAATGAAATGGATGTCACAGCCTGTTTGACGGTGACTGTGCAGGACGCCTTTTTGCCGGAACCATCTTTGGCCTTCGCCGTGATGGTCGCCGTGCCGGCCTTCTTCCCTGTCACCTTGCCGGCGGAAGACACCTTGGCCACCGATGTGTTGGACGAGGTCCATGTCACGTTTTTGTTTGTGGCATTTGACGGAGACGCCGTCGCTTTCAGTGTCACTGACTTGCCTGTCAGAATGGTTGCGGAAGATTTGTTTAAAGACAGCCTGGTCACAAGCTGAGGCACTGTGATTTTGCATGTTGCTTTCTTGCCGGAGCCATCGGCTGCCGTGGCCGTAATGATGGCTGAACCGCCCTTTTTCGCCGTCACCTTGCCGTACTTGGATACCGTGGCGACCTTTGTGTTGGAGGACGACCAGACAACCTTGCGGTTGGACGCTGTTTTCTTTAAAACAGTGGCTTTGAGCTTGACGGTCTTCCCTTTTTTCAGGCTCTTTTTGGACACGTTCAGTTTCACCTTCGACACCGGTGTCCCGACCGTCACCGTGATTTTTGTCTTCTTGGTCTTGTCGGCTTTGGACGTGACCGTGATCACGGCCTTGCCTTTTTTCTTCGCCGTCACCTTCCCGGAGGATGTAACTTTGACGATTTTCCTGTTGGAAGAAGAGTACGTGACCTTGGAGGACGTCGATCCGCTCGATGCCACTTTGACCTTCAGGGTTTTGGTTTTCCCTTTCTTGAGCGTCAGTGTCTGTGATGATAAGTTCGTCACCGTCACATTGCGCACACGGCCGGCGGCTTCCGTTTCCCCGGTGAATGCCAGACTGAAAACTGCCATGCACATCAAGGCCATCAGGACTTTGATCATGTGGGTTGTGTATCGTCTCATAGGTCTCATCCCTCCCTTATGTTTTCAATTATATCGGGCGTGTGACCTCATATCAATAAAATCAAACCCTATGCATAAAAAAACAATGCCCGGAATAATTCCGGGCATTGCATGCATCATAGATCACAATATTTATTTATGCGAGTAATAATACTTGTAACCGTTGGAATACGCCTCATCGTACTGGGCGTACAGGTGAACGGTATATGTGCCGTCCGACTGCTTCGTCGCAATGTCAATCAGGACGCGGGCCGGAATGACCTGATATGGATAATGGAGAATGTAATTTCCATATTCATAATCGTAGTAGCCCTTCGTGCCATAGACTTCGCCACTGCCATCCCGTTCTGTCGTCCAGCCATAGACCCAATGAGTGCCCCAAATGTCCTTGTAATTGAAGCCACTCGAGTAGACGTATGTCGCATCTTCAAGGTCGAGATAGAATCTGTTCGTCTCCCACTTCCAGCCGTTGTACGAATGCGTGATGACGTAGAGCTTGTAGTTCTTAGGGACTTCGAGCCATACACATGTGAGGGTGATTGTTTCACCGTCTTCAGCGAGGTCTTTGACCGTGTCGAGCGCGTCGTAGATATTACCGTCTTCGTCCACGTAATGGCTGAAGACCTTATCCGTGTACTCGAAGCCGCAGTCCGGAATCTGGTATTCCTCACCAACGAGGCATTCCATGTCACTCATGGAGCCGCTGTCGGCGCCGTCGCCTTCGAAGTGGATCGTGTACTTCGCATCTCTCCAGACCGCCGTCAGAGTAATTGTCTTTGTGCGCTCCGTGAGGTTCTTGAACTCATCACCGGCGTAGTATTTATTGCCGGAGGAATCCTTGAAGTACTCGAAGACTTTGTTCGTGTACGTATAGCCGCATTCAGGGATCGTGTACGTCTTATTGATTGTGCAGCTCATGTCGCTCATCGAACCGCCATCCGCGCCGCCACCGTCGAATCTGACTGTGTACTTCAGGTCGGCCACGAGGGTGTGGCTCTTGTCCTTCTGCGGCAGACTCGTGTAAGACGAATCCGTGTCGTTGAGGTCGTACATCTTGTACGGCAATGCGACATCGAGTGGGTTGTTCACAGGTGTTTCGATCTGACCGACGGTCTGGACGCCGTCGAACATACCGGATGCTGATGGCACCGTGCTCATATCCACGCCGCTCATGTCGATCAGTTCGACATTGTCCATATTCTTGAAGAAGTCATCCATCGATGTGCACTTCGTCGTGTCAACATCGGAGAGTGTCACATTCGTGAAGCGGGTGCCTTCGAACATGCCGGAGCTGTCGTCATTCAGGTAGACCGGTTCATCCACGGCCAGAGCGTAGCTCCACCAGTACATGACGCCGTCATCAACCCAAACGTAAATGCCGTATTTCGACAGGCCGCAGGAGACATCCTTGACCTTGCCGTCTTCAATGGCCTGCTTGAGACCGGCTTCCGTGCCAAGCGTGAAGCTGTCGGCTTTGGCGTAACCGGAGACAGACTTAATCTTGCCGGCGAAACCGGTCGTATCGTCATCATCCGTGCCCGATCCAATCATAAACATCGTGATGTCGGCCTTGAGCACATCCTTGATTTCATCTTCATCCCACGTCAGCGTCGGGTTGTAGGAATCCGACCGCGGCTTGTTGTAGGAAGAAGCGGAGGACGAGACGAAGTTGTTGGTCCAGATGATTGTATCATCACGGCTGTCACACACATTCGTGTTCGTATCGAAGTAGTAGCTGTGGTCGCCCTTGCCCTTGAGCCAGTCACACCACTGGGAAATCGTGACATAACGGCGGGTGTTGAGGGTTACCGTATCGCTGTTGAAATATTTATTGTTTGTGGTGAGCGTGTACACGTTCGTCGATGTCGGATAACCATCCGAGTCGCAGTCATGACCGCTCTTCGCAATCGCAAAGCCTTCATCGGCGGAGTAGATGAACGGTTCGTCCGAAACGATGACCTGGGTTTCGTTTTCACCCGTGCTGCGTTCCACCGCATAAACTTTCATATATGTGCGTTCACTTGTGCCTTCTTCCCTTGCGTTGAAGAGTGCCACACGCTGGTCCGGCGTGCCGCTGAAGAGCGAGGACGCACAGGCGTTCTGAATCTTCACAACCGTATCCATCACCTGGCCGGAGAAGCCGCCGACGTAAACGTGGCGGTCATCATTCGTGTCAGAGGCGGCAAACTTCGCCCGTGCGTACGAGCGTTTGATTGCGCCATTGTTCACCTGGCCCGCAAAGCCGCCGATAAAGCTGTCAGACGTCTTGTCAGACACTTTTTCACTGTAGGTGATTGTGCCGTTGTACGCACACTGCATGAGCACGTCATCGTTACCGTTGATCATGCCGATGAAGCCGCCAATATAGGTGTTGGCATGGCCGGCGGACATCGTGATATCCCCGGACGCTTCACACGTCGTGATCTGGGCTTTGGCTTCATATGTACGGGCGGCGAAGCCACCGAAGATCGAAGCGGTTGTCAGGTTGGTCACCTTGATATCGCCCGTGGCCGTGCAGTTCGTGATCTTGGCCGCGTCGGTGCCGACGAAGCCGCCTGCGAACAGGCCGTAGCCCTGCTTGCCGGACTGGGTGATGTCCACATCCGCCGTGCAGTTCGTGACGGCGTTGTTGTTGCGGCCGACGAGACCGCCGACGAGGCGGGCACCTTCATCTGCGTTTTCCATCGCCTTGGTGACGTTCACGCTGATGGCGCCGGACGCATCACAGTCGGTGATGGCACCGTTGTTAATGCCGATGAGAAGACCGGTTCTAGTGTCGATCAGGGTCGAGCAACCGCCGGACATCTTGATGTCACCGCTGAGGCGGATGTTTTTCAGCGTGCCCTTGCTCATCGCAAACAGGCCGTAGCACAGCGTGTCGTTGTCAGAGGCCGTGATGGCGAGATTGTCATGCGTGTAACCTTCATCACTCGAGCCGTCGTATATGCCCGCGAAGGACATCTGCCGGGCTTTGGAAGAATGATTGCTGTTGTAACGGTAGCCGATGACAGCGTCATCGCTCTGCCAGAGGACATTCGACTGCGGCACGACGGAGAGGTCGATGTTCATCTTCGCCTCGGCGCTGAAGCCGGAATCGTTCATGTATGTCTGGCGGTTCATGTTGAACATTTGCTTGGCCGTGCGCACCGTGTAAACCGATGGCTTGGAATCTTTCCAGATGGCTTTCGCAAAATCGGTGTTGAATGTCAGGGTGTTCGTGCCGCGGGTGATCTTGTGGATCTTCGCATCCGTGGCTTTGGTCTTGATGGACACCGTATCGGCCTTTTCGATGATTGGGAAGAAGTAGAGCGCTTCCCCGTCCTTCGTCAGGCCGGTCTTTTCCGGATCCCCGAGGGTCAGGTCGAAGGCCAAATCCATTTTGAGTGTGGCCAGCCGGTTGACCGTGGTGAGAATGCCGTATTCAGCTTTATCGTTGTCGATGTAGTTTTTCGCTTTGTTGGCGTTGTAGACGTCGTAGTTCATCGCCTTGTAGCCGCCGAGGTCATCGCCGTCAAGGACGTTGCCTTCGAAGTCCATGATGTACCAGCCCCATGCCGGGTCGGTACGGGTCATGTCACGGTACGCCAGTGCATACGTTTCCACTTCCACCCAGTCCGCATAATGATGACCCAGTCCGGTCACATCGGAGTACGGGTAAGGCCGGTTGTTCAGGGCCTCGTCTTCGTTGTACGTCACATCCACACTCAGGTTCGCATACCCCGTAAGGGCGGCAAGCGTGTTGCCGTCGGCGGCGAGTGCCGCGTCGGACGCCCCGGTCAAAGTGGCCGTGCCATTAAGGAAGTACACGTTCGTGAAGCTTGCGACGCCGTAAGGGCCGAAGTAGTTTTTCGTGCCGCTGTCACTCATGACCGCATTGGCGGCGTAGGAGTTGCTGATGGAGGCGTATGGGTTTGTCAGTTTCCCGACAAAGCCGCCGCTTGTGGAATTCGCGCCGGTGTAAGCCGCCACACTCGATGTCGTATAGCAGTTCGCAATCGTCACGCCGGTGTTGTTGGCAATGGCGCCGATCAGACCGCCGACATTGTAGTTGTCGCCGATGGCCTGGACGTTGGCATCCACATACACCGCATTTTCAGTAAAGCCGCCGCTGTAAGAATTCTTAATCGTCACTGTGCCAATAGCCGCTTCGTTGATTTTCCCAACGAGACCGCCGACACTTTGTTCGGATGTATCGCTTGAACGCACGGACGTCATTTTCACGGAGGCCCATGCATTCTGAATCGTTGTGTTGCCGTTGTACGTGTCGAGCACGGCGGCCAGAGCGCCCATGGAATATGCGCCCGTGAACGTGCCGTTCACCACGCCGACATTCTGAAGAGTGCCGGAGAAGACGCTGAACAGGCCGGCGCCGTCACGGTCATCGTCCAGGCTGTTGATGGCGAGGTTGGTGATCAGATGATTTTCCCCGTCAAACAGGTTCACTCTCGGGTTGTACACCGGGACATAGGAGCCGCGGGTGCTGCCGTCGGCGAGATAAATTTCTTTGCCGGTGGCGGCGTAGAAATCCGCCCATGCATCATCACTGTTCAGGCCGAGGGCGTCAATGTCCGCGTCACTCAGCGATGTTTGCGCTGTCGTCGTGGAAGTCACACCTGTGTAATCGATGTCCGCATCCATGCGGGCATGGATTTTCAAAGCGTTCTGTTCAGACGTGCCGTCGCTGATGGACGAGACGGCCGGTGACAGGTTTTCCAGATGACGCAGATAACGCAGGGACACCTGCTGATACGACGTGTCGCCGTTTGTTTCCACGGCCGAAGTCGCAAACAGGGAGTTCACGGACACATCTCTCACATACGTTGCAGAGATTGTGGAGGTGTCATACGAGCTGACCTTAATGGCCACGTTTTCGCCCGGCGTCAGCGACGGACACAGGTCCGCAAACCGCATGCCGCTTGTCGTCAGGTCGTCGAGGATCACATAGTAAGCACTGTTGTCAGTGCTCGTGATGACATTTGTCATCGTCGTCACCGTGCCCGCGGACAGGTCTTCACCCTGCATAACGATGTTTGTGTTGTTAAAGTTGGAAATCGTGAAACGCTGGGTCTTGTTCGACTCCAGGCCAATCACGTCAATCGTGTAGGCTTTGTTTTTGAGGCAGTCCGCATCCCCGTCGGTGATTTTGAGGATGAGCTGTTCTTCATTGTACACCGTGAGCGCCGTGGCGAGGTTGTCCGCGCCTTCAAGCGTGGAAATCAGCGCGCCGCCGAAGTAGCCGGTCATCATTGTCTTGCCGGAATACTTGAATGTGCGGCGGACTTTCTTGGCCGCACTGACAGTGGAATCGTCCGTACCGGTCGGGCGCCCGCCCTGTTCGTCCAACGCCTTGGCAGCGTCATAATTGAACGCCGTAACGTCTTTATTGAAGGTGTTTTTATCGGTGTAGAACACGCCGTAAACCGAGGCGGTTTTGGCGTTGTATTCAATCACATATGCGCCCTCTTCGAGCGCCGTGCTTTCAAGCGAACCCGTCGGCAGTATGTTCTGCAAAAGGTTGTCGGATGTGCTCTTGGTTTCATGCACGAGGTAATACATGTGGTCCTTGGCTTCATCCCATGATTCAAGGGAAGAATCCGCGGCCACGGCCGCATCATAGTCGGCCGGCTTGACGGTCATTTTCACGCCAAAATAACCGGCGTCTTCGAGCGCGTCAAAAGACTCGCTCTGACCGGTCTTGGCTTCGACAAGACTTGTCCACTGCCCCGTGGTTTTGAGCCGGGTGAAATGGTTCTGCGCCACCACCAGCATTTCCCGTGCCGAGGTATCGAGCTCTGTGATTTGCAGTCCGCGCATATAACCGAGAATGGCGGTCATGGAAAACGCCGAAAGCACCATCATAATCCCGATGGCGATGAGCAGTTCCTGAAGGGTAAACCCTAAACGATGTCTTCTGTTGTGTCGTGTCATGTACCCTCACCTGACCTTTCACACGCAAAAAAATGCAATAAAGTTCCTTCTCAGTCACATTTTATCATAAGAAGCCCAAAAATTCTATATAAATGTGACTTATCGCAAAAACGGCAAAAGCGGCCGGGAACACCCTGCCGCTGCCGATCAGTTTTCCGTACTATCCTCGTCGGAGGACTCAGTTGTCGTTGTTTCCTGAATGAGACCCTTGGTGCTTTCTGCGCCAACCGTCGTCTCATAAAACGTCAGTGTCAGAGACACCGAGCAGGACGCGCCCGAAAGGGATGAGCTGTAGGAAGAGAGCCCCGCCACATTCACCGATAAGTCGGTGATGAGAGAGCGGTATTCACACTCCGTCAGGTCCTGGACAATGGCCGCAGCCTTGTCGTAATCAGTCGCCGTGAACGACACGCTGACCACGCGGCGCACGGTTGTGCCCGAGAGCACCGGGTCCGCAAATGTCAGGTTGTACGTTTCAGCCTTACCGAGAATATCATCCAGCGCTTTGACTTCGCTCTTGAGGTTGTTGTAGACGGCAATTTCACTCACGTTGCCCTTCTGGCCTTCTTCGACGACTTTTTTCATCTTGGCCAGCTGCACTGCCTGCATCTCCTGCACGTCGATTTCTTCCTGCAGGGTGGACAGCTGTGAACGGTAGGCGCGGATGGCGTTGCCAGTGGTGTTGTAAATCAGGAAGTACCACGCGATGAGCACCACCAGAACAACTAGCCCGCTGACAAGCACCTTTTCCCTTGTGGAGAGCCGTCTGTCGACAAGTTTCATCTTTTTCATGATGCCTCTTCGCCTCCCGCATTTTCAAGTGTCACCGTGAGGGTGGCCTGCACACCGCCCGAGGCGCTGTTCGTGGCCGCCGTAGCAACCGTCACGTAGCTGACCCCGTCATCACTTTGTAAGTTCGAGACAATCGTCGCGATCTTCGTCAGCGAGATGTCATTGATCACAAGCGTGAGGGCGTTGCCGGTCAGCGTGACCGCATTGATATCCGACTCGGTGAGAACCCGTGTTTTGATGATGTTCAGCACATCAGCCCTGTCATGCAGGACGGATTCATCCGCTGTCATAAAGTTTGTGGCGTAATGCACATATTCTTCATACACACTCTGATATTCCCCGTTCTGGCTTTCCAGTTCGGTGAGTTCGGCCTGGGCGTTGGCGACCTGCATCTTCAGATTCACCGCCGTGAAGAGCGGACGGATGACGAAGATGATCACAAGGGCCGCAATCACAAACAAGGCAAACAGTGAACGGATGAGCAGTTTCCGGCGCGCCAGACGTTTGTCCGGCTTCTGCAGCAGGTTGACCGTGGTCTTGGTCGGAAACACCTGTTTGCGCGAGCGCTTGGACAGGGAGATTTCGGAATCCAGATTCAGATTTTTGAGATCCAGTTTCATAAGCCCCTCCTATCCCTGCAGCGCCACGCCGTAGGCCGGCGCGTACAGTACGGCCTCTTCTTCGACCGGGCCCGGCACGAAGAGATTCGTGACCGGCTGGACGTTAAGGTTGACAGCGCTCTCAATGGCTGTTTTCAGCGGTTCGATGAGGGCCCCGCGGCCGCACAGGTACAGATCCTGCAACTCGGAATTTTGATTGTTGAAGCGGTAGAAGTTCAGGGCGCGCATAATCTGGATGGCGATGTTTTCATACACCGGCCCCAGAGCCTCAAGTGCCGAGAGTTCCCGCAGTGACGAGAAAAGCACTTGCCCGGCCGTATGCCGGTCAATGTCTTTCTCTGCCGCCACAACGTTGACGATGTTGTCGCAGCCCACTTCGATTTCATTGGTTGTCTGATACTGACTGCCCGTGTAAATATGCATGCGGCTTGTTTCCGAGCCGATGTCCAGAAGGCAGTACTCCCGTGACTGTCCGTCAAGGCGGCCCAGGTCTTCCAAATACGATTCGTAATGTGTGACGACGTTGGCGAATGCGTACACTTCCGGGATGATCAGCGTCGGGTTGAAGTCCGCCCTCACCAGCATATCTTCATACGCCCGAATGAGTTCTTTCTCCACTGCGCACGCCAGAAGGTCCATATTCACCGGTTTGCCTTCGTCGTTGTATTCCATGTCCAAAAGCGCATAGTCATAGAAATACCGTTCTTTGTCACTCTGAATAAAGTCGCGGAATTCATACGGGAGGTTGATTCGTAACTGATCCACGGTCATGGCCGGCAGATTCATACGCCGTGTGTAGACGAGGTTTTCCGGCAGGACCAGCCCGCACCGCGGCTCGTTGATGCCGTGGCTGCGTGCCATGTCACGCAAAAAGTCACTCATGGCAGCAGTGGAGACCACGCGCCGGTTGGACATATACCCGTCCGGCAAGTCTTCCTTGGCCAGCTGGGAGACGCGGCCGTTATGCACTTCGACCATTTTCACCTGAGTATCGCCGATATCAATACCGACGAACCTTCCGGATTTTGCTTTGGTCATGCTTTCACTTCCTTCCTACCCGGACACCACCCAGCGGATGGTGACCTCGTTTGTCGTATCATCACCGGTGACCTCCAGCACCATGGTTTTGCGGTTGCCGTAGTACGTGGTGCCGTCAATGGTCATCGATTTGCCTTCATTATAGCCTGATGGTTTTGTTGCAACGATGGTGTTGCCCGTCGGGTTGAAATAACCGACATGGATGCCTGTTCTGGCATGGGCGCACTGACCGCCTGAGCAGTCATTGACCACGCAGCCCGAAGCCGACATATTCGCCCGTCCGACGCTGAGCGCCGTGTTTTCCCTTAACGCATCATTGCCCGTATTGGCCTGGCGTCTGTTCCATACAAAAAAATAGAAAATCAGACACAGGGCCAACAGTCCATAGCCAATGAAGCACAGAATTTCGACGGTTGAATATCCTTTGTGTCCCCTTCTTCTCATAAAGTGCCTCTCCATCATCGGATTAAATTTCCATCCCCAAAAGGACCGGCAAAAGCCAATCCCCTTGGGGATGGAAATCCCTTGCGGGATTTCCGTGTGTGTCAAATCAAATTACTCGTAGTTGATGGCGGAAACAGTGCCGTCATCACCAACCGTGATGTACCAAGTGTCATACGTCTTGGAACCGAATTCGTCCGTTGTCCAGTCACTGATCGACGTCGTGGATGCAGACGTGCCGGATGCAGCTGTTGCTGTTTCACCCTTGTCTGCGCTCGAGTCATACTTGTAGTACGTCGTGCTGCCCGTGCTGTCTGCGTCAAGAACGGCGGAAACGGCTGCGGCCTTTGCGGCACGTGCGTTGGCCTGGTTCGTGGCGAGTCTTGCTTTCTTCAGGTTGCCTGTGAAGATAGGCACAGAGATAGCGACGAGAACTGCGATGATGGCTACGACGATCAGCAATTCAGCTAACGTGAAACCCTTTTTGTTTTTGATCATTTTTTTCATACTTTTTTCCTCCTAAGAAAACTGATCATGCATTATTTCAAAACCCTTCCGGTTTGAAACCAATTTTACATCTGCCCGTACATTGAGAAGATCGGCAGATAGATGGACAGGACGATGAACCCGGCGATGAGAGCAAGCACGCAAATCATAAATGGTTCAAGCTTGTCCACGGCCTTTTTCGTGGCCATTTCGGCTTCATTGTCATAGTAAGCACCGATGGTCGCCAGGGTGGCTTCGAGTTCCCCTGTTTCCTCCCCGATTGCTGTCATTTCCTTGAGCGTATCAGGATAGCCCTCGATGTCCTTGATGCAGGCGCCGAGCTGCCGGCCTTCTTCGATTCCGCTGATCATCTTTTCGGTCTCCTTGCCAAGGGCGTAGGAGTCCATCGTTTTCGCGGTCACCGATATGGCTTTCGGAAGTGACAGACCTGACTGGGACAGGGCGGATAATGTGTTCGCGAACTGACTCGCGGCGTTCAAAACGCGGATGTTGCCGAGAATCGGAATTTTAAGCTGAATCCGTGACCAGGTCATCTTCCCGTCTTCGTTCGATGTCCAGTACTTGAAGCAGATGGCCGCAAAGGCCACCACGGCGACGATAATCAGAATATTGTCGCGGAAGAAATTGGACATCGCAATGAGCATCTTCGTCATCAGCGGTAAATCCCCGCCGAGTTCAGAGGTGATTTCCGTGATGGTCGGCACGACCTTGATCATGACGATAATGACCACCACAACCGCAATGCACAAAACGAAGATTGGATAGGTTAAGGCGCCTTTGATCTTGGCGGCGGTTTTGTCACGCTTCGAGAAATACTTTTCCATAATCTCGAACGAGCGGTCCAATGTCCCGGATTCTTCCCCGGCCCGGATTGTTTCGATAAACGTCACCGGCAAGCGGTCTTTCCCGTGGGTTTCGAAACTCGAGGCGAGGCTCATCCCGGAGGCGACATCATCGGCCGCTTGTTCAAGTAGCAGCTTAAGCCGTTTCTCCGTACACTGTTTGGCCACCAGATTCACGCAGTCCGCAATCGGCATACCCGCTTTGAGAATGATGGAGAACTGGGAGCACAGGACGGCGATGTCCTTGCCCTTGATCTTCTTGGAACCAATCTCCATCGTCAGAAGACCATTTTTCTCCTTGATTGGGGTGACCTTGAGCACAATGTCAGCCGTTTCTTTAATCTGGGCCACGGCGGAATACTCATCAAAGGCATTCACGATGCCGCTGACAGTCTGGCCGTCACGGGTCATGGCCTGATATTTGAATGTGGCGATGGTTCACCCCTCCTTTCTCAGAAACCGATGGCACGTTTCACATACTCATAGTTGTGCGAGGCGTTTTTGGCGGTTTCCGCAGTAATGTATTTGTTGCGGTAAAGCTGAATCAAAGCATTGTCCATGGTGATGGACCCGTTCTGGGCGCTTGTCTGAATGGCGTTGTCGATTTGCGGCGTCTTGCCTTCCCGAATCAGGTTGCGAATGGCTGGTGTGACCATCATCAGTTCACACGCTGCGATCCGTCCCCGCTCGTTTTTCTTCGGCAGTAACTGCTGGGCAAGCACGGCCTGCAGGGTTGAGGACAGCTGCATTCTGACCTGCGGTTGTTTTTCCCCCGGGAACACCTGCACGATGCGGTCAACCGAGTCGGCCGCCGAATTCGTATGCAACGTGGCGAACACCAGATGACCTGTCTCTGCGGCGGTCAGGGCGATTTCGATTGTATCGAGGTCGCGCATTTCACCGATCAGAATGATATCCGGGTCTTCCCTCAGGATGGCTCTCAGCCCGTCCGCATACGAGCGGGTGTCAGATCCGATTTCACGCTGGTTGATGACGCACAGGTCGGGTTTGTACATATACTCGACCGGATCTTCCAAAGTGATAATGTGCTGCCGGCGGGTGTGGTTGATTTCATCGAGAAGCGCCGCAAGCGTTGTGGATTTCCCCGACCCGGTTTCCCCGGTGACCAGGACAATCCCCCGCTGCAGCTTCGGTAAATCATTCACGGCCGGCGGCAGATTCAAAGCCATCAATGGCGGAATCACATTGGACAGAAGTCTGAGTGCAACCGACACATGCCCCTGCACGCGGTAGAGATTCACACGCACACGGGTGCCGCCGATATCCCGGGCCAGATCGAGTTCGCCGATCGTCCGGATCTCATCGTACTGTTCGCCCGCAAGTGCCTGAGCATAGCGTTCCAGGTCCTCATGACTTAAAGGCGTGCTGTCGAGGTCTTCCATCTGCCCGTCGATCCGGCATTTCGGTGCGAGGCCGCAGACGAGATGCACATCAGATGAGCCTTTGGTCCGGGCCATGGAGACTAAGTCTTCAATCGTCCGAATAAGCATCACCCCTTACTCAACCGTATTGATGATGCGGCGTGCTTCATCAATGGTCGTCGTCCCCTCAAGCACCAGACGTTTGCAATTGTCCTTGAGTGACACAAAGTCCGACTTGTCGAGGATCTCTTTGAGCTCACTGCGGGTGGTGCCTTCGGTGACAGCCTTGCGCAGCTCCTTGTTCATCACGAGAATTTCGAAGACGGCCGTACGGCCGCGGTAGCCGGTTTCGAAGCAGAGCGGACAGCCCTTGCCCATGTACAGCTCTTCCGTATCAGCCGGAAGGTCCATCATAGCCAGTTCTTCTTCATCCGGTTTGTAGGAGATTTTACAGTTCGGGCAAATCTTGCGCACGAGACGCTGGGAGACAACCCCGGTGAGGGCCGTGCCGACCATGTACGGTTCGACACCGATATCGATCAGGCGGTCAATGGTCGAAAGCGCATCGTTCGTGTGGACGGTGGAGAGCACGAGGTGCCCGGTGAGGGCGGCTCTCATGGCGATTTCCGCGGTTTCCCCGTCACGGATTTCGCCGACAGCGATAATATCCGGGTCCTGACGCAGGATGGCTCTGAGGCCGCTCGCGAATGTCATGTCGACTTTTTCATTGATTTGCACCTGGTTGACGCCGGCGACGTTGTATTCCACCGGGTCTTCGAGGGTGATGAGGTTGACCTCATCGGTGTTGAGTTCTTTGATCATCGTATACATCGTGGAGGATTTCCCCGAGCCGGTCGGCCCGACGATGAGCACCACGCCGTTGGAGTTGCGGATGATCTTGGAATATTTCAGATAATCATCCCCGGACAAGCCGATGCCCTTGGCACTTAAGATGCCGGAGCTCTTGTCGAGGAGGCGGATGACAATTTTTTCCCCGTAAATGGTCGGGAGCGTCGAGATACGCAGGTCGTATTCTTTCTTATGCACCCGCACCGCCGCACGCCCGTCCTGCGGGATGCGCTTTTCGGCGATGTCCATGCCACTCATAATCTTCACACGGGAGATAATGGCCTGCTGGAGCGACTTCGGTGTCGAGAGGATGTTACGCATGACGCCGTCGATGCGCATGCGGACCATGACTTCGGCTTCCCGGCATTCGATGTGAATGTCGGAGGCGTTTTCCGTGGCCGCCCGTTCGATGATGGAGTTCACAAGCCGGATGGCCGGTGCGCTGACTTCATCCTCGTCGGAAATTTCCGCGGCGTAGGTGACCGCGCTGCCGAGGCCGACCCCTTCCACATCCCTCTGCATTTCCTTGATCGCACGGGCCGCACCTTCGTTGCCATAGAGGTCCATGATGGCTCTGTCGACACCGTTGCGGGTGGCAATCATCGGAATGACACGTTTGCGGGTGATGGATTTGATTTCTTCGATGGCCATGAAGTTCATCGGGTCCTTCATTGCCAGATACAGTTTGTCCTGAACGACCTTGACCGGCACGACCTCAAACTTCTGAGCGATGTTTTTCGAGACGACCTGTGAAAGGGCCGGGTCGATGTTCGCCTGCGAGAGGTAGATGAACTCAATACCGAGCTGCATCTGCAACGCATCAATCAGGTCTTTTTCGGTGATAAAGCCTTCGTTGATCAGCACCGTCCCCAGACGCTCATGCTGTTCTTTTTGAATTTTCAGGGCTTCCTGCAATTGTTCAGCGGAGATAATGCCTTCTTCCAGCAGCATATCCCCCAAGCGTTTGTATGCCATGGTGCAAATCCTTTCGTCAATTAACTGTTGAGCGGCCGGACCCTGATGGTCTTCGTCGCGTAGGTTTTGTCTGTTGTCGCAACACTCACGGTAAATGTCACCACATCGTCCTCATAGGACAGATCGGTCACACTCACAGACAGCCCGCGGGTGGCCAGCTTGTCGGACACAAGCGCCGCCGAGGCCCCGGTCACACCCGAGACAAGGCGGATGCCGTTGTCCGTGTCCGTGTCGATATGGACATCGGAAAGTTTCTGGGCCAGTGAATCATAGGTGATCACACCGTTCGATGTCCGGATATTGGTCGCATAGCGGAATTCGTCTTCGAGTGACGTCACACACGTCGAGAGAAGCACGTCGGCTTCCGCCCTGCGGGTAATGGTGTCATAACTGCGTTTGACGACGGTCACGCCGGAGGCGATGACCATTGTCACCATCGCAAGAATGAGGAGACTCGCCAACAGTTCACTGAGGGTGAACCCGGCGTTACGGCGCCTCATGAGCCGTCTCCTTTCACGAACGCTTCCAGGCCCGTGTCACTGTCAGTGTACACCAGCACGTTGTCGCTTTCGCTTTGACTTGTGCCGATCTGATACGTCACAGTGCCGTTGGTGACCTCGAGGGCGGTGGTGTCCTGCGCCTCGATGGCCGACTGGGCGTCGTAAAGCTCATACATGGATTTTTCGGATTTGGTCAAAAGGTTGCTGGCGGTGATAATCATGCCGGCAACGGCGAGAATGCCGAGGGCCGCGATCAGCACGGCGACCAGAATTTCGGCGAGTGATTCACCGCGGTTGTTCAGTCGTTTGTTCATGCCGCACCTCCTACGATTTCACAATCGTGCCCGGAGACCAGATGACCTGAATCTTGTCTTCGCTGACGTGATAGAGCGTGGCCGGCACCGTGAGGGTCATTTTGAATGAATCCCCGTCCGCCACCATGTACGTTAAGGAGTAATCACTGTTCATTGTGATTGATCCGTCACTGAGCGTTTCTCCGCCCGGAAGCGTGATGGTCACTGTTTCCGCATAGGACGCTTGCCCCGACTGAATCGCCGCCACTCCGCTTTCCAGAAAAGCCGTGTAATGGGCCGGCGCTTCCGGAAACGATGTGCCGTCATATGTCAGCTCCTGTCCGCTCAGATCATCATTGGCGATGCGCAGGGCAGACGAGACGTTATAATAGCTCTGAGTCGTTTCTTTGTAGGACTTCAGGCGTCCGGAGGAGGCTGTCCCCGCCGTGAGGATCATCAGACCGCCCACCGCACAAATCGCGAAAAACAGCAGAGCCACGACAACCGAAGCGCCACGTTCGTTGTTCAGTTTTCTCAGCGCCGCTCTTCTCATGACTCTCTCCTATCCATTCCCTGAGGACCGGTTTCACAATCTTCGCATAATGAAAGCGCCCTCATCACTTATATATTACAGGATGTGACCATCAATGTCAAACACAGAGCCGAATCACATGTTTTTCACATTTTTTATGTGACTTTTTCTTAAGAATTGTGACCTCCCCCTGCCCTGAAAGCGTCAAAACTGCCAAAAACCATGTCACAATGCAACTTTATAGGCATATTTTACCGTACCCCATCATAATAATCACCATTTTTTGAACCTGAGTTAAAAAATGTACCCAGGGTTTTCCGGCGTGCGGAAGTGTGCTAAAGTAAAGCCATGAAGGGAGGCGGATGTATGGACAAACAGGACAAACAAATTCTCCGTTTGGTGATCACGGTGTTCTTCGGCTGGACCGGGATTCAGAAATTTGCGGTCGGACGCTGGCAACTGGGCATCGCCTATTTAATGACCGGCGGCATCTTCGGCATCGGCTGGCTGTATGACATCTGCAAGACGGCCATGGAGCTGTTCAAGGGACTCACCGACGCACCGGAAGAACGTCCGGCCGGACCGGAAGAGCCTGTCGGGCCAAAAGATCTGTAAAACAAAAATCTCCTCACGGAGATTTTTTTCGTCTGTGGGCAGGAAACGACGGCCGGCAGTTGGCCGTGATCCGTCCCTGATCACTGATACGAAAGATGATGGTCCCCCGTGAACGGCTTTCCAGCCGGAAACCAGTGACATATAAATCACTGCCGCGGAGGTCCCGCACCACAAGCGGGTTGAGGTTATGTGTATCGGAGCGTCCGCATGAACATACACTGATTGAAGGGTTGACAGCTTTGATCAGCTCGTACGCCCCGGCATGCAGGCCCCTGATGCCGTCACGGTTTTCATGACCGTGATGGGTGACTTTGTAAATGTCAGCATGCAGATCTTCGCCCCACACATCCAAAAGGTTCTGAATGCCCTTGCGCTGGAGGTCCCCGGCCATCATAATGCGTCTGTCCGCATAGTCAATCCGGTACACCAGCGACTGGTTATTGATAAATGCGTTGGGCGCATTGGACACCTTTTCCCTAAGGCTTTCCCGGTACGAGACTCTGGTGTCCGCGAGCTGGGTGAACACCGGTCCCCTTTCCCCGAGCCGGAAACTCTGCCCCTGGAAGTTGTCTTCCCCGCCCGGCGCGATGACATTGTCCGCCATCGGCGTCGTCGGCAGGATGGTGACGTCATAGTCAGGCATGATAAAAGAGCTTCGTCGCAGGGGAACCGGCACGACGCGCCCGCGCCGATCGCGCATACTGACCGCACAGTCTCCCCCGCTGATATGGCACTCATCCCCAATCCGGGCCGTGAGTGTTTCCTCCGGCAAATAAATCTGGCGCACAGGGTTGTCATGACTGACCGGGGTGACTTTGATATGAGTGTCCGGTGTTTTGGTGTCGGTGGAAAGATACCGCCGGAAGAGCGTGTACCCGCTGGTTGCATAAATGCTTTTGGACCACAGGTGGATGAACCGGGCGGGATGCGCCATCAGCACTGCCGGCAGGCCGCCAATGTGATCGACATGCGGGTGGGAGTTGATGACGTGATCAATCTGTTCCCCTTTGGGCATCCCGATTTTCTCCAAATATCTGAGAGCCCGTGAGCCGTCCTTCTTTGTCTCGGCGAGAAACCGATCCGCATAACCGTTGCGGTTGGTGAAAATAGCCGGGACTCTGAGCGCATAGGCGTGAAATATATCCAGACGGGTTTTGCCATAGAGGCCTGTCTCACAGGCCGCCTCGGTCGGCATGCCCCCGTCAAGGAGCACGCTGTACATGCGTCCGTCTTCTTTATAGAGAAACAGTGTGGCATCCCCGTAACCAACGTCAATGACATGCATTTGCAGTTCACCTTCCTGAACCTTGTCCCACTGTGTCATGGCTTGTCCTCCTGTCAAAAAAGGGGCCGGCATGGCCGGCGCCCCTCTATTTCTTCATGCTTTTGAGATCTTCTTCCATCTCGGCGATGTCCGCCTTTTTCCGTTCAATCAGGGCTTTGTCTTTCTCAATCCAGCCTCTGATTTCTTCCTGCTTGTCCATGGAGAATGTTTCAAACAGCCGTTCGGTGTTGCGCTTGATGTTGTCTTCGAGCTTGTCGATACTGTCACGGCGGCGGGCAATGGCGTCACGTTTTTTCTGTGCCCATTCCTCTCTGTGCGACAGCATAATATTTTTCTTCGAATCGAAGAATTCATCGCAGGTGCCCTTGAAGGCATCCCAGAGAGCGTCGTTGTCATGACGGCCGGCATAGCCGATGGTCTTCCACTCTTTGGAGAGTTCTTTCATGCGCTCCGTGGCTTCACGGGAGAAGTCTTTCTGTGCCAGGAGTTCTTTGGCTTCGTTGATGAGGGCCTGCTTGGCGTCACGCGCCTGCGCATAGCCTTCCCTGAGCTTCTTCGTGTGGGCCTTGCGGGCCGTGTAAAACTGACCGCGCAGTTCGTTGAATTCTTTCCAGAGGGCTTCGTCCGTTTCATGACCGGCGGACGGGACCCCTTTCCACTCTTCGAACAGCCGGGTCATCTGGTTGGCCGCATGGTTGTAGTCCTTGATATTGGCCAGCAGCTCACGTGTCTTTTCGATAATGGCCTTTTTGCGTTCTTCGTTTTCCGGACGCTGGGCGCGCATTTCATCGAAATGTTTGCGCTGGCGCTCGTAGAATGTCTGTCTGTATTTGTGGAACTGTTCCCACTGGCTGTCGTTGTTGGCCTTGCCGGAATAGCCGATGGCTTTCCATTTGGTCATCAGTTCATTCATTTTGGCGCTTGTGCTCTTCCAGTCCGTGCTCAGTGCGAGCAGGGACGCTTCGTGAATGAGCTCTTCCTTCTGGTCCACGGCCTCTTTGTATTTGTCATACACATCCTGAGCCCGTTCATTGTCGGATGTCAGAGACTGTAAATACTGATCGTAATACGTTGTCTTCGGCACATCCCAGCGCGGCAGGGTGTCGTATTTTGTTTTGATCTCCTCAAAGGCTTCCGGGGTGTACCCTTCTTCGGCCTTGACGAGCGCCTCGGCTTCTTTGACCACGTCTTCACGCGCCTTCAGATCGTTCTGCAGGCGTTCGAGCAGGTCATTGTCTTCTTCGAGGTCTTCAGGGGCGTCCGCACCCGGCTTCTGCCAGGCGGTCACGCGGTAATCCTCGCCGATTTTGACAAGTGTCATGTGGCCCTGTTTATCTTCTTCACTGTACGTCAGATCAACGAGATCCGCGCCCGTGACAGGGTCCACATTCGTGCTGATTTTTGCATTTGCGTCTCCGAAATCCGGAATTTTGTCGAATGTCATCATGGTTCAATACTCCTATGTGTTTGTGAATCTATTACTATTATACGCATTTTCAATAAGGCTTCAAATAAAATCGTATGCGCTTTCTATTCCTTTTGACAAAGCAAATTGGCGTTGTTTTACAGGGGTTTGGGGGCGGAAAAACCGCCGCGGTGGCGACGGCTTATTCGCGCTCTTCCAAAGGTTTGTATTCCGCCAGTTCTCCGACGTATTTCGTGGCCGGACGAATGATGCGGTTCGAATAAAGTTTGGACTCGATATTATGGGCGATCCAGCCGACCGTACGGCCAATGACGAAGAGCAGTGTGTACAGGTCTTCCGGAATCCCCAGCATGTCATACACAAGCCCCGAGTAAAAGTCGACGTTCGAGCAGACGTGAATACCCTTGCGCTCATAGATTTCCTCGATGGCCTGATTGGCGAAGCGTTTGTAAAATTTGAATTCAGCCAGCCGGCCTTTGGCAATGGCGATTTCTTCGCACTTGCGGGAAAGAATCTCACTGCGCGGGTCGGAAAGCGTGTAAACCGCATGGCCGATGCCATACACCAGCCCGCTGCCGTCGTTGAACTTCTTGTCCATGATACGCTTGATCAGTTCACGGATCTCTGCGTTGGACGCATCGACCCCGAGTTCACTGATGGCCTGGGTCATCTGTTTGCGCACGGCCAGGTTGGCCCCGCCGTGTTTCGGTCCTTTCAAGGAACCAATCGAACCGGCCAGAGCCGAATACAAATCCGTGCCCGTGGAGGAAATGACGACCGTGGTAAAGGTCGAGTTGTTCCCGCCGCCGTGGTCCGCATGCAGGCACAGGCAAATATCCAGCACTTCCGCTTCCTTCGCCGTGAACGTTCCGTCCGGTCTTAACAGATGCAGGATTTGTTCGGCGATGGAATAATCCGGGTTGGCGTGATGGATAAACAGCGATGCATTGTCGTAGTTATGGATCTTCGTGCAGTACGTGTAGCACACGATAATCGGAATCTTGGCAATCAGGTTCACGCCCTTCTGCAGGGTATCAAACACATCCACACTGTCCGGGTTGAACCGGTCGTACCGGTAGAGCATCAGCACCTCCTGCTGGAGCTTGTTCATCAGGTTGCGCGACGGAAAGTTCAGAATCGAGCCTTCCAGGTAATGCGGAGGCAAAGCGTAGCGGTCCGCGAGGATCATCTTGAACTTCTCGAGCTCCTTCTGGTTCGGCAGATATCCGAACAAGATCAGGAAGCACACTTCTTCAAAGAGATACCGGCGGCCTTCGGCGTTGCCGACGATGTCGCCGATTTCAATCCCGCGGTAATACAGGCGTCCGTAGTCGTCCTGCTTTTTCCCATTCTCATCTATCTGATAACCCACGACATCCGAAATCCGGGTCAGGCCGACGAGTACACCGGTGCCGTCTTCGTTACGCAGGCCTTTTTTGACCGAGTAGGTTGAATACAGAGTATTGTCAATGCTCTGCTCGCTCAGTGAACGGTTGAAACTTGTTTTCAGAAAATCGCTCACAGACTCACCCCTTTCTTTTGGCGTCCATTATACCACAGGTTCGCGGGATTGTATACAATGAGTTTGGCTCATTTCATGATGCAATTTCTGATTCCCCGTAATATGCGCTAATCATTATCGATTAAACCGAAATGAACACAGGCATTATAAATTCCATTGTCAATCGGCGCGTCGGTGATATAATCCGCCATCTCTTTCAGCGGCTCATAGCCGCTTCTCATCGCCACACTCGTCCACTCCTGGCCGAACATGCACATATCGTTTTCCCCGTCCCCGAAAACGATGACGTCTTTTGTGTCCCCGCCAAGCATGGCCACCATGTCACGGATGCCTTTGTCCTTGGAATCATGCTGGAAGATGATGTACGGCGGCACGAAACGGATATGCCCGAGGGTGTCCAGAAGCGTGAGCTCCTTTTCCCTCTCCGGCGGGCAGGCTATATATAGCTTATAGAAATCAGGAAGATCCTCCCAGGCCATATCCCGGCGCAGGAAGTAGCGTGTCGGCTCGCGGCGCAGGCCGACCTGTTCGACGAACTTCTCATCCCGGCACACGACGTCAATCGAGTCATCCGGGCTCACCAGCACGCCCATCCCGAGTTCATCCGCCTGTTTGACCAGGGCCAGAGCCTGCTCACGCCGGAGCGGCGCGTTTTTAACGACCTTCCCGTCAATGGTGAAACAGTAACCCCCGTTGGAAATCATGTTTTTGAACCCCAGGGCCTCACGCACCGATTCACTTTTGTAGTGGGCGCGGCCGGTGGCGATGCAACAGAAATGGCCGTTCTCCTCAAGTTTGCGAATGGCGTCAAAGGCGCTCTGCGGCACCTCACCAGAATCGAGATCCGTCAGCGTCCCGTCGATGTCAAAGAAAATATATTTGCGTGTCATATATCTCATCCTTTCATATGTTTTTTAAAGAAGATTATATCTTTCAAACGCATGATTCCGTCCACAAGCAGCGTGTATCCAATCACGGCCAGAACCGAGAACACGAGGGAGAATACAAGCCTGCGGAGAGGAATCTGCCCCAGCGGGTAAATGCCCATCAACGTCGGTGTCAGCCAAATCGCCCCGAAGCTGATGATCACCATCAGCGCAAACACAATGCCTCTGAGGATATTGAACGGCCAGCTCACCCTGAAGAGTACGATGAGGGCCACAAAGTCCGTCAGCCAGAACGAGATTGTGACGTACATTTTTTCATCAAACACCCCCTGCTTATGCAGTACCAGCATCACCAGCACCCCGGTGGCCACGCTCAGTGCGCAAGGCAAAGCAACGTGCAGTACATGACGCAAAAAGCCCCCGCTGGTCACTTCCGGATGAAATTCAAGGGTGATAAAGAACGACGGCACCCCGATCGCAAACATCCCGATCAGTGTGAGTTGGACCGGCTGGTACGGATACGTCATCCCGATAAACCCGAACACAAGGCACAGAATCAGGGAGAAGATGGTTTTATTCAGGTAGAGCGAAGACACACGCTCGATATTGCCGATAATCGTCCGGCCCTCATTCACGATGTCTTTCATCGACGCGAAGTCCGAATCCAGAAGGACAATGTGGGCGGCCTGCCGGGCGGCCTGGGCGCCGCTCGCCATCGCAATCCCGCAGTCCGCATCTTTGATGGCCAGAACGTCATTGACCCCGTCCCCTACCATCGCCGTCACATGGCCGTTGGCCTGCAGGGCTTTGATGATGCGTTGTTTCGTTTCCGGGCGGACCCGGCCGAACACGTGGTGTTTTTCCACCACAAGACGGAGCGCGTCATCATCATCCGGCAGTTCTTCAGCGTCAATCCACCGGTCCGCCTGACTCACCCCGGCGAGCTGGCACACCCGCGAGACCGTGAGCGGATTGTCTCCGGAAAGCACCCGGATGGAGACGTTGTGGTCTTTGAAGAACCGGAATGTCTCCGGTGCGTCTTCCTTAATAATATCGCTGATGACGATGAGGGCGATCAGACGCACGTGGTGCACACTCATCCCATCTTCTTTCAGATCACACGCGCCAAGGGCCAGCACCCGCATGCCCAGCGCCGCACAGTCATCCACTTCTTTCATCATGTCATGATCATGCGGAAGCAGGTATTCCGGTGCGCCGAGCACATACGGCACGCCTTCCAACGAGACCACGCGGTACTTGCGCTCTGATGAAAACGGCACTTCCCCGGTTTTGCGGAAGGTGTCATTTTTGACAAAGTACGCCTTCAGCGCCCGCTGCGTCGCATTGTCATCACTCGTCTGATGGGCCAAAGAGCCCATCAAAAGTTTGATTTCATCCATCGTCACATCCGGTGACGGAATGACATATTTGACCTGTAAATCCCCGGTCGTGATGGTGCCGGTTTTATCCAGGCACAGTTCATCCGCCCGCGCCAGGGCCTCAATGGCTTCCATGTCCTGCACAAGGGCTTTTTTAAGTGCCAGACGCCCCACCCCGATCACAAACGACAAGGATGTCAGTAAGACCAGACCTTCAGGGATCATCCCGATAATCCCGCCGACGGTTTTGACAATCGCATCGTTCAAGGTTGGATTGGCACTGTACTGCGCCCTGAACAGGAATAACCCGATCGGGATAATCGCAATGGAGAGCACTCTGATTACGGCCGTGATAGTGGATTTCATTTCACTTGCGGCCTGGTTGCGGTGGCGGGCCTGATGAATAATTTGGTTGGCATATGAGTTTGCGCCCACCCGGGTCATTCGTGCGAGCCCCGTGCCCGCATTCACGAACGTGCCTGAGAGGAGCGGATCGCCCGGCTGTTTGACGACCGGCTGGGTTTCGCCGGTCAAAAGGGCTTCATTGATTTCCAGACCCGTGGAGACAAGCACTTCCCCGTCCGCACAAATCTGCATGCCGGGTGAGAGCACAACGACATCATCCTGCACGACGTCTTCCACATTGACAGTGACTTCCCGATTGTCACGCAGAACAGGCACCGTGGCCACATTGACAATGGAAATTTTGTCAATGACAGTGCGCACCCGCAGTTCCTGAACAATGCCCACGAGGGTATTCATGATGACCCCGCCCATAAACATCATATTCTGGTAGCGGCCGGTGGACAAAATGACGCCTGCCAAAACAACGTTGAGCGCATTAAAATACGTCAGCGTGTGTTCGCGCACGATATCCCCTGTGGATTTGGAGGCCGAAACACCGGTCACGTTGACCGCGCCCCGGGCGACCCTCTCTTCCACCTGCTGAGTTGTCAGACCATATTCCTTCATGCAAAACCCTCCGGGTGTTTCTACTCTTTATTATAAGGTTTGGCCGGACGTTTCTCAATAAAGGTGAGACTTTTGCAGGAGTTTTCGGACACCTCATGACGTGGAGTTGGCACAGGCCTCCGGGTATAATAAAGGCAGGTGATGAAGAGATGAAATGTCCACGCTGCGGCAACGACAACCCACAACTGTTCGGCACGATCAAAGGCCGGACGTACTGCCGGAAATGCATCGGCTTTCACCGTGTGTTCACGGATGACCAAACCGCGCCTCAGAAAGTCACCGGCACCCCGCTTGATGTCAGTTATACGCTTGATTTCAACCTCTCGGAAAGACAGGAACTTATTTCTCAAACACTTGTGACATCTTACGAGAGCGGGGAATCAGCGCTTGTGCTGGCCGTGTGCGGGTCGGGCAAAACGGAAATCAGCTACGAAGTCATCCGCCACGTCCTTGCCAAAGGCGGCCGTGTGTGCTTCACCATTCCGCGTAAGGCCCTGTGTCAGGAACTTTACGACCGGTTTGTCTCGTGCTTTCACGGTGTCGGCATCGGCCTGATCTACGGCGGTCATCAAATCAACGTGAACGCCCCCTTCGTGATCTGTACGACGCACCAGCTCTACAGGTTCACACAAACGCCGTTTGATCTGATCCTGATTGACGAAGCCGATGCCTTCCCGTTTTACGGGGACGAGGTGCTCAACGCCATGTTCCATCAGTGTGCCGGCAGGGTGTATGTCAAAATGAGCGCCACGCTCACAAGCAGTGACATGCACGGCGAGAAAGTGCTCATCATGAACCGGCGCTACCACGGGCATGATTTGCCCGTTCCGCGGATTCTGAAACGGCCGCGGCAGCTGTGGCTCCCGGTTGTGAAGACAAATATCCGGCGCATGTTGAAAAACAAGGAAAAGGTGCTTGTGTATGTCCCGCTGCTCAGCGATGTGGACACATGGACCAGACAGCTTTCCCGGGCTTTCAGGGTGAAAGGTGTGAGCTCTCACACCGAAAACATCAACGAGGCCATCGGGGAGCTCAAAAGCGGGCAGATTGAGGCTCTGGTGACCACCACCATCCTCGAACGCGGCATCACGGTGCCCGGCGCCCAGGCGATTGTGGTCCATGCCTCCCACCGCATCTACGATGAGCGCACGCTCATGCAGATTTCCGGACGGGTCGGGCGCAAACCCGATGCCCCGGACGGGACGATTTTGTTTCTGGATGAGAGCGTCTCGGAGGCGATGAACGCATGTATCCAAACAACCGAAAAACTCAACCGGATGTCTGTCTGATCTGCGGCGAACCGGTGCTCAAAACACCCTCGCCCTTTCATCTCTTCTCTGCCTCCTGTGTGTGTCCGGCGTGTCTGGACAAGTTCCGGCGCCTCGACAGGCACACCACCATCAGCGGCTATCCGCTGACCATTCTTTACGCTTATGATGAATTTTTCAAAAGCCTGTTGTATCAGTACAAAGGCCTGTACGATTTCGCCTTGAAAGACGCATTCCTCCCTCTTGACTTACCGCGTCTGAAAGACACATACAAGCATCACATCGTTGTACCGGCGCCCTCCGCATCCGATGCCAACACCGAAAGAGGTTTTGAACACTGCCGGGACATTGCCCGGACGTTCTCCAACCACGTTTTTACCGGCCTCTGCAAAACGCGCCCGTACAAGCAGGCGCTGTTGACGTATGAAGAAAGAAGCCATGTCAAAGACGTGATTGCAATCAAAAACGGAGAGTTTCTCCGCCACCAAAAGCTACTGATGTTTGACGACGTCATTACGTCCGGTTCAACGATGCGGGCCTGTATCAGTTTATGTGAAACATACGCGCCGGAATCCATTGATGTTCTGGTGCTTTCCACCAAGTCCTTTGACCATGACGAAGCATCTGAAGACGTAAAAAAACGTCCTTTCGGACGTTACTGACTCATGGCGCGGGTTGAGGGATTCGAACCCCCGCGGGACTTTCATCCCCTGTCGGTTTTCAAGACCGATCCCTTCAGCCGGACTTGGGTAAACCCGCTCATCAGATATAAAAAAATGGTGGTCTCGGCCGGAATTGAACCAGCGACACGAGGATTTTCAGTCCTCTGCTCTACCAACTGAGCTACGAGACCATCTGGCGGTCTGGACGGGGCTCGAACCCGCGACCTCCGCCGTGACAGGGCGGCATTCTAAACCAGCTGAACTACCAGACCAATGGTTGCGGGGGAAGGATTTGAACCAACGACCTTCGGGTTATGAGCCCGACGAGCTACCAGACTGCTCCACCCCGCGATATTTTGGTGGACCCTGCAGGACTCGAACCTGCGACCAATCGGTTATGAGCCGATAGCTCTAACCAGCTGAGCTAAGGGTCCATGCAAGGAAACACCTTGTTATAAGAAAATAGAAATGGTAGCGGGAGGGGGACTTGAACCCTCGACACTCCGGGTATGAACCGAATGCTCTAGCCAGCTGAGCTATCCCGCCATCATATAAATTGGTGGAGCCTAGGGGGATCGAACCCCTGACCTCCTGCGTGCAAAACAGGCGCTCTCCCAGCTGAGCTAAGGCCCCGTCGAAATGGTCGGGAAGACAGGATTCGAACCTGCGACCCCCTGGTCCCAAACCAGGTGCACTACCAAGCTGTGCTACTTCCCGCTTTCTCTTTCGAAAAAGAGAAATGGCGCGCTAGACAGGACTTGAACCCGTAACCTCTTGGTCCGTAGCCAAGCACTCTATCCAATTGAGCTACTAGCGCATTACCTTTTAGCGACTCGCTTATAATAACAGATTGCTCTGACATATGCAAGTACTAATTTTTCGAAAAGAGAATTGGTGCCCCAGGCCGGACTTGAACCGGCACGGTATTAAATACCGAGGGATTTTAAGTCCCTTGCGTCTACCGATTTCGCCACCAGGGCAATAAAAGAATGGAGGTACCAGCCGGACTTGAACCGACGATCGGAGAGTTGCAGTCTCCTGCCTTACCTGCTTGGCTATGGTACCATTTGAAGCACCTCAACTTGGTGCCCATTTAGTATATAATACTCTCTTTCAAAAAGCAAGCATTGTTTCAAAAAAATGAGCGGGGCTCAAAATGACCAAAGGCCGGGAATTCCCCGGCCCTTGTTTACAGTTCAATCCGTCGTTTGGTGGATTCAACAAAGCGCTCTTTGAGGGTGTCGACGTCATCATCATAGATGGCGTTTTTCACAATATCGAGTTCTTTCTCAAACCCGTTGATTGCCCTCAGCAAGTAGTATTTATTGTTCAAAAACAGCTCGGCCCACAAATCCTCATTGATATTGGCAATGCGGGTGAGGTCCCTGAACGAATCCCCAATGTACTTGCCCGTTTTGTACTTCTGCGTGTCACTGTTCATCAGTGAAACGGCGAGCACGTGCGGCAGCTGGGACGTGAAGGCGATGATTTCATCGTGTTCGTACGGCGACATGATCTTGACGGAGTGGAAACCCATCGAACGGGCGAAATCCTGCATCCTCAGAATCGTTTCATGATTGTTTGTCGTATGTTCGACGATGATAAAGTTCGCGTTCTGGAACACCTCTTTCGATGCGTAAGCGTACCCCCTCTTTTCCCGCCCGGCCATCGGATGGACGGAGATGTATTCCACATCATCCGGGACGATTTTCAGGGCCTGTTCAAGAAAGTACGATTTCACACCGACCGCGTCGGTGACGACCGAGCCCGGCTTGAACGTATTGTTTTTCAGAAAGTCCAGCACCTGTGACGGATACAGGCAAATGATGGTCAGGTCGGCTTTCGGAACGATGTCCGCGGCGTTTTGGTAGCCTTCGATGATACTGCCCTCTTCCTTGGCGAAAGCGAGCGTTGTTTCATCAAGGTCCACCCCGTACACCTCATAGCCATGTCCGACGAGGGCCTTGGCGAACGAGCCGCCGATGACCCCGAGCCCAACGATACAAATAACCATCCGTCAGCCTCTCTTTTCCGCCAGCATCTTCATTTTGTAGTCGATGAGCTTTTCGGACAGGTCGACGTAGTACGTGTGCGGATATTCGAGACGGAACACTTCGTCCCAAATATAGCCTTCCATCTTCTTGCCCATCTTGATGATGTCATCGAGGCTCATCTTCGGATAGACGCATTCCCCGTCGAGGAACACCGGTTTCTGCAGTTCGAAGTACGTATACGTGCCGGCTTCGAGCGGTTTGTTTTTCCACTTGTCCATCAGTGAGTACATCGTGAGGTTCTGAGCCTCATCGATTTTTTCATCCGCAAACATCATCAGGTCGCCCACGGCCTTCATCGTCTCTTTCTCGAGCACTCGGTACAGGCGCTTGTAGCCCGGGTTCGTGATCTTTTCACGGTTTTCGGAAATCTTGATCTTTGGTTCGATGACGCCGTTCTTTTCAATCGCGCACATCTTGTACACCCCGCCGAAGACAGGCGACGACTTGGATGTGATCATGTTTTCACCGACGCCGAAGGAATCGATTTTCGCACCCTGTTCCAGCACGGAGCGAATCAGGTACTCGTCGAGCGAGTTGGAGATGGAGATCTTACAATCTTCCAGGCCCGCTTCATCGAGCATTTTGCGCGCTTTCTTCGTCAGGTAGGAAATGTCGCCCGAGTCAATGCGGATGCCGCTCAGACGGTGTCCGTTCGGGATCAGCACGTCTTTGGCCACCTTGATGGCGTTCGGGATCCCGCTCTTGAGCGTGTCGTACGTGTCCACCAAAAGCACGCAGGAATCCGGATACACTTCTGCATACGCCTTGAACGCATCATATTCGGTGTCATAAGACTGCACAAAGGAATGTGCCATCGTGCCGAGGACAGGAATGCCGAACATCTTGCCGGCCGATACCGTCGCCGAGCCAATGGCGCCGCCGATATACGCCGCTCTGGCACCGTATGTCGCACCGTCATACCCCTGTGCGCGCCGGGCGCCGAATTCCATGACCGCCCGGCCCTTGGCCTCCTGCACCACGCGGTGCGCCTTGGTTGCGATCAGGGACTGATGGTTGATGGTGACGAGCAGGAACGTTTCGATGAGCTGCGCTTCGATCAGGTTCGCCTTCACCGTAATGATTGGCTCGTACGGGAACACCGGTGTGCCTTCCGGAATGGCCCAGATACTGCCGTGGAATTTGAAATCTTTGAGGTAGGCGAGGAACTCTTCGTCAAACTTGCCAAGAGAGCGAAGATAGTCGATATCGTCCTCACTGAAATGCATGCCCAGGACAGCCTCGATGAGTTGCTGGAGGCCGGCGGTCATGACATAGCCGCCATTGTCCGGGTTTTTCCGGTAGAACATGTCGAAATACGCGATTTCGTTGGTCTTGCCGGTCTTGAAATATGTATACGCCATGGTCAGTTCATACAGGTCCATGACCAGGGTGATATTTCTTTCACTGTTGATATTGCTCATATGATCAGAATCCTCCTTGATTTGACCTTATTTTACACGAGGAAGGCTTATAAATAAAGGGATATCGCATGGGAAAGAAAAACACGTCCGCTTGGGACGTGTGTTATTCCGAGGCCATTTTATTGAGGGCATCACGGGCAGCCTGCTGCTCGGCCCGTTTTTTGGACGTGCCCTTGCCGCGGCCAAGAGTCATGTTTTCAAGGCGCACCTCGACCGTGAATTCCGGGGCATTGGCCGGGCCGGTTTCTTTCACGACGACATACTGCACGCTGCGGCGGTCATCCGCCTGAATAAGCTCCTGGAGCTTGGTCTTGAAGTCTTTGATTTCTTCAACCTCGGCCACGTCATCGACATGGGCAAAGATAGTCTTTTCCAGCATGCGCATGACTTCGGCTTCCCCGCAATCAAGATACAAAGCGCCGGTGAACGATTCGAACACGTCACACAAAACGCTGTCGCGGTTGCGGCCGCCGCTGCGCTCTTCCCCGACCCCGAGCAGGATCAGCTTGTCCAGACCGAGTTCACGCGCAAACCGCGCCAGAGACTCTTCGCGCACAAGTTTGGAGCGAAGGGTTGTGAGCTGGCCTTCCGAATCATCCGGACGCAGGGCAAAGATATAACGGGAAACGTAGAGCTGAAGCACCGCATCGCCCATAAATTCCAGCCGTTCATAGTCCTTACCGCCCTTGTGCTCATTGGCATAGGACGAGTGCGTGAACGCCTGCACATACAGCTGCAGGTTGCGGTACGGGACGCCTCTCTCTTCAAGGAAATCGAGGATTTTCATCCCTGGAGACCTTCTTTCATCTTCGTCGTCACATCGTGGCTCACGAGTTTATACGCCAGTTCCATCGCCGAACCGAACGCCACCGCATCCGAGCCGCCGTGGGCCTTGACGATGGTTTTCGAGAACCCCATCAGCATCGCCCCGCCGACCGATTTATAGTCGAACTTGTCCTTGAGCGAATACAGGTCTTTCTTGGCGAGTAAGGCCCCGATTTTGCCCTTGGTCGAACCGAGCATCGCTTCCTTCATCGCCTTCATGATGATGAGGGCCGCCCCTTCCGTCGCCTTCAGGGCCACGTTGCCGGTGAACCCGTCGGTGACGATGATGTCATACTTGCCGGAAAGAATATCCCGGCCTTCCATATTGCCGGCGAAGTTGATGTTCTTATTCCGGGAAAGCAACTGATAAACTTCCTGATGCATCTCATTGCCCTTGTGCTCTTCTTCCCCGATGTTCAGAAGGGCCACAGTCGGGTTTTCAATATCCCGCGCTTCCCGGGCATAAATCGAGCCCATCAAAGCGAAGTCTTCGAGATGCTTGGCCGTGTTTTCCGCATTCGCCCCGACATCGAGCATGCATGTGCCCTTGCCGTTGTAAGTTGGCAGCGTGGCCATCAGGCAGGATTTTTCAACCCCTTCGATTCTCTTCACAAATAACATCGCCGCGGTGTAAAACGCCCCGGTGTTCCCGCAGGACACGACCGCATCGGCTTCGTCATTGCGCGCCATCATCAGCGCCTTGACCATCGACGATTCCTTTTTCCGGCGCACGCCGAGGACGGAGTCGTTCATCGTCACAACATCACGCGCATCCGTGATTTCAATATTGTCAAATTCCGCGAGCGTCTGAAGCTCTTCTTCCTTCCCGCACACGCACAGAGTCACGTCAGGATGATTCTTTGCGAATGTTGCACAGGCCTGTACAACCGGCGCACTGCCCAAATCGCCGCTCATCGCATCAATCGCAATTTTCATAGTCGTTCACCTCTTTCAAGTCCCACACATTATAGCACACTCAGTCCATGTATGCATTCCCGTCCCGGACTTTTTCCGCCGCATAATCCACGAGTGTTCCATACTCCCCGTACTTGTAGTAATCGTTCATAATTTCGGTCGCATCTTCCAGCGCCCACTGCAGGATGTCAAAGTCTTTGAACACATCCCCGACAATAAACGTCGGCAGCCCACTCTGCTTCTCCCCGAGCACTTCGCCCGGCCCACGCAAATCCAGATCATACTGCGACACTTCAAACCCATCGCTGTGAGTTTCCATGTACTTCAACCGGTCAATCGCTTCCGGCACCTTACTGTTCGAAAGCAGGTAACACACGCCCTGTTTGTCCCCGCGGCCAATCCGCCCGCGCAGCTGGTGGAGCTGGGAGAGCCCGAAACGGTCACTGTCGTAAATGACCATCCGGTCCGCATTGGCCACGTCGATGCCGACTTCGATGACGGTCGTGGATACAAGGATCTGAATCTCATTGTTTTCAAACTCACGCATCACGGCGTTCTTCTCCTCATCCTTCATGCCTCCGTGCAGCAAACCGACTTCATAACGGCCTTTGAAATATTTGGACATGGCCTGATACACCTGGGTCGCACTCTTGAGTGAGATGGCTTCACTGTCCTCAATGAGCGGACATATGACATACATCTGTCCGCCTGCGGCCAGATCACTTTCCACATCCTCAAGGAACGGCTTCATCGAGCGTCCCTTCACGTACCTTGTGATGACCTTCTTGCGTCCGCCCGGCATCGTGTGGATGGTGGAGACGTCCATATCCCCGAACAGCGCTAAAGCAAGCGTTCTCGGGATCGGGGTGGCACTCATGACGAGGAAGTCACAGGCATCGCCTTTTTCCCGCATCATCTTGCGCTGGCGCACACCAAAGCGGTGCTGCTCATCGGTGACGATGAGGCCCAGACGTTTGTAGGTGACTTTGTCCTGAAACAACGCGTGGGTGCCGATGATGATGTCATACTCACCACGGCTGATGGCCTGCCGGACAGCGTCTTTGTCCTTCGGGGAAAGCGCTCCGACCAAAAGGCCGAGCGACACATCCGTGTCTTTGAAAAACTTTTGGAGTGTTTCGTAGTGCTGATGGGCCAGCACTTCCGTCGGCGCCAAAAGCACACCCTGATAGCCGGCAAGGTAATTCATGTACAGCCCCAGCATGGCCACAACGGTTTTGCCGGAACCCACATCCCCCTGTAAAAACCGGTACATGATGGTCGGTCTTGAAAGGTCTTTGAGAATGGCCTTCACCGCCTCCTGCTGGTCATCGGTGAGCCGGTACGGCAGGGTTTTGAGAAAGGCGTTGACCTCGGGCACCGGAATGTCCTTGGCATGGCCCACGGCAGATTCTCTTTGCCGGCGCATGTACTGCATCGTCAGCTGGAACACCAGGAACTCTTCATATTTAAGTGATGTCAGGGCCCGTTTGAGCCGCTCCACGTCATGCGGGAAATGGGCATCTTCAAGCGCTTCGAGTTTCGGCCTTACGCCCCGCTTGTCTTTATAGTCGGGCGGGAGAAGATCCGGCAGGTTGTTGTCTTGGTGCAGAAACTTCATCGCCTTGCGCACATACACCGCAAACTGTTTCGATGTCAGCCCTTCTTTGAGTGAGTACACAGGGTGCAGGCCGGTTTGTTCGTCAAGGGACTTGAGCACCACGTTGGCGGCGGTGATCCGCCGGCCTTCCATTTTCCCGGTGATTGTCACCAGCGTCCCGTAAAGAAGTTTCGGGCGCAGGAAATGACGGTTGAAAATCGTCACCGCGTACGTTTCGCCTTTGATGTCCACATCAAAACTCATCCGCGACATTTTCCCGCGGAAGAAGTTCACCCTGGCATCGGACATCACATGCCCTTCGACGCAAATTTTCCCGCTTTCATCCGCCGGCCAGATTTCCTCAACCTGTTCATAACGGTACGGGATGTGCATCGCCACATCTTCAATTGTATAAAGACCCATCGACTCGAGCAGGCTGATCCTGTTCGCACTCGTGGTCAGTTGGCGTAAAGAAGTATTCATGAATCTATTTTACCACAGATGGGCGACGGAGTGGGAGAAAGTCACCAATCTCTTTGTTTGACACATATCCGGAATTCCCCTAATATATCAGAAGTGAAAGGAGGCCGCATCATGAACCGTGCCCAAACCATCGAACGTTCCCTGATTACAGAATTTCGCAAACCAATCTGGCGGATGTTCATCAAAGCCCTCAAGGACTACGAACTGATCAATGAAAACGATGCTGTGATGGTGTGCATTTCCGGCGGGAAAGATTCCTTCATCCTCGCCAAGTGCGTTCAGGAACTCGAGCGTCACGGGCGGGTGCCGTTCACGGCCCGCTACGTGTGCATGGACCCGGGTTATGCGGATGAAAACCGGAAGCGGATTGAAGACAATGCGAACGAGATGGGCATTCCCATCGAATTCTTCCCCTCGCCGATTTTCGAAGCGGTGTTCTCCGGTGACTTTGACAACCCGTGTTACTTCTGCGCCAAAATGCGCCGGGGGTATTTGTACCAGCATGCGCAGGCCATCGGCTGTAACAAAATCGCCCTCGGCCATCATTTCGATGATGTGATTGAAACCACGCTCCTGTCGATGTTTTACGGCAGTGAGATCAAAACGATGATGCCCAAGCTTCACAGCGACAACTACGAGGGGCTGGAGCTCATCCGCCCGCTCTATCATGTGCGTGAGGACGACATCATTCACTTCGCCGAAAAGAATGAGCTCTCCTTCCTCAACTGCGCCTGCAAAATCACAGCCGATCTGAATGAAAACGATGATGGTTCGTCCAAGCGTCTGGAAATGAAAAAGCTCATCAGGAAGATGAGCGAAGACAACCCGAACATTCCGCGCAATATTTTCTCCAGCATGCACAACGTCAACCTCGACTGCGTCATCACCTGGAAATCCCACGGACAGGCCCATTCTTTTCTGGAAACATATGATGACAAGGAGGACGACTGATGTCACTGGACAAAGCCAAAGCCCATCTGAAAGCCTGCGGCCTGGATGAGCGGATCATTATTCTTGAAGACTCTTCCGCCACGGTCGCGCTGGCGGCCAAAGCCCTCGGCACAGAGGAAGCGCAAATCGCCAAGACGATGAGCTTCACCGTCAACGATCAGACCATTCTGATTTTACTTGCCGGGGATGCGCGCATCGACAACCGCAAGTTCAAAGACGCCTTTCATACCAAGGCCAAAATGGTGCCGTTTGCGGAGGTAGAAGCCAAAACCGGTCATATGGCCGGCGGGGTGTGCCCCTTCGGCATCAACGGGGATGTTTTGACATATCTCGATGAATCCCTGAAGCGTTTCGACATTGTGTACCCGGCCTGCGGGACGTCCCACAGCGCCGTGCGCCTGAATGTGAACGAACTCGAAACATGCGCCCAGAACCTTAAGGGGTGGGTCAACGTGTCCAAGCTGTCCTGAGGACGGCTTTTTCTTTGCCTTTTCGGGTTTGAAAGCCTTATAATGAATATAAGCACAAGGAGACACACATCATGGAATTAAGAGTCCTCGAATATTTTCTGGCCGTGGCACGGGAAGGCACGATTTCCGGGGCGGCCGATACCCTCCACATCACCCAGCCGACGCTATCACGTCAGCTCAGGGATTTGGAAAAAGAGCTCGGTGTCACGCTGTTTGCGCGCGGACACCGGCACGTTACACTCACCAATGAAGGTATGTTGCTCAGGCAAAGAGCCGAGGAGATTTTATCGCTCGTCACCAAAACCGAGGAAGATATTTCGGCCTCGGGGCAGAATATTTCCGGAACGCTGAATATCGGCGCCGGGGAAACCAGAGCGTTTGAACTCGTCGCGGATGCGATCGCCCGCCTGCAGGCCCAGCATCCGGGCATCAAGGTCAACCTGTTCAGTTCGGACTCCGCCACCATCACGGAGCGGCTGGACAAAGGGCTTCTCGACTTTGGGGTCGTAATCGATCCGGTCGACCTCACCCGGTATGAGTTCATCAGCCTCCCGCAGAAGGACGCATGGGTTCTGGCGGTGCCGGAAGACGATCCACTCGCCAAGAAGAGCACCATCACCCCTCAGGACATCGGCAACCACCCGGTGATGTACTCGGTACGGCCGGAAAACGATAACCTTCTGACCAAATGGCACGGCTCACATCTCAATGCGGTGTGCCGGTTCAACCTGTTTTACAACGCCCTCCTCATGGCGGAAAAAAACGGGGCCTATATCCTGACAATGGAGATGAGCTACCCACTCAAAAACGGTCTGGTGACTGTGCCGCTCGATCCGCCGGTGGAAGTCGGACTGAGCCTCATTCATAAAAAAGACCAGGTCATGACCGACGCCATGCAGGCGTTTCTTACAACCATCAAAACCATCATGGCCGGCAAGGCAAATTAAAGAGCATCCCCCAGCACGGGGATACTCTCGTTTTTTATTCAACGCCGATAATGAAGGAGTACACCGGTTGCTGCCCGTCGACCAGGTCGAGTTCAGCGTTCGGGAAATTCTTGGCGATGTATACTTCGGCTTTCGCTTTTTCACGATCCGTGACGTCTTCGCCGCAGATGAGTGTCAGCACTTCGCTGTCGTCATCAATCAGGCCGTTGAGGGCTTCCTTGAGGGCGTCAAGCTTGTCCGGGACACAGGCAACGATTTTCTTCTCACACAGCGCCATGTAGTTGTTGGCCTTGATTTCGAGACCATCGATGCTCGTATCCTTGATGGCGAAGGTAACCTGACCGGTCTTGACATTGGCAATCGCTTCCGTCATGTCATTGACATTGTCTTCGACAGTGCCTTCCGGGTTGTACATGATACAAGCGGAGAGACCCTGCGGGATGCTCTTGGTCGGGATGACAACCACGTCAACTTCCCCTTCGAGCACGTTGGCCGCAGTCTGCGCTGTCATGACGATATTGGAGTTGTTCGGGAGCACGAAGACGTGATCCGCATTGGCATCACGGATGGCAGCCACAAGGTCTTCCGTCGCCGGGTTCATCGTCTGCCCGCCGGCAACAACTGCATCACAGTTGAGTTCGAGGAACGTGGATTTCACACCCTCCCCGGCTGCCACGGCAATCATGGCCATGTCTTTCTTTTCGGCTTCGCCGTCCGGTTCATCAAAGTCCACATCGTTGAGATTCTTGATGGAAATCCGGCCGAGCGTCCCGTAACGCTGGGCGAGGTCGAGCACAGGACCCGGCTTCGTTGTCGTGAGCGTCAGCTTGGCCACATCATCCTTCTGGATGACATCGATGTCGCTGGCACCGGAACGTTCGAGTTCGTTGACGAAACGTTCTTTCGTGAAGGCTTTTTTCTTGCCTTCGTCAATCTGGAACGAAACAGCCACGTCAAAGCCGAATTTCTTCTTGGCTTCAGCCGCTTCGATATTGTGCAGGGCTGCGTTTTCTTCCGCCTTGCCGGCGTCGATGTCCGCACGTTCGATCTTTTCACCGGCCAGGGCCATCATGAAGCCCGTGAGCACCATGACGAGACCGGCACCGCCGGAGTCGACCACGCCAACTTCTTTCAGCACCGGCAGAAGTTCCGGTGTGTGGTCCAGGGATTTCTGGGCCGCATCCACGAAGTAAGCGAACCATTCTTCGATTTCCATATCTTCATGCACATAGGCGCTGCCGGCTTCGGAGGCTTCACGAATGACCGTGAGGATTGTCCCTTCGACAGGTCTCATGACCGCTTTGTATGCCACCTTGGAGCCCTGTTCAAATGCAGCGGCGAGGTCCATGACATTGACTTCGCTCTTGCCCTTGAAGCTCTTGGCGACGCCGCGGAAGATCTGCGACAGGATGACGCCGGAGTTTCCGCGGGCACCCATCAAAAGGCCCTTGGAAAACTTCTTGGCGATTTCGGACACATCATTGGAGTCCAGACGTTCAATTTCCGACGCCCCGTTCGTGAACGTGAGGGACATGTTCGTCCCCGTATCCCCATCCGGAACAGGGAAGACGTTGAGCGCGTCGATTTCCGGATGATGATTATGCAGGAGCGTGGCGCCCGTGATAATCATTTCGCGGAACATAGCACCATCAATAATTTTCATCGGAACCGCCCCCTACTCGTCATCCGTCAGGCGCATCGCCTGGACGTACACGTTAACAGCCTCAACCTGGATGTCAATCGTGTTTTCAAGCACGTACTTGACTTTCTTCTGGACCTCATAAACGATTTCGGAGATTTTGATCCCGTAACCGACGATAATATACAAATTCACAATGATTCCTGTCTCACCCTGCGACACAACAATCCCCTTCGAATAGTTGTCACGCTTAAGCAGGTCATAGAACCCATCAATCATTTTCTGGGAAGCCATCCCGACAACGCCGTAACATTCTGTTGCCGCACCACCACAGATGGTTGCGATGACGTCGTTGGTCAGCTCGATATTGCCATAGTCTGTTGACTTCTGAATCATAGTCACCCTCCTTCTCCAGGCGCACAGGCCCAGAATCCTCTTCATTATAAGGGAGAAAATCAGCTTTGTAAATATCCCCCCAAAGTGATTTTCATCATTTAAATCGCTTACATCACCATTTTTCCAACACCTGACAAATTCCGAAAATTTCTCTCCTTCCCTTTCTGCTCCCCGCTCTGAAGATCCCCCGGCCCGAAATGAAAATTCCTGTTGAAAACTTCAACGGAATATGGCATACTGATAGAGCGAAAAAATCTTGCATTTGACAAGTTGAAATGTTAATATAGGCGAGAACGCAAGAACTGTAAAGGGGTGAGACTCATGGCAAAAAAGATGACTACAAGAAAGCCTTTATCCGGCAATAACCGTTCCCACGCATTAAATGCGACGAGAAGAAAGTGGAACCTGAACCTTCAGACAGCCACAATCATGGTTGACGGCAAGCCTACAAAGGTGAGACTGACCGCAAGAGAATTAAGAACTTTAAGAAAACAGGCTCAGTAATAAACGGCGATGCGCATCACGCATCGTTTTTTATTTTGTCCAAACGAAAACGGCTCCTTACCAGAGCCGCCCGGATAACTGTCTGAACGATGCCACCTGTGCATCGGGCTGAAAGCCGGAGGTGTTGCGCAGGGCGTTCGGGTTGTACCAGCACGTCTTCAGGCCACCGTTTTTGGCCGCTTCGAGATGGGTGAGATCCGCACTCACAAACAAAATCTCATAGCGCTCCGCATGTAAAAGACGTACACATGCATCAAAAAACGCCGCATCAGGCATGGAGACACCCAAGTCTTCACTCGAAAACACATCTCTCACCATGTCCCCCAGCCCGCTCTGAGTGAGTTTGCGGTCCAGGGCCAGACGGTTGTCATTGGCCGCCACAAACAGTGAGCTTGCTTCCGGCATCGCTTCAAAACCGTCCTTCGCTTCGGGATTCACCCGGAAGACGAGGGATTTTTCTTTCCGGTACGTGCGGCGGAACGTCTGCCAGTCACTGACAGGCAAACCGAGCCAGACGAGAAACTCCCGGTACAGATCGGTCACGGCCGCATCGGCCGGCATCACATGGCGCTCGGCCATGGCTTTGTATTTGCGTTCCAAATAACGGAACTCTTCCATCTCCTGATGCGTGAGGGATTTGTGATAGCGCACGAGCGTCCGGCGCATGGCGATCAGATCCGCACCCCTTGACATCCACAAGACATCACTGGCATCGAAGATGATATCCCTGTATTTCATCCATCATCACCTGATTTACATTATAACGAAAAAGAACCGGTGTGACCATCGGTTCTTTAGAGTTTAAAGGCGCGTTTGAACTGCTGGAAGACAGAATTATTGCCGGCTTCCTTGCGGAGTTTCTCATAAGCGTTTTGTTCGGCGCGGGAGAGTTTCTTCGGAATCTGCACCTTCACAGTGACGTACTGGTCACCCTGCGAGTTGCCGCGCATCGCCTTGATGCCCTTGCCGCGCAGACGCATCGTCGTATCCGGCTGCGTCCCGGCCGGGATTTTCATTTCGACATCGCCGTACACCGTCGGCACATCAATCGTGCAGCCGAGCGTTGCATCCACCGCCGACACCGGGATATCCATGTAAATATCGTTGTTGCGGCGGGAGAAATACTTATGCGGACGGACAATGATTTCAACATACAGATCGCCGTTCGGACCGCCGTTTGTCCCGCGGCCGCCCTTGCCCGAAACACGCAACTGCTGATGGGTGTTGATGCCAGCCGGAATATTCAGTTCCACCGTCACCCGCTTGTTCGTATACCCACGGCCCCCGCACTTCGGACACACTTTCGTGATTTTCTTACCCGTGCCGTGGCATGTCGGGCAGGCACTTTCACTGATAAATGTCCCGAACGCACTGCGCTGCTGGGTGCGGACAGTTCCCGTACCGCCGCACTGCGGACAATTCTGGATGTCATTCGACGACGCCGCGCCCGAGCCGTTACACTGAATACACGGTTCATCGAAGTTGATCTGGATATCTTTCTTCAGGCCGTTGACGGCGTCCATAAAGTCGATTTCAATCTGGACAAAACGGTCATCGCCCTTCTGCGGACCGGTCGGACGCCGCGAGGACCGGGTGCCGCCGCCGAAGAAGGACCCGAAAATATCACCGAGGTCCACGTCTTCAAAACCGCCGAACCCGCCGCCGTTGAAGCCTCCGAATCCACCGCCGAACCCGCCGGCGTTCTGGTCGAAGGCCGCGTGGCCGTAACGGTCATATGCTGCTTTTTTATTGTCGTCGGAGAGCACATCATAGGCTTCCTGGACTTCCTTGAATTTCTCTTCGGCATCGGGAGCTTTATTGACGTCTGGATGGTATTTTTTGGCCATCTTGCGGTACGCCCGCTTGATTTCGTTGGCGTCGGCGTCTTTGGTGATGCCAAGCACCTCGTAGTAATCTCTTTTATCTGCCATATTCACTCACCTCTGAAAACATCGTGAAAGCCAAGGCCGCGCCTTGGCTTTTACGTCTTACTTTTCTGTAAAGTCGGCGTCGACGACGTCATCGTCATTGCCATTTGGTTCCTGCGGACCGGCTGCCCCGCCCTGCGGGCCCTGCTGAGCCTGCTGGTACTGATACGAAGCCATCTGCTGGGCCATCTGTTCGAGCTCGCTCATACGGGCTTCGAGCGTGGCCATATCGTTGGCGTCGAGGGCTTTCTTCAGTTCATCGCGGAGAGATTCAGCCTGCTGCTTCTGGTCGGCGGAAATCTTGTCACCCTGTTCAGCGAGGGCTTTGTCGATTTCGTTGATCATCTGTTCAGCCTTGTTTCTCGTTTCGATGTCCTTACGTTTCTTTTCATCGTCAGCCTTGTTGGCTTCGGCTTCCTTGACCATACGGTCGATTTCTTCATCGGAGAGACCCGTGGAGTTCTGGATCGTGATGGACTGGGATTTCTGCGTCTTCATATCCTTGGCGGACACGTTGACGATACCGTTGACGTCAATGTTAAATGTGACTTCAATCTGAGGGACACCACGCGGTGCCGGTTCGATGCCATCGAGTTTGAACAGGCCGAGAGTCTTGTTGTCCTTGGCCATCGTTCTCTCACCCTGCAGGACGTTGATATCAACGGCCGGCTGGTTATCGGCTGCCGTGGAGAAGATCTGCGACTTGGTCGTTGGGATCGTCGTGTTTCTCGGGATGAGGACCGTCATGACGCCGCCCATCGTTTCGATACCGAGCGAGAGAGGTGTAACGTCGAGCAGGACGATGTCCTTGACATCACCACGGATGACACCACCCTGGATGGCTGCACCCATGGAGACGACTTCATCCGGATTGACGGATTTGTTTGGTTCTTTGCCAAGCAGTCTCTTGACGGATTCCTGAACAGCGATCATACGCGTGGAACCACCGACGAGGAGCACCTGGTCAATTTCACCGGCACCCATACCGGCGTCGGAGAGGGCCTGACGGACCGGACCTTCTGTCATTTCGACGAGGTCTCTTGTGAGTTCATCAAACTTTGCCCGGGTGAGGGTCATTTCGAGATGAACCGGGCCCGATGCACCGGCGCTGATGAATGGCAGGGAAATCTGCGTTTGCATCATGCCGGAGAGGTCTTTCTTGGCTTTTTCTGCGGCGTCTTTGACACGCTGCATGGCCATTTTATCGTTGGACAGGTCAATGCCCTGTTCCTTCTTGAATTCGCTGACGATCCAGTCGGAGACTTTCTTATCGAAGTCATCGCCGCCGAGACGGTTGTTGCCGGCCGTGGCCAGAACTTCGAACGTGCCGTCCGCGAGGTCGAGGATGGAGACATCGAATGTCCCGCCGCCCAGGTCGTATACGAGGACTTTCTGTTCTTTGTCGACTTTGTCAATCCCGAAAGCAAGCGCTGCGGCCGTTGGTTCGTTGATGATACGTTCAACTTCCAGACCTGCAATCTTGCCGGCGTCTTTTGTTGCCTGACGCTGTGCGTCATTGAAGTAAGCCGGGACCGTGATGACGGCCTTGTCGACTGTTTCACCGAGATAAGATTCTGCCGTTTTCTTCAGGTTCTGCAGGATCATGGCCGAGATTTCTTCCGGCGTGTAATCCTTGCCGTTGACATGCGCCTTGTAGGACGTGCCCATATGTCTCTTGATGGACGAAACCGTTTCAGGGTTCGTGACGGCCTGACGTTTAGCGGCTTCACCAACGATGATTTCACCGTTCTTGAATGCGACGACAGATGGCGTTGTGCGCGCGCCTTCCGGATTGGCGATGACTTTCGCTTCACCGTTTTCCATGACGCTCACACATGAGTTCGTAGTACCTAAATCAATACCGATAATTTTGCTCATAATTGTGTTCCTCCTTTTTTTATCTTTACTGATTGACTTTGACAAGCGTCGCGCGGATGACGCGACCCTTCAGTTTGTAGCCTCTTTGCAGTTCCTGAAGGACGATGCCTTCTTCCTTCGTGTCATCATGTTCGGTCATAACCGCCTGATGGACATTCGGGTCGAATGGTTCGCCTTCGGCCGGGATGACTTCGAGTCCGTTCTTCTCCAGGATTGCCAGCATCTGATCGTGAATCATCTGCGTGCCCTTTTTGAAGTTTCCGGCTTCTTCACTCGTTGTCTCGGCCTGCAGTGAGCGTTCGAAGTTGTCAATAACCGGAAGAAGTTCTTCCATGATGTTCTGCATCATGAACTTCATCTGGTTCGCATGATCGCGTTCGAGACGCTTCTTGAGATTTTCCATATCCGCGAACACCTTGTAGTAATCGGTCTTCCACTTGTTGACTTCGGCTTCGAGTGCCGCAATCTTGTCCGCGTCACTTTCTTCCGCTTCAGCCTCTTCCGTCACTTCGACGTCTTCAGCTTTTGTTTCAGTGGTTTCCTCTTCTTCAAGGATCTCATTTTTCATTTCTTCTGCCACACGTTTCACCTCTGTTTCCGTTAGTCTTCGCTCTCATCATCTTCATTTTCGCTTTCGGTGATGAGCTGTTCAATGTTGTCGCTGATGTACTCCACCAGGGACACAACCTTCTCGTAAGGCATCCGGGTCGGCCCGATGACCGAGATGGAGCCTTTGGATTCTTTCCCTGTCCGGAATGTCGATGTGATGACCGAGACCCCGTTCATATCTTCGAACGGCAGTTCGTCAGCGCCAATCCGGACACTGACACCTTCGTCAGCGTCTTCGAGCGGCGCCAGGAGTTGCCACTGGGAGGCGTTTTCAAACGCACTGACCAGTTTTCTCAGCTTATTGACATCGTTGAATTCCGGCTGGTACAAAGTGTGATCCTTGCCGGAGAAGTACACATTGGACTGGGCGAATTTCATGAACGCCTCGAGGAAGGCGTTGAAGAGGACTTCGTGCTCTTTGACCTTGACATTCATGATTGGCCGCACGTCCTGTTCCAGACGGCGGATGACATCATTGATCGGGGTTCCGGTCAATGTGTCATTCATGATGCTGACGCAGGCGTCGAGGTCATCACGGGAATGATTCTTGTCAATGGAGAACACCTTGTTTTCCACGTGGCCTTTGTCGGTCACGATGATTGCCGTCACACTCGTTGCCGAGAGCGGCACGACGGTGATGTTCTGGAAGCGTTCGTCAGCCGATGAGGACCCGAGCGCCACCGAAGTCAGGTTGGTCAGCTGGCTCAGCATGTTGCAGCTTTCCTCGATGATTTCCTTGACCGAACGGTTCCGGTTTTCGAAAATCGTGGCCACCTGATTTTTGACTTCTTCATTGATGCTTTGTTCATCCTTGTTTTCCTGCAGGATTTCCACGTAGAAGTGGTACCCTTTGCGGGAAGGCACGCGTCCCGAAGATGTATGCGTCTTTTTCAAATACCCGAGTTTTTCCAGTTTGTTCATCTCGTTGCGGATGGTCGCGCTGGAATACGGGAGATTGTACTTCGACATCAGCATCTTCGAGCCGACCGGTTCCGCTGTCGCGATAAATTCTTCAACAATATATTTGAATATCAACATTTGCCGCGCTGTCAGCATGCCGGTTCACCTCTCTTTTTAGCACTCTTTTTCTTCTCGTGCTAACACCATTATACACATCTTTTTGGCACAGTCAACATCTGTTTGCTAAAAAGTGAAGATAAATTTCCGGGCCTGAAAAAGGACGAAAACTCAAGCGTTTTCGTCCAGAAAATCCACCAAAATATCATTCAGGACATACAGTCCTTCACGGCTCGCATGAAGGTGATGATCCGCCACAATCAAACGCCCCTCACGGATGTTTTTCTCCACCGCCACTGCATAGTGCTCCAGTGCATCTATACCATAACGCTCTTTGAACGCCGCAAGGTCCAGCCCTTCGCTCAGGCGCAGGGACATCATCACGTGATTGAACATCGTCTCTTCTTTGGTCAGCACCTCTTTTGTGACAACATCCTCACCCCTCAGGTACTTCCCGAGTGCCCGGGAGTGAGTGTACATCGTATCATCAATCTTCCCCGTCGCCCCGACACCGACCCCGTAATAGTTGTCGTAATGCCAGTAGGCGCTGTTGTGCAGGGACTGATGCCCCTGTTTGGCATAGTTGGATATTTCGTATTTCGCAAAGCCCATCCTCGCGAGCGTCTCATCAATTATCCGGTTGATCTGCCAGTCATCCCAATCATCGATGGACCCGGCACCTTCATAACTGAGGATGGTCCCCTCTTCCAAAATGAGGTCGTAGTAACTCACATGATCGACAGGCAGCGATGCAAGCACGTCCAGGTCATGACGGCAGTCATCGATGATCTGGTCCGGCAGGCCGTACATCAAATCCACCGACACGCTGCGCATGCCCTTCTCTTTCGCCCGTTTGATCAAACGCAGGGCGTCTTTCGCTTTGTGGCGCCGGTGAATCCGCTCCAAGAGGTCATCATTGAACGTCTGGGCGCCGACCGAGAGCCGGCTCACGCCGCCTTCAAGCAGGCAGTCAAGCTTGTCGTCATCCATTGACTCCGGGTTCACTTCCACACTGAATTCCAGCGTACCCTTTCCGCAAAACGGCCGGCACATCGCCATCAGCCGCCGGAGCTGACCAAGCGAAAGCACAGACGGGGTGCCGCCGCCGATAAATATGGTGCGCATCGGCTCCTGCGGGAGGCTCTTCAGCTCCGCCGCCAGGCGCTCAAGGTACCGGTCGGCCAGATCTTTGCGGTAAAACACCTTCGCAAAGTCACAGTATGTGCAAATGTCCCCGCAAAACGGAATATGAATATAAAGTGCCTGTGTTTTCATCCCATGTTCATCAAAAACAGTTCCAGACCCACGGAGGAATCCATCCGTCCGGTCTTGATTGCGACGTCGAGATTCGAAAGTGCGTTGAGCTTTTCCAGCAGGTCATCGAGCTGGAAGCCCTCGCTGTTGCGGCGGGCGGGATACACCGCCCGGAAGTTCATTTTCAGAATCCCGGCAATTTCCTTATCCGTATACCCTTTGCGGGTGAGCAGTTTGACCTGATACATTTGCCGGAGCGAATGCGCCAGAAGTCCGATCAGCGACGCCGGATCCCGGCTTACCGTGAGATCCCGGTAAATGCGGGTGATGGCTTCTTCGTCATGACGCATGATGGCGTTGGTCAGTTCGAACACGTTGTCTTCGGCCGGTGCACTCACAAGCCGTTCGACCGCATCACAGTCGATGTGTTTGGCATACAGGGCGAGCTTGTCACACTCTTTGGCCAGAACCGCCAGGTCTTCCCGGGTCCTTTCCAAAAGCAACTCCAAAGCATCATCATCGATATCGCTGCCCCGGCTTTGCAGGGACTTGCGGGTGCTGCGCTTGACCGCATTTGTGTCGAGCTTTTCAAAGTCAAACACTTCGGCGTGTTTCTTAAGCTCTTTCACAACCTTCTTGCGGGAGTCTGCACGCGCCTGGCCCATGTCGATGACCAGCAGTGTGTCAGGCTGGTCTGTTTTCACATATGTCAGAAACTGCGCCACATCATCGTCGCTCACATTTTTGGACTTCTTGCCCGTGAGAAACACCGGGTTGGTCATGATGACCATCTTGCGCGGCGCAAACATTGATATTTCCATACAGTCTTCGAGAATCTGATCCATCGGTACCTCTTCCGTGTCATAACGGGAAATGGTGAGGTCGTCATCGGAGACCCCGAAGTCTTTTTTCAAAGACGTCAGCTTCCTCTCTGCCAGAAGCCGCTCTTCACCTTGCAGTAAGACATTCATTTCTATCACCTGTGTCCCATTATACCCGAAACGGGGGTGTTTCCCAACGATTAATGAAAAAAGAGCGCGGCCGAAGCCGCGCCCTTCTCTCCGGTCAGCTTAACGCCGGGCCGGCTTTTTCTTCAATACAAAGATCATGATGCACGCCAGCATCAACACTGCCAGCGAGACGCAAAGTCTCACGCCATCACCTGTATCGACAACCCCGGTGACATTCTTCTGCACTTTGCGGACCGTTTTACGAATCGTTTCCGTGACACCGGCCACACTGCCTTTGGAGTTTTTGACCGTATAAGTCGCTGTGGTGCCCACACCGTCCAGATTGTCATCAATCACAATCTCATGGAGGGTGGCTGACTTCACATAACCGTCCGGTGCTTCCGTTTCCTTCAGCCAGTATGTGCCGTATGTCAGGTTTTCAAACGTCACCGTTCCTGTCTTTGTGTCGCCGCTCTTCGATGCGACTTTATTCTTGCACGCTTCATCGCTGTACAGGGTGAATTCAAAGTCCTTGTTCATGATGAGGGCATTCGTGTCCGCATCGGTTTTGCGCACGCACAGTGTTGTCAGGATTGGTTCGTCTTTCATCTCAATGACCTGATTCTCTCCGCTCTTCACCTTAAAGGTGATGGACGACGCAAGGTTATACCCCAACGGCGCCAGGTCTTCGCAAAGCGTATAAGTTTGTCCTTCCACAAGGCTGCTGATGTCATGCGGCGTTTTCGCCGAAGTCCATGCATCGACGATATTGCCGTTTTCATCGCATACCATCAGCTTCGCCCCGGGCAGTTCCGCCCCGGTTGTCAGATCGGTTTTGGTGACAGACACCTTCTTGTCCACCATATCGTGGTGTTCGTCCACCTTGTCTGACGATACAGTGAAACTCCAGGCTTCGGTGATGACGTAACCTTTCGGGGCCTGCGTTTCAATCATCTTATACGTCTTGCCCTCGGTGAGGTTTTTGATGAAATGTTTCTCGGTTGTCGAAACCCATTCATCCACGAGATCGCCCTCTTCATCCTCAACACGGATGTGAGCGCCCGGCACTTCATCACCGCCCAGGTTTTTCTTGGATACGCTGTAGCGTTTGTCTGTCATCACAAGCGCGAGATCTTTTCCGTCTTCACCGGCTTTGAACGTGAGGTCAGCGGCTTTGACATACCCCTCCGGGACTTCAGTTTCACGAAGTGTGTATGTACAGCCGTCCTTCAGCCCCTTCACAAAGTGGGTTTCCCCGGCCTTGGTGATCCAGCTGTCGACAACCTCTCCGTTCTGATCGGTGACTTCAAGCTGTGCGCCGTCAATGCCATGACCTTCGACATCGTTTTTGGCCACATTCACACGCGTGTTCACCACGTCGTGATGGTCGTTGACTTTGTCGGCAGACACTGTAAATGTCCAGTCCTGTGCAAGGACATAGCCTTCCGGCGCAACCGTTTCTTTTAATGTGTAAGTACTGCCTTCTGTGAGGCCTGTGATTGGATGGGATGTACCGTCGGACGTCCACTTGTCCACAAGTTTGCCTTTCTCATCGCGCACTTCCATCTCTGCCCCGGCCACTTCATCTCCGGCCACGTTGACCTTGGAGACAGTGAATGTCTTGTCTTTCATGACCACAGTCGTATCCTTCTGATCTTCACCGGCGGTGAACGTGATGGACCCGGCCTTCACGTAGCCCTCCGGCGCCGTACGTTCGGTTAAAGTATACGTCTGGCCCTGAATCAGATTTTTGACATAGTGGTCCTGACCTTTCTGGGAAGTCCACGCATCCACGACATGCCCTTTGGCATCCGTGACGTCCATTTGGGCCCCGTTGATTTCTGCCCCGGCCGCATCGGTCTTCTTCACGCACACACGCGTGTTGACGACATCGTGGTGTTCATCCTTTTTCTTGTCCGAAACGGTGAACGTCCACGCCTGGCTCACGACATAACCATCCGGTGCCGCTGTTTCCGTAAGGGTGTAAGTATTGCCTTCAATCAGGCCTGAGACATAATGGATTGATGTATCTGAAGTCCACTGATCGACGATCTTTCCGTCTTTGTCTGTGACAGTGAGTTTGGCCTCCGGCACTTCCTTGCCGGCGGCATCCACCTTGGAGACGCTGAAACGCTTGTCTTTGATGACGACATTTTTCGTCTCGCCGTCGTCACTGAGGATGACGTCTTCGTCCTGCACGCCAAGCACATATCCGTCCGGCGCGCTTGTCTCACGCACCACGTATGTGCCGAATGGCAGTAATGAGGACGTCGCCGCGCCGTCGGTTGTTTTCAGGGATTCGATGAGTTGTCCCTTCTTATACAGTTTGGAGCCGATGTACATGTCCGCATTCGCATAAATGCCAAACACCGTGCCCTTGTACTTCACGACCTCACCCGATGTGTCCTGCTTGATCACTTTGATACGGCCTTTTTTCACCGTATCCTTTGCCTTCAAAGACACGCTGAGCACCGTGGCGTTTGCGTCTTCATTGGTCAGCTCCGGCACAGCGATGGTCCCGGAATTCAAAAGATACCCGGTCGGCGCCGTGGTTTCTTTGAGCTCATAAAGGCCCAGGGCGAGATTGGAGAAAACGGCTTTCCCGTTTTCATCACACGTCGCACTTGTGACTTTGGCGCCCTTTTTGTACAAGGTCTTTCCACTGATTGGATCCACAATATCCTCCTTCGCATACAGCGTGTACATTGCGTCTTTCAGCGACGCCGTTCCCTGCGCCTTTGATCCTGTTTCGGCATCTTCTTTGACAAGCGTAATGGTGCCTTTGACAGACTCATCACTCACAGTCACATCCACACTGACATCATTTTTTGTCAGGGAGACGTTTTGCGTGTTCACATTGACCAGATAGCCCATGGGCGCTTTGGTTTCTTTCACGGTGTAAGACCCGTATGGGAGCGCGCTTGAAGTCGCTTCCCCGTTTTTCGTCGTCAGGGTTTCAATAACCGCACCTTTCGCATAGCTCTTCGTGCCGATCATCATCGCCGCATTTGCGATAATGTCAAATGTCGCCTGCCCCTGGGTGATGGTGTCTTTGGTCGAGGCATCTTTTTTGGTGACGTGGATGTTCCCTTTGATCACCTCGTCCTTCACTGTCTGGGAGACGCTCGTTTGACTCAGAGTCACCTTGGTCACCGTGGTGCTCAGGTTGTAGCCGGTTGGCGCTGTGATTTCTTTCAGATAATATGTGCCCCACGTGAGCGCACTGCTTTTTCCGGTGCCGTCCGCCCCGATGGTGATTTTCGTTTTCAGCGTTTTGCAGGAAGAGTCAGAGTAAACACCGTACACTGCGCCTTTGAGGCTGGCGGTGCCCTGCGCCTTGGCCACGGACGTCGCCGCATCCTGCTTGGTGAGGGTGATTGTGCCTTCCCCGCTCAGGTTGACCGTGAGCTTGAAGGAGGACGGGACGTATGTCCCCGCCCTGAACATGCGCTGATAGTCCCCGGATTTATTGTAGAGCACCGGCAAACCGCTTTCCTTGACCGTGTTCGACCCGGCCAGAGTGAACGTCAATGTCGCCGTGCCCGGGGACGCCTTGGTCATGTTCAGGCTCAGTTTATTGTCGCTGATGGAGGCTTTGAGCGCCGCGTTGTTGCTGGAGACGGTGAAATATTTGAGCACACTGTTCTTGTCGGTGAGTGTCTGCGCTGCGCCGTACTTCACAGTAACGGTTGATCCTGCGAACGACGCACCGTCCCAGTGGGACAACAGCGCATTGACCTTTTTGCACAGCGCGTTGAACTTCGATTTAACCGTGCTCACATTCACGCTTTTCGAAGCGATGGAACTGCTTTGGATCGCCGCCCCGGTTTTGATGCCGAGGTCCTGTTTGCCAAGAGTGCCGTAATACATATATTCCCAGATCGCATACTGCGTCGCCGCATACATCGCGTTGGACTTGTCCCCGTTGAAGCCGTAGCCGAAGTGGGAAATCAAGCCGAGAGCTTTTTTCTTTTCCGCCGTGAGCGATGACCACAGGTTTTTGCGGCTGCCGAGTTTGGCGCCCGGCTCGTAGTCCTTGAACATATCCGCGCAGTACACCGGTCCGTCAAAGTCATACACCGCCGTGTATTTCTTTTCCAGCTTGTTGGAAGGATACACCTTCAGGACATAGGAAACCGTACATTTATTTTTGGCGGCGCTGACCGGAGAGATGCCCGCGAGAGACGCCACTGTCAAAACGGCACTGAGAAATGCCATGAAACTTTGTCGCAATGTCTTTGTCATAATCCTCACTGTGCTTAAAACGCATCGTTGTGCGCCAGGTGTCGTCTTTGTCCCATCATGTCTTAAGCATTTTCCCTTTCCTTAGTTTTCCCTGCACATGATGAGCGTGATGGTTTATATGATGTGTTAAAGTGTCATGCGCATACCTCCTCCCATCAAAAAAAGGCGCACCGCGCCTTTATCTGTAAATCCAGTGCCGGCCTTTGACCGACCTGATTGTAAATGTCCCGTCTTCGTCCGTGCGCAGGATCATCACGCCCCGCTCTTCCAGACGGTTGATCACAAGATCGCTCGGATGGCCGTAACGGTTGTGTTTCCCAACCCCGATCATCGCGATTTTCGGATGCACGAGTTCGAGAAATGTGACCGAGGTAGACCCGCTTGAACCGTGATGGCCGACCTTGAGCACCTCGCACGGCAGTGTCCCGTAATTTTGGTAGAGCGCTTCTTCCGCACTCACACCGATATCCCCGGTGAACACATAGTGCCAGTCATCGATGGTGACGAAAAGGACATTGGAATTGTCATTGATATCCTCGTACACATGTCCCGTCGAAAGACAGGAAATTGTCATCGGGCCGTTGGTAAAATCCTCCTGCGGCGTATCAATCACCTTGTCCACCCGGAAGTGGGCCTTGAGCGACTCCAGCGCCCCGTAGTGATCGTAGTCGTAATGCGAAATATACACCGCGTCCAGTTTCTGCACGCCCTTGGATTTCAGGCACGGGATGACGTTGTGTGTGGCGAGGTCATAATCCACATTCCCGCCGGTGTCAATCAGGTAATGGCCCTGATTGAACGGCAGGCTGATCAGCGTACAGTCGCCCTGGCCGACATTAATCATCGTCACATCACACCACGGCTTGTACACACTGTAAATATGAAAGGCCAGAAACAGCCCGATCAGAAACCGCACGTCTGTCCGGACAGATTGTTTCACCGACAATCTTGAAACAAGCCGTCCGAGACACACGTAGTACAGCACAATAAATGAGAGCGTTGGTTTCTGGAACGAAATGGTTTTGGAAATGGCGGAGGTCATCGCCATGATCATCTGAAATACCCGGATCATCAGCGTCGCCGGCAGTGACGCCACCGGCAAAACGAGTGATGCGAGCACCCCGACATAAAAAACACTCATCAACGGTTCGAGCAGCCAGGCCAGGACAAACGAGATGAGATTCACGGAGTAATTGATGGAGAGCACAATCGGCACGCCGGACAGGTAAATCCACAGTGAGGCCAAAGGCACCCTTTGCGTCAGAATGACCGCCGCATAAATCGCATAGGAAAACACGAACGATGCGCTGAGGACGACCGCCGGATTCCAGACCACATGCCCGATAATCAGAAACCCCAACAGGTCCAAAGAGTTGAAACGCCCTTTGACCACATCCTTCCCCACCATCATCAGAAACGCTCTTTGCAGAGAGATATTGTAGGGAATCGAAATGATGTAAAACCCCATCAGAAGTTTGGCGGTGCGGTCAGCCTTCTCCTTCGTCATGATATTCGCCAAAATCGCCGTGAGCACGCTGTGCAGCACACTCACATGCATGCCCGAGAGTGCGAATAAATGCACGATGGACAGATCCACCATCTCCGCATAGTCATCGGTGATATTCTCATCCTTCGCCCCGAGCACAAACAAGCTTTGGTACGAGCGCAAATCCTCGTTTGACGACAACAGTTTCGTGATCAGATTGGCCAGCGACCAGTGATGTTTCACGGACAGCACACTCGTGATCCGCACCTTATAACGGATATTGGCGCCCTTCATATACTTCACTTCATCAAACCCGTAGCCGTCTTTGTTTTCGTTAATGTCCATGGGCGTGACCTTCACCCGGATAACATCGTTGTACCGGAAGGACTCATCTGTGCAGGCCTTCACCTTCCCCTGCGAGGTGCGCAGAAGGACATGGTTGTCGCTGACGGACACCACCCGCCCCTGAATGACAGAGGGCAGTGTTTGTGTGCGCACCGGGCGTAAAAGCGCAAGCGAGAACCCGCAGATCACCAGCACGATGGAAAGCGAAAACCGCCGCCCGAGCCACACCAGATATAAGACGAAAAACACCCCGCACACCACATGCACGTGGCGCGTCATTGCACAAAGGATAAGCCCCAGGGCAATATAAATCACATGATAGCTCAGAGACATAAGTAATCCCTGAAGGCCAGATACCGTTTCTCCCCGATGCCTTCGATATTCATGATATCTTCCAGACAGGTGAAGCGGTGAGTTTCACGGTAAGCCACAATTTTGTCGGCGGTGACCTCACCGACACCATTCAGCGTCATGAACTCTTCGCGGGTGGCATTGTTCAGGCTGATCGCATCACTGCGCTTTTTGGGCAGGTAAATGCGGGTTTCCGCCATCACAACCTTATTCAAATCCAGCGCGTCAAGATTGGCATTGGCCTTCACCCCGGCCGCTGCCACGAGTTCTTTCATCTTTTCGCCCTGGGTGATTTCATACTCCCCGGTTGTTTCAAATGCCCCTTCGAGGGTGACGTAGAGCGCTGTGTCCTGCGTCTCTTCGACCTGTTCGGGAATAACGAAGGAGTAAAAGGAACTCATGACAATAAGGACGCCGGCCCCGAGAGCCCGGATCATATTTTTCACAGGCAAGAAAAAAGGGAATCCCCGTTAGAATTCCCTTTCGATATGAAAATGTTTGTAGGCGAGATCGGTCACAATACGGCCTCGCGGAGTCCGTCTGATCAGGCCTTTCTGCAAAAGATACGGCTCATACACATCTTCCAGTGTCCCCGGTTCTTCCCCGATGGACGCGGCCACGGCCTCGAGGCCGACAGGTCCGCCCTGGAATCTGTGGATAATACCCAGAAGATATTTGTGGTCAACGTCGTCGAGCCCCAGGTCATCCACCTTCAAACGGTCAAGGGCTTCCTTCGTACGTTCTTTCGTGATGACCTCATCACCGGCATACATTGCAAAGTCCCGCACCCGCCGAAACAGGCGGTTCGCAATACGCGGCGTACCGCGCGAGCGCATGGCCAGTTCAGCCTTGGCGTCTTCCGCCATCTCCATCCCGTACACCCGGGCGGTCCGGCCGATGATTTCCGCCAGTTCTTCGTCCTTGTAGTAGTCGAGTTTGGAGATGATGCCGAAGCGATCGCGAAGTGGTGCCGAGATATCCCCGGCCCTTGTCGTAGCGCCGACGAGTGTGAAAGGCGGCAGGTCAATGCGGATGGAGCGGGCACTCTGCTCTTTTCCGATGACCACATCCACACAGTAATCTTCCATCGCCGGATAAAGCACTTCTTCGATGACTTTATTGAGGCGGTGAATTTCGTCGATAAACAGGACATCCCCCGGTTCGAGCGCTGTCAGGATGGCCACCAAATCGCCGGTCTTTTCAATCGACGGGCCGGTGGTGATGCGGATGTTCGTGCCCATTTCATTGGCGATGATCATCGCCATCGTCGTTTTCCCGAGACCCGGCGGGCCATACAGGAGCACGTGGTCGAGCGATTCATCACGCATTTTTGCGGCCCCGACAAACACCTTCAGGTTGGCCTTCAGGTCTTCCTGGCCGATGTATTCCCCGAACGATGAAGGACGCAGTCTGGCTTCTTCATCTTCCATGTGTTCATTTGTATCTAAAAGATCACGGTCCATACATAGTCCTTTCTGTGTTTACATCTTTGAGAGAATGGCGAGTCCCCGGTGCACAAAGCCGTTCGTATCGAGGTCTTCGTTCACGAGCGTTGCCATGGCCTTGTCCACGGCCGCCTGGGTGTAGCCGAGCGCCACCAGCACTTCGGTCGCTTCTTCGAAGGCCACCGAGTCGTTGAGCAGCGTTGTCTGGGCCGGTACGGACGTGGCGTGCAGTTTGCCCTTGAGATCGAGCACAATCTGCGAAGCCGCCTTCGGGCCGATGCCCGGGAAACTCTTGAGATATTTCGTATTGTTGTTTTCGATGGCGTTGATGATATCATCCACACCCCCGCTCGCCAAAATGGCGATGGCCGATTTCGGGCCGATGTTCTTGACCTTGATGAGGTTCATAAACAGCTCTTTCTGGTCATACGACTCAAACCCGAACAGTTTCATCCCGTTTGCTTCCGAGATGCTTTGGTAAATATAAATCGTGTATTCATTATTGCGCTTGAAGGCGTAGGGGTTCGGGACGTACACAAAGAACCCGATGCCATTGTTGTCAAGGACAATATGATCTGCGTGGAGAGAGGTGATGGTGCCTCTGATGTATTCGTACATAATCAAATCCCCTTTGTGATATCAGACACCATTTTAACATATTCCGGCATAAAAAAGTATGGTGAATCCACCATACTTTGTGATCAGTCATAAAATTCGAACTCGAAGTCGAGAATCCGGACCGTGTCGCCGTTCTGACAACCCGCGGCCCGCAGTGCCTCATCCACGCCGAGGTTGCGGATTTTGATGGCAAACGCCTTGAACCCGTCGTCGGTGCCGAGCGAGGCCATCTGCACAATGCGTTCGACCTTGGCCCCCGTGACCGTGAATACGCCGTTACCCTCATTGAGGATTTCAAAAGCGTTGGCGTCGTCTTCGTCATACGTGTAGAGCACGCTGTCTTCAATGGCGTCTTCCATCGACACAATCGGTGCGGCGTCAAGCGCATCCCCGATCGCATACAGCAATGCGTCGATGCCTTCGTGGATTGGTGCGATGATCGGATACACCGGCACATCTTCGCCGACCTGTTCACGGAAGAGTTCCAGGTTGTCCTCCGCCCCGTCGAGGTCCATTTTATTGGCCACGACAATCTGCGGACGTTCCATCAAACGGTACTCGTAGCTTTCCAGCTCTTTATTGATGGCCATATAATCCTCGTAAGGATCACGCCCTTCACTGCCGGCCATATCGATGATATGGACGATGACACGGCATCTTTCGATATGACGCAGGAACTGATAGCCCAGGCCCTTGCCCTGGCTGGCGCCTTCAATCAGGCCCGGTAAGTCGGCCATGACGAATGAGCGTCCGTCTTTGACCTGCACCACGCCGAGATTCGGCACGATGGTCGTGAAATGGTAATCCGCGATTTCCGGACGGGCGCGTGAGACGACTGAAAGCAGTGTCGACTTCCCGACCGACGGGAACCCGACCAGACCGACATCGGCCAACAGTTTCAGTTCCACGCTCAGTTCGAACGTTTCCCCCGGAGCGCCGTTTTCACAAATCGTCGGCGCCGGGTTGCGGGACGTGGCGAAGCGGGCATTCCCGCGGCCGCCGCGGCCGCCCTTGGCAATGACAGCTTCCTGACCGTCTTTGGTCAAATCCGCCATCAGGGCCCCTGTTTCATTATTGTAGATGCACGTCCCGACCGGGACTTTGATATAAAGGTTCGCCGCATCGGCCCCGTGCATTTTCTTCGCCATCCCGTTCTGCCCCGGACGGGCCTTGTACAAACGGTTGTAGCGAAGATCGAGAAGCGTCGAAAGAGAATTCGTCGCCTTGAAAATGACGCTGCCGCCCTTGCCGCCGTCACCGCCGGCCGGACCGCCTTTCGGGACATAGGCTTCACGCCGGAAGGCCACGACACCGTCGCCGCCCTTGCCGGATGAGACGGTGATGACCGCCTTGTCTATAAAGTTCATGTGTACGTCCTCCTCCAACAAAAAGAATCCCGACCGGGATTCTTCGTGATGTTAAGCTTCAGGATAAACAGAAACCTGCTTCTTGTCTTTGCCGACGCGTTCGAATTTCACGACACCATCGACCTTTGCGAACAGCGTATCATCGCCGCCCTTGCCTACATTCGTTCCCGGGAAGACTTTCGTGCCTCTCTGTCTGTAGATAATGGAACCGGCTGTGCAGAACTGTCCGTCTGACAGCTTCGCGCCGAGACGTTTGGACTGGGAGTCACGGCCGTTCTTTGTGGAACCGACACCCTTCTTAGACGCGAATAACTGTAAGTTTGTTAACTTTAACATTTCGGTTATGCCTCCTCTTTTCTGATTTGAATATACTTGCCCTGACTTTCCGCCAGAGTTTCAAGAGACGTCACCAATGTCTCTAGTACCACTTGGTTCTCTCTTGTCGTTTGTCTGACCTGAAATCGCGCAGATCCTTCACGCACATCAGCCTCACAAGTCTCATTCTCACCGAGCTTTTCGAGGGTGTTGTAACAGCCGACCGCCAGAACGGTGACGCCTGCACACACCAGGTCGCGCCCGTATTCAGCGCTGCCCGCATGCCCCGTGATTCTGATGTCTTTGTAAGCATCCTGATCGCGTGTGATACTGACCTTGATCATTACGCGTTGATTTCTTTAACTGTCAGCTTCGTGAAAGGCTGTCTGTGGCCCTGTTTCTTGTGATAATGCTTTTTAGGCTTATACTTGTAAACAGTAACCTTCTTTTCTTTGCCCTGTGCAACGACTTCCGCCGTGACAGTAGCGCCTTCCAGGTATGGCGTACCGATTTTCGTAGTGTCACCACCGACATACAGAACCTTGTCGAACGTGTATTCCGCACCTTCTTCAACGTCCAATTTTTCGACATAAATCGTGTCGCCGGCTTCAACTTTGAGCTGTTTTCCGCCTGTTTCAATAACTGCGTACATGTTCACGTACCTCCTTTTCAAGATCTTATACTCGCCAGCAAAGGCAGTCCGGAGACTTTGGAAACCTTCTTTGAGCGGTTGCAGCTAGAGGTCTACAACGTAAGTTATATTAGCACCTCGGACAAGCCCCGTCAATCTTTTATCAGCGATTTCCGGCGCGTTTTTGCGTCTTTTTTGCGGCTTGTTCCAGAGATTTGCGCGGACAGGCGTCTTCGTACACTTTGGCGAGGTGTTCCATTGTCACATGGGTGTACACCTGCGTCGTGGATAAGTCGCTGTGCCCAAGCAGTTCCTGCACCACCCGGATGTCCATCCCCGCATCGAGAAGATGCGTGGCGAAGGAGTGACGGATGGTATGGGGATGTATTTTGCGCATCGGATCGTACTCCTGCATCACGCCGTTGATAATGTGTTCCACCCCACGTGATGTGAGCGGTCCGCCGTTTTTATTGACGAACACGACCTCATGCGCCTGATGCGTCACCACCATCAGTTCCGGCCGGGCTTCATCGATATAGCGTCTGAGCCACTTGGCCGCATAGTCATGGAACGGCACGTACCGGTCTTTATTGCCCTTACCGGTAATGAACAGTAACTGCCGTGACCAATCGATCCGGTCAAGCGTCAGTGCGCACACTTCCGACACCCGCAGGCCCGAAGCGTACATCATCTCCACCATCGCCTTATTGCGCACGCCGAGCGGCGTGTCGGTGCGGATGGAGTCGAGCAACCCCATCATATCTTCAAGATACAGGAAGTCTGGCGTTTTGGATCCGGTCTTGAGCGATTTGATCAGGGTCAGCGGATTACTTTCCACAACGCCTTCTCTCACCAGATACCGGTAAAACGACCGCAGGGCCGAGAGGCGCTGATTGATGCTGCGGTGGGACAGGCCGTCACGGGTGAGCTGAACGATATACCCGCGTACGAACCGGTCATCCACATCCCGCACATCGTCCATGGATTCCTTCGTCATATACTGTGAGAAATCCTCCAAAGTGCGGCCGTAGGACTTCAGCGTCGCCTGGGAGGCGCCTTTCTGAAAGTGCATGTACTTCAGAAAGTCCTCACATTCCTTCTTCATGATGCTCCTCCAGAAAAGCGGTCATGGTATCAATGGCCCGCTTGGCATAGGCACCCTTGCGCTCTTTCTTTTTCACCCTCACGTCCAAATCCGGGAGAATGCCGAAGTTGGCCTTCATCGGCTGGAAGTTGTCCGGCGAAGCGTTCGTGATGTAGTGGCTGAGCGCCCCCATCACCGTCTGTTCCGGAAAGACGATTTCGTCTTCCCCCTTGAGCACGCGGGCGAGGTTCATCCCGGCCACGATGCCGCTCTGGGCCGATTCAACGTAGCCTTCCACCCCGGTCATCTGGCCGGCGAAATACAAATCCTTTCGCTCTTTGAACCGGTAAGTCGGGGTCAGATAGCGCGGGGAGTTGATAAAACAGTTGCGGTGCATGACACCGTAACGAACGATGTCACAGTTTTCAAGACCCGGAATCATCTGCAGGATCCGTTTCTGTTCACCCCATTTGAGATGGGTCTGGAACCCGACGATGTTGTAGAGGCTGGCCGCCGCATTGTCCTGGCGCAGCTGCACGACCGCATACGGACGCGTGCCGTCCGGTGTCTGCAGGCCGACCGGTTTCATCGGGCCGAAGAGCAGCGTCTGCCGCCCGCGCCGGGCCATTTCTTCAAACGGCATGCAACCTTCGAAGAACTTCTCCTCGAATGCCTTCGGTTTCACCGTCTCTGCGCTCATCAAGGCGTCATAAAAGGCGTTGAACTCCTCTTCAGTCATCGGGCAGTTGATATACTCCGCCTCCCCTTTGTCATAACGGGATTTGTAGTAAGCCTTGTTCATATCGACGGACTCTTTTGTCACAATCGGCGCCGCCGCATCGAAGAAGTAGAAATAGTCTTCGTCCCCGAGCAGTTTCTGAATCGCCTGTGAAAGTGCGTCACTCGTCAGCGGACCGCTGGCGATGACCGCCGGTCCCTCAGGAATTTCCGTCACTTCATCACGGATGACGTGGATCAGCGGATGGTTTGTGACCTTGTCCGTCACCATCCGGGCAAACCCTTCGCGGTCCACCGCAAGTGAGCCGCCCGCTGGAACCCGGCAGGCCCGGGCTGTTTCGATGATCAGCGACCCATTCATCGTCATTTCCTCCTTGAGCACACCGACCGCATTCGTCAGGCCATCCGCCCTTAAAGAGTTGGAGCACACGAGCTCCGCAAATAAATCCGTATGGTGGGCATCACTTGTGCGTTTCGGACGCATTTCGTAGAGCGTCACCTCAATGCCCTCATGAGCCAGCCGCCAGGCCGCTTCGCACCCGGCCAGTCCGGCCCCAATCACTGTTGCTTGTTTCATAAATATCACCGGGTTCATTTTAACACGAAAGCGCCGGGACGCAAAGCGGGCAGAAGAAAGACCGCGTAATCACGCGGCCTTGGCGTCTTCTGTCTTTTTCTTTTTCGGCGTTTTGATGATAGTCTTGCACTTCGGGTAATTGCTGCAGGCCTTGAACGGACCCCAGCGGCCCTGGCGCAAAACGACCGGTGCGCCGCAGTTCGGGCATGTCTCCCCGGTTTCCTTCGGAGCGACTTTTTCCCGTGGTTTGATGTACTTGCATTCCGGATAACCGCTGCAGGCTTCAAACTTGCCGTAACGGCCACGCTTGTACACCATCGGGCGTCCGCACTTCGGGCATGTTTCGCCGGTTTCCTTGCCGACCTGTTCGTCCGTGTCACGCACGTACTTGCATTCAGGGTAGTTGCTGCAGCCGATGAACGTGCCGTTGCGGCCCGTGCGGTAGACGAGCTCGCCGCCGCAGTCCGGGCATTTTTCCCCGACCAGTTTCGGGGCCACTTTTTCCATTTCCTCGTTGGCTTTTTCGAGGAGCGGTTCAAAGCGGTTTTCGAAATTCGTCAGCGCGTTTTCATACGTGTCTTCGCCGCGGGCGATTTCATCGAGTTCGTTTTCCATCTGCGCCGTGTATTCGACGTTGATGATCGAGTCGAAGAATTCAAGCAGTTTCCCGTTGGTGAGAAGCCCCGTTTCCGTTGGCTTGAACGTGCGGTCCACGACTTCCACATACCCACGGGTCTGGATCTTGTCGATGATGGACGCATATGTCGACGGACGGCCGATGCCGAGTTCTTCCATCTCTTTGATGAGCTTGGCTTCGCTGTAGCGGGCCGGCGGCGTGGTGAAGTGCTGGTCCTTGTCGAGTTTGAGGGCCTGCAGAACTTCGCCTTCGGAGAGTTCCGGCAGCAGTGTGCTCTTCGCCTGTTCATAGGCGCCGTACACCTTCAGGTACCCGTCGAAGACGAGCACGGAGCCGGAGGCGTTGAACTTGTAAGAATTATTGTTGAAGACAACGGACGTTGCTTCGAAGCGGGCCGATGTCATCAGCGAGGCAAGCGCACGCGCATAGATCATGCTGTAAAGATCGAACTGTTCTTTTGTCAGATACTTACGGATGCTTTCCGGGGTGCGGCGGATGTCCGTCGGACGGATGGCCTCATGGGCATCCTGGACGTTTTCCGTTTTCTTCGCCACCTTGGCACTGCCTTTGTACGGCTTGCCGTACATTTCTTCAATGTACTTCTGTGCGTCGCTCACAAATTCTGGCGCGAGGCGAATGGAGTCGGTACGCATATACGTGATCAGACCGACCGTTTCCGAGCCGATGTCGATTCCTTCATAAAGGCGCTGGGCGATGGACATCGTTCTTGCGGCCTTCATGCGCAGCTTGTTGGATGCTTCCTGCTGCAGGGTGGATGTGATGAACGGCGGCTTGGAGTTGCGCCGTTTGTTTTTCTTTTCCAGAGACTCAATCGTATAGTCCGGGCCCAAAGCGTCGTAAATCGCCTGTGCTTCGTCCCCGTTTTTGATCTTGATCTTGCGGTTTTTCAGTTTGGACAGTTCTGCGTCGAAGTCCACATTATCTTTGGTGAAGTGCGCTTTAATCGTCCAGTATTCTTCCGGCACGAAGGCGTTGATTTCCGCTTCACGCTCACAGATGAGTCTGAGGGCGACCGACTGCACACGGCCGGCGGACTTGGACTTGATCTTTCTCTGCATCAGTTTCGACAGCTTGAAGCCGATGATGCGGTCGAGCACACGGCGTGTTTCCTGGGACTTGACCAGATTCTGGTCAATCTTGCGTGGGCTTTCCATGGCCGTTGTGACAGCCCGCTTGGTGATTTCGTTGAACACCACGCGGTTGTCCTGGTCCATGTCGATACCGAGCACCTGGGCCAGATGCCAGCTGATGGCTTCCCCTTCACGGTCCGGGTCGGTTGCCAGATACACTTTGTCCGCTTTCTTAACCTCGGCCTTGAGTTCTTTCACCACGTCACGCTTGTCTTTACTGATGACATAGGTCGGTTCAAAATTGTTTTCTGTATCCACACCGAGACCGTCCTTGCCCTTGGTGGCGAGGTCACGGATATGGCCTTTCGACGAAGTCACGACATAACCGCTGCCGAGATACTTCGCAATTGTTTTACTTTTGGATGGAGATTCCACGATAACCAAATCGCTCATATATCTGTCCTCCTTCTTCGTTTTTCTATTATTAGTGAAAATTTTTGTGTTTGTCAACTGCTAACCGTATTCTTCCATGATGTCATTGATGGAAAGCACGAGCTTCGCCCCGGTCTGAATCATGCGCATTGTCCCGGGGGCATCACCGATGCGGCCGGGCACGCAGAGCACGTCTTTGCCCTGATCGAGCGCGTAGCCGACGGTGATCATCGTCCCCGAACGCTCCTGGGCTTCACTCACAAGAATCTTGTCCGAGAGCCCTGCGATAATGCGGTTGCGGCGGGGAAAGAACGAGCGTTCCGGCGCAATGTCAAATGGCACTTCGCTGACGATGAGCTGATCATCTTTCATCCGCTCATAAATATCTTTGTTGGTTTTAGGATATACGCAATCAATGCCGCCGCCAAGCACCGCAATCGTCTTGCCGCCGTGGTTGTACGCGGCCCGGTGGGCGATTCCGTCAATGCCGAGGGCCATGCCGGAGACGATGGTGAGGCCTTGGTTCACCGCATCCCCCACCAACTCTTGTGTCACACTTTGGCCGTAATCACTCGGCCGGCGGGTGCCGATCACCCCAAGCGTGCGTTCATTGACCAGGTCTAAGTTTCCATAGTAAAACAGCACAATCGGCGGAGCGTCGATATTCATCAGCCGCTTCGGGTAGTCTTTGGAAATAATTGTGGTCCACTGCGATTTTTGCTTTCGGGCCAAAGCGCGCACCTCATCCGTATCGATGGGTTTCTTGTCTTTCAGGGCTTTGATGATGTCGTAAAAATTGCCTTCGTGTTTCCACGCCAAATACAAAATCATCTCTTCCTGACTCAGGGGCTCACGCATGACTTATCCCCTGACCATCTGCGCCCGGCGTGCGCCGGACGCGTGCGGGACGCTGGTGAGCACAATCGTTTCCGGCTGTTTGTGATCATGGACGGTGAACGTCACCGGCCTGGCCGGCATGATGCCTTGCGGGGCGTCTGTTTCATATAATATATAGGTGCGTCCTTCTTCCAGATGACACATGGGATGCGCGTCATGCGTGCTCGTCCACGCATCCAGAGTGACCCCGCTTTCATCACGCACGAGCATCCGGGCGCCCGAGAGAATCGCACTCTTGCCGACGCGGCGCTCTGCCCACATGATTTTATTGACCATGGACACTCTCTGCTCTTTGTCTTCACGTTCATTGTTGAACACGATGTCCCGGGCGCGCACATAGCCATCCGGAGCGACGACTTCATGAAGCGTGTAAACAGCCCCCGGCAAAAGCGGCCCCACCGCATGCAGGTTGCCGCTCGCCCAGCTCTCCACCACCACTCCGTGATGATCGCGCAGTTCCAGCCGGCCGCCGGAGAGCACCTTGCCGTCGATGGACCGTAAATCGATATGAACCCGATGTGTCATAATTTCACTCCTCCTTCCGGGTGACGGACTTTCACCCTCTGTTTACTTATTCGCCACAGAAGAGAATTTTTCTCACCCCGGATAGAAAAAAATTCAAAAAAAGAAAACGAGTCTTACGACTCGTCGTCATCAAACAGGCTCATCTGCGGATGAAGCACGGCCCGCACAGGCGCGAAGGACCGCCGGTGAACGGGCGTCACCCCATACGTTTGCAGGGCTTCTTTGTGCATCTTCGTTACATAGCCTTTGTGTTTTTCAAACCCGTATTCCGGGTACTCTTTGGCGAGTTCTTTCATGATCCTGTCACGGGTCACCTTGGCCACAATCGACGCTGCCCCGATGGACAGGGATTTGGCATCGCCTTTGATAATGGCGTCATGCGGGATAGCAGTGCCCAGCGGCATCGCATCGGTCAAAGCGTAATCCGGTGTGACCCCAATCTTTTCAAGACACCTCAGCATCCCCGTTCTCGACGCTTCATACACATTGAGTGCGTCCACTTCCTCCACGTCAATCACTTCCGCATGCCAGGCCAGTGCCTGTTCTTTGATCAGTTCAAACAGCTCTTCCCGCTTTTTTTCGGTGAGCTTTTTGGAGTCATTGATGCGCCCGTCATAATAGCCGCGGGGGAAAATCACCGCCCCGACCACCAGCGGACCGGCCATCGGGCCGCGTCCGGCTTCGTCAAGCCCGACAATTGTTTTGTACCCGTTGGCGTAGGCCGCCTCTTCATACATCAGTCGTTCGTGCATGGCACATCCTCCCACGACACCCGTCCGAAAGCGCCGTCGCTGATGTCCTTGAAAAACACATCGTGCACACGGTCATAGTCCGTCTCCCCGCCGGCCTTCGGCAAATGTCGCGCCCTGGCCACCTGGTCATACGCCGGCAGAACCCAGTCATCCTCAGAATCAAAGGATAAGCCATAACGCTCTTGCAAGGCTTCCGGGTAATGGGTGTTGAGATAATCGACCGCATAAATAAACAGTTCATCGAGCGGCAGGATGTCCTTTTTGATGGATCCGATCAGAGCCACGTTGCGGGCGGCCTGCAGGTCATCATACTTCGGCGGGAGCACCCCCGGTGTGTCAAAGAGCTCAAAGTCTTTGGCGATTTTAATGATTTGCTGGGCCTTCGTGACGCCGGGCTTGTTGCCCGTCTGGGCGGCTTTGCGGTGGGCAAGCTGGTTGATCAGGGTGGACTTGCCGACGTTCGGCTCCCCGATGATCATCGCACGGATGGCGCGGGGCTTGAGCCCCCGGGCCGCATCACGTTCACGTTTTTCTTTCATCATATCCGAACACAGGCCGATGAGCTTCTGGGACTCCCGGAATGTTTTCAGGTTCACGGCCATCGCCGCGTAGCCCTGTTCTTGATAGTAGTCGAGCCAGCGCGCCGTGACTGCGTCGTCCGCCAGGTCCGCCTTGCTCATGAGCACCACGCGCGGTTTGGCCGCAATGAGCCGGTCAAACGTGCTGTTGCGCGAGGACAAAGGGGCCCGTGCATCGACAAGTTCGATAACCAGGTCCACGAGTTTGATTTTATCCGCAATATCCCGTTCAGCCTTGGCCATATGGCCGGGATACCAGTGAATTTGTTTGGCCATGGGATCACTCCATTTCTCCCGTTCTCGAAAACGGGTAAAGGATAAAGCCCGTGCGGGCTTTTATATTGTCAGGGCTGATGGCCCCGAGCGTCCGGGAATCGGTGGAATGCAGGCGGTTGTCGCCGAGCACAAAGTAGGTGCCCTGAGGCACAGTGTAAGTGAAGTCCGCGGTGAAGAGCGTCGCGCCTTCTTCGGCCATCATGGTCTTTGCGGCCTCACGGTCGATAAACGTTTCCTCAGTCGCCACCCCGTTCACATACAGCACATCAGCGCGGTATTCGATTGTCTCCCCGGGCAGACCAATCACGCGTTTGATGATTTTTTCCTGCAGCACCGACGAGTCGATGACCACCACATCGAACCGCTTGATGTCATCAATGTTCAGGCGGCTCATCAGCGCCAGGTCCCCGTCATGAAGAGACGTCATCATCGACGCCCCGCTGACGCGCACCGGCATCACGGCCATGGTAAAAACGGCGTTGATGACAAGAAGCAACACCACATACATTGCGATTGTTTTCAAATGTTTCATACGCAATCACCTGTGCCCATTATACAACCTCGGGCAAAGAAAAAGAATGGGAAATCCCATTCTTTTATCTGCGTACTTCTTTGATTCTTGCGGCCTTGCCGGATAATCCGCGCAGGTAATGCAGTTTCGCACGTCTGACTTTACCGATGCGGGCAACTTCGATGTGGTCGATGATTGGGGAATGAACCGGGAATACACGTTCAACACCGATCTGATAGGAGATCTTTCTGACCGTGAAAGTTTCCTGGATCCCGCGACCCTTTCTTGCGATGCAGACACCTTCAAACATCTGAATACGTGTCTTGTTGCCTTCCTGAATCTTCACGTAAACCTTGAGCGTATCGCCAGGCTTGAAGTCAGGGACATCGTTTCTTAACTGACTCTTGGTGATTTCGTCAACCAGCTGCATGTTCATTTAACATGTCCTCCTTATAAAGATTTATAGTCTTCGAAGTTCATACACCCAGGGGCCAGCGGAGCTTCTGTGTCTTGCGACTCGAGTATCATATCATTTTCCGGCCGTGAATTCAATCCTTTTTTTCAGCCTCTGCCAGCAGTTCTTTGTCCTCGTCCGTGAGCACGTGCTTCGCAAAGAGGTCCGGACGTCTTTCTTTCGTGCGCAGAAGCTGCTGCTGCAGGTGCCACTTGCGGATGTTTTCGTGATGACCGGAGAGTAACACGTCGGGCACGGTTTTCCCGTCGTAGTCATACGGCCTTGTGTACTGGGGGTATTCCAGAAGATCACCCGAGAAGCTGTCGTCCTCGTGGGATGCTTCGCGGATGGCCCCGTCGAGCAGGCGGATGATGGAATCACAGACGACCATCGCTCCGAGTTCGCCCCCGGTGAGTACATAGTCCCCGATGGAGAGCTCCACGTCCACATAGTCGCGGATGCGTTCGTCGAAGCCTTCGTAGTGCCCGCAAATAATGATGATATGCCTGTAGTTCGCGGCGAGTTCACGGGCATAGCTTTGGTCATGCTTGCGCCCTTGCGGGCTCATGAGAATGACGAGGGATTCGTCCGTGGCCACGCTTTTCAAACAGTCGAGCAGCGGCTGGCACTTGAGCACCATCCCCGCCCCGCCGCCGTACGGCGTGTCGTCAACGGTTTTATGACGGTCGTGGGCAAACTCCCGGAAGTTATGCACGTTGATGCACACAACGCCCCGGTCAATCGCCCGCGCGATAATGGACGTTTCCTTGAATCCGACAAACATCTCCGGGAAAAGGGATAAAATATCAATCTTCGTCGTCATCGAGAAACCCCTTGATCAGTGACACATCGATGCGCTTATTGTCGATGTCACGGTTTTTGACGAAGGCGTCGACCTGCGGAATGAGGACATTTTTGTCCCCGGTTTTGACGCACAAAAGCTCCTGGGCCGTGTTGTCATACACATCAATGACATCACCGATATACTGCCCATCGTTGTACACATGACAACCGATGATATCATCCACATAATATTCATCATCCCCGAGCAGGCTTTCGTCCTTCTCGCCGTAGAGCGCCCCGCCCTTGTACTGCTCCACGAAGTTGATATTGGCCATACCTTCAAACGAGACGAGGTCATAGCCCTTGTGCACCCGGTGAGTGGCCACAGTGACCGGAATGTCCCGGCCCTGATGACGCACATAAAGCTGTGCGCCTTTGGCAAAACGTTCCTCGGGGAAATCCGTGACCGCGCTGATTTTCAGCTCCCCGCGGATACCGTGGGTGTTGATAATATCCCCGACTTTAACGAGTTGATCCATGGTGTGCCTCCTTCTTCCTGAAGAAAAAGGATGCCTAGGCATCCTCTTCCTCTGATTCGCTTAACGATTCGAATTTGATATCGAGCGGCTGATCGTTCAGACGGCTTGGCACCGACATCAGACGGCGGATGGAGTTGGCCATCATGCCTCTGCGGCCGATGAGACGGGCAATGTCGTCATGCGCAGCATACACGCACAGCGTCAGCATATTCCCGTCGCTCTCGATTTCTTCAACCTTGAGCGCGTCTTTATCGTGAACGAGTTCCACACAAATATCATACAGAGTTGCGGCGTAATCCATAAGCCTTAGGCCTTCTTCTTGGAGTCCGCGAATTCCTTCATGATGCCTTCTTTGGACAGGATGTTTCTGACCGTATCAGAAGGCTGTGCGCCGTTGTTCAGCCACTTCATGATTTCGTCCTTCTTCAGAACGACTTCTGCAGGATCCGTATTCGGGTTGTACGTGCCGAGCTGTTCGATGAAACGACCGTCACGAGGCATGCGGGAATCAGCGGCTACAATTCTGTAGAAAGGCTTCTTCTTCGCGCCCATTCTCTTCAATCTTAACTTGACTGCCATATGTATAATCCTCCTTGTTTGAATGTTTACCTGTGTATCATACACAAAGAGACAAGAGGTGTCAAGTCTTTTTCCTTAACACCTCCTGCGTTTTTTATCTCTTGCGTTTTTTCTTCTTGTGACGCTCTTTTTTGCGGTTCGGATTGTAGTTGTTCGGGTTGAAATTCGACTGCGGTTTGCCCGACGGCAGGCCCGTGTTCGGGTCGATGTTCGAGAGCTGCTTCATCATCTTGCGCGACTGTTCAAACTGCTTGAGCAGGCGGTTGACGTCATTGACGCTCTTGCCCGAGCCCTTCGCAATACGCTCTTTGCGCCTGGCGTTGATGATATCCGGGTTGCGCCGTTCTTCCTTGGTCATCGAGAAGATGATGGATTCGGTTTCCTTCAGACGGGCGCTCGTGACATCGTCATCAATCTTCGGCATATTCGCCGACATGCCCGGAATCATTTTCAGGATGCCGGAAAGCGGGCCCATTTTACGCAGCTGGTTCATCTGCACCAGCATATCGTCCAGACCGAACGTGCCGGCTTTCATTTTATTGAAGGCCTTCATCGACTCCTTCTCGTCGTAAATGTCCTGGACCTTTTCAACGAGGGAGACCACGTCACCCATGCCGAGGATACGGTCGGCCATACGGTCCGGATAGAACAGGTCGATCTGATCGAGTTTTTCACCCGTCCCAATGTACTTGATCGGCACATGGGTCATATGACGGATGGAAATGGCGCCACCGCCGCGGGAGTCCCCGTCGAGCTTCGTCAGCACGGCCCCCGTGATGCCCAGCTGGTCATTGAAGGACGCTGCCACATTGGCAATTTCCTGACCGGCGAGCGAGTCGACAACGAGCAGGATTTCGTCCGGACGGGCAATCTCCTTCAGGTTTTTCAGCTCCTGCATGAGCTTTTCATCAATCTGGAGACGGCCGGCCGTGTCGATCAGGACCACGTCATTGCCTTCGGCCTGCGCCTGTTTCAAAGCGTCGGTGACGATTGTCTCCGCAGGCACCTCAGTGCCCTGGGAGAACACCGGCACATTGATCGTTTCCCCGAGGGTTTTGAGCTGTTCGATGGCGGCCGGACGGTAAATGTCGGCAGCGACCATAAGCGGCTTTTTGCCTTCGCGGTCACGGATGCGTTTGGCGATCTTCGCCGTGGTTGTGGTTTTCCCGGACCCCTGCAGACCAACCATCATGATGATGGTTGGCTTGTGCGAGTAATCCACCTCGGCCACGCTTGTGCCGAGCAGTTCAACGAGTTCGTCATGAACAATCTTGACGACGACCTGGCCCGGTTTGAGGGAGCCGACGACGTCCTGTCCTTTCGCTTTTTCACGGGTGTCATCAATGAACTGACGCACCACGTCAATATTGACATCGGCTTCGAGCAAGGCGAGGCGGATTTCCCTCAGCATTTGCTCCATATTCTCATCGGTCAGAACGGACTGGCCGGTGACTTTTTTCAGGCTGGATTGCAGCCGTTCGGATAACGATTCAAAAGCCATGTTATTTCTCTCCTCCTACAGCCGTCTCAGCATTTCCAGATATTCATCGATGTCCGGATATGTTTTGTCGGCTTCTTCTGAGATGCGGTCGATCAGCGCCATGCGCTCGTTGTACTTCTCCAGCAAATGCAATGTGTCTTCGTACTTCACCATCGTCCGCACCGAATTTTTCAGACTCTCATACACCGCGTTGCGGCTCACCTGCATCTCCGAGGCAATTTCCCCAAGCGACAGGTCTTCTTCATAATAGAGACTGATGTACTTTTTTTGTTTGTCGGTGAGAAGGTCGCCGTACATGTCATAAAGCAGCACGACCTGTTCCTTCTTCGCCAGCGCGTCTTCTTTGTCCCTCATGGTTCTAGTCCATCATCGAGTGGCACAGTCCGTAAATGTACTGTTCCAAATCGAATTCCTGAAGATCGTCCATGCCTTCGCCCAGCCCGATGAATTTGACCGGGATGTTGAGAAGGTCCTTGATGGAGAGCACAATGCCGCCTTTGGCCGTGCCGTCCATTTTGGTGAGGACGATGCCCGTGATGTCCGTGATTTTGGAAAATTCCACCGCCTGATTGACACCGTTCTGCCCCGTGGTCGCATCAATGACGAGCAGGGTTTCATGCGGTGCATCCGGCACTTCGCGCTTGATGATGCGGTTCATCTTTTCGAGCTCCCGCATCAGGCCCGCCTTGTTTTGCAGGCGTCCGGCCGTATCGACGATCAGCACATCCACATTCGTTTCTTTGGCCCTTTTGAGCGCATCAAAGACGACCGACGACGGATCGCCACCTTCCTTCCCGGCCACGCATTCGATACCGAGACGGTCGGCCCACACGCCGAGCTGGTCGATGGCGCCGGCACGGAACGTATCGCCCGCAGCCACCATCACACTCTTGCCTTCTTCGTCCTTGATCTTGTGGGCGAGTTTGGCAATGGTGGTGGTTTTCCCGCCGCCGTTGACCCCGACCATCAGAATGACGGTCAGGCCGTTTTCAGCGTAGTTGATCTTGGTTGTCATGACCGATTCATTGGCGTAGATGACAAACATCTTGTCGGCAATGATTTCGTTGATGTCATGCGGGTCGGTGATATTGTCGAGGCGCACCTGTTTCTTGATTTCGTCGACGATGGTCATGACCATCGACACCCCGACGTCACTCATAATCAGAATGTTTTCGAGTTCTTCGAAGTAACTGTCATCGATTTCACGGTAACGGGCCGCCAGCTGGTTGAGCTTCGAGGAAAAGTCCGCCGAGGACTTGTCCAGACCGGCGACATACTTATCGTTGGTCTTGGCTGATTTCCCGAAAACCGATTCTTTGATATTTTTGAAAAATCCCATAATGTCCCTCCTCAGGCCGCCGCCATTTCGGCTGCCGTTTCAAGTTTGACACTGACAAGCTTCGTGACGCCCTTCTGTTGCATGGTGGCGCCGTACAGCAAGTCGCATTCCGCCATCGTCCCCTCGCGGTGCGTGACGACAATGAACTGGGTTTTGTCATCGTATTCTTTGAGATATTTCGCAAAGCGTTCGACGTTGGCCGGATCCAGTGCGGCTTCGACCTCGTCGAGGATGCACAGAGGCACCGTGCGCACACTCATGATCGCAAACAGACACGAGAGTGCGATGAGGGCGTTTTCACCCCCGGAGAAGGAATGGAGCTTGGCCATTTTTCCCGGCGGCTGAGCCTCGATTTCGATGCCCGTTTCGAGCACGTTGTCCGGGTCGCTGTAGAACAGCTTCGCATGTCCGCCCCCGAACAGGTAACGGAACACCCGGTTGAATTCAATATTGATGGCGTCGAAAGTTTTGGTGAAGCGTTCGACCATGATTTCGTCCATCTCGCTGATGGCCTTCATCAAAGCATCCTGGGCCGCGATGAGCTCCTGGCGTGAAGCGTTGAGTGTTTCATAACGTTCGGAGACGTTTTTGTATTCCTCGATAGCCTCAACATTGACATGACCGAGGGCGTTGATCTTGTGACGCAGTTCGTTGACGCGTTCACGTGCTTCTTCCGGATCAATCTCTTCGTTGACGAACTCCTGGGCATGGTCATACGTCATCTGATACGACTCGTTGAGGCGGGTCAGATCGTTCTGGATGTCCGCTTCATATTTCGTCTTGTCCACACGCAAATCCGCGATGCGTTTGGCGTCCATGTTCATGGCCGCGCGCAGTTCACGCAATGTGGCGCCGAGGGCTTCGTTTTCATTGACATAGTCGAGACGGATGGCACGCTTGGCCTGGATGTCTTCCTTCAGGCGGTCACGTTCTTTCTTGATCTGATTGAGCTCTTCGAGCAGCGTATTCGTCGTGGTCCCGTCGGCAAGATCGTCGAGTTCGACACTCTGATGGGTCAGCCCTTCGTATTCGCTCTTGGCGACCTGTAAGTCGGAGTATTTGTTGGTGACGACAATTTCCAGCTTCGCAAAGGACATTTGTTTCTGCATGTACATCTGGCGCAGTTCGCCGGATTCGTCATCGACTTTGGTTTGTTCGTAACGCTTTTTCCCAAGGGCCCGTTCGAGCGCCGCAATGTCACGTTCAAGCCGTTCCATTTCGTGCTTGCCCGAGAACTGGTTGTGAGCGTTGCGGTAGGCCCCGCCGGTGAGGGAGCCGCCAATGTTCACGACGTCACCTTCGACCGTGACGATTTTAAGCCGGTGGCCGGTGTTTTTGGACATGGCCGTGGCGTTGTCGATATTGTCACACACGATGACCCGTCCGACCTGGTCCATGACAATGTCGGTGAGGTCGTCATCGTAATTCACAAAATCACTCATCAGCCCCTGATAACCCGGGCATTCCTGGGCAATCGCATGGAGGTCGCCGCGGATAGCGCGGGACTTGATGACATTGAGCGGTAAGAACGTCGCCCGGCCGGCCCGGTTGCGTTTTAAGAACGCGATGCCGTCCTTGGCGTTGTCTTCGTTGTTCGTGACGATGTACTGCGCCGCCCCGCCCAGGGCGATGGAAAGGGCTGTTTCATAACCTTCCTGCGCACTGATCAAATCCCCGAGGGCCCCGCGGATGCCGGGCAGTGAGGCTTTGGCCTTAAGCAGTGTACGCACACCCCGGGAATAGCCGGATTTGTTTTCGATGGCGTCCCTGAGTTGCGTGTGCTGGGCGCGCTGCTGGTGCAGTGTGAGGTTGATGTTTTCAATCTCCGTGCGCAGTTTTTCTTTTTCCTGCTCCTTGGCCGTGAGCTGTTCTTCGAGGGCGTCTTTTTCAGCCTTCGTTTCATCATAACGGGCGACGCGGTCGTTGTATTCGGCGAGTGCGTCCGCCAGCATCGCTTTGGCCTGGGCAATGTCCCGTTCAAGGGTTTCGCGGTGGTCACCTTCGAGCATGGCCTTGCGGTTGGCATCGGCTTCCACCTTCTGGCTTTCCAGCTCGTTCACGCGGTTCATCGCGTGCATCAGTTGTTCCTGGAGGTCGTTGACCTCACGGTCGAGGTCGGTCATTTTCTGATCGAGCCCCGCCTGTTTTTGTTCACTGAGCGTCAGGGACGCTTCGTTTTTGATACGGGTGTCTTCGAGGAAGGCAATTTCTTTATTCACATCACTGAGTTTGCCTGAAAGCGCCCGGATGGTTTTGACGAGCACCGACACTTCGATTTCCTGCAGTTCTTTCGTGTATTCCAGATACCGCTCCGCCTTGCGCTTCTGGCGCTTGAGCGGGCCGAGCTGGCGTTCGAGCTCACTCGTGATATCTTCGACACGTTCGAGGTTGGCGCTGGTTCTTTCCAGTTTGGCCACGGATTCACGCTTGCGGGCCTTGTATTTGGCCACGCCGGCCGCTTCTTCAAACATCCCCCGGCGGTCCTGTGGTTTGGACTGCACGAAGGCGTTGATGGAGTTCTGGGAAATGATGGACAAAGAGTCCCGGCCGAGCCCGGTGTCCATGATGAGGTCGGAAATGTCCTTCATCCGCACACGCTGGCGGTTGATGAGGTACTCCGACTCTCCGGAATCACGGTAAATGCGGCGGGTGATTTCCACTTCGTTCGCATCATATTCCAGATAACGGTCTTCGTTGTCAAATACCAGGGTCACTTCGGCCACGTTGAGCGGCTTGCGGTCTTCCGAGCCGGAGAAGATGACATCGGTCATCTTGTCCCCGCGCATGGCCTTGGCGGATTTTTCCCCCAGCACCCAGCGAATGCCATCGGTGATATTCGATTTTCCGCACCCGTTGGGCCCGACAATCCCCGTAACTCCCGGCATGAATTCAATCACGCTGCGGTCAGCGAAGGATTTGAACCCGTGAAGTTCTACCTGTTTCAAATACATATCTTTTCTTTAAATCCTTAACTGTTGTTTTCGCCCGCCGGCACGACAATGCGGCGGATTTGTTCGCCGAGGGTTTCCCCCGGAATGTGGATGGTGAACACCGATCCGACATCTTCCTGTGAGACGACATCAATCGTGTAACCGTGCAGGTCAAGAATGCGCTTGACGATGGACAGGCCGAGCCCGTTGCCTTGCACCGACCGCGATTTGTCTTCGCGGTAAAACCGGTCATAAATATGGCGGAGGGCTTCCTGACTCATCCCGACCCCGGTGTCTTCGATTTTGACATCGATGTCACGCATGACACGGCGCACGCTCACACTCACGACACCGCCCGGGTTGGTGTATTTCACGGCGTTGGACAAGAGGTTCATCCACACCTGTTCGAGGCGGTCTTCATCCGCTTCGATTTCGAAATCCCCTTTCGGACAGTCGAATTCGATTTCAATGTCCCGTGCCCCTGCGGCCGCTGTTTCCATATCGACCACGCGTGAGAGCTGGTCGGTGAGGGAAAATCGGGTTTTCTCGAGCTTCGTGTCCTCCCCTTCCAGAAGTGTCAGCTGCAACATGTTCTTGGAGAGCGTGGAGAGGCGCTGGGCGTTGTGGACAATGATGTCGGCGTACTTGTGGCGCTGCTCATCGGTGAGGTTTTCATCACGCAAAATCGTGGCGAACCCGGACATCGCCGTGAGCGGTGTCTGGAACTCGTGCGAGACATCGGAGATGAACTGCTGGCGTGTTTCTTCCTGCTTGGCCATTTGCACGGCCATCTGGTTGAAAGCATCATTCAGGCGGGCAATTTCGTCCTTGCCGGAGTAGCCGACGCGGACATTGTAGTTGCCGCGGGAGAGTTCATTCGTGGCCTTGGTCAGTTCGCCGATCGGGCGCACGATGACATCACTGATGATCATGAACACGATTGTGCCCACTAAAAACATAATAATGGCGGAGATCAAATAAATCTCTGCGAATAAGTTGGAACTCGCCGTGACGTCTTTTTGCATGATAATCGTATACACCGTGCCGTCAATGTCCACGCTTTCGGCGTACTGATACAAACCGCCGAGGCTCATGTCGACATGGGCGCCCGGGTTGTTCATCAGGGTGTTCATTTCCGTATCGGACAAAAGCGCCGTGTTTTCCATCGTCCCGTAGGTCATTTCAGTGGTGCCGTCATAAATAACGAACGCCCGGTCACTCGTGTCCGCATATTCCTTTAACATGCGCTCCCGGGTGTCTTCATCTGCATCTGTGGCCAGAAGGTCACTGACAAACGTGGTGGAGTCCTGAAGGTCTTCCTCGGTGATTGAATGCGCGCTGGATGTGAGCGAGCGGTACGCATAAAAGCCCGTGACCCCGAAGGACAAAATGAGTGTCACCACGAAGCCGCGGAACAGCCGCCCGTAAACCGACCGGAATCTCATGAATCCGCCTCGATCTTATAGCCTACGCCCCGGACCGTCACGACTTTGAAGCCCGGCAGGTGGCCGAGGTTTTCGCGGATGCGCTTGATGTGCACATCGACCGTGCGGTCATAGCCGTCATAATCCATGCCCCAGAGTTTCTCGATGAGCTGTTCACGGGTGAAAATCTGGTTCGGATGGCCTGCGAGTTCGAATGCGAGCTCAAACTGTTTGAGCGGAAGATGGATTGTTTCATCCTTGTAGCGGATTTCGTACTTGTCGCCGTCAAACACGACATCGCCGAGCTGAACGACGTTGGCGGTGTTGATACTGTAGCGCTTGAGCACCGTTTTCACACGGGCCATCAGCTCCTCCGGGTCAAACGGCTTGGTGACATAGTCATCGATGCCCAGCGAAAAACCGCGCAGTTTGTCTTTCGACTGCGATTTCGCACTTAACATAATGACCGGGAACTCACGGTACTGCCGCATTTCCTCGACCAAATCAAAACCGTCCATCCCCGGCATCATGATATCCACGATAGCCAGATCGATGAACTGGTTCTCAATAATTTCGATGGCCTTCTCGGCGTTTTCTGCCTGCAGGGTCTCGAAACCGTTCTTATCCAGATAGAATTGTACGAGTTCGCGGATGTGTTCTTCGTCATCCACAATCATAATCTTCGATTTCACTCTTCCTCGCCTCACATTCCCAGACATTATACCATAGCCTTTAAGAATTGCCTATCAAAAAAAATGACCCTTCGCCCGTGATATTCTTACGATCCGGAGCCAGAGAAAAGGCATCCCCGAAGGGATGCCAGTGTCATTTTATTGTGTTGACGTGAAGGTGATGGCCGTGACCGTGGCCGTATCGGCCCCTTCACTTGTCGTATATGTGATACTGACCGCCTGACCGGCCTGGGCCGAGACAAGCTGACTCGACACAGTGATTGGCGCAACATACGTTGTGTCATCATCGGTGAGGTGGATGTAGTACGTCGTCGTCCCCTCCACCACAACTTCCTTAATCAGGGAAATCGTCCCGCTGACACTCTGGGCGTTGGATGTCTGGGTCTGTTCAGATGTATGATTATTATCCTCGGTCGTCGTGGACTCACTGGTCTCTGTCTGTGTTTCGGTTGTGGTTTCTTCTTCCGTACTTTCGAGAGCCCCGTTGTCCTTGAGCAGGTTCACGTAGTCCGTGCGGGCACTCTTGATTGTGTCCCCGACACCGACAAGCGCGTAGTTTTCGACCGACACAAAGGCATACTTCTTGACCAGGGCGTTATCATCCTTGAGGGAAAGAAAGTACGTCGGCGTGTCTTCGACGTTGATCAGAATCGGGAAGGTTGGCGTATAACCGAGGTTCTGCACCTTGCCTTTCGCCGACTTCATCGCCGCACTTTCACTCGCTCCGGCAATCGGGTAATACTTCGTTTCTTTCGTGCGCAGGTTCACCAGCACAAAGCCGACGTTCGAGTCATCCCCGGATACGGACGTCATCCCGGTGTAAAGCCAGATGTCGTTGTCGAGGGCGAGGTAGTTGTACCCGTCAGTCGGTGTCAGCACACCTTTCTTGGAGAAGAGGGTGTTGAGATAGCCCGAGGAGTACTTCCCGGTGTTTTTGAGCTGGGTCATGACGAGATCCGCCGAGTACACTTTGTCCACCCACTCCGGCACTTTGGCGAGGGAGTAGTATTTCAGCGCCCCAGTCTGCGCGTTAACAAGCACAGCGCCTGTCATCTCTTTCCCGCCGAAGAAGGCAATGTCATACGTATACACCGGTGCCACCCAGTACGGCGTGCCGGATTCGTCAATCTCAAAATGCGGGTCATCGAACATCAGGGTCGGATAGTGGAACCGAATCCAGCGGCTGACGTTGCGGTGGAACCGTTCACCCGGTGAGAACTTGATGCCCTGCCCGAGCTCCACAACCTGTGTGTCCTGGGTAATCATATCAACCGTGATATAGGCCGGAATCCCGCTCAGGAAGTTGGTGATGTACTGATAGAACCCCGCATACTTCAGCGTCGTGACCCGGACCGGACGGCCCTTGTAGTTGATCTGGGCGTAGGATTTGGAAATCTCAAACTGGGACACATAGTCCGTGAGGGTGCCCATTTTCTTGTCGCCGAGCTCGATGGCCGCTTCCTTGTCGACACTCGGAATCGCATTGACCCCGACGTTGTCCATGTCCTTCTGAAAGTCCGAAGACGCATCCAGGGTGATCTGGTTGGCGTACGCCTTGGCGTGCAACTTCACGTCCGCAAAGCGCGGGCCGACATACATCGCCCCCAAGGAGAGGAACCCGCAGAGAATCAATAAAATATTGAACTTCCCGAGTTTGTGAATGAAAAGCAGGCGTAAAAACGCAAAGCCAATGAGCACGGCCGCCAGCACTTTCAAAAATTCCGGAGAGTGCAGGTTGACCGGTGTCATCATCAAATATTCCCAGACGAGAAAACCAATCGCCACGAGCAGGAAAGCCAGGAAGGTTTCCTTGATGACATTCTTTGGCTTTTTCTCTTTCTTTTTCCGCCCGAAGCGCCCTTTCTTTTCTTCCTCTTCCGGCGCCGGTTCAGGATCTGGCGGGACGTCGTCATGCGGCGGCTCCGCCTCAACATCGATCACCGGCGGCACATCGTCCTGAAACGTGAATTCCTGTTTGTCGTTGGAATCAGGGATTTTGTGTTCATCCATGTTTGATCAGCTCCTTCAGTTTGTCCAGCAGCAGAGGGATTTCCTCTTCACTTTCCAGCGTGCACCCCGAGGCCAGTCTGTGTCCGCCGCCACTAAACTGCACAGCCACGGTGTTCACCGCATAATCGCGTGAGCGCAAAGACACCCGGATGGTGTGTTCTTCCACATTTTCCGTGAGAGCCGCGTAGATTTTAAACTCGGCGATATTTGCAAGTTCATCCACATAGTTCGACCCCTCGGCCCGGCTGATGCCCAGCCGTTTCAAATCTTCGTCCTTCAGGTAGTAATACGCCACCCCATCCTCATACACATAGCGGTTGAGGATGTCGATTTTGACATCAAGATGACTCCGGCTTTCGACGTAGAAATCCTGATACAAAGGTTCGAGCTTCAACCCCAGGTCGCAGAGCCGGGCGGCGGCGCGGAACGTGCGTCCGTCGGTCTGGCTGTAGAGGAAGCGGTTGGAGTCCGCAATCATGCCGAGGTAGAGCGCCCGCATGGCCGTTTCCGGAATTTCCACACCGTCATTCTCCGGGCAGAGCGCAGTCACAAGAATCTGCGCACAGCTCGAGGCCGTGTCGTCCACATAGTTGAGATCCCCGAACGCATCGGCCGGCGGATGATGGTCAATCTTAATGATTTTCTCACACACAGACAGGTCCCCGTCCACGCGCTCTTTGTTGGCCGTGTCGACCACGATGGCGAGCTTCCGGTCGTCTTCGAGCATCACATCCGTGTTCACCTTCGCCCCCTGGAAAAACAGGTCTTTGAGTGACTGCGGCAGCGTGCCGGCCAGACGGATGTTTTTATCCGGATAGTTGGCCTTTAAAAAACAATACACCCCGTACGCCGAGCCGACCGCATCCGGATCGGGATTGACGTGACGGTAAATCATAATATCCTGATATGTTTCAATCCATTCCCTAATTTTATTCATCATATTTTCTTCACCTGTTTTCATTTTATCAAGTCCCACCCGCAAGGGAAAGAAAAAACGGCCGAAGGTTCAGACCTTCAGCCGTCATAAGTATTTCAGAGGCCAAGCAGACGCACCGTATCACGGGCAATCATGACTTCTTCGTTCGTCGGGATGACATACACGTCGACCTTCGAATACTTGTCGGAAATCAGACGGTTGCCGTCACCGCGTTCATTGTTTTTCTCTTCATCGAGGAAGACGCCGAGGGCTCTGGAGCAGTCATCGACGATCAGGCGGCGCAGGTAAGCTGCGTTTTCACCGACACCGGCCGTGAAGGCAATCGCATCAAGACCGCCGAGTTCCACGAAGTACGCACCGATGTACTTGGAGACGATGCGCGCATAAAGCAGGGATGTCAGAAGGGCCCGGTCGGACTGTTCTTTCGTCGCTTTCCCGTCTTTATTGAAGAGCGCATTTTCGATATCACGGGAGTCGGACGAGATGCCGGAGACACCCTTCATCCCGGAATCATGGTTGTAGACGTCAAGCAGTTCATCCGGCGTCATGTTCAGTTTCTTGCAGAGGTACGGCATGATGGAAGGGTCCACACTGCCGCAGCGACCGCCCATCATCACCCCGGCGAGCGGCGTGAAGCCCATCGATGTGTCAATGCACTTGCCGTCCTGCACCGCGGAGAGCGATGCACCGTTGCCCAGGTGGCAAACGATCACACGGGAATGTTTCGGGTCACCGAGTTCATGGATGACCTGTTCGGAGACATACTTGTGGCTGGTGCCGTGTGCGCCGTATTTGCGGACCTTGTGCTCTGTGTAATATTCATATGGCAGCGGGTAAAGGTAACGTTCCGCGTCCATCGTCTGATGGAACGCCGTGTCAAACGTGAACACGTGCGGCACGCCCGGGAGCGCTTCTTTGAAGGCGCGGTAACCGACGAGATGGGCCGGGTTGTGCAGCGGTGCGAGTTCGGCCAGCTCTTCAACCTTGGCGACAACGTCATCATCGACAACAGCCGAATCACTGAAGTAAGGACCACCCTGCACGATACGGTGACCGACGGCGTCGATTTCCGTGAGCTCTTTCACCACACCATCTTCAACAAGGGCTTTGAGCAGTAAATCAACGGCAACCCCGTGATCCGGGATATCCGTTGTGAACGACTTCTTTTCACCGTCCATCTTGAGCGTGAAAATCCCATCGTTCATCCCGATGCGTTCCACGACCCCCGAACAAATGACTTTTTCCTCAGGCATTTCAAAAAGCTGGAATTTCAGCGAAGAACTGCCCGCGTTGACTGACATGACTTTGGTCATTGAAACATCCTCCTGTAACTTTCTATTTCTTTTGAATTGTACTAAAAAAGCGTTGCGGTGGCAACACTCTTTTACATATAGCCGCGCACGGCCACGAACACACTCATGATGATGACAAGCACCGGCACAAGGGCGATACTGAGCGTTTTTTCACGCATCAGGATTGACTGTTTCCGTTTCACCTGCATCGCAAAGATGCCTGCGCAAAGGGCGCAGAGCAGTGCACCTGCGGCGAGACAGGCAGGCACCTTCAGCCCCGCCTGCGCATCCCAGCCCATCGAAACGAAGAAAATCACACCGATCACCGCCGGAAAGGCCACATCGAGTTTTTCCTTCAGCTCAAAGTTCATGCGGGAAAACAGGTAGTGACATAAAAGATCAAACCCGCTCGCGCCAATGCCCGAGAAAAGCGCCAAAGTGCACAAGAACACGGCGTTATCCGACGCAGCGGCGGCGATGATCATAAAAATCACAATCCCGGCCCACAGGGGCAGAAGACGTTCGGTGATTCCGATAATGCCCGCATCCGCCACACTCGTGCCGAAGTAGGACTTCAGATATTCCGTCCGGTCATGCCCGGTGATGGATGACACCGGCTGTTTCTGACGCTGCGCTTCAAGAAGTGCGTCGAGAAGCTCTGCCAGCTTGTCTTCCGTTTTCTTGCCCTGCATCGTATGTTCCAGGGCGTAGTTATAAGCCTGATCATAGAAGGACCGGTAGGCCTTCTTCAAAGCTTTGCGTTTTGTTTCATCTGTGTTCATCACACTTACCTCCTCAGTTCACCGGCACATTATCGTCCCCGCGCAAGTCTTGTTCCAGGGTATCCAGACACACGAGCGCACTGCCTATGGACGCTCTCAATTCTTCCTGATGGTGCGCCAGGTGCACGTCGTATGCCCCGCCGGCCAGTCCCATCATCAGCGCATCCAAAGCGTTGGTGTCGGTGTCGGTGATGACGTTTTCCCGCAGCTTTGTGTACATCAGAAACATCGAGCTCACCGCCCGGTTCACCATATACGCATGCAGTTCGGGAAACACGATGCGCAGTGTTTTCTTATCCATCAGGGCCAGAAGCTCTGTCAAAGATGAGCGCAGCTCACGGATAAATTCGTTTTCAATCACCCAATCACACCCAGTCTCACCAGCGCGTTCCACACGCCGTCTTCATCAATATCGTCCGTGACATAATCGGCCGCGGCCTTCACAGTCTCCAAAGCGTTGCCCATGGCGACGGAGGTCCCGACGGCGTCAAACATCGACAAATCATTCTCGGCGTCCCCGAAGCCGATGGCTTCGCTTTTGTCCAGCCCGTAATATACGAGCACCTGTTCAATGCCCCGGCCCTTCCCGCCGCCCTGCGGAATGAGGTCGACGGCGTCCGGTCCCCAGCGGGTGGCTTCCACCCCCGGAAGACGATTCATCCAGTCGTCATATGTGACGTCGGTGTACGGGCAAATTTGATACACCTCAAGCGTCCGGATGCGGGACATATCCCCCACCGGCGGCAGCGGTGTATGAATGGCTTCCTGCACGGCGCGGACATGGTCATCAATATAATTCACAAACATGCCTTCGTTTGTAAGAAACAGGCACGCGAACGGCCGTTGTTCCAGGCCCTGAAGAAAGACATCCAGGTCGTCCTGCGGAAACGGGCGGGCATAAATCACACCCTCAGGGTTGTCGCAGAGCTGACCGTTGAGAAGCACCCGGGCATCAAAGTCCAGCGCCTGCAAAGGCGCAAAGTCCTTGATTTCCTCGTCAAAACGACCCGTGCACATCACCCGCAGAATACCCTTCTGGCCCATGGCCTCAAAGGCGCGGTGCGCAGAGTCCGGCACGGTATTGGTCGTATGGGAATACAGCGTCCCGTCAATGTCGAAAAAAGCTATTTTGATCATGGCCAAATTCTAAAAGAAATCATCATTGCCCTGCTTGTACGTCGCGTCAATCACAACGGTTTCCATGTTTTCGACACACTCATCGACCATGGCTTCAAAGTCCCAGTTCGCCTCATACGCTTCACAGCGCTCGTGCTTCGGGCGTGTGGCCGGGCGTTTCGGGGTGAAGATTGTGCAGCAGTCTTCATACGGGCGGATGGAAATATCATACGTCCCGATCTTTTCCGCCAGCGCGATGATTTCGAGCTTGTCCATACAGGCAACCGGACGGATGACCGGCATGTTCGTGACGGCGTTGATTGTCTCCATGGAGTCGAGTGTCTGCGAGGCCACCTGACCGACGGATTCGCCGTTGACAATGGCGTGGCATTTTCTCTTCTTTGCGACCTTGTCGGCAATGCGGTACATCATGCGGCGCATAACCGTCATCGCATAAGACTCATCGCAGTTGTCATAAACCGCCAGCTGAAGCTTGGTAAACGGGATGATATGGACCTTGATGCGCCCGTGGGCATAGCCGCGCAGCACATCCACGAGGTCCAGCACCTTTTCCCGCGCCAGGTCGTTTGTGTATGGCGGGGAGGCGTAATGAATGCATTCGATATCAATGCCGCGTTTCATCATCAGCCAGCCGGCCACCGGGGAGTCAATCCCTCCCGACAGCATCAACAGACTCTTCCCGCCGATGCCGACCGGATACCCGCCGGCCCCTGGCATAACGTTATCCATGACGTAGGCGTCTTTCTTCCCGAATTCCACGCGTACCGGAATGTCCGGGTTATGCACGTCGACCTTCAGGTTGTCCTTGGTTGTATTGTGGAACACATAGCCCGCGATAGCCCGGTTCATATCCATGGACTTCATCGGGTAGGATTTGTCCTGGCGTTTCGTGATGATTTTGAAGGTTGACCCTTCGGCGTTGTTCACAACGTAGGCGGCCGCCTTTTTCACCTCTTCCAGATCCGCCGGCATTTTATAGCACAACGAAAAGGAGTGGATGCCGAACACGTTGGCGAGCGATGCACATACTTTGTCCGGGTCTTCGCCGTTCAGGGTGATGTACATATGGTCATACACGAGCCGGTACGTCAGATCCGGGAAATCGTGCAGCACTTCCCGCGTGTTGGAAAGCAGCTTTTGAGTAAAGTTTTTACGGTTTTTGCCTTTGGTCGTCAGTTCGCCAAAGCGCACGAGAATCATATCTGCCTGCATAAAATTACCTCTGTTTTCTGGTCCGGGCGAGGGATGTGTCAAGAGCCTTCAGGAAGGCATCGATGTCTTCTTCGCTCGTGAGATGGGATAACGAAACACGCATGGCACTTTCCGCAATGAGCGGGTCAAGTCCGAGCGCCGCAATCGTGTGGGACACGGTGCTGCGGGATGAGCATGCGCTTTTGGTGGAAATGTAAATGCCCTGGGCTTCGAGGTCATGCACAATGACCTCCGGTTTGTAGTGCGGGCACGAGAAGTTCAGAATAAACGGGGATGCATCCTCAGGCGAGTTGATGACGATGTCATCACGCGCCGAGAGTGCGCTCCGGAGTTTTTGGTTGAGCTTGACGACGTGGTCGTAATGGGCCTGTCTTTCGGTCAGGGCTTTGCGCAGGGTTTTCGCAAACACGATGGCCGTGGCACTGTTCACCGTGCCGCCGCGCAGGCCGAATTCCTGCTGGCCGCCGGAGATGATCGGTTCAACGTTGGTCTTGTGACTCTTGTACAAGAGCCCGCTCCCCTTCAGGCCGTAAATCTTATGGGCCGAGAAGGACGCCAGGTCGATGTCCGTTAAGTCCACCGGCAGTTTCCCGAGTGCCTGCACACAGTCGACATGGTACTTGGTTTTCGGGTTCTTTTGATGAATGATGGCAGCGATGTCATGGATGGGATTGACAGTCCCCATTTCATTATTGACATACATCGTGGAAACGAGGATCGTGTCCGGCCGGATTTTGGCCGCGAGCTCATCAAGGTCGATCCGCCCTTCTTTGTCCACCGGGAGCACATCCACCTCAAAGCCAAACACATCATGAAGTTGCGTGAAGCAGTTGGCCACGGAGGCATGTTCCACGGCGGTTGTGATGATGTGTTTCCCGCGGTTTTGGTACGCAAAGCACGTGCCCTTAATCGCAAGGTTATTGGCTTCAGAAGCGCAGGAAGTGAAAATCACCTCATTGGATGCCACGCCCAAAAGACCGGCAATCTTCTCCCGGCTTGTTTCATACAGCCGGCTCACTTCATAGCCGAGGTCATACGCACTGTCGGCATTGGCGAAGTACTTGCCCAAGAGTTTTTCATATGTTTGTAAAATGTCCTGATCGAGCGGCGTTGTGGCCGCGTAGTCCAGATAAATCATCGCTTATCACCCTCACCATATTATACAGATTTCTGTCCAAAAGAAAAGAGCGCACGAGAAAAGGCGGCGCATCATGCGCCGCCTCACGCGTCCATGTGTTATTTCTTAAGTTCCATGTAGGCCACCCACTGGTAGGTGCCGTTGACTTTCACCTTCCCGACCGCAAGACCGATCTTCGTGAAGGCCTTATTGAACATA
>Ga0065709_1005891_pt1 | contig 87816 bp, 59 predicted proteins | sample Hoacrofraction14_2_FD_59096 | JGI IMG/M metagenome (GOLD analysis project Ga0065709, IMG submission 59096) | Hoatzin crop microbial communities from Cojedes, Venezuela, sample from fiber fraction 14 v1 | ecosystem: Host-associated > Birds > Digestive system > Esophagus > Crop | place: Venezuela...
GGTCAGGAAGTCCAGGCCCAGCTCATACTGGACGCCGTCCTTCTCGATGTAGGCGAGACCGGTTTCCTCGTCTTCGATCACGTCAGCAATAGTCACTTCCTTGCCGAACTGATCGTACAGAGACTGGTAATCCTCTCCATAGGTCTTGCTGCCGAGGGTCATGACGGTGAACTCATCATTGACGGCCGCGGTTTCTTCTTCCGCAACAACGCCAAAGCAGGAGAGCACCATGAGCGCGGCAAGCAGCAGTGCTACAAGTTTCTTCATGCAGGTTTCCTCCTTTAATTTTATTTAACATCGTTCACGGGTTTGAGCGTGCCCGGTATTAAACATGGTAGAAATTATATCATCCGGTTTTTTCGATGTCAAATTATCCATTCCTTGCGCCGCAAGGATTTGCATGGAAAAACAGCAAAAATACAATCGGAAATCAAACCACCCCCGGGGTATCGGAGTCCACCGCCACATCCCGGATCAGGACCAGCGCGGCCGCGGCCAGCCCCGCCGTGCAAGCCGCGAAAATCAGGAACCGGACATCCTCGCCCATGTACATCCAGTCCCCGGACAGCGCCCGGTACAGGAAATCCCCGGCAAAGGCGATGCCGGAGAGAATCGCGACTGCCAGCGCCGAGCGGCACACGCGAATCATGCCGCGCATATACTGATCCCGCCGCATGGGCGCCAGTTTGTACGGCAGCCTGACCAACCCCGCGCACAAAAACGCCGCCGGAATCAGCGCCGCGGCGAGCGGCAGCGCTACATACGGCGCCCACGAGGACGCGTGGACAAACAGCTGTGACAGAATCAGAAACACGCTGGAGAGCCCCCCGCAGACCGCGCCCCAGATGATTTTCTTTTTTTCATTTCCCCAGGTCCGGGGCCGGTACATCGCGCCCTGATAGACAATCGTTTCCTTCTCCCGGCCGTTTTCGTCCTCTTCGGTCACGATTTCGTAGTCCTCCGCATACTTCCGCTTGCTGTCCGTGTACGCGCGAACCAGTTTCTCCAGCCCGTCCGGCCGGTCCGTTTTCCGATTCATCCCGTGCTTCCTTCCCATTTTAAAGTGGATGTATTTTATCATATCCGTTTCTCCCGGGCAACCTCCGCCCGACTTCTTACATTTTGATGAACTCATTGCCATTTCCCGCGCGCATGGGGTATAATCTTCCTGACAAACTATTCCTTTTGGGAACTCAAGAAAGGAGCCAAATGAATATGAAGAAACTGCTCGCTCTGCTTCTGGCGCTGTGCATGATGATGTCATTCGCCTGCGCCGAGGAAACCGCCGAGGTTGCGGACTGGACCGGCGCCGACTACNCGGCCGCCGCGGACATCCGTACCGACATCAGCGGGGACTACACCGGCAAAACGGTCATCCTGCACTCCAACGACGTGCACGGCCAGATTGACGGCTACGCCTACATCGCCGGTCTGCGCAACATCTTTGAAAGCCTCGGCGCGACCGTGATCATGGCCGACGCCGGCGACTTCAGCCAGGGCACCATCTATGTCAGCTCCAACAAGGGCGCCGCCGCGGTCGAAATGATGAACGCCGCCGGGTATGACATTGCCACCCTGGGCAACCACGANTTNGACTTCGGCTATGAACAGCTGATGAGCAACCTGTCCACCGCGAACTTCACCACGCTNTGCGCGAACGTGACGCTGGATGAAACCGGCGAAAGCATCCTGCCGGCCAGCACGATCATCGAAACCGAAAGCGGCCTGAAGCTCGGCTTCTTCGGTCTGGAGACCCCCGAAACCGTGACCAAGGTCAACCCCGGNCTGATCAACATGATCACCTTCGCNACCTTTGAAGGNCTGTACACCTCCGCGCAGACCGCCATCGATTCCCTCGCGGACGCGGACCTCGTCTTCGGCCTCGTTCATCTGGGCGTGGACGCCGAATCCAAGGCCAACGGCTACCGTTCCGTGGACCTGCTGNGCAANGTCACCGGCGTGGACATGCTGATTGACGGCCACAGCCACACGGTCATGACCAAGGGNCAGAACGGCGAATCCATCCAGTCCACCGGCACNAAGTTCGCCTATGTCGGCGTCATCGTGATCGACAACGAAGCCAAGGGCATTGAAGACAATTTCCTCGTGCCGACCTATCTGGGCAGCTCCCTCTACACCATGAACGGCGTGGACGAGACCGTGTCCGCCAAGTCCGCCGAGATCATCGCGAACGTGGACGCGGAATACAACTCCGTGTTCGCCACCTCCGAAGTGGACCTGAACGGCGACAAGGCCCCCGGCAACCGCACGCAGGAAACCAACCTCGGTGACCTGATCACCGACGCGATGGTCTGGTCCGTGGTCAAGGAAGGCGGCATTGAGCAGGTCGAGCCCAACGCGGTCGTCGGCATCACCAACGGCGGCGGCATCCGCGCGCCCATCGCGGCCGGCGATGTGACGAAGAAGGACATCAACACCGTCCTGCCCTTCGGCAACACCGTGGCGGTCGTGTACGTCAGCGGCACCGAACTGCTCGAAGCCCTCGAAGCGTCCACCTTCTGCACGCCCGAGGCTGTCGGCGGATATCCGCAGACCAGCGGCATCACCTGGACCCTGGACACCACCAAGGCCTATGACCAGGGCGATGTGTACGTCCTTGACGGCAAAGAGAGCAGCTACTACGCGCCCAAGTCCATCAACCGCGTCACCATCACCGCGGTCAACGGCGAGCCCTTCGACGAGAACGCGACCTACGCGGTCGTGACCAACAACTTCTGCGCCGCGGGCGGCGACACCTACAATGTCTTCGGCCGTTCCGAGACCCGCTTTGACACCGGCATCCCGATGGACGAAGCGGTCATGGCGTATGTGACCGAAGTGCTCAACGGCGTGATCGGCGCCGATCCGTACGCGGATCCGCAGGGCCGTGAAACCCAGATTCAGTAATCCCGGAGCATAACAAAGGGAGGCACCGAACGGTGCCTCCCGATTTTTATGCTTTCTTAAATGCCCAGCATCCGCGCGGCTTTCAGCACGGCCGTCTGGGTCTTGGCGTCGGAAATCTTTCCGGCCATCACATCATCCACAAGGTCCTTCAGCGGCACGGTCATCACGTTCAGGAACTCGTCCTCGTCCAGATGCCGCTCGCCCTTTTCCAGCCCGCGCGCCATGTACATGCTGATGTACTCGTCACTGTAGGCCGGCGCCGGATGGAAATCCCCGAGGGAAATCCATTCCCGGGCGGTGAAGCCCGTTTCCTCGCGCAATTCTCTCTTGATCGCGCTCAGACGGTCCTCATCCGGGCTGTCCAGCTTGCCGGCGGGGATTTCCGTCAGCACCCGCGCGATCGGATAGCGGTACTGCCGCTCCATGATCACGGAATTGTCGTCCGTTACCGGTATCACGCANACCGCGCCNACGTGGCGGATGACCTCGCGCACNGCGTCCTCCCCNTTNGGCAGCTTCACGCTGTCCCGCCGGACATGAAGCACCACNCCGTCAAAAATCTTTTCCGAGGAAACGCCGGTCTCTTTCAGTTCCCGGNTTTCCCGCTCCGTATCAAATTCCATGCCTTACTCCTTCGGCGCGATGGTNGCCTTGATGCGGCGCACGCCCGCGGAAGAGGATTCTTCCTTCTGAATCTTGAAGGAGCCCAGCTCGCCGGTATGCGTGGCATGCGGGCCGCCGCAGATTTCGAAAGAATAGTCGCCCATCTTGTAGGTGCGCACGCGCTCGCCGTACTTGTTCTCGAACAGGCCGATCGCGCCCTTCGCCNTCGCTTCCGGCACGGTCATTTCCTCGCACACGACCGGCACATCCGCGTCGATCGCGACATTGACCAGACGCTCGACTTCCTTAATCTCTTCGGGGGTCATCTTCCGGCCGAAGGAGAAGTCGAACCGCAGGCGCTCCGCGGTGATGTTGGAGCCCTTCTGCGCGACCTCGTCCCCCAGCACCTTGCGCAGGGCCGCGTGCAGCAGGTGGGTCGCGGTGTGCAGCCGCGCCGTCTGCTCGCTGTGGTCGGCCAAACCGCCCTTGAACTTCTGGTCCGCGCCCTGATGGCTCAGCTCCTGATGCTTCTTGAACCGCTCGGCGAAATCCGCCTCGTCCACGCTCAGACCCTTCTCAGCCGCCAGTTCCTTGGTCATTTCAATCGGGAATCCGTAAGTATCGTACAGCTTGAACGCGCTGCGCCCGTCCATCGTGGACAGGCCGGCCATCCGGGTTTCCACCGCGGTCTTCAGGGCTTCCGTGTCTCCGGCGCGCGCCGCGTCGATGATCGGCATCATGTCCGGCGAGGGACGGAGCTTCTTGGTGTCCGCGAGCTCGACCGCCGTTGCCACGGGATTCTCCGCCGCGAGAATACCTTCGAGCATCGTCTTCGTCCGGCAGACATTTTCATAGACCTTTTCGAATTCCTTTTCGCCCTGCTTCAGCGTCCGGGCAAACCGGGCCTCTTCCAGCTTCAATTGCTCAAGGACGAACTCGCCGTTGCGCTTCAGTTCCGGATAGGCGTCCTGATACTGGTCAATGATCACCTTCGCGATTTCGACCGTGAAGCCTTCGGGCATGCCCAGCTGCATGCCGTAACGGACCGCGCGGCGGATCAGCCGGCGCAGGATGTATCCCTGGTCGGTGTTGGACGGGCTGACGCCGCGGTCATCGCCGAGGATGAAGGTCGAGGTGCGCATATGGTCCGCAATGATGCGGAAGGCCTTGGTCGTCTCGTCGTCCGCGCCGTATTTCTTCCCGCTCAATTCCTCTTCCTTGGCAAGGATGCCGGCGAAGGCGTCAATTTCGTACACGCTCTTCTTGCCGTTCAGGACGCACACCGTGCGCTCCAGGCCCATGCCGGTGTCCACGTTCTTCTGCGCGAGGGGCTCGTACTTGCCCTCGGCGTTCTTGTTATACTGCATGAACACGTCGTTCCAGATTTCCAGATACCGGCCGCAGGAGCAGGCGGGAGAGCAGTCCGGACCGCAGGGCTCCTTGTCGGTGATGATGAACATCTCGGTGTCCGTGCCGCAGGGGCCGGTGATCCCGGCGGGACCCCACCAGTTATTTTCCTTCGGCAGGAAGAAGAGGTTCTCTTCCTTCACGCCGCAGGAACGCCACAGCTCGTAGCTCTCGTCATCGCGGGGGGCGTCCTCATCCCCGGCAAACACGGTGAACGCCAGCCGGTCCTTATCCAGACCCAGGTATTCCGGACTGGTCAGGAATTCCCAGCTCCACGGAATCATGTCCTTCTTGAAATAGTCGCCAAGGCTCCAGTTGCCCAGCATTTCAAAGAAGGTCAGGTGGCTCGGGTCGCCGACATCGTCAATATCGCCCGTGCGGATGCACTTCTGCACGTCGGTCAGGCGCTTGCCCGCGGGATGGGGCGTGCCCATCAGATACGGCACCAGAGGATGCATGCCCGCCGTGGTGAACAGAACGGTGGGATCGTTTTCCGGAATCACGGAGGCAGACTCGATCCGGTGATGTCCCTTGGATTCCATGAAGGACAGGAACATTTCCCGCAGCTGAGCGGAAGTAATTGCTTTCATTGACATATACCCCTTCCCGATGAGATTACGCTTTTCGTGCCTCAAGGGCACTCCAGCCATTATAACAAAAGCATTCTTTCATTTCAAGATATCCGGGCAATTTCCCTCAGATCACGATATCCCCCGGCCGGTATCCTTCCGGCAGTTCCTCCTCTTCGAGGAAGGTAAACTCCGGGTCCTCCAGCACCGGCAGGAACGCCGCGTACGGATAATCCGGCACTTCCCGGCCGTAGCTCGTCTGTCCGAACCATCCGCCCTCGACCTTTTTCTCGTGCAGGTCGCGGGCAAACTTCGTCCGGTTCGAGCAGTCATGCACCACAATGGGCCACTGCTCTTCCGCCGCCTCCCGCATCAGTTTCAGGGTGATTTCCCGGCTGAACACCGGGCTCAGGTACCCGAGCCGGTAAAAATACAGGTTTTCCCCGAGGTAATTGACAAGGTTGTTCTCGTTCAGGTGCAGCTCCGCGCAGTTCATAAAATCAATCCCGGCCGAAAGAATCTTCTCCTTCTTTTCATGGAAAACGCGCTCGAACTCCCGGGTCATCGGCGTCTCAATGCCGACCTGCGGAATGTACTTCTTCGCGGTCGCCATCTTCTCAATCACCGCGTCCGCGGCGCCGGACGCGCCGAGGTTGAAGCGGATTTCGTCCAGCCCCGCCTCCCCGAGCGCGCGCAGATTTTCCTCATTCGCCCGCAGCCCGTTCGTGTACAGATGCTGATGCACGCCCGCGTCATGGAAGCGGCGCACGATGCCCATGTATTTCTCAATTTCCATCATCGGCTCCAGATACACATAGGCGATCCCGGTCGGCTTCCCCTGCAGGGTAAAGAGCAAATCGAAATCCTCCTCCCGGTACTTGCCGCCGCCGATTTCCCACAAATCCTCCCCGATCGGCTCGATCGAGTCCAGCACGCCGAAATCATAGCAGAACGGGCACCGCGCGTCGCAGTGATTCGTCCTTCGTACCGCGGACAATCCCGTGCCGGTCAGACAGCTTTTGCATCCGAGCGGGAAATGCCCGTCCGGTCCGACATAATAGCTGCACGGCCCCGCGCCCACGCCCTTCAGTCCGGGAATCTTTTCCTGCAGGGCTGTAAAGCGCGCTTCCGCGGCGCGCTCAATCTGACTGAACACCGCCAAGGCGATCTCCGTCTGCCGGATGCCAAGGGGCTCGTCCTCCGGAAGCTCCGCGAAAAATGTGAACCACCGCAGGGCATCTTTCTTGGAAATCTTCATCGTTTTCTCTCCTTCTATTGTTACAATTAGGTTACGTTTTTATTGACATTTCTGTGAAAATCCTGTATCATTATTCTTAATCCGATATCCGTCGGACCGAAGAAGAACAATCGGGAGGTGGCCCATGGTGGTGAAACGGATGACCGCGCTCATCCTGGCGCTGGGCATTTTCTGGGCAATCCTGCCGGCGTCCTCGCTGGCCTATTCGAAGAACTCGCAGGGCCTGTACGTGGACGACAACGGCAATGTCATAGAGGAGCTCTGGGACGATGACGCCGGCATCTACATTGTGAATGGCGTCGAATATTCCATCTACAACGGCGACGATGAAGAAGCCTCGAAAAAGGCGAACAGCGGCAGTGATTCCACCGAATCCTCCGCCACCGCGACCCCCAAGCTGAATGAGGACGGCGGTCTGACCATCCAATCCGGCCAGGGCGGCACCGGGGAAACCTCCACGGAATCCACCACGGGTCTGACGCCCGCGGAGTGGGCCGCGCGGGTCGCGAAGTATTCCGCCCAGCTGGGTGTCACCACCGGCGTCACCTATACCGACGACAATGGTCAGGAGCACGCGGCGGAAATCATCTATGTCGGTCTCGGCCGGAGCACCATCCAGGTGAACGGTGAGGTCATGCTCGTTCCCACCTGCTCGATCAAGTGGGACACGGAAGCGCCGGCGGATCAGGTGCTGGCCGTGGTCACCACCCAGAAAGCGACCTACGCCACCCTGCGCGCCAAGAAGAGCAAGTCTTCCTTCGTCATGGGGCACTGCGACAAATGTTCCGTGCTGCTGGTCATCTCCACCGGAAAAACCTGGACCATGGTGGATCACGGCGGCGTGCGCGGGTACGTGCTCACGAGCGCCCTGACCTTCTACGACAACGAGCCGAAGAACTGGGCCGCCGCCATCATCACCGTCAAGGGCAAGACCCCGAGCGGCAACACCGTGCATGTCCGCTCCTCGACGCAGCGCACAGCCCGGCAGATCGCGGAATTCGATGTCGGCACCCCGATCACCGTTTTCGCCCAGGATGAAAAATGGACCGAGATTGATGTGGACGGCCTGCACTGCTACATCATGAACGAGTTTGTCACCCTGCAGGAGCCCCTTCTGAGCGAAGCGGAGTTTGAGGCAAAGCAGGCTTTGGCCAATGCCACGCCCACTCCCGAACCGGAAGCGACCCCCACGCCGGAAGCCCCCACAGAAACTCCCGCGCCGGAGGTCACAGCCACGCCGGAGCCGGAAGCCTCCGTCAATCCCGGGCTGAACATCGGTCCCGGAGAAAATTCGTAAATCCACCGCCCTTCGGGGCGGTTTTTTTCTGCCCCGCCCATTGTATCGCAGGGAAGCGAACCGCGTCAAGGAAGCGAGCTTGTCAGAGCGCCGTAAAATGTGTATAATGAAGTTTAGGACTGATGGATCAAAGGGAGGGATCACAGATGGCCGGCAAGGATCGTATACTCATTACCGGCGGGCATCCGCTGGAAGGCGTTGTCCGGGTCAGCGGGGGAAAGAACACCGCTGTCGCTGTCATTCCCGCTACCCTTCTGTGCAATGAGCCCTGCACGATTGAGAACCTTCCGGACATCGAGGATGTGCACGCCCTGGTCGACATTCTGCGCGAGCTCGGCGCCGAGGTCGAGTACGAGCCGCACGAATTTCTCCGGGTGGACCCCCGCGGCGTAAAAGAAGACACCGTCTCCTACAAAAACGCGCAGCGTCTCCGCGCCAGCTATTACCTGCTGGGCGCGCTGCTCGGCCGCTGCGGGCACGCGAATGTGCCCACCCCCGGCGGTTGCGATATCGGCTCCCGCCCGGTGGACCAGCACCTGAAAGGTCTGCAGGCCATCGGGGCCGAGGCCGAGGAGCGCCACGGCATTCTCCGTGCCAGCGGGGAGGACCTGCCCGGCGGCAATGTCTTCTTTGACATGGTCACCGTCGGCGCCACGGTGAATGTGATGCTCGCCGCGGTCCGCGCGCACGGCACCACCATGATTTACAACGCCGCCAAGGAGCCGCACATCGTCGACCTGGCAAACTTCCTCAACAGCATGGGCGCTAAGGTCAAAGGCGCCGGCACGGACACCATCCGCATCCGCGGCGTGCAGTCCCTGCACGGCAGCACCTACGCCGTCATTCCGGACCAGATTGAGACCGGCACCCTGATGATCGCCGCCGCCGCGACCGGCGGGGACGTGACCATTCAGGGGTGTATTCCGACGCATATGGACGCGCTGACCGCGAAACTGCTCGAAATGGGCGTCCGCGTGCGCGACGAGGATGACGCCATCCGCGTGCAGGCCGCCGGTCCCCGCCGGGCGATCAACATCAAAACCCAGGTCTACCCGGGCTTCCCGACCGACCTGCAGCAGCCCATGAGCGCCCTGCTGACCACGGCGCGCGGCACGAGCATCGTGCAGGAAACCATCTTTGAACAGCGCTTCCGCCATCTGGACGAGCTGCGGCGCATGGGCGCCCAGGTCCGCGTGGTGGACCGGACCGCCATCATCGAAGGCGTGTCCGAGCTTTACAGCGCTCCGCTCACGGCAACCGACCTGCGCGCCGGCGCGGCCCTGATCGTGGCCAGCCTGATGGCCCGCGGGACATCCGAGATTTACGAAACCGAGTATATTGACCGCGGCTATGAGCATATTGAGGAAAAGCTGCGGTCTCTGGGCGCGGAAATCAGCCGCGGCCCGGTCCTGTAACACAAAGGAGAAAGCGAAGGCATGAGTACGCCTTTTGAAGTGCTGGGGCTTCGCGCCTGGGCGGATCCGGACGAGATCCGCGCCGCCTACCGCTCCCTGGTCAAGCAGTGCCACCCGGACATGGTTCAGGATCCGGCACAAAAGCAGATCGCGCAGGAGCGGATGATTCAGCTGAACCTCGCCTATGAGGAAGCCCTGCGTCTGGCCACGCCGCGCCAGCACGCCGCCTACACGCAGGAACTGCCCGCCTGCGACGCCGTGATTCTGGCGGAAAAAATGCTGAACAAGGGCAACCCCGAAAGCGCCCTGAGGCAGCTGAACCGCGCCGACCGCAAAGACGCCGCCTGGCATAACATGCACGGCAAAATTCTGATGAACACCGGCCGGTATCAAGAAGCCCACGAAGCCTTCCGGGAGGCCGTCCGGCTGGACCCGGACAACCGGGAATACCGCGCGGGCGCGCTCGACGCCGCCGTGCAGGTCAAAAAAGAAAGCACCTTCGCCGGGAAGGTGCGAAAATGGTTCAGGAAAAACTGATCCGCCGAGCCGAATGGCCCGGCGGATTTTTCATGCCCGTTATTCCTCGATCGCTTCGTGTTCCACCTGCTTGAAATAGGGCTTGCCGCGCTGCAGGAATACATAACCGAGCACGAAGAGCAGAATGATGCTCAGAATGCCCCAGCAGGGCCGTCCGGTCAGACCGTAGAACAGCTGATACAGCGCCGGTCCGATGACGCAGGCGAACTTGCCGAAGATATCCATGAAACCGAAATACTCGCCGCTGCGCTCCGGCGGAATGATCTGCCCGAAATAGCTGCGGCTGATCGCCTGAATACCTCCCTGCACGGTGCCCACCAGCGTGGCCAGCACCCAGAACAGCACGGAACTGATCTTCACCGCGCCCGCCTCGTCCAGGCCGATCGTCGCGTGATAATCCACAATGAAGCCCATGAAGAAGCCGATCACGGTGATCATCGCGTACACGAGCACCGCGAAATTGATCAGCGTCAGCGAGCTGTGCTTTTTCGCGAGGTTGCCGAAGGCAATGCTGCACGGCATCGCGACAATCTGAGTCACCAGCAGCGCCAGGATCATCCCGATCGCCCCCAGACCCAAAGTGTCTCCGTACTTCGTCGCCATCGAGATGATCGTATCCACGCCGTCAATGTAGAAGAAATACGCCATCAGGAAGAAGAGCACCGCCTTGTCCTTCATGATGCGCTTGAAGGTTCCCACGGTGTTTTTCCACGCGGCCTTGCCCAGCTCGCTCGGCGGGGTTTCCACATAGGACACCTGATGCACATTCTTCATGAACGGAATTGAGAAAATCAGCCACCAGACCGGCACAATCAGCACCGCGATGCGCATGCTCAGCTCGCTCATGCCCATCGCGACCATGATGCCGATGGAGATCAGGAACGGAATCGTAGACCCGCCGATATAGCCCATCGCGAAGCCCCACGCGGACACGCGGTCCATCCGCTCCGGCGTGGTCACGTCCGTCAGGAAGCTGTCATAGAAGAGGCAACTGCCGGAGAAGCCGATCCGGCTGATGACAAAGCCCAGCAGCATCATCTGCCAGGAGCCGAAGATGCCCATCACCGCGGTGAACACGACGCCCAGAATCAGGAATCCCATCCACAGCTTTTTCTTCATCCCTTTGAAGTCCGCGATGGACCCGAGATACGGCGCCATCACGGCCACCAGCAGGTTCGCCAGGGACACGGCGTACCCGTACAGCATATCCCCCGTAGTGCCTTCCCCGGCGACCTGGGAATACAGGATCGGGAAAATGGCGGCGGAGATATTGGTGGCGTAGATGGAATTGGCCCAGTCATAGAAAATCCATGACCATTCGGTTTTGGTAAAACGTTTGGATCTTGCCAAGGAGCGCACTCCCCTTCCTTTTTGATTGTCCGATGGTTTATTATTTCACCGGATTGGCAATTTGTCAACCGTTTTGACCATTTTTCAATGGAATTTACTCCTCCGGCAACTCCGTAAACGCCATGATGTCCGCGTCCTTCGCCTTGCCGCCCATCAGCAGTGTCAGCTTCTTCTTGTCCGGCTTCCGGTACAAAAGCGCGGACGACGGACCGCCGTCCAGATCATACAGCCATTCGATGCCGCTGAAATACTTCTGAAAAAAGTCAATCACTTCAAAAAGGGTCAGCCCCGCGCCTCCGTCCTCCGTCGTCACGGACAGAATCAGATAATTGTTCTGATCCGCCCGCCCGATCACGGTCCGCCGGGCTTTCCGGTTCGCGAACGCCCAGTCCTCCGGCGTCAGCACCTCCCCGTTCATCATCATCGGGCACTCGACATAGAAACTCCAGGTCTGCGTCGGCGACGCGGCCAGCACCTTTTCATTGTCCTCGCCCACATACATGTGCAGCCCGTCACTTTCCAGCGTCAGCCCGTAATACGGCACGCCCTCCAGATTCCGGAAAATCTCCCCGTCCGTCACGGTGATGGATCCCAGCGGCGTGTAATAATAGTCCGAATTCGTGCCCGGATAATTTTCCGGAATCCACGGATAGGTCGGGCTCACGTACCCGCTGCCGTTGATCACCAGTTTCGCGTCCGGAATCTGCTCCGCCATGTCGGAAGGCAGCATGATGTTCTTCTTCCACTCCGATGTCGCCTTCCGGATTTGCGCGGACGGGTCCTGCACCCACACCTGCGTCAGATAGCACCGGCACCCTTCCACGAGGAAGGTGTCGATCGAGTACTTCAGCGTATCGGAATCATACTCCACCTTGTGTTTCTCATGATTCCAGTCCGGATACTCCCGCTTCGGCATCACCTCCGCGCTTTCCCCAAACGCGCAAACCGGCAAAAACAGCGCGCACAGCAGCAAACAAACCAGCCTCTTCATTTTTCCGCCTCCCTGTTCCATATCATTCTTTCACACAGCCGATATATTCCTGCCCGTAGTACCGCATACAACGGACCGTATCCTCCCCGATCCGCTCCCCGGCCATGACCACGGGCACCGCCGGCGGACAGCTGACACAGGGGTCCGCCACAATCCGCCCGATGCTTTCATTCACGGGAATCCGTTCCGCCTCCGAAAGCATCGCTTCCCGCAGGGAAAGCACCCGTTCCCCTTCCGGCGCTTCCGGCGGTCTTTCCGTAATCGCCTCCCGCGCGGGAATGTCCAAAAGCGCTTCTTCCAGCCGCTTCAGGCCGTCCGTCCCGGTCGCCGGAGTGATCATCGCAACCAGGAAATCCGGGTCGGAGAACTCGCACTCCATGCCCTTTCCCCGGAGCAAATCATGCAGTTCATCCCCTGTATATCCCCGCGCTTTCGGAGCAATCGTCACTTTCAGCGGCTCGTCTCCGGCGAGCGTATATCCCGCCTCCGTCAGGCGTTTTTTCAGTTCTTCAACCCGCGCCGCCGTTTTTCGGATTTCCTCCGCCCCGCCGTCCGCAAGATACGCGTTGCACTCATCCAGCGACCGCAGAATCAGCCAGGACGGGCTCGTGGACGCGTGCAGCGCCATCGCCCGCTCCGCCTGCGCACGGAAGATTTCCGGCGCGTTTTTGTGAATATGCAGAACCGCCGCCCCGGTCAGCGCCGGCAGGGTCTTATGCGCCGAATCGCAGGTCATGTCCGCCCCGAGAGAAAGCGGATGAAGATCCTCTTCCAAATACCGCAGATATGCCCCGTGCGCGTTGTCCGCCAGCAGGGGCACGCCCCGCGCGTGACAAACCGCCGCAATCCCCGCGATGTCCGCCCGGCGGCCCAAATAGTCCGGGCTGGTCAGATACACCGCAGCCGGCAGGGGTTTCATTTCATCCAGTCTCGCCGCGACCATCTCTCGAGCCGGCCGGCAGGACAACAAATCCTCCCCGCGCAGCCATTCCACCTGCACATCCGCAAGCGCCGCGCCGCAGATAAACGCGGTATGCGCGTTCCGCCCGGCCAGAATGACCGGCGGAATATTTTCCGCGTTCGCCCGCATGCGCACGAGAGTCAGCATTGCGCGAATGCACAGGGAGGACCCTTCCGCGGAGTACACCGTCCGCCCCGCGCCGAAGAGCGCGGCGGCGTTTTCTTCGCTTTCCCGCAAAATCCCGCGGGCGGGATACAGCGGGTCCGCCCCGCGGATCTCCGTGATATCCGCCTGCTCAATGGTGCCCGCGCCCTTATGCCCGGGCATATGCAGCCTCAGGGTGCCGCTTTCCGCGTATTCACGGACAAAATCCGCCACCGGCGTCTTCATCCTTCCTCCTCCAAAAACAGCGCGCGCTTGCGCGCAATCATTTCATCCAGGCGCTCCATATAGTTTTCGATATTGCTCACGTTCGGCGCCCGGCCGATATGCCCCTCCTCAGGGTAAATCCGTTTGGAAATCCCGCCCGCGCCCAGCGCGAGGATATGCGAGGTTTCCTCCATGATATCCACATTGTAGATGCACTCATGTCCCGGCAAGGCATATCCGGTGTTTTCGAGATTCCCCGCCATGTATTTCTGCTTGTAGAGATAATACGGTCTCATGCCCAACTCCCGCGCGGTTCGCCGCCCGGCTTCCACCATCGCCGCCACGGTCTCCCCGTCCGGAAGCGTCACCGCCTCGGCCCGGCCCTGCCGGTGCGCGGTCTGCCGCTCGCCCCAGGGAGAGGAGCGCTTGATCGCGAGGGTATGCACGGTCAGGCTTTCCGGCATCAAGTCCCGCGCTCCCGCCATGGTCTTCTCAAACGCCGCCAGGTCTTCACCCGGCAGACCCGCGATCACATCCATGTTGATATGACCGATGCCGGCCTCCCGCGCCATGGCGTAAGCGTCCACGACCTGAGCGGCGGTATGCGCCCGCCCGATCACTTTCAGGGTTTCGTCGTTCATCGTCTGGGGATTAATTGAAATCCGCCCGACCCCGGCCTCCCGGATCGCCCGCAGCTTGCCCGGCGTCAGGGTGTCCGGACGCCCGGCCTCCACGGTATATTCCAACGCGCCGGGGAAATTTTTCAGCATCGCGTCCAAAAGTTCCCGGAATTCCCGTTCCGGCAGCGCCGTCGGCGTGCCGCCGCCCGTGTACACGGCGCGGAGCTTTCGCCCGGAATCCCGCAAAATTTCCGCGCCCGCGCGCATTTCCCGCGTCAGGGCCTCCATGTACGGCGCCACGAGATGCCCGTCCCCGATTTCTCCGGAGGAAAAGGAGCAGTAAGCGCACCGGGTCGTGCAGAACGGGATGCCGATATACACATCCATCCATTCGTCCCCGGGGGCCGGCATGCCGCGCTGTGTCCGCGCGATGTCCAGCAGCAGTCCCGCCTTGCCGGGCGTGACGTCAAAATCATTCACCAGGTGCTTTACCGCCTCGTCCCCGCTCAGACCCGCGGCCAGCGCTTCCAGCATCAGATGGGTCGGACGCACCCCGGTCAGACTGCCCCACGGCGGATGAATGCCGGTCACCTCCCGGCACAGGTCATACAGGGTTTGCTTGCACAATCTTCGCGCCGCGCGCTTGCGGTGCAGTTCCCGCGTCCGCGCGTCCGCTCCGTCCGGGATGTCCACACTGCCCGTCGCGGCATGCTCTCCGTCCCGGAAGGTGATGACATATTGCCCGTCCCGCTCCTCCGCGGTCATGGCAAACCGCGGATTTTCACCGAACGCGCTCTCCGGAATGCCAAAAAGCCGGGCTGTATTGATCAGCTCCGGCTGAATGGTTTCCAAATTTTGTTCCAGCTCCGTCATGTTCTTTCCTCAGCCCGTCACACGGTATACATCCAGCACATCCGCCTTGTTCCGGATGGCCTGAATGACTTTGTCCATCTGCTCCCTGGACTGGACATCCAGCGTCAGCTTCAGCGTGCAGATCCGGGTCTTTTCGTCGGACTGCGCCTGCGCGGCCTTGATGGAGACATTCATTTCCCCGATAATGGACGCGATTTCGCCCAGCAGATTCACCCGGTCGTACACCAGAATCTTGATCGACGCGTAGAAGGAACCCGTACCGTCATCCGCCCACTCCACGGGAATCTGCCGTTCCTTTTCGGCGTTCGCCGCGTTCGGGCATTCCGCCTTATGGATGGTCACACCGCGGCCGCGGGTAATGTATCCCACGATATCATCCCCGGGCACCGGGCTGCAGCACCGCGCAAAACGGATCGGGATGTTCAGGTCCTCATTGCCCTTGAGCACAATACCGTGATTCGCCCGGCGCTCTCTCAGCTGCTTTTCGTCCACCTCTTCGGGCAGCTCCTGCGGAATCTCGGCCGGCGTCTCCGCCGCTTCCCGCGCGCGCTGCTCCTCCATCAGGCGGGCCACCACATAGGTTGCCGCCATGCCGCCGTATCCCACGGCACAGCAGATATCGTCAAAATCGTTGAACCCGTACTTCTTCAGCATGGATTCGTAATACTCGGGCTTCGTAATTTCTCCGAGCCGCACGCCGTGGCGCGCGCACTCGTGCTCCAGCATATCCTTGCCCAGCGCCAGATTATCTGCCCGCAGCTCCTTTTTCAGATACTGCCGGATCTTCGCCTTCGCCTGCGCCGTCTTGCAGATGCGAAGCCAGTCCGTGCTCGGGCCCTTGCTGGCGGCGGATGTCATGATCTCCACCCGGTCGCCGGTCGCCAGCTCGGTATCCAGCGGCACAAGCTTTCCGTTCACCTTCGCGCCGACACACTTATTGCCCACGGCGGAATGAATCCGGTACGCGAAGTCCAGCGGCGTGGAGCCCTTGGGCATGGAAATCACATCGCCCTTGGGCGTAAAAAGGAACACTTCTTCAGAGAAGAGGTCCATCTTCAGCGTATCCAGAAATTCCTTGCTGTCCCGGGTATCGCTCTGCCAGTCCAGAATCTGACGCACCCATGTCAGCTTGTTGTCGAGGTCGTCACTCTTGTCCCGGCCTTCTTTATAACGCCAGTGCGCCGCGATGCCGTACTCCGCGATACGGTGCATTTCCCAGGTACGGATCTGCACCTCAAACGGGAAGGGCATTTTCCGCCCTCCCATCACGGTGGTATGCAGGCTCTGGTACATGTTCGCCTTCGGCACCGAAATATAGTCCTTGAAGCGTCCCGGCACCTGCGTCCACAGGGTATGCACAATGCCCAGCACGGCATAGCAGTCCGGCACGGTNTCCACGATCACGCGGATCGCGATCAGATCATAAATCTGATCAAAGGTNTTGTGCTGCAGCACCATCTTCCGGTAAATGGAATAGAAATGCTTGGACCGCCCGTCAATATCGAAATGAATATGCTGCTCATCCAGCTTCGCGCTCAGCTCGTCGATCACCAGNCGGATGCTTTCCTCNCGCTCGGCGCGCTTCATGCCCACCAGATGCACGATATTGTTGTACCCGTCCGGATCCAGATATTTCAGACTCAGGTCTTCCAGATCCTGCTTCAGCGCGTACACGCCCAGCCGGTGCGCCANCGGCGCGTAAATATCCAGCGTCTCCCGGGCAATGGCCTTCTGCCGNTCCGGAGACTGGTACNTGAGNGTNTACATATTGTGCAGCCGGTCCGCCAGCTTGATCAGCACGACCCGGATATCCTTGCTCATCGCNAGAATCATCTTGCGGACNCTTTCCGCCTGCGCCTCCTCGCGGTTGGCAAAATCCAGCTTATTCAGCTTGGTGACCCCATCCACGAGCTCGGCGACTTCCTCACCGAACTCCTCCCGGAGAGTGTCAAGCGTAATGCCCTCGCAGTCCTCCACCGTNTCATGCAAAAGCCCCGCCGCGATCGTCGGCGGATCAATCATCAGCTCCGTCAGGATGCTCGCCACGAAGCAGGGGTGATTGAAGTACGGCTCACCGCTCTTCCGCTTCTGCCCCTCATGGGCCTTTTCCGCGAAATGCCAGGCCTTCTCGACCAGCAGATATCCGTCCCCCGGATGATATTTTTTCACGCGCGCCAGCATCGTGTCCAGCGGCATCGCCTCATAGCTCGCAAAGCTCATCTTCACCCCTCCTTCCGTTCATATACTGCGCAGATACCGCATCAGCGGGCTCTGCTCTAAATCCGTTTTCCGCGCCGCGGGCAGAAGTTCCGCCTCAAAGGGCAGGAAATTCCACCGCGCGAGACCCACCTCGCTCAGCACGCTCAGTGTTACATACACCTGCTCGGTCGTGGTTTCCGCGCGTGCGGCCAGATCTTCGGCGCTGTTTCCGTCAAAATCCCGCAGGGCCAGATACACCTTCGCGATCCCGTCGCGGGACAAATCCACCCGGTCCAGCCGGTCCTTGAGCAGGGCCTCCGGACGCAATCCGGGTTCCCCGGATGGTGCTTGTTTCGCTGCCGACAGGCTCATTTCCTGCAGACAGCCCAGAAAAAAGACATCCGGATTTTCGGTCGTCTCCTCGTCGTCCTCCTCCGCGACCCGGATCGCCTGCACCATCAGCTGAGGCGTCACCCGCCCGCGAAACTCGTTCCGCGCCGGGCAGTACAGCACATCCACATTTCCGGTGGCCATGCTCTCCGCGTCGCCGAGCCCGAACGCAATCCCGCCGCGCACAGCTTCCCCGTCCAGCAGGGAAATCTTCAGATGATCCAGAGTTGTACCGACCCGCCGGGCCTCCTGCACGCTCGCGCCGCGCGTCAGAAACACCGGCGCGGGGTTCCCGCACCCCGTGGGCTCGAGCGCCTCCAGCTCATCAATCAAGTCCAGCGTCACATCTTCCAAGCGCAGCTCCGCGTCATATTCCTTCACCGGAATAAAGCACTCTGGCGCGCAGTGTTCCGCGATCGCGGCGTTCAGCCGCGTCCGGAATTCCGGAATATTCTCCACGGGAATCGTCAGCCCCGCGGCCTGCGCGTGCCCGCCGAAACGGATGAAAAGATCCGCACACAGGTTCAGCATCTCCCAGATATTCACGCCCGGAATCGACCGGCAGCTGCCCACCGCCTCGCCGTCCTGCCGGCTGAGCACGATGGTCGGATGGTGAAATTTCTCGCAGATTCGCCCCGCGACGAGACCGATCAGGCCCTTGTTCCACCCGTCCCCTTCCAGAATGATCACCCGGTCCCGCCGGAGATTCACCCGGGAAGGAAACAACGCCATCGCTTCATCCAGAATGTCTTTCTCCATCGCCTGACGGGTTTGGTTGTTTTGATTCAGATGATCGGCAATCTTTTTCCCTTCCTCCGCGTCCCGGGTCATCAGCAGCCTGACGCCCTGTGACGCGTCCTCCAGCCGCCCGGCGGCGTTGATCCGCGGGCCCAGCCGGAACCCGATATCGTCCGAACGCATCGGGAAAGTCACCTTTGCGCTTTCGATCAGGGCCTTCAGCCCGGGGCGCTCCGTCTTCTCCATACGGCGCATGCCTTCCCGCACAATCACGCGGTTTTCATCCGTCAGCGGCACCACATCCGCGACCGTCGCGAGCGCCGCGACCTCGATGCGTTTCTCCACGCCGGCCATGCCCTGCAGAGCCTGGCAGATTTTCAGCGCCACGCCCGCTCCGCACAGGCGGCGGAACGGATAATCCCCCAGAAGCGGGTCCAGCACGGCATCCGCCGGCGGCAGGATGTCCGGCACCTCGTGATGATCGGTGACGATCACGGTCATGCCCAGCTCTTTCGCCAGACGCACCTCCGCCACATTCGTGATCCCGCAGTCCACGGTGATCAGCAGCTGATATTCCTCCGCCAGTTCGCGCACGGCCTGCGTATTCAGCCCGTATCCCTCGCTGTGGCGCGCGGGAATCCGGAAGGACGCGTTCGCGCCCTCCTCCAGCAGGGTTTCCAGCAGCACCGTCACGGCGCTGACCCCGTCCACGTCGTAATCCCCGTAGACCACAATTTTATCCCCGCGCTTCACGGCCATCCGGATCAACTTGACTGCCTTGTCCATGTCATGCATGCGCATGGGATCGTACAGGTCATCCAAAGACGGGTGCAGAAAGCGCTCCGCTTTCTCCGGGGTATCTATGCCCCGGGCGCGAAGCAGCGTGCTCTCCCACGCCGGCAGTCCCGGCAGGTTTTCCCCGGGACCGGTGTACCGTTTTCTGAATACCTGCATCTTTTTTCCTTTCAAAACAGCAAGGAGGGCTGCCGTCCGGACAGCCCCCCGAAATGATGGTTCCTTAATTATTTGGCCTTGCGGCTGAGGCGTTTTTCCTCCAGGAAGGCCCACACATAGGGGTTGATCATGTTGGCGCTGTACACGCCGCTGAGGATACCGACAATGATCGGCAGAGCGAATTCCCGGATGCTCGCCACGCCCAGCACGCACAGAGCCACGATGGTGATCAGCGTGGTCGCGGTGGTGTTGATGGTGCGGCCCAGGCTTTCCTGCACGGACAGGTTCGCCACTTCCTCACGCGCCATGGTCGGATACCGCTTCGCGTTCTCGCGGATGCGGTCGAAAATCACGATGGTATTGTTGATGGAATAACCCACAATCGTCAGCGCCGCCGCGATGAAGGAGCTGTTCATCTGAATCACGCCGCGGAAGATAACCATGAAGCTGAGCATGATCAGCACATCATGCAGCAGTCCGAACACGGCCGCCAGACCGCTGTTCAGATCGAACCGGATCGCGATGTACACAAGCATCAGCGCCGCGGCCAACAGCACGGAGATGATCGCGTTGCGGATCAGCGTCGCGCCCGCCACGGGACCGACGTAGTTCACATCGCCGATGGAAACGGCATCCGGATACAGGGCCAGAAGCTTTTCCTCAAACTGATCCTGAATATTCTGGATATCGTCTTCCGCGACATCCTTGATGCGGATGACCGCATCGTCCTCATTCGCGCCCTGATAGGTCACGGTATAGGAGCCGACATTCATCTCCGTCAGGATATTCTCAATGTCGCCCTTGTTCGCGGTGGAGCCCAGGCTGTATTCCATGGACAGACCGCCTTCAAAGTCGATGCCCAGATTGACGCCGTAACCGAAAATGGTCATCACCAGCGCGATCAGGATAATGGCGCCGGAAATCATCAGACAGATTTTGGAGCGATTCTGCACTTTCACTGCGCCTCAACCTCCTTTCCGGCTTCCGCTTTGGTGTACAGGCTGACCTTCGTCGCGCCGGCGTTCACCAGGCGGTTCATCAGGAAGCGGGTCACAATCACCGCGGAGAACATGCTCACCACAACGCCCAGCAGCAATGTCCGGGCGAAGCCCTGAATGGAGCCGGTGCCGTAGAAGAGCAGCACCACACCCGCGATCAGGGTGGTCACATTGGAGTCCAGAATCGCGCTCATCGCGTTCTTGAAACCGGTGCGGACCGCGATCTTCACGGTCTTGCCGGCGCGGATTTCTTCGTTAAAACGCTCGAAGATAATGACATTCGCGTCCACCGCCATGCCGATGCCCAGCACGATACCGGCCAGACCCGGCAGGGTCAGCTGAATGTGGAACACCGCAATCAGCATGAACAGCACAATGATGTAAATCGACAGCGCCCAGGACGCCACGACACCGTTCAGGCGGTAGCGGACGATCATCAGCGCCATGACCAGCAGAATGCCGATGATGGCAGCCTTGACGGAGGTGCTCAGCGCGTCGCGCCCCAGCGTCGCGGACACCTTGTCCACCTTCTGCTGGGTCAGCTCCAACGGCAGGGCACCGCTCTGAATCTTCGCGGCGATGGTGGTCGCGTTCTCCGCGCTGCCCATACCGTTGATCACGCCGGAACCGTTCGTAATGGCGCTCTGCACGGTGGGAGCAATCAGCTCCTCATCGTCCAGATAAATCGCGATCTGCTGACCGATGTATTTCTGGGTCGCCTCGGCAAACAGCTCGGTGCCCTCGTCGGTCAGGGTGAAGGCCACCTGATGGTCGCCCTCGGAGTAGTAATAGGTCGCCGTCTTGACCATGTCACCGGTCATGAAGGTGTTGCCGCTGGGATCCTTGAACTCCAGCTTGGCGGCCGCGCCGATCAGGTCGAGCACGGTATCATCCTGCACGTCCGGGATTTCCACGCGGATTCCGTTCGTGCCGATGCGCTGGACATTCACCTCAGTGTAGCCCTTGTCGGCCAGACGCTGCTGAATGATGGAAATCGTACCGTTCATCAGCTCGTCAAAATCAGCCTCGGAGCCTTCCGGCGCCTCAGCGGAATACTCGACATACATACCGCCGCGCAGGTCCAGACCCAGGGGAAGCACCTCGGGCCAGTTGTCCGCATCGGTCGTGGGCAGCCACGGCATGACCTTATACAGCCCGCGGGGCGGGATGCTCCAGCCGTTCACGCCCACGAGGCCCAACAGAACTGTCAGCACCAGCGCGACGCACAGCGCGACAATAGCGCCTGTCCGGCTGCCGCGCTTTTTATTGGATTTCATCGCAAAGCCATCCTCCTTCTGAAAAACACAGTATGAGAATTATAGCCCCATCGGCCTTTTTCGTCAAGAAAAAGCGAAAATCCGCGGGGCCGCGAAATGGGATGTTTCCTTGAAAAGGAGTGCCTTTTATGGTATCATTCCGGCTGTAGAACATCTTTGGAGGCGCCGAATGAGCGAAGAGAAGCAAAAGAAAGGTCTGTTTGCCCGCCTGCGGGAAGGTCTGAGCAAGACCCGGGGAAATATGACCGAGAAGGTCGACGAAATGGTGCGGGACAACCGCAAGGTCGATGAGGATTTTTATGAGGAACTGGAAGACATCCTCGTCATGGCGGACTGCGGGCTGAAAGCCACGGACGCGATCATTGACGAGCTGCGCGACCGGGTCAAAAAAGAGAATATCAAGGATGCCGCCGATGCGCGTGAAGCGCTCAAGGACATCATGGTGAAGCAGATGGACATTCCCCGCCCGCCGCTGAAATGGCCGATGGTCATGCTCGTGGTCGGGGTCAACGGCGTCGGCAAAACGACCACCATCGGCAAGCTCGCCCTGCGGTTCCAGTCCATCGGGCGCAAGGTCATGCTCTGCGCGGGGGACACTTTCCGCGCCGCGGCGGCTGAGCAGCTGACCGTCTGGGCGGACCGGGCACGCGTGCCGATCGTCAAGCATGACGAGGGGGCCGATCCCGCTGCCGTCGTGTATGACGCGATTCAGAGCGCCAAGGCTCAGCAGGCGGACCTGCTGATCGTCGACACCGCCGGGCGCCTGCACAACAAAAAGAACCTGATGGACGAGCTGAACAAAATGCGCCGGGTCATTGACCGGGAATATCCCGAGGCGGACACCCGCTGCATTCTCGTGCTCGACGCCACCACCGGGCAGAACGGTCTCCAGCAGGCCCGTGCCTTCAAGGAGGTCGCGGAGATCGGCGGCATCATCCTGACCAAGCTGGACGGGACCGCCAAGGGCGGCATCGCCCTGGCCATCCGGCAGGAGCTGGAAGTCCCGGTCTGGTACATCGGCGTCGGTGAGGGGATTGACGACCTGCAGCCTTTCAACGCGAAGGATTTTGTCGAAGCGCTGTTCTGAGCTTGACAATCTCCGGCCCTGCATTTAAGATATTTCAGGTTTTTCCATTTATATGAAAGAAAAAACGGGAGGAACAACCATCATGGCGGAACTGACAATGGATAAGCTGGTCGCTCTCTGCAAGGGCAGAGGCTTCATTTTCGCGGGCTCCGAAATCTACGGCGGCCTGGCCAACACCTGGGACTACGGTCCTCTGGGCGTGGAACTCAAAAACAACATCAAAAAAGCCTGGTGGCAGAAATTCGTCCAGGAAAGCAAGTATAACACCGGTCTGGACTCCGCCATCCTGATGAACCGCGAAGTCTGGGTCGCCAGCGGCCATGTCGGCGGCTTCAACGATCCCCTGATGGACTGCAAAGCCTGCAAGGCCCGCTTCCGCGCAGACAAGCTGATTGAGGACTTCACCCACGGCGAGGAAACCGGCGACGGCTGGACCAATGCCGAGCTGGAAAAATACATTCAGGAGCATGACATCGTCTGCCCGGTCTGCGGCAAGAAAGATTTCACCGGCATCCGCCAGTTCAACCTGATGTTCAAAACCTTCTCCGGCGTCAATGAGGACAGCGCGAGCGAAATCTACCTGCGGCCCGAAACCGCGCAGGGCATCTTCGTCAATTTCCAGAATGTCATGCGCACCACGCGCAAAAAGCTGCCCGCCGGTATCGCGCAGATCGGCAAATCCTTCCGCAACGAAATCACCCCCGGCAACTTCATCTTCCGCGTCCGCGAGTTTGAACAGATGGAACTGGAGTTCTTCTGCAAGCCCGGTGAGGACCTGGAGTGGTTCAATTACTGGCGTTCCTTCTGCAAGGACTGGCTGCTCAGCCTCGGCATTCCGGAGGAGAAGCTCCGCCTGCGCGACCATGAGCCGGAAAAGCTGGCCTTCTACTCCAAGGCCACGACGGACTTCGAGTTCCTCTTCCCCTTCGGCTGGGGCGAGCTCTGGGGCGTGGCGGACCGGACGGACTATGACCTGACCCAGCACCAGAATCATTCCGGCAAGACCATGGAATACATGGATCCGGTGACCAACGAAAAGTATATCCCCTACTGCATCGAGCCCTCCCTGGGCGTGGACCGGATGCTGCTGGCCTTCATGTGCAGTGCCTATGAGGAGCAGGAACTCGAGGGCGGCGATGTCCGCAATGTGCTGCACCTGCATCCCGCGCTCGCGCCTTACAAGGCCGCGGTGCTTCCCCTGCAGAAGAACAAGCTGGGCGGTCTGGCCTCCGAAATCCACGCCGAGCTGTGCAAGTACTTCCCCGTGGAATATGACGAAACCGGTTCCATCGGCAAGCGGTACCGCCGGCAGGATGAAATCGGCACGCCCTACTGCATCTGCGTGGACTTCGAAACCGAGGAAACGCAGTCCGTCACCATCCGCGACCGGGATACCATGGAGCAGGTCCGCGTCCCGCTGACCGAGGTCCGCGGCTGGATCGAGGAAAGAATGCGCTTCTGATTCCCCTGAAATTCAAAACCCCTTTCCGCGTTTTGCGGAAAGGGGTTTTTCTTATTCCGGAATCAAACGGATAATGTCCTTGAACGGCATCAGCTCCGCGTCGCATTCCTGCGCGCGGTGCGCGTGCAGAATGGATTCCGCGGCGTTTGTCATCGCCGGCACGGCGGCGCGCATCAGCTGATTCGCATAGATGATGATGTTCACGCCCCGCACGCGGAATTCCTCCTCCGTGACACCGTTGAAGCTGGTCGGTACGACCACCAGCGGCGTCGCGGCGTCCTTCGCGCGGAATTTCTCCACAAACTCGAAAATCTCCGCCGGGTCCTTCTTCCGACTGTGAATCATGATCGCGTCCGCGCCCGCGCCGGTGAAAGCAAACGCGCGCTCCAGCGCGTCCTCCATGCCCCGTTCCAGAATCAGGCTCTCAATCCGGGCACAGATCATGAAATCCTTCGTCCGCTGCGCGCGCTTGCCCGCGGCGATCTTTTCGCAGAAATGCGGAATCGTGTCCTGGGTCTGCACCACTTCCGTACCGAAGAGGGAATTCTTCTTCAGCCCGGTCTTGTCCTCGATGATCACCATGGACACGCCCATCCGCTCCAGCGAGCGCACGGTGTACACAAAATGCTCCGTCATGCCGCCGGTATCCCCGTCAAACACGATGGGTTTGGTCGTCACCTCGCAAATCTCATCCACCGTGCGGAAACGGCTGGTCATGTCCACCAGCTCAATGTCCGGCTTGCCCCGGGAGGTGGAGTCACACAGGGAGGAAATCCACATACCGTCAAACTGATGATATCCGCCATCCTCGGCGACTTTCGTATTTTCCACAATCAGACCGGTCAGCCCGTTGTGCGCCTCCATCAGCGTAACAGTACCCTTCATGGCGAGAAGCTTTCTCAACCGTCCCCGCCGGAGATCCGGCGTCGCCAGCTCCAGCCGGGCACGCTTTTCCAGTTCCTCGTAGGATTCGTCCGCCGCATAGGGGAACTCGACCAGTTCGCCGCCCTGCCGGGAGAGAATCTCAATGACTTCTTCCCGGATCGGCGCTTGAATGCCCTGCCGCCAGTCGTCCCCGTGCACCACATAATCCGGATGATACTTTTCCAAATTTTCCCGATAGCTGAGCGTCTTCTGCTCCACCACGCGGTCCACAAACCCCAGGGACTCCATCAGCGCTTTCCGCTCCGTGAAAGGCACCAGCGGGAACCGCTTATATCCGGCCACTGCCTCATCGTTCAGCACGCCAATGATCAGCTTCCCCAGCCTCCTCGCGCGGCGCAGAAGCGCGATATGCCCGCTGTGCAGGATATCCGTGGAGAAACAAAGATACACGGTCCGGCTTTCCACCTCACGCAAGCGCGCGGACACATTTTCCAGATCCTCCGGCGTGTCGATTTCCGCGCACAGCCGGTCCTGTACATCCAGCGCGCGAATGCCACAGGCCCCGTCCAGCGCGTTCAGCGCCTCCTCGGCGTAGCAATCCGTCCGCCCGGATTCGCAGAAGCTTTCAATCTCCGCCAGCCACTTCTCCCAGTCCGCCGCGTTCAATTTGTACAGCGCCTGAGCTTCCATGAGGTTCCCCGTCACATTCACGCCGACCTTCAACACCCGACCGTCCGCCACCACTGCCTTGAAATCCTTCTCCGGCAGGGGCGCCGTGGAGGAAACCTTCATGCAGCTGTCCGGACAGGAAAGCAGGTCTTCCAGTACACTCGCCTCAAACACCAGATCCCCGTGCATCAGCAGAAGATCCGTGTCCCGCAGGNNATCCCGCGCGCAGAAAATCGAATAGATATAATTGGTCTCCGCGTACCGCGGATTCCGCACGAACTCAATGTTCAGCCCGGTTTCCAGNGCGGCGCAGTAGTCCGTCAGCGCCTGATCATAATATCCGGTGGTGATCACGACATCCCGGACNCCCGCTTCCTTGAGCAGNCTCAGCTGGCGGCTGAGAATCGTCTCCGCGGGNGAAATCTCCGTCATGCACTTCGGATGTTCGCTGGTCAGCACGCCCATCCGGTGCCCCAGCCCGGAATTCAGAATCAGTGCCTTCATTCGGCATCCTCCTTCATTTCCTCCGTGCGCTCACTGATAATATACCGCGGACGCTGTTTCGTCTCCAGGAAAATCTTGCCGACATACTCGCCGATCACGCCGAGGGAAATCANCTGAATGCCGCCGANCAGNGCCACAGCGATCAGCGTACTCGCCCATCCGGCCACGGCCCGCCCGGCGATCCAAGCCACCAGCGCGTAAATGATCAGCAGGAAACTGATCACGGAAATCGCGATACCGATGCCGGTGATGATCCGGATCGGCTCCACGCTCAGGCTCGTGATACCGTCAAACGCCAGCGCGAGCATTTTNCGCAGCGGATAATGGCTCTTCCCGGCCAGCCGCTCGTGGCGCTCGTAATATACGCTCGTGCTCTTGAACCCGACCAGCGGGAACATGCCCCGCAGGAAGATATTCACTTCTTTGAAATTCGCGAACTCCTTCAGCACCCGTGAGGACACCAGCCGGTAATCCGCGTGGTTGTACACGGTCTCCGTGCCCATGCGGTTCATCAGCTTGTAAAAGCTCTGCGCGGTGAAGCGCTTGAAGAAGGTGTCCGTCTCCCGGCTGCTGCGCACGCCGTAGACGATTTCCGCGCCGGAAAGATATTCATCCACCATCTGCTCCATGGCGTGGATGTCATCCTGCCCGTCGCAGTCAATGGAAATCGTGATGTCGCATTTCTCCCGACTTTCCAGCAGCCCGGCGAGCAGCGCGTTCTGATGCCCCCGGTTCCGGCTCAGGCACAGGCCCTGAAAATGCTCATCCTGCCGGTTCAAGTCCTGAATGATCTCCCAGGTGCTGTCCTTGCTGCCGTCGTTGACAAACAGCACACGGCTGTCCGGGTCAATCTTGCCGGCGTCGGTCAGGATCCTCAGTTCTTCCCGGAACATCGGCGCGGTAATCGGCAGAACTTCCTGCTCATTGTAGCAGGGAATCACGATATATAATTTCGGCATTTTCACATCCATCCGTCTCAGCCTCCTTTTCCTCCGCGGTGCGCCCGCAGCTCTTTTTATTATACACACTCCGCCCCGTCCGTGGCAAGAGCGGAAAGGCATCAAAAAAGATCACCCGAAGGTGATCCTTTTTGAAAAACTTATTTCGCGTATTCGGTGCTGCGGGTCTCGCGGATGACATTGACCCGGATCTGTCCGGGATATTCCATCTGCTCCTCAATCTGCTTGGCGATTTCCTTCGCCAGGATCCGGATACCGTCATCATTGACATCCTCCGGCTTGACCATGACGCGGATCTCGCGCCCGCTCTGAATGGCGTAGCACTTCTCAACACCCTCGAAGCTGTTGCCGATTTCCTCCAGCTTCTCCAGCCGCTTGATGTAATTCTCCAGGCTTTCACGCCGGGCACCGGGCCGGGCCGCGGAAATCGCGTCCGCCGCCTGCACCAGCACGGCTTCGACCGTCTGGGGCTCCACATCGTTGTGATGCGCCATGATGCAGTGAATCACCGCATCGCTCTCGTGATACTTTTTCGCCAGCTCGGCGCCCAGGGTCACATGCGTACCCTCGCTCTCGTGGTCCACCGCCTTGCCGATATCATGCAGCAAGCCCGCGCGCTTGGCCAGCTGGACATCCGCGCCCAGCTCCGCCGCCATGAGCCCCGCCAGATGGCTGACCTCGATGGAGTGCTTCAGCACATTCTGACCGTAGCTGGTACGGTACTTCAGGCGGCCCAGAATCTTAACCAGCTCAGGATGAATCCCGTGCTGATTGGTTTCGAACACGGCATTGTCGCCGGCTTCGCGGATCTGGGTGTCCACTTCCTTGCGGGCCTTTTCGACCATTTCCTCGATACGGGCCGGATGAATCCGCCCGTCCTGAATCAGTTTCTCGACCGCGATCCGCGCGATCTCCCGGCGAACCGGATCAAACGCGGAGACGATCACGGCCTCGGGCGTATCGTCGATAATCAGATCCACACCGGTCGCCGTTTCCAGAGCACGGATATTCCGGCCCTCACGGCCGATGATGCGGCCCTTCATGTCGTCATTGGGCAGGTTGATCACGCTGACCGTGGTTTCGGCCACATGATCCGCCGCGCACCGCTGAATCGCCATGGAAATAATGTTCCGGGCCTTCTTGTCGGCCTCGTCCTTGGCCTGCGCCTCAATGTCGCGGACCGACGCGGCCGCGTCGTGATAGGCCTGCTTCTGCACCTTGTCAATAATAATCTGCTTGGCTTCCTCACGGCTCATGGCCGCGACGCGCTCCAGCTCGGTCAGCTGCTTGCCCTTCAGTTCAGCAATTTCCTCTTCCTGACGGGTCAGGTCATTCGCGCGCTTGTCCAGATCGGCCGAACGCTGGTTCAGACTGTTCTCCTTGGCTTCCAGGCTGGCCGTTTTCTTGTCCAGGGTTTCTTCCCGCTGAATCACATGGCGCTCGCTGCGCTGCACCTCATTGCGGCGCTCCCGCAGTTCGCGTTCCGTCTCAGCGCGTTCCTTGTCGTTTTCCGCCTTTTGCTTCAGAATTTCTTCTTTCGCTTCCAGGACTTTTTCTTTCTTATACTCATCGGCTTTTTTCACCGCGTCGTCATACAGACGCTTTGCCAGTTCTTCCGTCCGGTCGATTTTCTTTTCCACATAATTCTTCCGGTACATATACCCGACAAACCAACCCGCGGCGACACCGACGAGGATGAGCAGAATCCAGATAATCGGATGCAAGTGTCTTTCCCCTCCTTTTCTTACAAAATTCATGAATCATATTGTTTGTTCAGACCGGCAGACCGTACCCCCGATACCCCTTTCAGGGGCACGACAAAAAGCCGCGAAGATCACTCCCGCGGCTGAACGCTGCTTCCCGCACGCATTGACAAAACAAACACGGAATGAACCGTATCAGCCCACTCAATCTATCGAAAACAGCGAGCGGAAAAATTTCCGCTTCAGCCGATCACCTTCTTATTATATGGAATATGCGCTTTTTGTCAAGAAGAGCCCCCGGAATCCGGGGGCTCTTCGCAAAGGGTTTCGCTTAAAAATCGCAGTTCATAGGGGTGCGGAAATACGGAATCACATCGCGGATATTGTCGACGCCCGTCAAATAAATCAGCAGCCGCTCAAAGCCCATGCCGAAGCCCGCGTGCTCACATCCGCCGAACTTGCGCAGATTGACATACCAGTACATTTCCTCCTTGCTGATGCCCAGCTCATCCATGCGCTGCACCAGCAGATCATACCGGTCCTCTCTCTGGCTGCCGCCCATCAGTTCACCCGCGCCGGGCACGAGCAGGTCAACCGCGGCCACGGTCTTCCCGTCGTCGTTCTGATACATGTAGAACGCCTTGATGTCCTTCGGCCAGTTGTATACGAAAACCGGGCTGTGGAAATATTCCTCGGTCAGGTATTTTTCGTGTTCCTTGGCGGTGTCCTCGCCGTATTTCGGCTCGAACTGGAACTCGGTCCCATTCTCCATCGCCTTACGCAGAATCGTGATCGCCTCTTCGTGCGTCACGCGGGCGCAGGTGCTGTCCGCAAGCGCGGTCAGCTTCTCAATCAGTCCGCCGCCGGTGAATTTGTCCAAGAACTGCAGCTCGTCCGGGCATTTCTCGATCACCGTCTTCACGATGTACTTGAGGAAATCCTCCTCGATGTCCATCAGCTGATGCAGGTCGCAGAACGCGATTTCCGGCTCAATCATCCAGAATTCCGCCGCGTGGGTTTTGGTGTTGCTGTTCTCCGCGCGGAAGGTCGGCCCGAAGGTGTACACCCGGCTGAACGCCAGGGCGAAGGTCTCCGCTTCCAGCTGTCCGGTCACGGCGAGGGATGTGGGCTTGCCGAAGAAATCCTTGCTCGGATCATTCCGCTCCTCCGGCGGCAGGGTGGTCACGGTAAAGGTATTGCCCGCGCCCTCCGCGTCGTTGGCGGTGATCAGCGGGGTATGCACATACACATATCCCCGGTCCTGAAAATAAGTGTGAATCGCCATCGCCGCCACGCTTCTCATGCGGAACACGGCCTGGAACAGGCGGGTACGGGGACGCAGATACGCGATCTCGCGCAGATATTCGATGCTGTGCTTCTTGGGCTGCAGCGGATAATCCTCCGGGCAGTCCCCCATCAGGGTGATCTTCTCGGCCTGCACCTCGGGCGTTTCCGGATCGCGGTAGCTCGGCACCACCTTGCCGGTCACCTCAATCGCGCTGCCGATGTGCATGGCCTGAATCGCATCAAACCCTTCAATCTGCTGGTCATACACCACCTGCGGATTCTTGAAGCATGTGCCGTCAAAAAAGTCAATAAAGCCCATGTTCTTCTGCTTCCGATGATTCCGGATCCAGCCCCGCAGGGTCACTTCGCTCCCCTGCAATTCCGCCAGACGCTCTTTCAGTTCCCGGGTGGTGATCATGTCCATCTGTTCGTCCTCCCTGTTCTCTTTAGCACGGGAAATCATACCATAATCACGCTTCTTTCGCAAGCGCGCGCGTAAATTCGAATCCGAAAGGGCCGCCCCGTCCGGAGCGGCCCTCATCCTCAAAACAGTCCGGTGATTTTTCCGTTCTCGTCCACATCAATCCGCTCCGCCGCCGGAGATTTCGGCAGACCCGGCATCGTCATGATGTCCCCGGTCAGCGCGACGAGGAATCCGGCGCCCGCGGACACACGGATATTCCGCACGGTAATTTTGAAGTCCTCCGGCGCGCCGAGCTTCAGGGGATCATCGGAGAAACTGTACTGCGTTTTCGCCACGCACACGGGCAGCTTCCCGTATCCGAGTGCGGTCAGACGATCCGCCTGCTTCCTCGCCGCCGGCGTCAGCACCGCGCCGCTTCCGCCATACACATTCCGCGCCAGATCATTCAGCTTCTGCTCAATGGAATCCTCCGCGTTGTAAGCAAAGGTGAATCCCTCCGCGCTTTCCTCCTCGCACAGGCGGACCACCTCGCGGGCCAGCGCCTCGCCGCCCTTTCCGCCCTCGGCCCACACGGTGCTCAGCACGGTGTTCACGCCCAGCGCGCGGCATTTCTCAATGATGTACTCGATTTCCGCGTCCGTGTCCGTCGGGAAGCGGTTCACCGCCACCACGCACGGCAGATGCCAGGTCTCCCGGACATTCCGCACATGGCGCAGCAGGTTCGGCACGCCCTTTCCGAGCGCGTCGAGATTTTCTTCGCCCAGATTCTTTTTATCCATCCCGCCGTGCATCTTCAGCGCACGCACGGTCGCCACGACCACCACGGCATCCGGGCGAAGCCCGGTCATCCGGCACTTGATGTCGAGGAATTTTTCCGCGCCCAGATCCGCGCCGAACCCGGCCTCGGTCACGGTGTAATCCCCCAGGCGCATCGCCATGCGCGTCGCCATGACGGAATTGCACCCGTGCGCGATGTTCGCGAACGGCCCGCCGTGCACAAACGCGGGCGTACCCTCCAGCGTCTGCACCAAATTCGGCTTCAGCGCGTCGCGCAGCAGCGCCGCCATCGCGCCGGCGGCCTTCAGATCCCCGGCAGTCACGGGCTGATCGTCATAAGTGTATCCGACAATGATCCGGCTCAGCCGCTCCTTCAGATCGCTCAGGGAGGTCGCCAGGCAGAACACCGCCATGACCTCGCTGGCCACGGTGATGTCAAACCCGTCCTCCCGGGGCGTGCCGTTCGCGCGCCCGCCCAGACCGTCCGTGATGAACCGGAGCTGGCGGTCGTTCATGTCCACGCACCGCTTCCAGGTGATCCGCCGCGGGTCAATCCCCAGCGCGTTCCCCTGCTGAATATGGTTGTCCAGCATCGCCGCCAGCAGATTGTTCGCCGCGCCGATGGCGTGAAAGTCGCCGGTGAAATGCAGATTGATGTCCTCCATCGGCACCACCTGCGCGTACCCGCCGCCGGCGGCGCCGCCCTTGATGCCGAACACCGGGCCGAGGCTCGGCTCGCGCAGGGCGACGATCACGTTCTTCCCGATGCGCCTCAGGCCGTCCGAAAGCCCGATCGTGGTCGTCGTCTTGCCTTCCCCGGCCGGAGTCGGCGTGATCGCGGTTACAAGCACCAGCTTGCCTTTCTTTCCGTCCCCGCCACGGAGCAGGTCCGGCGAAACCTTCGCCTTATACTTGCCGTAGCACTCGAGGTATTCCTCCGGCACGCCGGCCGTCTTCGCGATTTCGGTAATCGGGCGCATTTCACACGCCTGCGCGATTTCAATATCCGTCAACATATTATTCCCCCTTCAGATACCGCACCGCGGACGCGAACATGCGGATATCGTATTCCCCGGGCACGTTCCGGTACAGCCCCTGCCCGATGCGCTCGCTGTGACCCATCTTGCCGATCACCCGGCCGTCCGGGCTCGTGATGCCTTCAATCGCGTACATGGAACCGTTCGGATTAAAATGCACGTCCATGGACGCCTCGCCGTTCAGCCCTACATACTGTGTCGCGATCTGCCCGTTCTTTTCCAGCTCCCGGATCACGCTTTCCTCCGCGATGAACCGGCCTTCACCGTGGCTGATCGGCACGGTGAAGATTTCTCCGACCTCCGTGCCCCGCAGCCACGGGCTCATATTGCTCGCCACGCGCGTGCGCACAAGGCGGGACTGGTGACGGGCGATGGTGTTGAATGTCAGCGTCGGGCAATGCTCGTCCGTCTCAATGATCTTCCCGTACGGGACCAGCCCGAGCTTGATCAGCGCCTGGAACCCGTTGCAGATACCGCACATCAGTCCATCCCGGTTTTCCAGCAGGTCGGTCACCGCATCCTTCACCGCTTCATTCCGGAAGAACGCCGTGATGAACTTCCCGCTGCCGTCCGGCTCGTCGCCGCCGCTGAACCCGCCGGGCACGAAGATGATCTGGCTCCTCCGGATTTCCTCCGCAAAGCGCTCCACGCTCTTCGCGATGCCATCCGCGCTTTGGTTGTTGATCACGAAAATCTTCGCCTCGGCGCCCGCGTCGGTCACCGCCCGCGCGCTGTCATACTCGCAGTTGGTTCCCGGGAACGCCGGAATCAGCACCCTCGGCGCGGCCTGCCGGATCACCGCCGGCGCTTTCGCTTCCCCGCGGAAGGAGAAGGTCTCCACCGGGCCCTCCGCCGCGGGAATATTGCAGGCGTACACATCCTCCAGCTTGTCTTCATAAATCCCGAGCAATTCGCTCAGAGACAGTTTCCCGCTTCCAAGCGTAATCTCCGGCGCATCCGCGGTATGCCCGACCAGGCGTCCCGCGTCCGTTTCCTCATTCATTTCCAGCAGGAAGGAACCATACCGCCAGTCAAACAATTCCTGTGTGTTCCATCCGTCCGCGAACCGGAATCCGAGCATATTGCCGAAAGCCATCTTCATCACGGCCTCCGCGATGCCGCCCCGTCCGGGAGTGTACGCCGCCGCGACCTTGCCCGCGCGCATCAACGCGTTCACCAAATCATACACCTTCAGCAGGCTTTCCGCCTCCGGCAGGCCGTCCGCCCCGGTCTCCGGAGAAATCAGCACCACCGGATGCCCGGCGGTCTTGAATTCCGGCGAAACGATATCATCCGTCTTCGCCATGGTCACCGCGAAGGAAACCAGCGTCGGCGGCACGTCCAGCTGTTCAAAGCTTCCGGACATAGAATCCTTGCCGCCAATGGACGCGAAGCCCATCTCTTTCTGCGCCCGCAGGGCGCCCAGCAGCGCCGCGAGGGGCTGCCCCCAGCGTTTCCCGTCCTGTCCGGGCTTCTCGAAATATTCCTGGAAGGTCAGATACACATCCTCCCGATCCGCGCCGGTGGCAATCAGCTTGCTCACGGATTCCGCCACCGCCAGATACGCCCCGTGATACGGGCTCTGGCTCATCGCGTCCGGATTATATCCCCACGCCATCAGGGAACAGTCGTCGGTATGCCCTGTCTCAAGGCTCACCTTCTGGACCATCGCCTGCACCGGCGTCAGCTGATATTTCCCGCCGAAGGGCATCAGCACCGTGCCCGCGCCGATGGTCGAGTCAAACCGCTCGCTCAGCCCGCGCTTGCTGCAGATGTTCAGATCCCCGGCCATCTTCTTCATTTCCGCGGCAAAGTCCCCGGTCACCGGCTCCGCGGCGACCGTCCGGCTCGCCTCCGGAGTGATCGTGATGTGTTTCGGCGCGCCGTTCGAGTTCAGGAACTCTCGGGAAATATCCACAATCGTGCGCCCGTTCCAGGTCATTTTCAGCCGCGGTTCCTCCGCGACCTTCGCCACGGGTGTGGCCTGCAGATTTTCCGCCTCCGCCAGACGCAGGAAATGCTCCGCGTCCTCCGGCGCGACCACAACAGCCATCCGCTCCTGGCTTTCCGATATCGCCAGCTCCGTGCCGTCCAGCCCGTCATACTTCTTCGGCACGGCGTCCAGATTGATTTCCAGCCCGTCCGCCAGCTCGCCGATCGCGACGCTGACACCGCCCGCGCCGAAGTCATTGCACCGCTTAATCAGGCGTGTCGCCTCGGGATTCCGGAACAGCCGCTGCAATTTGCGTTCCTCCGGCGCGTTGCCCTTCTGTACCTCCGCGCCGCAGGTCTCGACCGAGTGCGCGTTATGCGCCTTGGAGCTTCCGGTCGCCCCGCCGATGCCGTCCCGGCCGGTCCGCCCGCCGAGCAGGATCACGGTGTCCCCGGGTGCCGGCACTTCGCGCCGCACATTTTTCTGCGGCGCCGCCGCGATCACCGCGCCGATTTCCATGCGCTTGGCCGCGTATCCCGGGTGGTAAATCTCGTCCACAATGCCCGTCGCCAGACCGATCTGATTACCATAGCTTGAATACCCGGCCGCCGCCGTCGTCACCAGCTTGCGCTGCGGCAGTTTGCCGGGAATCGTATCCCGCACCGGCACGGTCGGATCCGCCGCGCCCGTCACGCGCATCGCGCCGTACACATACGCGCGCCCGCTCAGCGGGTCTCGAATCGCCCCGCCGATGCAGGTCGCCGCGCCGCCGAAAGGCTCGATCTCCGTCGGGTGATTGTGCGTTTCATTCTTGAACAGAAGCAACCACGGCTCCTCCTGTCCGTCCCGCGTCACGGTGATCTTCACCGTGCAGGCGTTGATTTCCTCGCTCTCGTCAAGCTTCGGCAGTTTGCCGTTCGCCTTCAGGTACCGCGCGCCGATCGTCGCCAGATCCATCAGGCACGCCGGCTTCGTGCGCCCGAGCGCCTTCCGCGTCTCCTGATAGTCCTCCCACGCGCGTTCCAGCACTTCGTCCTCAAAGCGCACTCCATCAATCTCCGTCAGGAAGGTCGTGTGCCGGCAGTGATCGCTCCAGTAGGTATCCAGCATCCGGATTTCCGTGATGGTGGGCTCCCGGCCCTCCCCCCGGAAATAGTTCTGGCAGAACGCGATATCGTCCGCGTCCATGGCCAGGCCGTAATCCGCCACAAACTTTTCCAGCCCCGCGCGGTCCAGGGATGTGAACCCGTTCAATGTCGCCACGGTCGTGGGAATCGCGTAGTCCGTCCTCAGCGTATCCGGCTTTTCCATCGCCGCGAGCCGCGCTTCCACGGGGTTGATCACATATTTCCGGATTTCATTTTTATCCTCTTCCGTCAGCGCGCCATAAAGCACATACACCTTCGCGCTGCGGATCAGCGGGCGCTCGCCCTGACTGATCATCTGAATACACTGCGCGGCGGAGTCCGCCCGCTGGTCGAACTGCCCCGGCAGATATTCCACCGCGAACACATCGTCCCCGGCCAAGTCCGGGTTCCCGCTCGCGATGTCCAATTGCGGCTCGGAGAACACGGTATTCACCGCCCGCGCGAACAGCTCTTCACTCATGCCCTCCGCGTCGTAGCGGTTCAGCACGCGCACGCGCTCAAGCCGCTCAATCCCGAGCAGGTTCACGGCCTCATTCAACAGTCCCCGCGCTTCCTGATCCAGCCCCGGTTTTTTCTCCACAAAAATCCGTTCGACCATCTTTTTTCTCCTCTTATTTCAATGCGTTCATGGCCCTTTGTCCGATATCCCTCCGGCACATCTTGTTTCCGAACTCCACGCGGTCCGCCCGCTCATAGGCGGTCTTCACCGCCTCCGGCAGCGTATCCGCCACCGCGGTCACCCCGAGCACGCGCCCGCCGTTTGTCAGCAGCTTCCCGTCCTTCAGCGCCGCGCCCGCGACGTACACATATTCCCGCACATCCTCCGGAATCGTAATCTCATATCCTTTTTCGTACTTCACCGGATATCCCTCGGACGCGAGCACCACACAGCAGGCATTTTTCTCCGAGAACCGGACCTCCGTCTCCGCGAGGCGTCCATCCGTCACCGCGCGCATCACGGTCAGCAAATCGCTTTCCATCAGCGGGAGCACGACCTGCGTCTCCGGGTCGCCGAAGCGGCAGTTGTATTCAATCACCTTCGGCCCGTCCTTTGTAATCATCAGCCCGAAGTACAGACAGCCCTTGAACATCCGCCCTTCCTCGTTCATGGCGCGGATGGTGGGCAGGAAAATTTCCTCCATGCACCGCGCAGCCACATCCTTCGTGTAATACGGGTTCGGCGCCACTGTGCCCATGCCGCCGGTGTTCAGCCCCGTGTCCCCATCCCCGGCGCGCTTATGGTCCATGCTCGAAACCATCGGCACCACAGTGTTCCCGTCGGTGAACGCGAGCACGGACACCTCCGGTCCCTCAAGGAATTCCTCAATCACAATCCGCTCGCCGCTGCCGCCGAAGCGCTTTTCCTCCATCATGGCGCGCACCGCGTCCTCCGCCTCTTCGCGGGTGTTCGCGATCAGCACGCCCTTGCCCAGCGCCAGCCCATCCGCCTTCACGACGATCGGTGCGGGCACGGTCTGCAGATACGCCAGCGCCTTCTCCGCGCTGTCGAAGGTCTCGTACTTTGCCGTGGGAATGCCGTATTTTTTCATCAGATTCTTGGAGAACACCTTGCTACCCTCGATGATCGCGGCATTCTTCCGCGGCCCGAAGCACGGCACGCCGATTTCCTCCAGCGCGTCCACGCACCCGAGCACCAGCGGATCATCCGGCGCCACCACGGCGTAATCAATCACGTGTTCCCGCGCGAAGGCGACAATCCCGTCAATATCCGTCGCCGCGATGTTCACACATTCCGCGTCCGCCGCGATGCCGCCGTTTCCGGGCAGCGCGTAAATCTTCTCCGCCTCCGGGTTTTCCCTGATTTTGCGGATGATGGCGTGCTCGCGCCCGCCCCCGCCGATCACCATGATTTTCATCCGGCATTCTCCTTCTTTAGTGCGATCGCCGTTAACCGCTTCCGCTTCGCAAGCTCGCGGATCGCGGACGGCTGTAGCATGGCATTCCGTAATCAGTTCTGTCTGCGCTTCGCTTGCCACAACTGAACTACATGCTCAATGATGGAACAACCTCATATGCGTAAAGCACATCGTCATCCCATACTTGTCACAGCAGTCAATCACCGCGTCATCGCGGATCGACCCGCCGGGCTCGGCGATATACTTCACACCGCTCTTCTTTGCGCGCTCGATATTGTCACTGAACGGGAAGAACGCGTCCGAGCCCAGCGCCACGCCGTCAATCGTATCCAGATACGCGCGCTGCTCCTCCGCGGTGAACGGTTCCGGCCGCGCGGTGAAATACTTCTGCCACACGCCGTCCGCGCACACGTCCTCTTCGTTATGGTTGATGTATCCGTCAATCACGTTGTCCCGGTCCGGCCGGCCCAGATCATCGCGGAACGGAAGATTCAGCACCTTGTCCGACTGCCGCAGGAACCACGTGTCCGCCTTCCCGCCCGCCAGACGCGTGCAGTGAATGCGGCTCTGCTGTCCCGCGCCCACGCCGATGGCCTGCCCGTCCACCGCGTAGCACACAGAATTGCTCTGCGTGTATTTCAGCGTGATCAGGCTGATGATCAGGTCGCGCTTCGCGCTCTCCGGCAGATCCCGGCTCTTCGTCACGATTTCCCCGAGCAGTTCCTCATTGATCGCGAAATTGTTCCGCCCCTGCTCGAAGGTGATGCCGAACACCTGCTTGCGCTCCTGCGCCTCCGGCACATAGTCCGGATCGATCTCCACGATGTTGTAATTGCCCTTGCGCTTGCTCTGCAGGATTTCCAACGCCTCCGGCTCATACCCGGGCGCGATGATGCCGTCGGACACCTCGCGCTTGAGCAGTTTCGCCGTCGCGACATCACACTTGTCGCTCAGCGCCACCCAGTCGCCGAAAGAGCTCATCCGGTCCGTACCGCGGGCCCGGGCATACGCGCAGGCCAGCGGGGAATCATCCAGTTCCGGAATATCATCCACGAAGCACGCGCGCTTCAGCTTGTCGCTCAGGGGCGTACCGACCGCCGCGCTGGTCGGGCTCACATGCTTGAAGGACGTCGCGGCCGGCATGTTCAGTTCCTTTTTGATTTCGCGCACCAGCTGCCAACTGTTGAACGCGTCCAGGAAATTGATGTACCCCGGGCGCCCGCCCAGTATTTTGATCGGCAGGTCGCTTCCGTCCCGCATATAGATCTTCGCGGGCTTCTGATTCGGGTTACAGCCGTATTTCAATTCAAATTCCTTCATTCCTTCATGCCCCCTTCATGCTTGTTGATCAAACGGTTCTCCACTTTGCCGCTTTCCAGATCCACAGACCGCACATACAAACTGATCCGGTTGTTTTCGTCCAGCGCGTTCCAGATCCGGCGGGTCATTTCGTCGATATCATCCGGAATCGCGGTCCGCTCCGGCTCTCCCTGAAAGGTCGGCAACGGATTTCCATCCGTCACATAGGTGTGCAGGAAATGCCCCACGCCCGCGATGGCCGGATAATCATACGTAAAGCGGCTGCACGCCGTGCCCTCCGCGTCCGCGCTCTTGAGAATGCTCATCTGATAGGTAAAATCCCCGTCCGCGAAGGTTTCCAGACCGCTGATGCGGGGCGTGAACGCCGGCGGGTCCGGCTCAAAGGTCCGGCTCTCCAGGCTCTGCGAAAAGCTCAGTCCGCTCTTCAATCCCTCGTAAATCGTGTCGGTCTGATCGCCGTTGGTCACGATCAGCTGATTCTCAATCGTCCGGATCGCGGCGTAAATGATCAGCGACGGGTCCGCGACCTTCGCGGGGTCAAACGGCTTGGTATACAGTTCATCCCCGCGCTCCCGGAACACCCGGTTCCGGCTGTTTTCGCTCCGACCCATGATGAAATACGCGGTCATGGCGCGCTTCCCGTCCGGTGTTTTCCCGATAATAATCCCCCGCCCAGGATACGGATTCCCGCCGATCAGTTCCTCGATTTCCTTCACTTCATACACGTTCATGCCTTTTCCTCCACAATCTGTTTCGAAACCTTTTCCACCGCTTCCGGCAGAATCACCCATTCCGCCTGCTCCATCACGCGCTTCTGCAAAATTTCCGGGGTGTCCCCGTCCTCGACCACGACCGCCTTCTGCGCGATGATTTTTCCGCCGTCGGTCACTTCGTTCACAAAATGCACCGTGGCGCCCGTGACCTTCACGCCCCGCGCGAGCGCCGCCGCGTGCACCTTCAGCCCGTAGAACCCGTCCCCGCAGAAAGAGGGGATCAGGCTCGGATGCACATTGATGATCCGCTCCGGATACCGCGCGATCATGTCCGGCCCCAGAATGCTCAGGAACCCGGCCAGCACGACCAGATCAATCTCCCGCGCCGTCAGGGTTTCCAGAAGCGTCTTTTGAAAATCCTCCGCCTTCCGGTCCAGCTCCAGCGCCTCGACACCGGCGTTTTTCGCCCGCTCCAGCGCGTACGCCCCGGGCCGGTCGCTGACCACCAGCACGACTTCCCCGCTTGTCAGAATGCCGCTTTTCTGTGCGTCCAGAATAGCCTGCAAATTCGTCCCGCCGCCGGACACCAGCACCGCGATCTTTGCTTTTTTCATTTACACTACCTCAATCCGATTTTCGCCCCGGACAATCTCCCCGATCACGTATGCGTCCTCGCCCTCGGCTTTCAGCACCTCCAGCGCTTCTTCCGCCTGCGGCGCCGGCACCACAATGCTCATGCCCACGCCCATGTTGAAGGTGTTGAACATATCCCGCTCCGTCACGTTCCCGGCCTTCGCGATCAGGTCAAACACCGGCAGCACGCGCACCGCGCTCCGGTTGATCCGCGCGCACAGCCCTTCCGGAATGCTCCGCGGAATGTTCTCATAGAATCCGCCGCCGGTGATATGGCTGATGCCCCGGACGTCCACTTTCTTCAGCAGCGCGAGCACGGGCTTCACGTAAATCCGCGTCGGCGCGAGCAGCGCGTCCCCAAGGCTGACCCCGCCGAGCTCCTCCCGAGGGGATTTCAGGTCCGCGTTTTCCACATCGAACACCTTCCGCACGAGGCTGAACCCGTTGGAGTGCACGCCGCTCGACGGCAGGGCAATCACGATATCCCCTTCCGCCATGCGGGTATTGTCAATGATTTTCTCCCGGTCCACAATGCCGGTGGAATATCCGGCGAGGTCATATTCATCCTCCGGATAGAACCCGGGCATCTCCGCCGTTTCCCCGCCGATCAGCGCGCATCCGGCCTGCACACAGCCTTCACACACGCCTTTCACGATCTGCTCAATCCGCTCCGGCACATTCCTGCCGCACGCGATATAATCCAAGAAAAACAGGGGTCGCGCGCCGCAGCAGATAATGTCATTCACACACATCGCCACGCAGTCGATCCCCACCGTGTCATGCTGATCCATCAGGAAGGCAATTTTCAGTTTTGTGCCGACCCCGTCCGTGCCGGACACCAGCACCGGCCGGGTCATCCCGGTCAGATCCGGCTCAAACAGGCCGCCAAAACCGCCCACATCGCCGCAGACCCCGGGCGTCTCCGTCCGCCGGATATGCTTCTTCATCAGTTCCACCGCGCGGTATCCCGCCGTGATATCCACGCCCGCCGCGGCATACGCCTCTGATCTGGAATTCTCCATGCTGCCCCTCCGCTCATTTTCTCATCCGCTCAGGCAAAGCCTCAGCAATGCAATCTTACGCCAATCACCGAACGATGTCAACATTCCGGATGGTAATTTTATGGAAATTTAAGAACAAAACCCGAACATTCGTTTTAAATGTTCGGGTTTTGATCAAATCCGGTTCTCGCACCACGCGCAGCGCCATGTCCCGGGCTCATCCGCGTCCTCGTACACCAAAGAGGGCAATTCCTGCTCGCTCTGACAGATGCACCGCGGATTCCGGCACCGTTTCCCGGGCACTTCCCGCTCCGCTTTCGCAGACTTTCCGGAAACCTCCGTCCCGTCCTCCCCGAGCAGCATCAGGATCAGCGCCTCGCGCATGAATTTCCCGTTCAGCACCTGCTTGAAATAACACGCGCGCGGATCATCGTCCACCGCCACGGAAATCTCGTTCACCCGCGGCAGGGGGTGCAGCACCTTCAAGTCCTTCTTCCCGGCCTTCATCTTTTCCGGCGTCAGAATATAACTGTCCCGCAGCCGCTCATAGTCCGCCGCCTGCTGAAAACGCTCCTTCTGAATCCGCGTCATGTACAGAATATCCAGATCCCCCATCGCGCCTTCCAGATCTGTGGTCTGGATATACGGAACCGCCTTGCGCTTCAGTGCCTCATTCTTCACATAGCTCGGCACCTTCAGCTCCTCCGGGCTGATCAGCACGAACTTAGTCCCCTCGTACCGGCTCATCGCGTAAATCAGGGAATGCACGGTCCGCCCGAATTTCAGGTCCCCGCAGATGCCGACGGTCAGTCCTTCCAGCGTCCCCCGCTCGCGCCGGATGGTCAGCAGATCCGCCAGCGTCTGGGTCGGATGAAAATGCCCGCCGTCCCCGGCGTTGATGACCGGCACCCCGGCGTGCATCGCCGCCACGCGCGCCGCGCCCTCACGGGGGTGCCGCATCGCGATCACGTCCGCGTAGCAGGACACCGTCCGCGCGGTATCCGCCACGCTTTCGCCCTTCGCCGCGGAGCTCGTCTCCCCGCCGCCGGTCACGCTGATCACCTGCCCGCCCAGCTCCATCATCGCGGCCTCAAAGCTCAGCCGGGTGCGGGTGCTGGCCTCAAAAAACAGCGCCGCCAGCTTTTTCCGCTTACACGCGTCCGCGTAGGTGTCCGGATGCGCGATGATGTCCTCCGCGCGATTCATCAGTTTTTCAACCTCTTCCACGCTCAAATCCAAAATATTGATGACGCTTCTCATGCGTTTTCTTCCTCCGTAAATTCCGCCATGCACCGTCTCCACGCGCTCACCGGGTCCGCCGCCGCGGTGATCGGGCGCCCGACCACGATGTAGTCACTGCCGATTCTCTTCGCCTCCGCCGGGGTCATCACGCGCTTCTGGTCGCCCCTGTCCCCGTCCGCGAAACGTACTCCGGGCGTCACGGTCAGGAAATCCGCGCCGCAGACCGCGTGCACCTTTCCCGCCTCCAGCGGCGAGCAGACCACGCCATCCAGCCCGGCCTTCCGGGCGTTCTGCGCGTAGTGCATGACCACCTCGTCCAGCGGGCGGTCGATCAGCAGATCCCGGGTCATATTTTCCTGATCCACGCTGGTCAGCTGGGTCACCGCGATCAGCAGGGGCCGCGTCCCGTCCGGCCGCGTCAGACCTTCCACCGCCGCCTCCATCATCGGGATGGTGCCCGCGGCGTGCAGATTCGTGATGTCCACGTCCAGGTCCCGCAGCACCGCCATCGCCTTTTTCACCGTGTTCGGAATGTCATGCAGTTTCAAATCCAGGAAAATCCGGTGTCCCCGGCCCTTGATCTCCCGCACGATGTCCGGTCCGCAAGCGTAGAACAGCTCCATGCCGATCTTCACAAACGGCTTCCGCCCCTCCCCGTCAAAGAGGCTCAGGAAATCCATCGTCTGCTCCCGCGTGCTGAAATCACATGCCACAATCACGTCTTTGCCCATCATTCCGCCCTCCTCAGTTCCTTCAGCTCCCTGATGCCGTACCGGTCCATCTTCTCCGGCAGTTCCTCAATCATTCTTTTGCAAATCTCCGGCTCCACGAGGTTCATCGCGCCGATCTCCACCGCCGCGGCCCCGGCCATCATCATCTCCAGCACGTCCTCCGCGCTCGCGACGCCGCCCATGCCGACCACCGGAATTTTCACCGCGCGGCACACCTGCCACACCATTCTCAGCGCCACCGGAAACACGCACGGCCCGCTGACCCCGCCCATGGTATTCGCCAGCACGGGCTTCCGGGTTCGCAGATTGATTCTCATCCCCTGCAGGGTGTTGATCAGGCTGATGCCATCCGCGCCCGCGTCCTCGCACGCCCGCGCCATCCCGGCAATGTCCGTGACATTCGGGCTCAGCTTCATGATCACGGGCTTGCGCGTCACCTTTTTGACCGCCGCGGTCACCTCCGCCGCGGCTTTCGGGTCCGTGCCGAAGGCCATGCCGCCGCCGTGCACGTTCGGGCAGGAAATATTGACCTCCAGCCACCCTACCTGCTCCTCCTTGTCCAGCCGGGCGCAGACCTCCGTATATTCATCGACGCTGAACCCGCTCACATTCGCCATCACCGGCTTATGAAACACTTTTCGGAGCTTCGGCAGTTCCTCCGTGATCACCCGGTCCACCCCGGGGTTCTGCAGCCCGACGGCGTTAATCATTCCGCCCGGGCATTCCGCGATGCGCGGCGTCTCGTTGCCGAAGCGGGGTTCCCGCGTCGTCCCCTTGAAAGAGAACGTGCCCAGAAGGTTGATGTCGTAGATTTCCGCGAACTCGTATCCGTATCCGAAGGTTCCGCTGGCGGGAATGACCGGGTTGTCCAGTTCCACCCCGCACAGATCCACGCTCAGTCGTCCCACAGAATCTCCCCCTTCCCGAACACCGGTCCTTCCTTGCAGACCCGTTTATTCCCGTTCTTTGTCCGTACGGAGCATCCCATGCACGCCCCGAATCCGCACCCCATGCGCTCCTCGAGGCTGAACTCGCCGTCCGTGACGGTTTTCCGTGCCACCGCCCGGAGCATGGGCTCCGGCCCGCAGGTGTAAAAGTAACTGGTTTCTTCCGGCATCGCGTCCGTCACAAACCCCTTCGTTCCGACGCTTCCGTCCGCCGTCGCGACCCTCGTGTCACATCCCAGCGCCTCAAACTCTCCGGCGAGGAACACATCCTCCGCCCGGTTAAACCCGAGCACCGCGGTCACCTGAAGTCCCTGCCCGCGCAATTTCCGCGCCAGCCAGTACAGCGGGGGCACGCCCACACCGCCGCCCAGCAGCAGCGGATGCTCCCCGGCTTTGCTCAGGTCATATCCGTTCCCGAGCCCGCTGAGCACATCCAGCTCCGCGCCCGCGCCCAATGTACTCATCTGATCGGTTCCCTTCCCGACCGCCTTGTAGATCAGCGTCACTTCCCCGTCCCGCCGGTCACACACCGAGATCGGTCTCCTCAGGAACAGCCCATCCAGCCTCAGGTTCACAAACTGCCCGGGGCACGTCACCGCGGATACATCACCGCTCAGCCGCATCCGGTATACGTCCGCGGCAATCCGGGTATTTTCCGTCACCGTCCATCTGACCTGCTTCACCGCGCATTTTCCTCCGTTTCCCAACTCACCTGACCTCCGCACACCGTGCGCAGACATTTCCCGTACACCCGCGTTCCGGCAAAGGGCGTCGCCTTCCCCATGGACAGGAATTCCGCCGGATCAATTTCATATTCCACGCCGAGATCCCATTCCGTATAGTCTCTCTCCGGCACCTCCAGCCCGAACCGTGCCCTCGGCGCCGCCGTCATCTTTTCGATCAGCATTTCCAGCGATATCACACCTGTCTTCACCAGCCCCGTATACAGCGCCGGAAACGCCGTTTCCAGTCCGACAATCCCGAACGCGCTGCCGGCCAACCCGCGGCTCTTTTCCTCCGCGCTGTGCGGCGCGTGGTCGGTCGCGATCATGTCAATCGTCCCGTCCAGAAGACCCTCAATCAGCGCCTCCCGGTCCCCCCGGGAGCGGATCGGCGGATTCATCCGGAACCGTCCGTCCTCCTGAAGGTCATCCTCCGTCAAAAGCAGGTAGTGCGGCGCGGTCTCGCAGGTCACGTCCGCACCCTCCCGCTTCGCCTGCCGGATGATTTCCACGCTTTCCTTACAGCTGATATGGCACACATGATACGCGCACCCGGTTTCCTTTGAAAGCCTTACGTCCCGCGCGATCGGCCCCCACTCACTCTCGGAGCAAATCCCCTTGTGTCCGTGCGCGCGGGCATACTCTCCGTCGTGGATATATCCGCCCCGAACAAGGCTTTCGTCCTCGCAGTGCGCGGCAATCACCTTCCCCAGCTTCTTCGCGCGCTCCATCAGGCTTCGCATCATGCTTTCGCTCTGCACGCCCTTCCCGTCATCCGAGAAAGCCACCACGCGCGAAGCGAGTTCTTCCAGATCCGCGGGCGTTTCCCCGCGCTCACCGACGGTCAGCGCGCCGTAGGGGTGCACCCGGCAAACGCCCTCCGCCCCGCGGATTTTTTCTTCTTCCTCTTTTAAATGCTTGATGCTGTCCGGCACGGGGTTCAGGTTCGGCATCGCGCACACGTCGGTATACCCGCCCCGCGCCGCCGCCCGCGCCCCGGTGATCATCGTCTCCTTATAAGAAAAACCCGGCTCGCGAAAGTGCACATGCACATCGCAAAAGCCGGGAAATATATATGTTCCTGCCGCCGTTCTTTCAATCATTCCGCGCATCAAAAACGCCCCCTCCGCTTGGTTCTTTTCAGTCTCTCCGGACTGATTTGAAGATCCGTGGCACGCCTGTGCCGGGCTCGGGTTCCGAAACGATTTATACCACATTCAACGGTGGATGTCAATCTTACAGACCCAGTTGAAACCCCTCCCGCTTCGCGGTAAAATAAACCCATCTGTTTGATTTTTCGGAGGTGATGTTAATGCCGAATCTGGTCGCGGGACTGCTGGCACACGTGGACGCCGGCAAGACCACCCTGTCCGAGGCACTCCTGGTCGTTTCCGGCGCTCTGCGCCAGGCCGGGCGCGTGGACCACGGGGACGCGTTTCTCGACACCGACACGCAGGAAAAAGAACGCGGCATCACCATCTTCTCCAAAATGGCGCGTCTTACGTGGAAGTCTCAGCCCATCACCCTGCTGGATACCCCCGGGCATGTCGATTTTTCCGGGGAAACCGAGCGCGCGCTCAGCGTCATGGACGCGGCGATCCTAGTCATCAGCGGCTCGGACGGCGTGCAAAGCCATACGGAAACCCTCTGGCGCCTGCTCCGCGCCTACCGCGTACCCACGGTAATTTTTGTCAATAAGATGGATCAGCCCGGTGCCGACCGGGAGCACCTGACGCAGGAGCTGAAATCCCGCTTGAGCGAAAACTGCGTGGATCTTCAGCGGCCGGACGCCGGAGAGGAAATCGCCCTCTGCGACGAAGCCGCCATGGAAACGTATTTGAAAACCGGCGCGGTACCGGACGACATGATCGCCCGCTTGGTCGCGGAGCGCAAACTCTTCCCCTGCTGTTTCGGCAGTGCCCTGAAAATCACGGGCGTGGAGCATCTGCTTGACACGCTGGTTCGTACCATCACTCCGCCCGCGTATCCCGCGGACTTCGCCGCCAAAGTGTATAAAATCAGCCGCGACCCGCAGGGCGCGCGCCTGACCTTTCTCAAAGTCACCGGCGGCTCCCTGAAGGTGAAGGATACTCTCAATGATGAGAAAATCAATCAGATCCGCCTGTACCACGGCGCACGCTATACCCTCGCGGACGAAGCGCCCGCGGGCGCGCTCTGCGCCGTGACCGGGCTGAATACGACCCGCGCCGGGGACGCGCTCGGCGCGGAAACGCAGACCCCCGCGCCCATGCTCTCCCCGGTTTTCTCCTGTCAGGTGATCCTGCCGGAGGGCGCGGACCCGTCCGCGGCGCTGAAAAATCTGCGCCAGATCGAGGAGGAGGACCCGCTCCTGCATATCGTCTGGAACGCCGAAAAGCGGGAGATTCACGCGCAGATGATGGGCGAAGTGCAGATGGAAATCCTGCAGCGCCTGGCGAAGGACCGCTTCGACCTCGACATTTCCTTCGGCGAGGGCGCCGTGCTCTACCGGGAAACCATCGCCGCGCCCGTCATCGGCATCGGGCATTACGAACCCCTGCGCCACTACGCGGAAGTCCATCTGCGCCTCGAGCCCGGCGAACCCGGGTCCGGCCTGCGTTTTGCCTCCGAATGCCGGGAGGACGATCTGGACCGGAACTGGCAGCGCCTGATCCTCACCCACCTGATGGAAAAAGAGCACCGCGGCGTGCTGACCGGCTCGCCGGTCACCGACATGAAAATCACCCTGATCGCGGGTCGCGCGCACCTCAAGCACACCGAAGGCGGGGATTTCCGCCAGGCAACGTACCGCGCCGTGCGCCAGGGGCTGATGAGCGCGGACAGCGTGCTGCTTGAGCCGTGGATGGATGTCCGCCTCACCCTCCCCTCGGACTGCCTCGGCCGCGCCATGAACGACCTGACCCTGATGGGCGGCAAAACCGACGCGCCGGAAATTTCCGGTGATCTGGTCATTCTGACCGGGAGCGCTCCGGCCGCCGCCCTGCGCGGCTATGCCCGGGAGGTCACTTCCTACACCCGCGGCAAGGGGCGGCTGGACTGCGTTCCCCGCGGTTACGCGCCCTGCCGGGAGGCGGAGAAAGTCATTGCCGAAATCGGATATGACCCGGAGCGGGACACCGACAACCCCGCGGACTCCGTCTTCTGCGCCCACGGCGCGGGATACACCGTCTCCTGGCGGCAGGTGCCCGCCTTCGCGCACCTGCACCCGGACACCGGGCTTCCTCAAAGCGCCCCTTCCGCGCCGACCCGGACCGCTTACCGCGGCACCGAGGACGAGGAAAAAGAGCTGAAAGCGATCTTTGAGCGCACCTACGGAAAACCCAAACCCCGCTCCGCGGATGTCGCTCCCGACTCTTCACGCCCCGTCGTCAACGGGCAGGCAGTGGAGATTCCCTCCGGCCCGGAGTACCTGATCGTGGACGGATACAATATCATTTTCGCGTGGCCCGACCTGAAAAAGCTCGCAGCGGACAATCTCGCGGACGCCCGAGCCCGCCTGATTGACCGGCTCGGCAATTACCGCGGCGCGCGCCCGTGCGAAATGACCGTGGTCTTTGACGCCTACCGCGTGCCGGGGCACCGCGCCGCCGAAGAAACGATTCACAACATCCGCGTCATTTACACGCAGGAAGGCGAGACCGCGGACAATTTCATTGAAAAGGAAATCCGCCGCCTGAGCCGGGAGCATAAAAACACCCGCCTGCGCGCCCGGGTCGCCACCTCGGACGGACTGGAGCAAGTCATGATCTTCGGCGGCGGCGCCATGCGGGTCTCCGCCACCGAATTCCTCCGCGAAGTGGAACAGACGGAGCGGGAAATCGCTGATCTGCTCGAGCGTAACAACCTGGAGCCGGCACCGCGTCCGAAACGGGAACCGGATTCTTCTCTTGCGCAGGGCGATCAAAGTGTTGTATTATAAAGGATGTGCATTTACACACGCACCGTGCGGAATGCGCGAATAATCATTGTTCCTTTTTGAGGTATTATGCGATTAAAGAAACTTGAGCTTTACGGATTCAAGTCCTTCGCCCAGCGGACGGAAATCGTGCTGGACGAGGGCATCACGGCCATCGTCGGCCCGAACGGATCCGGAAAAAGCAATATTGCGGACGCGGTCCGGTGGGTGCTGGGCGAGCAGAGCGCGAAAACCCTGCGCGGCGCCAGCATGCAGGACGTGATCTTCAACGGCACGCAGAAGCGCAAGCCCATGAGCTACTGCGAAGTGTCGCTGACCTTTGACAACGAAGATCACGCCCTGCCCGTGGACTTTGCCGAGGTCGTCGTCACCCGCCGGGTCTACCGCACCGGCGACGGCGAATATTTTCTGAACCGGGCGGCCTGCCGGCTGAAGGATATCGTAGACCTCTTCCGCGATACCGGCATCGGCAAGGAAGGCTACTCGATCATCGGTCAGGGCCGGATTGACGAAATCCTCTCCCGCAAGGGTGAGGACCGGCGCCTGGTCTTCGAGGAAGCCGCCGGCATCGTCAAATTCCGCGCCCGGAAAGAAGAAGCGGATAAAAAGCTCGCCCGCACGCGGGATAATATGAGCCGCGTGGATGATATTCTTGACGAACTGAACAACCGTCTTGTCCCGCTGGAGGAACAGGCGAAAAACGCCCGGATTTATCTGGACCTGAGTGCCGAGCTGAAAGTGCTGGATTTGAATCTGTTTCTCGTCCGGTCCGACAAAATGGAAGCGCGCCTGAAAGACCTGGACACCCAGCTTTCCGGCATGCGTGATGTCATCAGTCAGAACGAAATCCGCCTGCAGCAGCTGACCGTGCGCCGGGACAGTGTGCAGGAAGAAATTTCCGCGCTGGAAGGCCGGGTCACCGAAGCTCATAATACCGTCATGGCGGGTCTCGAAGAACTGCATCAGGCACAGGACGAAGCCCGTTCTCTTTCCGACCGCCGCGCCCGCCGGCAGGAAAACCGCGAACGCATCGAAGGCGAAATGGCAGACGCCGCGCGCCGCCTCGAAGAACTGGAAACCCTCTTCTCGGAAAACGAAAGCGGATCGCAGGCCCGCGGAGAAATGCTCCGCGAAAAGGAAGAAGCCCTTGCCGCGGCCCGGGAAGCCGAGCAGAATGCACGGGAGACCGAAGCGAAACGCGAGGAAACCCTCGAAAATCACAAAAGCGCGATTCTGGACGCGATGAACCGGCATACCGCCGCGCTCAACGACCAGACACGCCTGAAAACCATGCTGACCACCATGCAGTCCCGTCTGGAGGAAATCACTGCCTCCTGCGAGACAATGAAGCGTGAAGCCGGCGCGCTGGATGCCGCCGTTGCGGATGCCCGCGCGAACCTCGCCCGGGAGAAAGCGGAGCAGGAGCGCCTCGCGGATGAACACCGGCAGGCGGTCGACCGCCTGAACGCTGCCGACGCGGCGGTCATTTCCGCCCGTCAGGCATATGACCGGCATCTGGCGGATATGCGGGACATGGAATCCCGCCAAAAACTGCTCTCCGAAATGTCCCGGGAAATGGAAGGCTACGCGCACGCCGTGCGCGCGGCGGTCAAGCAGGCCCGAAGCCGGAATATGTCCGGCGTCCACGGCGTACTGGGCCAGTTGATTTCCGTCCCGAAGGAATATGAAACCGCGATGGATATGGTGCTGGGAAACACCCAGCAAAACATCGTCACTGAGGACGAGGAAACCGCGAAAACGCTGATTGAATATCTGCGGCAGAATCATCTCGGCCGCGCCACCTTCCTGCCGGTGTCCTCCGTGAAGTCCCGCGTACTGGACGCACGCGAGCGTGAAGTACTTTCGATGCCGGGCTGCCTCGGCGTCGCGAGCGACCTCGTGGAGTGTGACGCGCGCTTCCGCGGCGTGGTGGAAAACCTGCTCGGCCGCACGATTGTCGCGGACAATCTGGATCACGGCATCGCGATCATGCGCAAAGGCCGGCACGCCTTCCGTCTGGTTACCACGCAGGGCGATGTCATGCATTCCGGCGGCAGCATGACCGGCGGCAGCGTGTCCTCCCGCAATGTGAACCTGTTCTCCCGCGAGCGCGAGCTCAAGGAGCTGACCGAAAAGCTCGCCGCGGGACAAACGGAGCTCGAAACGCTCCTCCGTGCCATGCAGGACGGGCAGAAGGAAAAGGATACCCTCAAGCAGGCCGTGAGCGAAGCGCTGGAAGAAATGCATCAGCAGGAAATCTCCGTCGCCCGGGAAACCGAGCATACGCAAGGCGCGGAAGCGGAACGTGACGCGCATGCCATGCGTCTCTCCGAATCCGAGGCCGCGAAGGAACAGCTGATGGAAAGCGTCATGCAGATTGAGGAACAGCTGTCCATGGTCAGCGGAGATACCGAGAAAACGCAGGCTTCCCGTGAGGAAATGGAAGCGAAAACCGCCGAACTGCAAGCCGCGCTTTCGGAAGCCCGGCAAACTGCGGAAGAAAGATCCTCCGAGGTCGTCTCCCTGACCCTCGCGGTCAATGACCTGCGCCACGAAGCCGAAACCCTCTCCCGCGACCGGGACCGCTTCCTGCAGGAGCAGGAAAAAGCGAAGAACGACCAGTCCCGCCGTCAGGCGGAACTCAACGCAATGGCCGAAGCCGAGCAAAAGGACGAAGCCGACGCACAGGAGATGGCTGATCGCCTCTCTCAGGCGCAGGCCGGGCAAACCGCTCGCGAAGAAGCCACCCGTGCGTTGGAAGAAGAACGTGCCGGAAAGCAGAATACGCTTAAAGAAATCCTGACCGATATGGAAAACCTGCATGACTCGAACCGCCGCGATGAAGACAAACAGCACCGGCTGGAGCTGAGCCGCACGCGCGTTGAGGGCGATTTGAAAGCCATGCGGGACCGGATCTGGAATACCTACGAGGTCACCTATGCCGGCGCCGAGGAATACCGGCAGACGGAGGGCTTCAACGCTACGGAGGCGGACCGCCGCGCCGCGGAAATCTCCACGGAAATCCGCGCCCTCGGCCCCGTTAATGTGCAGGCCATGGAGGAATACGCCCAGACCAAAGCCCGCGCCGACGAGCTGACCGGTCAGCGGGAGGATTTGGTCAAGGCGGAAGCGGACCTGCAGGATCTGATCTCCCGCCTGCTCAAGGAAATGGAAACCACCTTTGTGGAAAACTTCACCCTGCTTCAGGGCTATTTCTCCGAAACCTTCAAGCGCCTCTTCGGCGGCGGTCACGCCGAGCTGGTGCTCATGGACCCCTCTGACCCGCTCAACTGCGGCATTGAAATCAACGCCCAGCCGCCGGGAAAGAAGCTGCAGCTGCTGACCCTGCTCTCCGGCGGGGAGCGCACGCTGACGGCCATCGCCATTCTCTTCGCCACCCTGAAGCTGAAGCCGACGCCCTTCTGCATCCTCGACGAAATCGAGGCCGCGCTGGACGACGCGAACATCGACTATTTTGCGGATTATCTGCTGGAATTCTCGAAGCAGACCCAGTTCATCGTCATCAGCCACCGCAAAGGCACCATGGAGCGCGCGAACAACCTGTACGGCGTCGCCATGGAAGAGCGCGGCGTCAGCAAGCTGGTATCCGTCAGCCTGAAGGATTATCAGGAATAATGGAGGTATCAAGCCATGCCGAATTTTTCCCTTCCGGACGAGGTCTTCACCGCGGCCGCGGCGCAGTTTCAGACGCCGTTCCACCTCTATGACGAGGAAAACCTGCGCGAGCGGGCAAAAACGCTGAATCAGGCGTTTTCCTGGTGCGCGGACTTCCGGGAATACTTCGCGGTCAAAGCGCTCCCGACGCCCGCCATTCTGCGCGTGCTCGGGGAAGAAGGCTGCGGCATGGACTGCTCCTCCGCGACCGAGCTGACCCTCGCGGCGGCGACCGGGTTCTCCGGGGACAAAATCATGTTCTCCGCCAACGCGATGCCGCCGGAGGAATATGATCAGGCCCGCGCGCTGGGCGCGATCATCAATCTGGACGATCTCAGCGACATCGACATTTTGATTGCCCACGGCGGCGTACCGGAAACAGTCTGCCTGCGGTACAATCCCGGCGGGGATTTCTCCATCGGCAACACGATCATGGGTAACCCCGGCGAAGCCAAATACGGCATGCCCGCGGACCAGTTGCTCGCCGGTCTCACGCGCCTGAAGGGCATCGACGTGAAGTCCTTCGGCCTGCACGCGTTCCTCTCCTCGAACACCATGGCCCCGACCTATTATCCGGAGCTCGCGGGCATCCTGCTTCGCCTCGGCCGGGACCTCGCGGAAAAAACCGGTCTGCGCTTTGCCTTCATCAACCTTTCCGGCGGCATCGGCATCCCCTACCGCCCGGACGAAGCCCCCGTGGACATCATGGAGGTCGGCGAAAACGTCCGGAAAAAGTATGAGGAAATCTGCCCGGAAGGCGGCGTGGCCATCAAGTCCGAGCTCGGCCGGTGGATGACCGGGCCCTGCGGCTGGCTCGTCACCCGCGCGGTGCACGAAAAAAAGACCCACCGCGATTACATCGGCGTGGATGCCTGCGCGGCGGATCTGATGCGCCCGGCCATGTACGGCGCATATCATCATATCACCGTCTGCGGCAAACGCGATCTGCCGGAAGACCATACCTATGACATCACCGGCTGCCTGTGCGAAAACAACGACAAATTTGCCGTGCAGCGCGCCCTGCCGGAAATCGTTCCGGGCGACCTGCTCTGCATTCACGACGCCGGCGCGCACGGCCGCGCCATGGGCTATAACTATAACGGGCGCCTCCGCTGCGGCGAAGTCCTCCGGTGCGCGGACGGTTCCTTCCGCCTGATCCGCCGCCCCGAAACCGCCCGGGATTATTTCGCGACGCTGGACATCGACCCGGCCGCCCCGGCGCTCGGGCTGTAATACGAACCAATCAAAAAATCGCCCCGTTTCCGAGGGCGATTTTTTATGCCTGTCCTGTTTTCTTTTTCTGAAATAACGGACTGATGCGATCGCTGTTACCCACTCTCACATCACTTCGTTCGTGGCTCGCGGACAGCTGTAGCATGGTCTTCCGTAACCGCTCCGCCTTCGCTTCGCTCGCCGGAGTGGAACTGCTGACTCATTTGCGCCAGCACGACCGCGGTGAACATAATCACGCACCCGGCGGTCTCCCGCGGTATCATCCGCTCGCCCAGCACCAGCGCCCCGAAGATGACCCCGAACACACTTTCCAGACACATGATCAGCGACGCCACCGTCGGGTTCGTATCCCGCTGCGCGATGTTCTGAATCGTGTACCCGATCGCGCCGGAGAAAACGCCGGCATAAATCAGCGCCGGCAGGGACGCACGGACGCCCGCCCATGTAATCGTCTCGGTCAGCGCTCCCAGCACCGTCCCCAGCGTACCGCAGACCAGAAACTGATCCCGGCTCAGGCGGATCGGATCCACACGGGGCGCATAATGATCCACAACCAAAATTTCCCCGGTAAAGGAAATCGCGCACCCGAGGATCAGCAAATCTCCCCGGCTGAGCGAAAAGCTTTCCCCCGCCGGCACACACAGCAGAAACAAGCCGACCACCGCCAGCGCGACACTCACCCAAATCCACTTTCCGGCATTCCGCTTCAGGAAAACCCACGCCGCCAGCGGCACCAGCACCACATACAGCGCCGTGATGAATCCGGCTTTCCCGGCCTCGGTTTCCACGAGCCCCGCCTGCTGCAGCGTCGTGCACACAAACAGCAGCACGCCGCACAGCATACCGGCGATTCGCTGAGATTTCCGCTTTTCCGGTCCGGGAACGCGCCGCGGATTCCTTTTGTCCGCGACCCACACCGCCGGAATCAAACAAATCCCCGCCAGCAGCGTCCGGAACCCGTTAAAGGAAATCGGCTCCATGCTGTCCATCCCGACGCGCTGCGCCACAAACGCGAATCCCCAGATCACCGCGCCCAGCAGGAGCAGCAGGCTCCCGCGCAGATTCTTTTGATCCATGCTTCACTTCACCCTTTATAGCAAAAGCGCGCGGCGTGCTACTCACACCGCGCGCTTGAAACGCATTATAACCGGTTTCTGTTTTCAGCGCAAGGATTGGTTTAATCCCACAATAGACTCTTCTCCGTCTGCGGATCGAAGAGCTGAATCACCTTCTCGGGGAAAGTGAAGCCCAGCTTGCTGCCGTAGGTCAGGCTCGCGCGATCATTGTCGCTCAGATCCAGCGTCGGGATGCGCAGAATCACCTGCGTATCGTTCTCCGCCACCACATGCAGATGCAGTTCGCTGCCCATCATCTCGTTGACGGAAAGCGTGCAGTCAATATGCTCCTGCGACAGGTCGGTCACGAGGCTGGTGTGCTCCGGACGCACGCCCAGCGTCACATCCATGGAATCCACGCCCCGCTCCAGCAGGCGGGCGTTCATCTCCGGCGTCAGTTCCCGGTCCATCCCCAGCACATTCACCGTATAGCTCTGACCGTTCTTCGTCAGATGTGCGTTAATGAAGTTCATCTGCGGAGAACCGATAAATCCGGCCACGAACAGATTCGCGGGCTTCTCAAACACTTCCTGCGGCGTACCGACCTGCTGAATGTACCCGTCCTTCATGATCACGATCCGGTCGCCCAGCGTCATCGCCTCGGTCTGATCGTGGGTCACATAAATGAAGGTCGTATCAATGCGCTTGCGCAACAGAATAATTTCCGCGCGCATCTGGTTGCGCAGTTTCGCGTCCAGATTGGACAGCGGCTCGTCCATCAGGAAGACCTGCGGATTCCGCACAATCGCACGCCCGATGGCTACGCGCTGGCGCTGGCCGCCGGACAGGTTGCGGGGCTTGCGGCCGAGGTATTCGGTGATGCCGAGAATCTCCGCCGCCTGCGTCACCCGCTGATGAATCTCTTCGTTGTTCATGTGACGAAGCCGAAGGCTGAACGCCAGGTTCTCATACACGGTGATATGCGGATACAGCGCGTAGTTCTGGAACACCATCGCGATGTCGCGATCCTTCGGCTCCACATCGTTCACCACATTCTCGCCGATCTTCAGTGTGCCTTCGGTAATGTCCTCCAACCCCGCGATCATCCGCAGGGTGGTGGACTTCCCGCAGCCGGACGGACCGACGAACACCACAAATTCCTTGTCCTTGATTTCCAGATTAAAATCATGGACGGCGGTCACCCCGCCCTCATATACCTTCTTGACATGTTCAAGCGTTACACTTGCCATTTTGTTTGTCCTCCTAATTCTGTCACTAATCGTTCCGTCATCCGCAACCTCAATTGTCGCGAAAAAAGCCTATGCTTTCTTCGCTCGTTTCGGTTGAGTAAGACGGTTTTGAAATTTGCGCCACCGGCGCTCAAAACCGTCTATTCCGTCAGGCGCATTGTCGCAAACGCAGCCTGTGCTGCTTTTGCTCTGTGCGCCTTCTGTAAGACGGTTTTGAAATTTGCGCCACCGGCGCTCAAAACCGTCTTACCCTTTAACAGCTCCGCCGGTGACGCCTTCAACATAGTACTTCTGCAGACACAGGAACAGCACGGTGATCGGAATCGCCACCAGCACGCCGCCGGCGCAGAACCGGGTAAAAAAGCCCTGATAGTCATTCACATTGACCCAGCGGTACAAACCGACTGCCACGTTATAGCTCTTTTCATGGCCGAACGCGATGTAAGAGGCGAATACATAGTCGCCCCACGGCGCCATGAACGCCATCAGAATGGTGTAAATGACAATCGGCTTGGCCAGCGGCATGATGATCTTCATGAAAACCTGCGCGCGGGTCGCGCCGTCGATCCGGGCGCTTTCATCCAGCGACTTCGGAATCGTATCGAAGAAGCCCTTGGAGATGTAGTACCCCATGCCGGAAGACGCACAATAAATCAGAATCAGACCCGGAATCGCACCTTCCTGAGTCAGTCCCAGCAGCTTGAGCAGGAAGTACAGCGTGATCATGGTCAGGAAGCCCGGGAACATGCCCAGCACCAGCACCACATTCATGATCAACTTCCGGCCCTTGAAGCGCAGGCGGGAAAGCGTGTAGGAAACGGACAGCACCATAATCGTCTGAATCACGGCGCAGAACAGCGCAATGATCAGCGTGTTTCCGTACCAACGCACAAAATTGCAGTTCTCGGGGTTCAGAATCCAGCGGTAATTATCCAATGACCACTGCTTGGGCAGCAGGTAATTCACCATGCCGCCGCCCTCCAGCTCGAATGAGCGGAAGGACTGGAAGATGAGGAAAACAAACGGCGCCAGCCAGATGATACTGATCACAATCAGCAAGACGTACACGGCGGCGTTCACCCGCGCCTCATGCCCTTTCTTGCTGCGGAACTTCTCCGGCTTCACCTCACGAATGACGCCCGCCGCCTCATCAATCACGATATCAACTTCCGGTATTTCTTGCTTTTTCATTACTGGAAATCCTCCTCATTCTTGACGGACGGAATCATGTTATACACAATCAGGTTGATCACCGCGCAGACCACGAACACCAGAATGCCCATCACAGCCGCCAGTTTATAGTTGGTATCGTTCACGGTCAGCTTATACAACCAGGTAATCAACAAATCCGTGTACCCCGCGTTGCCGGACAGCGACATACTCTGCGGTCCGCCGCCGGACAGCAGGAAGATCACGTTGAAGTTATTGATGTTCCCGGTAAAGCTCGTCAGCAGATACGGCCCGGTCACGAACAACATGTACGGCAGGGTAATCTTCCGATACATCTGCCACGCGTTCGCGCCGTCAATGCGCGCGCTCTCGTACAGATCCGCGGGAATGTTCATCAGAATACCGGTCGCGATCAGCATCAGGTACGGGATGCCGATCCACAAGTTGATCACGATGATCGTCACCCGCGCCCAGTGCGGATTTGTCCAGAACGGCAGCGGAGAAGAAATCCATCCCCACTTCATCAGATAGGAGTTGATCAGGCCGTCCGCCGCGAACATCTTGGACACATACAGCAGGGACACAAACTGCGGAATCGCGATGGTCATGACCAGAATGGTCCGCCACATTTTCTTCAGCTTGATGCCCTTTTTGTTGATCAGAATCGCCACCAGCATACCGAGGAAATAGTTCAGGAAGGTGGCAAAGAACGCCCAGATCAGCGTCCACAACAGCACCTGCCCGAATGTGCTTCCGTAGCTGGCGGAGTCCGAGCTCAGCAGCTGATGGAAGTTGTCCAGCCCGACCCAGGTGAACAGCTTGCTCGGCGGCTGATGCGTCGCGTCAAAATTGGTGAACGCCACCAGAATCATAAAGATGATGGGCAGAATCGTAAAGATCGTCACGCCCAGCACCGGCAGCGCCAGCAGGGTTTTATGAAACTGCTCGTCCGCCAGAGACTTAATATCATCCTTGGTGGATTTGAGCTTTTTTCCGGATTTCAGAATCTGCTCGGAAATCTTATTCTGCCGCACATTCACACGCCAGGTATAAATAAACGCCAGAATAAAGAAAATCGTCAGCACACCATAGAGCAGAATCAGGAAGGAGTTGTCCCCGTAAATGGTTTTACGGCCTTCCTTATAGGTTTCGATGGTGCCCAATGTGCCCAGTTTGGCCACATAGGCTCCGCCAAAATGCACCATATACCAGTTGAACACCGTCTGGAAAATAAAGAACAGCAATCCGCGTCCCCACTGCCCGCGGGCAAAGGAACCGAATCCCATGACCACATAGGAAATTCGGGTTTTCCAGTCCCCGTTTTTGAATGTCGTAAAAATATCGGCGATGTCCGCGCCCAGCCGGGTAAAGAACGCGCCGATTTTCTCCCCGACGCTCTGCTTGCGCCGTTTCGTCTCCGCCATGCTTGAATCACCCTCCCTGCTTGGGTTTCTTCTGAAAAAAGGGGCCGGGAGGTAGAGCCTCCCAGCCCCTAAGGCTCGGTGTTTGAGGATTACTGCGCGGTCGCGTAGGAAGCGCAGGTGTCCACGAACTGCTGCAGCACTTCGGTCAGCTGCTCGTCGGTGTACTCATCATAGGTGTGGTTGATCACGTCGTCACCCAGACTGGTGGCCAGGCTCCAATAATCATTCGGATACTGGCCCTGCGGGATGCAGAACGCGAGCTGTTCCGCCAGCGCGGACAGGGCAGCGTCAGCCTTCACGGCGTCAGAAGCCTGCGCCTCGAGGTTGGAGGGGCCCCAGCCCACCGCTTCATAGCGGGCCAGCTGCACTTCACCGGAGGTCAGGTAGGCGGCCAGCGCGTCGCAGGCAGCCAGCTTGGCTTCGTCCGTCTGCGGCTTCACACCCATCATCTTGAATCCGCCGAAACCGGACAGCTGATAGCCGTCGGCCACGGGCAGCTTCGTGCAGGCGTAATTGTCGCCGAAGGCTTCCTTCGCAGCGGTGGAATCCCAGGTGCCGTCCACGATCGCGCCGACGTTGGTCGCGGTGGAGAAGCTGGAACCGTTCACGAACGCAGAGGCCTGATTCAGCTTGATCATGGTCTTCAAGGCCTTCACGCCGTTCTCAGACGCGTAGTCGCAATTGCAGGCAACCAGGTTGCCGTCGTTGTCGGAATCATAGGTCAGGGTGCAGCCCGCGCCGAAGAAGAACGCGGTCTGATACCAACCGGAGTTAATCTCGAAGTAGAAGCTCTTGCCGGCGGCTTCGCAGTCGGCCAGAATCTTATCCAGATCGGTGGGGTCGGTCACGACGCTGGAATCATAATAGAGGAAGTAGCCGTTGTCGGAGGTCATCGGATAGGCATACATCACGTCGCCCAGCATGACAGCCGCCACGGAACCGGCATCGTTCTCAGCCTTCACCTTTTCGGCGTTGGTCTCTTCCACGGTCTCCAGGGCGCCCGCGGCCACCAGACGGGCCAGCTGGTCCTGCGCGAAACCGAAGATGTCCGCACCGGCTTCAACGTCGGTGATCATGTTGGAGGCGGCATCGCCTTCGCCAACCGCTTCGATGGTCACGGTCATGTCCGCGTACTCGGGGTTCGCGGCCTTGAAGGCATCCACCTGCTGCTGCGTGAAGTCCACGACCGCTTCCGCGACCCAGATCTTCAGTTCACCGTTGTAGCCGGTGGTTTCCGCGCCCGCAACGGACACGAGGGACAGCATCATGGCCAGAGCCATGACAATGGCAAGGATCTTTTTCATGTGACAAGTCTCCTTTTAAAAAATATTGTTCAGGCGTACAACGCCTTGAAACCGCTCTTTATTTGGGCATGTGAGGATTGTAACACTTTTCTTCCAAAATGTCTATAAAAACCGAAAAATTTCTGCGCACCCAAAAGCAATATCTGCCAAGAGTATTGATTTACTGACCGGTGCGGACAATAACGCTCGTCTGTCCCGCCAGCACCATCGCTCCCCCCTCGATCTTTGCCTCTCCTCCGGCTGTCCCGGCGATCACATTGAACTCCTCCAGTCCGTATTCCGCCATGTCCAGCGTCATCTCCCGCGTCGTCGTGTTGTGAAGCACCAGCACCCGGCTGTCCTCCCACTCGGAGATGAACCCGCCCATCTTCGTGTCCGCAAGGCTCAGCGCGGTGTACGTCCCCCGGTAAATCTCCGGGTTCGCCTTCCGCAGGGCGATCAGCTTCTGATAATATCTCAGCAGGCTGTTCTCGTTTTCCATCATGGACGCCACGGTCGCTTCCGTCTGCTTTTCGTAATCCGCGCCGACCGGATCCTGCACGGTGTCCCCGTCGCCCCATCTCATCGCCAGCCGCCGGTTCGCGTCGGTGTTCGCGCCCCCTCTGGATCCGCGCAGGCCGATCTCCTCGCCGTAATAAATGAACGGCGCGCCCGGCCCGAGGATGTACAGATTCGCCGCCACACGGATACGCCCGTTCGTGTCCGGCAGATACCCGGCCGCCCGGTCCATGTCGTGATTCGCGATGAACGGCACAATCGTCGCGCCCTCCCGGATGCCCTTCACCCGGTCCAGATATTCCTGCACATACGCTGTATACCGGTTCACATTCCCGGCCGACGCGGTTTTCGCGATCAACCCCTCCGCCTGGCTCATGGTAAAGTCAAAGCAGTTCATACATGTCTGATACCGGTCCGTGGTTCCGTCCCCGTCCCAGACCTCGGCGACCAGCCAAATGTCCTCCTTCATTTCACGGAGTTCTCCGGTATACCATTCCCAAAACGCCACAGAGGCCGCGTGATCACCGTAATAAATGTACTTCGCCGCGTCGAACCGGAACCCGTCCACGCCCATCTCCAGATAGTATTTCGCGATGTCCAGCCCGGCCTGCCTGACCTGCTCACTGTCCCAGTTCAGCTCCGGCATATCCTGCGAGAAATTCCCCTCATAGAAAAATTCCGTCCCGTCAATCGGATAATAGACATGCCCGCCCTGCTTCTCATTCTCCGTCACGCAAGTGTAAAAATCATAATATTTGCTCCAGTCCATGCCCATCCTCCGGGCAGAGCAAAACCGCTGGAACCATACATTCTTCAGCGACGTATGATTGATCGGCAAATCGAGAATCAGCCGGATGCCCCTTGCGTGGCACCCGTCAATCAGCGCCTTCAGGTCCTCCTCCGTCCCGAAGTCCGGATCCACGGTGTAGTAATCATTGATGTCATACTTGTGATACGACGGAGAATCAAAAATCGGCGTCAGCCAAATGCCCTCAATTCCGAGCTCAGACAGATAGTCCAGCCGCCCGGTGATCCCCTGCAGATCCCCGATGCCGTCCCCGTTGCTGTCGGAAAACGATCCGGTAAAAATCTCATAAAACACCAGATTCTGCCGTTCCTCCTCCGCGTACGCCGCACCAAACAGCATCAGCAGACACAGCATCACCGCCAGCACTCTCCGCATATCCATCCTCCTTTACAAATCCACCCTGTTATACAGCCTCCAATACACGCCCTTCTTCTCGAGCAACTCCTCATGCGTCCCTTCCTCGGCAATCTCCCCGTGAGAGAGCACGATAATCCGGTCCGCGTCCTGAATCGTCGTCAGCCGGTGCGCGATGGTCAGCGTCGTCCGCCCTTTTGCCAGGTCCACCAAGCTCCGCGTCACCATCGCCTCGCTCTCGTTATCCAGCGCGCTCGTCGCCTCGTCGAGAATCAGGATCTTCGGATTTTTCAAAAACACGCGCGCGATGGACAGCCTCTGTTTCTGTCCGCCGGACAATTTCACCCCGCGCTCGCCGATATAGCTGTCATACCCGTCCGGCAGCTCCCGGATAAACTCATCCGCCCCGGCCAGCCTCGCCGCCTCGCGAATTTCCTCCTCCGCCGCCCCGGCGCGCCCGTAGGCGATATTCTCCCTCACGGTCCCGCTGAACAAATACACATCCTGCTGCACAATCCCGATCGCCCCGCGCAGGCTTTTCATCGTCACCTTCGCGATATCCTGCCCGTCAATCAGAATCCGCCCGGCATTCACGTCATAAAACCGCGGAATCAGATTGCAGATCGTCGTTTTCCCGCCCCCGGACGCCCCGACAATCGCCAGATTCTCTCCCGGCCGGATTTTCAATGTCAGGTTTCTCAGCACGCGGTTATGGTCGTCCGGATACTCGAAGGACACGTTCTCAAAGTCGATCTCGCCCTCCCGGACCTCGAGATCCTTCGCCCCAGGCACATCCTGAATATCCACCGGGGTATCCATAATCTCCACAAAGCGCTCAATCCCGGTCATCCCGCGCTGGAACTGCTCGGTAAACTCGACAATCCGCCGGATCGTCGCGATCAGCGTGGACACATACAGAATATATGCCACCAGATCCCCGGCGTTGATCTTCCCGCGCACGAGGAACAGCCCGCCCGCGAGAATCACCACCGTGTACATCAGCCCGTCAAACAGCCGGTTCGACGTCCCGAACGCGGCCATGGCGTAATAATAATGTTTCTTGATTTCCTGAAAGCGGAGATTCCCCTGCTCAAACTTTTCCTTCTCGGTTTCCTCCGCCGTGAACGCCTTCACCACCCGCTCCCCGAGCAGGCTCTCCTCAATCGCGGCATTCAGCTCGCCGACCTGATACCGCTGCGCCTTCTGCGTCTGTCTCAGCCAGTGATTGATCTTCACCGACACGAAAAACATGACCGGCAGGCACAGGAAAATCAGCGCCGTCAACAGCAGGCTCGTCCGCGCCAGAATCGTGAACGACACGATGATCTTGATCCCGGCGATAAAAAACTCCTCGGGGCAGTGATGCGCGAATTCCGTCACGTCGAACAGGTCGTTCGTAATCCGCCCCATGATCTGTCCGATCTTATGGTTCGCGTAATACGCGCCGCTCAACCGCTGCAAATGGTCAAACGCGTCCCGGCGCATATCGGTCTCGATATACACGCCCATGATATGCCCCTGGGACTGCATGTAAAAATTCGCCCCGGCGTCAATCAGCCGCAAGAGCACATACACCGCCGCCAGCCGGATCACCGATTCAACCGTCTGCGCCTCCGCGAGCCCCAGCGCGGAATTCGTCAGCCGCCGCATGATCACCGGCAGCGCGATATCGCACAGCGTCGTCAGCGCTGCAAAACATAAATCGAGAATCAGCAACCCCCGGTATTTCTTCAGATACGGCCAAAACCGCCGGATCAGGTCCCGCGTCCGGTATGTGCGCTCCCCTGTTCTGTTTTCCTTATTCATTGGCCTCCGCAACCTCAATCGGCGCAGACAATGCCTATGCATTGTCCGCTTGTTTCGGTTAAGAAAGACAGTTTTGAATTTGCCACACTGTGGCTCAAAACTGTCATTCCCCCACAACAATCATGTCGTCAATCTTTCCCCATGCGCCTTTTCCCGCGCACTTCACATACACGCCGCAGACAACTTTCTGCCCGTCTTCGCACTCAAAGCTCAGCTCCGCGGTATGCCACTCGTTCCACTTGGTCATTTCGCCCGCGGCCTTCTGCGCGATCTCCCCGTCCAGCTTCACATAGATATAAATCTCCTGCTCGCCGGTGTCCCCGCCCATCAGGCTCAAACTATAATCGTACTTCCCGGCCGCCAGTTCAATCTCCTGCTCCAGCGTGAACTCCACGGCATTCGCCTTCGCGCTGTAGAAATGCCAGTGCTTCTCCCCGGTCTTGGAGTCGTTCTTCTTCTCCTCGCAGTACAGCTGTTCCGTCCCGCCGAGGTTCTCGCACACCCACATGCTCAGGTCGTCTTCCTCAAAGGAATAATTCTTCGCGTAATTGAACCGCGCCACATTCACGGTACACACAGCTTCCATGCCCTCCGCGGTCCCGGTCACAGTGAATGTGCCGCCCTTCTCGCTGCTCAGGTCTTCCGGCATATTCCATTCAACCGGCACTTCCGTCCCGCTCCCGTCGTTCAGCACGGCGCTCACGGTCTCCGGCAGCACAATTTCCTTTCCGACATCCACGTTCACCTCGGCATCCCGGAGGCTCTCCACTTTCAGCTCGGTCTCATGGCCCTTACGCAGATACTGAAACACCTTCAGGCTTGCCAGCGCGGTCCCGTCCGGCGCGAAAAAGGTCTGATTGTCGCACGCCGACCCGCCGTAATACTGTCCCGCGTCCTTCGGGTCATACTCCGCCGCCGCGCTGGAGGCCCAGCCGCTGCCGTATTCCTCCCACAGCGCGCTGTTCGCCTCAAACGATTCCGTCCCCACGGTAATCCACGCGCCCTCCCAGTAGAACACGCCGATCCCGCCGATCTCATTCACCGCGTTCACGACATCGCGCACCTCGTTCGCCTGCCCCTGCACGCTCACGGAATACGGCAGATCATATCCGCCGCCCTCCCCGATCGTGTTCCCGGAAAAGTCCGAGTCCTCAAGCGTATAGGCGTAGCTCGTCTCCGCGACCATCACGTCCTTGCCGTATTTTTCCCGGATTTCGCCCAGCACATCCTTCAGATTCTCCAGTGTCCCGTGCCAGTAGGGATAATAGCTCGTGGCAAAAATGTCATAATCCAGCTGATAATACTCCAGCTTGGACGCCCAGTTCAGGTAATTGTCCTTCACCTCAGGATTCGCGAAATGCACGGCGATCTTCACTTCCGGATCAAACTCCCGCACCGCCCGGCACCCTGCGCTCATCAGGCTCCAGATGATATTTTTCCAGATCTTTTCCCCGCAGAAAAACCCGTTCGTTTCGTTCCCGATCTGCACCATGCCGATCTCCGCCCCGGCCTCCCGGATGATCTTCAGGCTCTCCAGCGTATAACTGTACAGCGCCTCCGACTTCTCCGGCACCGTCATGCCTTCCCACGCCTTGGGCACCATCTGCTTGCTCGGGTCCGCCCAGAAGTCGGAGTAGTGGAAGTCCACCAGCAGCTTCATCCCGTGCTCCGCGGCCCGCCGCCCGATTTCGCCCGCCAGCGCCGCGTCGCAGTTCCCGCCGCCGTATCCTTTTCCGTCCGCGGTGTACGGGTCATTCCACACGCGCACGCGGATATAATTCACCCCGGCGTCCGCGAGCAGCTCGAACAGGTCCTTTTCCGTCCCATTTTCGTCCCGGTAAACGACCCCGCTGTTTTCAAGCGCGATCACGCTGGACACGTCCATCCCCAGAATGAAATCCTCCGGCAGATTTTCCACCTTTTTTACATATAAATCCTCAGCTTCCGCGCTCCCGAGGAGCATCACCGCCAACCACAAAATCAGAAAGAATTTTTTCATAAACTTACACCTTCTTTCCTTATTTTTTCTCCCCGCCCTCAATCTGTGTCTCCTGCAGATACTCATATCTTTTTCTCAAAAATTTCTCCAGATACTGGACGCTCTTCTCATGCGTCTTCCCGGACTCCGTATAATATCCGTGCACATTGCTTTCCGGCCATCTGACAAAATTCATCTCCGCGCTCTTCTCAATCCTCGCCGCGTACTCGCTGATGGAGCAAATCACATCTCCCTCGCCCGGCGCCTCGTCCCCGAGGAAAATCCGCAGCGCCCGGGACACCTCCTCCCGGTACACCTTGTTGATCGCTTCCTGAAAATCATCATGCCGGTACAGCGCCCAGTATAAATGATTCTTCTTCCCGTACCGGGACTGATATTCTCCTTCCGGATTCGCGGCGTTCTGCCGTCCCGCGAGAAAAATGTTCCCGAGGCTCAGGTCATAGTCCCAGCACGGCCCGGCATACAAAAGCCCGTCCACGCTGTCACTGTCCTTGACCATGAACTGGCTGGACGCGAACGCGTCGTAATTCTTGCTGACCTCTTCCACCCAGTATTTCCGGGCAAAGGAATCCATATTAATGTATTCCGCGTAATATTTCCCGGTCTCCGGGCTGATTCCGTCCTCCGCGAGCGCGGCCGCGTGGAAATCACTCACCAGTTCCGCGGCATAAGTCACCTGCGCCCGGCTGGCATAAGTCGGCTCCTTGATCGTCACGCTCAATCCGTCCGCGGTGATAAACCCGTTCTGAATATAATCCCGGAATCGCGCCGGTTTTTCGATTTCCAGAATGTATCCCCCGGTAATTTCCTCCGGGTCATTCGCGATCTCGTATCCTCTCAGCGTCTGAACCCCCGTATCTGACGTTTCGCGGAAAGGTTCGGCTTCTTCCACCGGCGTATCCTGATTCACCGCAGCCACCGCGTCTTCCAGATTTGTGATGTTCACCCGGTGCTTCCCAATCTGCACCTTTTCGGTCATCAGGTACAGCCCGTTATATTCCCCGTTCAGGTACAAATCCACCGGAATGCAGTCCAGCGCGAAGGTCACGCCGATCTGCTTGGCCAGATTCATCATCATCTGATTTCTCAGCAGGGACAGATCCTGCCAGTTGGCGATCAACAGCCATGTCCTCGCCTTCCCCATGCCGCTCAGATTCGCCTTCTTCTCCAGCTTCAGCTGATACGGCTTCTTGGAGTACCCGAAGGTGGAATTCCCGCGCCCCTTGAAGCTCCGGATTTCCCCGTCGTAGCTGATGCTTCCGTCCGCCTCCTGATAGACCGCGCGTCCCTCCGTGATCTCGTTCTCTTTGCTCTTGTTGACCTTCGCCAGTTCCTTGGAATCCACCGTCAGGTACAGCGCGGGGATCTCAGATCCCTGGAATACGCGGATTCTCCCCATTCCGCCATTCTTCGCGTTATACAGCCGCTGCTCCGTCCCGATCAGGCTCGTCAGGTCATTCTCCGCGTTCTCATTCAGAATGAACTCCTTTCCGACCCGCAGGGTTTCCCTTCCGTCAAACGCGAGCACCACCTTGCTCGCATCCCACATCCCGGGCAAACTCAGTGTATACCGCTCGCTTTTGTACCGCGCCTTCACGGTGATCTCTGTGCCGTCAAACTCCGCCGTCGCCGTGATCTCCGGCGCCGCCGCCATCGCGCTCCCCGCCAGCACCAGCACCGCCAACAGCATCAGAAAGAATTTTTTCATATGCCCATCCTCCGGTCGTGGTTCGCTGTCTCCGCTGTTATTCTTTTGTCGGATCGTCCGTATCGTTCACATTCGTCCCGTTGGCCGTCCAGGTCTTGATGGTCCTCGTCGTCCCGTTCCCGATCTGGCCGTACTTATTATATCCGCTCACATAGATCGCACCGTCCTCCGTCCGGATGGAGCTGATCAGACTGCCCATGGCCACCTCCACGGCATCCCCCTGATCCCACGCGAGCACCGGTCCCGTCTTGCTCGACAGCACCGTGCCCAATCCGGCCTGACCGGCCCGGATGTTTCCCCAGATATACACATTGCCGTTCTCCGTCAGCGCGCCGGTCGCGCCGGAGTACGCGCACACCTGTTTCACCTTTTCCGGAATATCCACCTTTGTCAGCACAGCGATGGTGTCGCCCTTTGCCTCCGCCGACCCGACCTGATTGAATTCATTCCGTCCCCGGCTCCATAGCGTTCCCTCGCTGTCCAGCCAGTACGCCACATCGGACCCTCCGGAAAAGGCGACAATCTTCAACCCGTCAAATCCGGTCAGCTGCACCGGGGTCGTGATTGTGCTCTTTTTGCTGTCCTCAAGCACGCGATACGTATTCGCGCCCCAGCCCCACATGTTGCCGTCCGCGTCCATGGCCAGGATGAATTTCCCGCCGCAGTTCACCTGCGTAATGTTTTCCATCTCCAGCATCACCGGCTCAGTGCGGTTCGTTTTGTCACCCAGCCCAAGCTGTCCCTGATCATTCCGGCCCCACACCCAGATATGACCGTCCGCGTCCAGCGCCGCGTTATGACCGAATCCGCAGCTGATCTGCACAATATTTTCCAGCCCCGGGATTTTTACCGGCTCCGAAATATTCTTTTGATTCTTTCCGATGCCCTGCGTCCCGTACGAATATGTCCCGCAGGTATATACTTCTCCGCTCTCCGTCAGAAAAAGCGTGTTCTCATTTCCGCACTGAATGTCCCGCAGGCTGTTCCCGTCGATTCCGTCCGCCGCGTACTGCGGGCTCAGGAGCAGTTTGGTCGGTGTCGTCCCCAACTGTCCGCGCCGGTTGTCGCCCCATCCGACGATCTTCCCGTCTTCCCGGACAACCAGCACAAAACTCCCGCCGTTTCGAAGCAACGCCTCTGCCTGCGCGCACGCGGCGCAGAACACCAGTCCCAGCGCCGCGGCAATGCATATCAGTTTCTTCATGTCACTCCTCCTGATGCGATCGCCGTTAACCGCTTCCACTTCATTGCATTCGTGGATCACGGACGGCTGTAGCATGGCACTACGTAATCAGCGCTTCCTTCACTTCGTTTGGAATCACTGAACTTCGTGCTCATATGTGCTCACAAAGTAAATGATATCCTTCACCCACCGCACCTTGGTATTGTTCGGACAGTTGATCTTTTCCCAGTTGCTGTCCCCCTTCCGAAACACCACCGTGGAGGAGGATCCGCCGTCCAGATTGTACGCGTTCTTCACATCCGGGAAGGATGAAACCAATTCCACAAACTGGTCCAGATTCAGTCCCGCGGAGCCGGGATCCTCCGGACCCTCGCTGGTAATCACCATGTATTCCAACTCCCCGGTCTGGCAGATTGCCATACGCTGCGCGGCCTTCCGGCTCGCAATCTTCCCCAGCACAATACCGTACTGCGGCTCCCCGTCAATCACCAGCCCCGGCCCGAAGGTAAAGATTTGCGCCGCGTTTTCCACCCACGGCTCCACATCTTCATTCGTCGCGGTCTTCAGGATGTGGAAGTTTCCTTCCATGTCCACCACCAGCACATCCAGATCCCCGCTCGCCTTCATCCGCAGGGTTTTTCCTTGCCGCAAAATTGCGCCTTTGAAGTACTCATTTCCGCCGCACCAGTCACCGTTGATCGCGATCACGCTCTGCACCCGCTTCGCCAGATCTGCCGCCGCCTTGGTAGATTTGCTGCTCAGCGGGGACGCGAGCATCGTCCGCATCTGCATCGGAGAGGCAATTTTGATCCGCGCGTACACATAATCCGTCTCGTAGATCCGTCCCCGCCCGATATTCACCGTGATGGACGGATCGGCGTATCCGGTCGGAATTTCCGATTCGGCATCGTCATAAATATAGCAGTCGTCCCTCGGCGGATTCGGGTTCTCCGTCACATCCTCTTCCAACGTCCGCTCCGTGATCGTGCCCGTCTCCAGCTCAGGCAGTTCGAGCACCGGCACCAGCGTTGGCACCGGCTCCGATGCGGTTTCCGCGCAAGCCACACACACAGTCATCATCAGCACCATCGCCGCGGCAATCCATACCAGTTTCTTCATTATTCTTCTCCCTCCGGCTCATGCGATCGCTGTTACCTGCTCTGTCTCGCTCCGCTCGGTCAGGTTCGCAATTGTCGCACTGCTTCACGTTCGTTCGCAAATCGCAGACAGCTGTAGCATGGCACTCCGTAATCAGCGCTTCCTTCACTTCGTTCGGAATCACTGAACTTCGTGCTCATATGCGCTCGCAAAGTAAATAATATCCGGCACCGTCCGATAATCCCGGTTCGCGTTCGTCGAGTTGATCACATTCCGCCAATGCCCCATGAACACCAGATGACAGCTGTTCCCGCCGTCCAGGTTATATGCCTGCTGCACATCCCCGAAGGAGTACAGGAAATTCGCGAAATTCTCCACCGTCATGCCCCAGTGCGCCACGGTGATCACCATATATTCCAGCGGCCCGGTCTGACAAATCGCGATCCGCTGCTCCCCGTCCTTCGGCTTGGACACCGGCTGCGCGGCATCGATGTTCACCGCGATTTCCCCGTCCCGGATCAGCGCCGGCCCGAAGCAAAACGCGTTGATCACCTTTTTCCCGTCAATCGTCGTCTTGTCCATATTCTCCGGATGCTCATCCGCGAGAATGATGTGGAAATCTCCGTCCTCGTCGATCAGCAGCACATCCTGGTTTTCTTCCATGCCGTCCCGGAACACCTGCCCCTGGCGCAGCACGTACCGGCCGGACCGGCCGATATAGAAATCCCCGTTGATCGCCACCACCGCGTTCATCCGCCGCGCGATGGTCTGGGTCGGTGCCACCGCCACCTTGTCAAAGGAGTCCGCCGCCGCGGTCCGGATCTGTGTGGCATTCGCCACCTTGATCCGCGCCATGTAATAAGTGATCTGCCACTCGTCGGACTTCACCTTCTCGTATGTCGCCTCAATGGACGGATCCGAGTAATGTGTCATCTCCTCAGAGCCCCGCTTCGCCGGATAATCCCCCTGCACGGGCAGTCCGGGTGAAAAATCGATCGGCAGCTCCACCACATCCGCCAGCGCCATCACCGGCAGCATCACCAGCGCCATCACCCATATGAACATCCGCTTCATTCTTCAATCCTCCGTTTTGGTTGTCTTCCTGTAGGCCCAAACTTCAACCACGCCCAGAATCACCTGACCCAGCAGCATGACTCCGTAGCACGCCCAGGCGTTCATAAACCGCAGGAACGGAATCTTCCCCTCCAGTGCGAATTCCATCGCGATAAACAATCCCGCGCACAAAAGCGCGATGATTGCCGGCACTGCCTTATGATCCTTCATCCTTGTCCCATAGATTACCAGAATCACAAACATCGCCACCATGCACGCCAGCTGATCCACCCGGATGCAGAAGAACCACATCATGCTTCCGTACCGCAGGTTTTCAAGCAGAATCTGCGGCAGACACATGTAAAACACGCTCCGCAGGAAACGATGCTCCTTCAGGCAAAGCGCGGACACCAACGCCACCGCCAGCAAACTGATGCCTTCCAGCACGAACACGGCCAGATACCATTCCGTCCAGTCGCCCCAGCTGAATCCTTTCGCCAGCGGGAAAAAACAAAACGCCTCGTCTTCCAGATACAGTCCAACGCCGAGCATCCCGGCAAAATATTCCGCAAACCGCACCAGCGCGCCCAGCAACAGCCCGAACGGCGCAAACCGGTCCAGGAGCGCCACCGGCTTTTTGCCGGTCAGTCTCGCCGCGATCGCCACGCCGAAGCACACGCCCGCGACCCCGCCGTAAAAGTTCAACCCGTCCGGGTCCATCCGGAAGAGGTTTTCCTTCCATCCGGACGCGATCATAAAATCAATCTGACAGATGTAATAGGTCACCTTCGCGCAAAGCAGTCCGAGAACCCCGCCCAGCAACAGACAAAGCCCGGCGGTCTTCCAATTCCTTTCCTTTGCCCCGAACAACCCGAAGGTGATGACCGCGCTCCCGGCCATCCATGCCCACCATGCAGTCAAGTTTATCTCCATCTTTGTCGCCCCTCACAGTACTCTTTGCAAATACTCGCCCGTCCATGAGCCTTCCGTTTTCGCGACCTTCTCCGGTGTTCCCTCGGCCACAATCGTGCCGCCGCCGTCGCCGCCCTCCGGCCCGAGATCGATCAGCCAGTCCGCCACCTTGATGACGTCCAGGTTATGCTCAATCACCAGCACCGTATTCCCGGCATCCGCCAGGCGGTGCAACACGTTCACCAGCCGGTCCACATCCGCCATGTGCAGCCCCGTTGTCGGCTCATCCAGAATGTAAATCGTCTTTCCCGTAGCCCTCCGGCTCAGCTCCGTCGCCAGCTTGACCCGCTGCGCCTCACCGCCGGAGAGCGTCGTGGAGCTCTGACCGAGCTTCATGTATCCGAGCCCGACATCCTCAAGCGTTTCCAGCTTGCTCCGGATCTGGGAATGATTCTCGAAGAACGGGATCGCCTCTTCCACGGTCATCTCCAGCACTTCATAGATGTTCTTCCCCTGCCAGGTCACTTCCAGTGTCTCCCGGTTATACCGTTTCCCGTGACACACCTCACAGGGCACATACAGATCCGGCAGAAAATGCATTTCAATCTTCTGCGCGCCGTCTCCCTGACAGGCCTCACACCGGCCGCCCTTGACATTGAAGCTGAAGCGGTTTTCCTTGTATCCCCGTGCCTTCGCCTCCGGGCTCATCGCGAACAGCTTCCGGATCTGGTCAAACATCCCGGTATAAGTCGCGGGATTGCTCCTTGGCGACCGCCCGATCGGGCTCTGATCGATCATGATCACCTTGTCCAGCTTCTCAATCCCGTCCATCCGCTCAAAGCGGCCGGGACGGGTCTTGGCCCGGTTCAGTTTCCGCGCCAGATGCTTGTAGATGATCTCATTCACCAGGCTGCTCTTCCCGCTCCCGCTCACGCCCGTCACGCAGCACATCACACCAAGGGGAATCTTTACATCAATCCCCTTCAGGTTGTTCTCCGCCGCGCCGATCACCTTCAAATATCCGGAAGGTTTCCGGCGCTTCTTCGGCACGGGAATCACTTTAGTTCCGCTCAGATACTGCCCCGTCAGGCTCTCCGGACATGCCTTGATGTCCTCCACCGTGCCGGCGCAGACAATCTTCCCGCCGTGCCGTCCGGCGCCGGGACCCACATCCACAATATAGTCCGCGGCGTACATGGTCTCTTCATCGTGCTCCACCACGATCACGGTATTTCCCATGTCCCGCATCCGCTTCAGCGTCGCGATCAGTTTCGCGTTGTCCCGCTGATGTAGCCCGATGCTCGGCTCATCCAGCACGTACAGCACGCCCATCAGCGCGCTGCCGATCTGCGTCGCAAGCCGGATCCGCTGCGCCTCGCCACCGCTCAGCGTCCCCGCCGCCCGGCTCAGCGTCAGGTATCCCAGCCCGACATCTTTCAAAAAGCTCAGCCGGCTGTCAATCTCCTTCCGGATGCCCTCCGCGATCACCGCGCGGTTGCCTTCCAGCTTCAACTCCCGGAAAAATTCCCGGCAGTCCTCCACGCTCATCCCGCTGACCTCCGGCAGGCTTTTCCCGCCGACGGTCACCGCGCGCGCTTCCGGCTTCAGGCGCTGCCCGTGACAGTCCGGGCAAACCTCCTCCGCCATGTACTCCTCGTACACCTGCTTCATGCCTTCGCTGGTGGTCTCGCTGTACCGCCGCTCCAGCGCCGGAATAATCCCCTCGAATGTCGTGGAGTAGGAAGACTTCCCCCGCGCCCCGTCATATTCGATGGTCACCTTTTCATTCCCGGTGCCGTAAAGAATCGCGTGCCGCGCCTGCTCGCCCAGCTTCCCGACCGGGGTATCCATGCTGAAACCGTACTGCTTCCCCATCGCGGTCAGATACTGCCCCGCCACGGGATTATCCCCGAACCCGGTCACGCCCATGGCGCCCTCGCGCAGGGTCATATTCTCGTCCGGGAAAATCGCTTCCTCGCTCACCCGCGCCCGCGTCCCGAGCCCGTCGCAGGTCGGGCACGCGCCGTACGGACTGTTGAAGGAGAACATCCGCGGCGTCAGCTCCTCAATGGAAATGCCGCAATCCGGGCAGGCGTAGTTCATGCTGAACAGTTCCTCGCCCTCATTTTCCCCGCCAATCCGGCTGATAATCACCAGCCCGGCGCCCTGCCGGGTCGCGGCCTCGACGTCGTCCGTCAGCCGCTGAGTAAATTCCTTTCCCTCCCGGACAATCAGGCGGTCCACCACGATCTCAATCGTGTGCTTCTTTTTCTTGTCCAGCGCCGGCGCGTCCTCGATCTCAACCATCTCTCCGTCCACGCGCGCCCGGACATACCCGCTCTTCGCGGCCTTTTCCAGCAGGTCCCGGTGCTCACCCTTGCGCCCGCGCACAATAGGACTCAGCACCTGCAGTCTCGTCCCCTCCGGATATTTCTTCACCGCGTCGACGATCTCGTCCACGCTCTGCTTCCGGATTTCCCGGCCGCAATTCGGGCAGTGCGGAATCCCGACCCGCGCCCACATCAGGCGCAGATAGTCGTGAATCTCCGTCACCGTACCCACGGTGGACCGCGGGTTCCGCCCGGTCGTCTTCTGGTCAATGGAAATCGCCGGGCTCAAGCCTTCAATGGAATCCACATCCGGCTTGTCCATCTGCCCGAGAAACTGCCTCGCGTAGGAGCTCAGGCTCTCCACATACCGCCGCTGCCCCTCGGCATAAATCGTGTCAAAAGCCAGGGAGCTTTTCCCGCTGCCGCTCAACCCCGTGATCACGGTCAGCTGATCCCGCGGAATGTCCACGTCCACGTTCTGCAGATTATGCTCCCGTGCGCCCCGCACGCTGATTTTTTCGTTCATTCTTTCTCCGCCAAATCGTTGGTATCAATAGAGTCCCGGTACACCACAAATTTCTGATACAGGAACTCGGTGACAAAATTTACCAGCATCGTCCCGATCTGGACGACATAGTTGTTCACGCCCTCACCGCTCGCCGCCGCGCCGGTAAAAGGATTCTCCCCGGTCAGCGCCGCGGTCCACCAGGTGCTCAGCGGCGTAAACACGACATAGAACAGCGCCACCAGCAACATGCACTTTTTGATGTCCGCCCCGCTGCGGAAGGTATACCGCCGGTTAAATGTAAAATTCCACAGCACGCTCAGCACCAGGCTCACCAGATATGACAGCCACGGCGCCCAGTGGAACACCTCGTAGAAAATCGTATAGCTGGCAATCTGAATGATTCCCGCGCTGATGGAAAACAGCGTGAACTTGATCGCCTGCCACAATTCCTTGTTCTTTTCCTTGCTCATCATTCATCCGGCCTTTCCTGTTTCCGATCTGCGAACGGTGTTATTATATTAACCTTGCGCTCGGGGCAGCGTTCAAATCGAGCCCCGCAATTTCACCCTTCATCAGCCGGTAAAACGCGGCGCTCCCGATCATCGCCCCGTTATCCGTACACAGCTCCACCCGCGGCATATACATCTTCACGCCGAGTCGCTCGCACATGCTGCTCATCTCGCGCCTCAGCTCCCGGTTCGCGCTCACGCCGCCGGCCATGGCCATGACCGGGCGCTCACCCGCTTCCATCCGGTCTTTCAGCAAATGCTCCGCCTTTTCGACCAGTTGCCCGCACACCGCCGCACGAAAGCTCGCCGCCATGTCCGCCTTCGGCAATTCTTCCCCGCGCTGCTCCATGGTGTGCGCCGCGTTCAGGAACGCGGTCTTGACTCCGCTGAAGGAATAATCATATTTCCCCGCGATCTTCGGATGGGGCAGGGTCAGGAAACCCGGATCCCCTTCCTCCGCCAGCGCGTCAATCCGCGGTCCGCCGGGATACGCCAGCCCCAGCACACGCGCCGCCTTGTCAAATGCTTCCCCGGCGGCATCATCCACGGTCTGGCCCCACAGGTGATATTCTCCGTAATCCTTCACCTGCACCAGATGGCTGTGCCCGCCGCTGACCACCAAACAAATGAACGGCGGCTTCAGCTCCGGCCAGGTCAGGTAGTTCGCGCTCACATGCCCCTCAATATGGTTCACCGGCACGAGCGGCTTCTCCGTCGCGTACGCCAGCCCTTTCATACAGCTAACCCCGGTCAGCAGCGCGCCGACCAGCCCCGGCCCGTATGTCACCGCCAGCGCGTCCACATCGCCCATCTCCATGCCGGCCGCCTTCAGCGCCTCATCCACCACCCGGTCGCACGCTTCCATGTGCGCCCGGCTCGCGATTTCCGGCACCACGCCGCCGTACAGCTCGTGCAAATCAATCTGGCTGAAAACGATATTGCTCAGGATCTTTCTCCCGTCCACAATCACCGCAGCGGCCGTCTCGTCACAGCTCGTCTCCAGCGCCAGAATCCGCGCGGAACCTTTTTCTCTCAGCGCGTCCGCTTTTTCCAGCGCGACTTCCCGATAACTCATGCTTCTCTCTTCCTCAATCTCTGCGATCGCTGTTACCTGCTCTGTCTCGCTCCGCTCGGTCAGGTTCGCAATTGTCGCACTGCTTCACATTCGTTCGCATTGCTCGTTGCTCACCCACGCTTCCGACTCGCTTCATCTGCCACAGGCAGCGCTCGTCTCCGCGCTTCACGTTCGTTCGCAAATCGCAGACAGCTGTAGCATGGCATTCAGTAATCAGTTCTCCCTTCGCTTCGCTCGGGACAAGTGAACTTCATGCGCACAAATCCCATTGTCACCAACACCACTCCGGCCGCCGCCGGCAGCGCGCCCTTCTCTCCCAGATGCACAAACAATCTCTCCGGCATCAGGCGGATCAGCAAATCCGTCCGGGGGTCCAGCAGCCATAAATCATTCCGGAACGCGACGCGGTGAAATGTAATAAACAGTCCGTCAAAATTCACTAGTGCCCAGATCACCAACACCAGCGCCCCGGCACCGACCACCGCGAGCCCGATCAGCCCGCCCCGGCCGAATATGCGCCAATCCGCGCCTTTCGCGGCGGCGAAAATCAGCGCCGCGGCCGCGATCACCAGCGAAAGCGCGCACACCCTTTTGTCCAGCCGGATCAATCCGCGGCAGTCCGCCATATGCGCGGTCTCCCGCTCATTGAACGCCTCGTATTCCTCCCCCGCCGTGTCCACCAGCGTGTAGGCGAAAGTCTCTCGCTTTCCGGTCAGGTATCCGGTCATCATATCCGCCACCGCGGCATACTCGTCCGCCGGCAGCCCGGTTTCATCCGCCGGCGCGTAATAGCTCATGGCCCGTGCCATCCCGCCCGCGTCCCCGGCAATCACCCGGATTACCAGCGTCACGACAAACACCACCAGGGCAATCGCGCACACGACTCCGGTCAGCGCGGACAGCCATCGCGGCACCGTCTTCTCTTCTTCCATCACTGCATCTTCAGATACGCAGTCACAAAGCCTTCCAGATTGCCGTCCATCACGTCATCAATATTGCCGGTTTCATAGTTCGTCCGGTGATCCTTGACCATGGTGTAGGGCTGGAACACGTAACTGCGGATCTGGCTCCCCCACTCGATCTTCTTCATCTCACCCTTGATATCCGCCATCTGCTGTTCCTTTTCCCGCTCGCGCAGTTCCAGCAGACGGGCTTTCAGCATCTTCAAACAGGTCGCGCGGTTCTGCACCTGGTCGCGCTCCGTCTGGCACGCCACGACGATGGTCACATCATCCTTCACATAGGTCATCCGCACGGCGGAAGACGTCTTGTTGACATTCTGTCCGCCCGCGCCGGAGGAGTGATACGTGTCCACCCGCACGTACTTCATGTCGATCTCGATGTCGCTGTTATCGTCCTCGATCATCGGAGCGACGTCCAGGCTCGAAAAGCTCGTGTGCCGCCGCGCGTTCGAGTCGAACGGGCTGATCCGGACCAACCGGTGCACGCCCTTCTCCCCGCGCAGATATCCGTAGGCGTGATCGCCGCTCACCTCGAAGGTCACGCTCTTGATCCCCGCCTCGTCGCCGTCGAGCAGGTCCAGCAGTTTCACCGTGAAGCCCATCTTCTCGCAGTACCGCGTATACATCCGGTACAGCATCTGCGTCCAGTCCTGCGCCTCCGTGCCGCCCGCACCCGCGTGCAGGCTCAGCACCGCGTCACACTCGTCATAGTCGCCCCGCATCAGGGTTTCCAGCTCCAGGGTATCCGCCTTCTCCTTCAGATCCTTCAGCGCTTCCCCGGCCTCGGCGACCATGTCCTCGTCATTTTCTTCCTTCGCCAGCTCCATCATCGTCTCGATGTCGTCCGCGGAAGAAAGCAGCCCGTGATAATGCTCCAGCCGGCTCTTCAAATGCCCCAGCTTCTGGTTCACGCGCGTGCTCCGCTCCGTGTCGTTCCAGAATTCCGGCTGATTCATTTCCTCGGTCAGCTCATCAATCTGCTCCTGCATCTGGTCCACATGCAGGGCTTCCCCCGCCTCCAGAATGCTCTTCCGGATTCCCGCCAGCTCCTGTGTATACTGCTCCAGTTCGATCATGCTTTACTCCTTATTCATACAGCAATTCTTATACTTCTTTCCGCTCCCGCAAGGACACGGATCATTCCGCCCGACCTTCTGGCTCGCCTTCACCTTTCGCGGCTGCCGCGGCCCGTCGCCGGCCAATCTCGCCTCCGTCGGCTTCGCGGTCTGCACGCGCTCCGGCGTCACCTGCACCTTTGTCTGATACACCCGTCTCACCGTATCCTCGCGGATCAGATGATTCAGCTCCTCAAACATATGCCCGGCTTCAATCTGATACTCCGTCACCGGATTCTTCCCGCTGTACGCGCGGAACCCGATGCCGTCTCTCAGCTGATCCATCGCGTCGATGTGATCCATCCAGCGGTTATCCACACTGCGAAGCAGCATCACGCGCTCCAATTCGCGCATGTCCACATGCAGATCGCCGAGCATTTTCTCCCGCTCTTCGTAGAACGCCCGCGCGTCTTCCTTCAGCTTCTCCGCGACGCCGTCCCGCTCCAGCTTCTCCGCATCAGGCCGCAGATTTTCCAGCGTCCCGTGGTGACAGCACAGGTTTTCCAGATAGTTCTCCGCCTGCGTCCATTCCCACTCCGCGGGATCCTCGCCGTTCATCCACCGGCCCATCGCGAAGTCGATCACATGGTCCGCCATCTTCAGGATGCTCTCCCGGACATTTTCGCCCATCAGCACCCGGCGGCGCTGCCCGTAAATCACCTCGCGCTGGCGGTTCATCACGTTGTCGTACTCCAGCACGTGCTTCCGGCTCTCAAAGTTCCGGCCTTCAATCCGCTTCTGTGCGCTCTCGATCTGCTTAGTCAGCATCCCCGCGGTCAGCGGCTCGTCGTCCGCCAGCCCGAGCTTGTCCACCATGCCGCTGATCCGCTCCGACCCGAACAAACGCATGAGGTCGTCTTCCAGGCTGATGAAGAACTGCGTGCTGCCGGGGTCGCCCTGCCGGCCCGCGCGTCCGCGCAGCTGGTTGTCAATCCGGCGGCTCTCGTGCCGCTCCGTGCCGATGATGTGAAGCCCGCCGGCGTTCACGACCTGCTCATGCTCCTTGTCCGTCTCCTTCTTGAATTCCTGATACAGCGCGTTGTACTTCTCCCGGGCCTCCAGCACCTCCGGCGCCACATCTTCGTTATGCCCGGTCGCGGCCTCGATGATCTCCTCATCCACGCCTTCCTGACGCATCGCGCGCCGCGCCTGGTACTCCGGATTACCGCCCAGCAGAATGTCCGTACCACGCCCGGCCATGTTCGTCGCAATGGTCACGGCGTTCCACCGTCCGGCCTGCGCCACGATCTCCGCCTCACGCGCGTGATTCTTGGCATTCAGTACCTCGTGCTGAATCCCTCTCCGGCGCAGCATCTCACTCAGCAGTTCACTGATCTCCACGCTCACCGTGCCGACCAGCAGCGGCTGCCCCGTCGCGTGCCGCTCCTCGATGGACGCGACCACCGCGTCATACTTCGCCGCCTTGGTCTTATAGACGATGTCCTCCTGGTCCTGCCGGATGTTCGGCCGGTTCGTCGGAATCTCCACGACGTCCAGGCTGTAAATCCCCTGGAACTCCGCTTCCTCCGTCTTCGCCGTACCGGTCATGCCGGACAATTTCCGGTACATCCGGAAATAGTTCTGGAAGGTGATCGTCGCGAGGGTCTTGCTCTCCCGCTCGACCTTCACATGCTCCTTCGCCTCAATCGCCTGATGCAGCCCGTCGGAATACCGGCGGCCCAGCATCAGCCGACCCGTGAACTCGTCCACGATGATGACCTGCCCGTTCTGCACCACATAGTCCACGTCGCGCTTCATCAGCACGTTCGCCCGCAGTGCGCAGCTGACATAGTGGTTCAAATCGCTGTTCTCCGGGTCGTTCAAATTCTCAATCCCGAAGGCCCGCTCCACAATCTGCGCGCCCTCGTCCGTCAGCGTCACGGCCTTTTTCTTCTCTTCCACTTCATAGTGCTCGTCCCGCTTCAGTCCGCGCACCACTGCGTCCACCCGCTCGTACATCTCCGTGCTCTTCTCACCCTGCCCGGAAATGATCAGCGGCGTCCTGGCCTCGTCGATCAGAATGGAGTCCACCTCGTCCACAATCGCGAAGTGATGTCCTCTCTGCACCAGATCGCTCTGACGGATCACCATGTTGTCCCGCAGATAATCAAACCCCAGCTCGTTGTTCGTCCCGTAGGTAATGTCGCAGGCGTACGCCGCCTGCCGCTCCTTGCTGTCCAAGTCATGCACAATCAGGCCCACGCTCAGACCCAGAAAGCGGTGTACCTTTCCCATCCACTCGCTGTCGCGCCGCGCCAGATAGTCGTTCACCGTCACGATATGCACGCCTTCACCGCCCAGCGCGTTCAAATACGCCGGCATGGTCGCCACCAGGGTCTTTCCCTCACCGGTCTTCATCTCGGCAATCCGCCCCTGATGCAGCACGATGCCGCCCAGCACCTGCACCTCATAGGGTCGCATGCCCAGCACCCGGTTCGCCGCCTCGCGCACGGTCGCAAACGCCTCCGGCAGAATATCATCCTCGGTTTCCCCGTTCTTCAGCCGCGCCCGGAACTCATCCGTCTTCGCGCGCAGTTCCGCGTCCGTCAGCTTCCGGTAATCATCCTCCAGCGCGTTGACCGCGTCGACGGTTTTCCGGAGCTTTTTCAGCTGAGTCTCATTGCTGGTCCCCAGCAATTTTTTCATCCATTCAAACATTCCGATATCCTCATTTGCAATGCTTGTTTCTTACCCATATGGGCAAAGCATTACAGATTAGTATATCACCCATTTCCCGCCTGTTGCAAGGGTAGATTTTTAACGCGGTTTTTGATATACTTATTGCGTATGCGACTTGATTTGTGGAGGTTTGTATGTCAGTCGGACAAATCATTCTGATGCTCGTCTATCTCCTGGGCGGTCTGGGAATCTTCCTTTTTGGTATGAAAGTGCTGGGCGACGGCCTGGAAAAAACCGCCGGGAACAAATTAAAAGGTCTTCTGCAGGCCATGACCCGGAACCGTGTACTGGCCATGCTCTGCGGTATTCTGATCACGGTGCTGATCCAATCTTCCACCGCGACCACGGTCATGGTGGTCGGCTTTGTGAACGCGAATATGCTTTCCCTCGCGCAGGCCATCGGCGTCATCATGGGCGCCAATATCGGAACCACGATCACCCCGCTGCTCCTCTCTCTGGAGGGGCTGGAGCTGGGCATGATCTTCAGCTTCCTCGGTCTCGTGCTTTCCTGGCTGCCGAATAACAAAACCTTCCGGGTCGCGCGGGAATTTTCCCCGATCGTCATCGGCATCGGTCTTCTGTTCATCGGCATGAAAGGCATGAGCAGCGCCATGGAGCCCCTGCAGTCCTGGGACGGCTTCAAGGTCGCCATGCAGAATATTTCCAACCCGGTGCTCGGCGTGCTGGTCGGCGCGATCATCTGCATCGTGCTGAACTCCTCCGCCGCCAGCGTCGGCCTCCTGCAGGTGCTGGCCGGTCAGGGTCTCGTTCCCCTGAGCACCGCCATTTACATTCTCTTCGGTCAGAATATCGGCACCTGCCTGACCTCGCTGATCGCGGGCAGCGGCACAAGCACCACCGCGCGGCGCACGTCCATCGTGCACCTGCTGTTCAACACCATCGGCACGGTAATCTTCACCGTCCTGGCCTCCATTCTCCCCTTTGCTTCGTGGATCGAAACGCTCGCTCCCGGTAATCTGAAACTGCAGATCGCGCTGGTGCACATCATCTTCAATGTCGTCACCACGCTGATCCTCTTCCCCTGCGCCAATCTGCTGGAGAAACTGGCCTGCCTGCTGATTCCGGATCGCGCAAGCGAAAATGTCGAAATGCGTCTCAAGTACTTCGACACCCGCCTGCTGGCCACCCCGCCGATCGCCGTCGCGCAGCTGAAGCGCGAAGTCGAGCGCATGGGCACCAAGGCCCTGCAGAATTACAACGCCGCCTTCTCCTGCTTTGAAACCTGGGATGATGAAGCGGCCGCATCCGTCCGGTCCACGGAGGATGTGCTTGACTTCCTGAACCGTGAAATTGCCGACCGGCTGACGCAGGTCAACGCCCTGGACATTTCCGATGAAGACAGCCGTCTGGTCGGTCATCTCTTCCATATCATCAATGACCTGGAGCGCGTGGGCGACCACGCCGAAAACATCCTCGATGCCGCCGAGCTCAAGCAGAAGGAAGGCATCAAGTTTACCCCGAAAGTCCTGGGCGAGCTTCAGGGTATGCAGGAAAAAGTCGGCGGTCAGCTGGAGCTTGCGCTGAATATCTTCCACGACCAGAAGGCGGATGCCGAAACCATTGACCATGTAGAAACCACGGAAGAAGAAATCGACCAGCTGACCGAAGCCCTCCGGAATCATCATGTGGACCGGCTGAAGAACAAGAAATGTTCCCCCCGCAACGGCATGATCTACCTCGACATGCTGACGAACCTCGAACGTATTGCCGACCATGCCGAGAACATCGCCACAGCGGTGTAACGCCTGATATCAAAACAGGGGACGCGATCGCGTCCCCTGTTTTTTACGCCCATCCTTACGGATCATTTTCCGTCTTGATCTGCGGGACTTCCACATCCCAATCAATGTATTCATTGTGATGGAAGATCCAGTAAATCGTGTCATAATGCTTGTGGTGCCGCCAGCTGGTGCCGGGATACTGATGCTTGTAATTGTGCGGCTCCGTCTGATTGCCGGTTGCGCCGTAACTGTAGCGGACGACCTCGCAATCCGGCAGATGCTCCCGCAGGCGCTCGACTTCCTCATCCTCCAGCTTCCAGTTGCCCATCAGCCACACACGCTCCAGACTCGTCAGCTCGTAGAGCGGGGAAAGGTCGGTAATCTGGCAGTATCCGATGTTCAGGTCCTTCAGATTCGTCAGATTGCTGAGCACGGAAATATCCGTGATATAGTTCTTGAACAGCTCCAGATATTCCAGATCCGTCTGCGTCGCCAGCGCCTGAATATCCTTGTCATACAGCGCGTTGTCCGCCACGATCAGGATCTTCAGCTTGGGGCAGTCCGCGAGGAAGTCCAGCGACCGGACATTCATATGCCCGATGTCCAGCGCCTTGAGGCCCTTCAGATACGCAAAATATTTCGTCTGGGAAGGCATGATATGCGGAGACCGGCCCAGCGTGGAATACGCGGTCATGTCCGTCCGCAAAATATGCGCGGAGGTCAGCTTCAGCGTAAACCCGAAAAAAACATCCGGATATTTGTCCATGATCTCCGTTGCGTCCGCCAGCTTGATGCTGTGATCATACATATTCACGGTTTTCAGCTGCGGCATTGCAGTCATGAGCTCGTCAATCAGCGCGGGCGTGACCCAGTCCTTCCCCGGAAACTCCACCTCGGTGTCCGTGGATTTGACCTCCACGCCCCAGAATGTCGCCGTCTGCACCTCTTCCTCCGCCGATACGAAAACACACAGGCAAAGAAGCACCGCCAACACCAGAATTCCGAATCCCCGTCTCTTCATATCCGTTCCCTTCCTTTTTCTTTTGAAAAAGCCGGGGGTGAATCACCCCCGGCTCATCCGACTTTTATTTGACGCTTCTGCGCCGCTGGGCCAGCTCCGCCGCGCCGGGAACATCTTCCTTCGCGGCATCCTCCGCGGGAGTCTCCTCCGCCGCGGGCTCTTCAGGAGTCTCCTCCGGAGATCCGGATCCGCCCTCGCCGGACGCATCCTGATTGTACAGACGCTTCAGCGTTTCCGACATCAGCTCGCTGTCCTGCGCGGTATCCTCGGTTTGTTCGGCAGGCTCTTCGGTCTCTCCCTCCGCCGCCGTCTCCGGGCCGGAAGAAATCTCGCTCCGATCCTTCGCCTTCACCTTCGCGCTGTAATCGCGATAATTCGCGCCTTCCAGCTGATCCACCGCCTTGCCGGACTTGCTCTTCCGGATCGCGCGGCGCACGAAGCCGATGCCCAGCAGCACCGCGCACAGCGCGGCGATCCCGGTAAAGATCCACTTCGCCGTACCAGCGGCTTCTTCCAGATTGTCCGTCCACGCGGGCAGCTTCTGGTCATCCGTCAGGTCATCATAGGTCTCGGGCACTTCCTCGTACTGCGGGGCGGGCGGCGTCACAATCGGCGCCTCGGTCGGCTCCGCGGTCGGCTGCTCATACCCGACATAAATCGAATTGCTGGAGAAAGTCAGCGTCTGGCTCAGCACATCCTGGCAGGACGCGGTGAACTGATACGTACCGGCCATGCTCACCGCCATCTCGCGGGTGAAGGTCCGGCTCGCTCCCGCAGGAATGGTCTCAAAGGTATTGATCACCGTGTCCACGGCGCGGACGGTCACATCCGACACATCCACGGTGCTCTCGTTGTTGACCGTGATCGTAAAGCGCACATTGCCCGGAATCGTGTAAACCACTTCCCGGTCCGCCGAGGCTTCCACGCTCAGCACAATCTGCTGGGTCGGGTCGGTCGCGATAATGCTGATCCGCCCGGTCGCGGTTTCCACGGGTTCGCCGGTCGCGTCCTCCGCGGTCACGGAAACCTGCACATCCTGCGTCTCCGTCACGGTGACTTCCTTGTCCACCGTCACGGTTTCGCCGGCCTTGACTGTCAGGTTGCTCGCAATCTCGCCGAGATTCTCGTCCGTCAGCGTCACATTGTTGAAGTCCACCGTGCCGGAGTTCTTCAGCTTGATGGTCAGCTTGACCGTCTCACCGGGCGCGCCGCCCTTCTTGTCCGCGCTCAGCGTAGCGCTCAGCTTCACTTCACCGTACTGGATCACCGCCGCCTCGACCTTCTGGGAATAGGACTTCCCACCGGCCTTGTAGGTGATGGTCGCCGCGGACGTGATATCCTTCTTCTTCATCGTGGTGGTGAAAGTATAGCTCGCCTTTTCCCCGGCGGCGATGGAATCAATCGTACCGCTCTTACTGCTCACGGCGCTGTTTTCCTTGATGGTCACATTGGTGACCTCCACAGAGCCCGTGTTCTCAATGTCGTAGGTGACGGTCACTTCCTGATTCTGCTGCGCCGTGGTGGGCTTGATGGTCCGGTTCACGGTCAGCTCGGGCGCGCCGCCCTTGTAGATGATCTTCTTGGAGAAGTTCTTGGTCTTGTTGACCAGCTCTCCCTCATCATTATAGATGGAATACTTGATCTTGAAGGTAATCCGGCCCGCGTCGAGCTCCGCCTGGGTCACCTTCCATGTGCCGGTCCAGCTCTTGCTGCTGCCCAGCGTCAGTGTGGGCGAACCGAATTCTTCCACCTGCTTGCCGCTCGGATAATACAGCGTCACCGGACCGGGCATATCACCCTCGCCCACGTTCGTCACGGAGATCGACACGGTAATTTCCTTCGGCTCGGTGAATTCATTGGAGCTCAGCGCCATGGAAACCTTGAGGTCGTCCTCCGCCACCGCGGCGGACACGCACAGAAGCACCAGGCACAGGCTCAATACCAGCGTCCAGATCCATTTTCTGTTCATCATTTACTTCCCCTTTCCTGACTCCTCAGGAGATGGTAGTCAAAATTTCCGCGGTATACACACTCAGAATATTGATACGCACAGGAAATCAAGCCTATTGTAGACCGAAAGGCAAAAGATGTCAACCTTTTGAACATTTTCAACCATTTCCGCCCGCTCCGAAGCGGGAGTCCGACCGATCAGTCGAACCCTTCGCCGGACTGCGCGCCCAAATCCCACGGAAGCAGCGGCACATACGGATCAAAGATAACCACGCTCGATTCCTCCGGCTCCTCCGGCGGAATATAGGTGTTTTCAAACAGCGGAGACTGCTGATCCGCGGGGATGGCCACCTTCAGCGTCCCGTCCTCCTGAAGGGTGACGGTCACGCTGATCGTGTATTCCGTTTCATCATACACCACATTCCTGTACTGCAGTTTCCGGTTCTCATTGCGCTTCGCGCCGTCCGGAATCACCTCGGACAGGGTGTAGGTGAAGGTCGCCGGCTGGTATTCCCCGTTCGTCCCGCGCGGCAGATCGCTCAGCTGATACGCCAACACCAGTTCTTTCTGGCCGTTATTGATCTCAATCTCCGCGGTCAGGGATTCCGCCTCCGTGTACACGCCGTCCTCATCCACGGTATACAGCGGCGCGCCGTTTACAGGAACCAGCGTGAAGGTAAAGCTCGTGTCCTTCGGGAATTCCTTCCGGTCCTTCAGGGACTTCCGCACCGTCACGGTATTCTCGCCCTTCACGAAAATATTCGTGAAGTCCGCTGTCTCCGCGCCGTCGCCGTAGTCCACCTCCGCGGCCAACTCACCCGTCTGCGGGTCGCTCACCGTCACGGTCACCGTTCGCGCTTCGGTCGTATACACCACGCCGTTCAGCATGAACCCGCCGGCCGCCCGCACATCTTCGCTCGCGGTCGCCCAGGTTACGCCATTGATGTTCACCGCTTCGTCCGGAATCTTCTCCCGGATGGTATAGGTGAAAGTTGTAGGCATATAAGTCCCGTCATCATTCTGCCCGAGATCATCCAGCCGGAACGACAACGAGAATTCAGCCATGCCGCCGTTTTCCGTGATTTCCGCGGTCAGGCTCTCCGCTTCGATGTCCCCTTCATACAGGGGCGCACCATTCTCCGGTGTCAGCTCAAAGCCGAATGTCACGCCCTCCGGGAATTCTTCCCGCCCGGTCAGCACCTTGCTCACCGTGACCGTCGTTTCCCCGAACGCGTCATAAGTGTTCTCAAAGCACGGAATCAGCCGGTTCGCGGTTTCTTCGGCGCTGAGCGCGTACTCCGCGCTGAACACTGATTCCGCGATTTCCGTTTCGCAGTTTTCATCCGTATACCAGACCGGCACCGCGTACAGTTTCCCATACCCGTCGTCCGTCACAGTCACTTTCGCGTAATACTCCGCAGGATCATAGGTCACGCCGGCGTTCTCCCCCGCATTCTCCGTCACGCGGTACACATATTCCGCCGTCCATTCGCCGGAGGGCGTATTGTCCTTCTGGTCATTCCGGACAAAGGTTATCTCGCCGAAGACACCTTCCGGCGCGTCCTTCGTCAGCGTGATTTCAGCGTTTTCCGGCATTGGCGCATTCTTCGTCACCGCGGACAGCTTCAGCGTCACCTCCTCGCCTTCCGGCCAGTACGGCGCGTATGTCTTGCCCGCTCCCAGCGCGAGCGTGCCCTCCGCGGCGTAGGTATTGGTCAGAATCGCCTTTCCGGCGCTCTGCTCCTCCGCGTCCGTCCAGGTCTGCTTTGCGCTCAGCGTGCCGTCGCCGTTATCCGTTACTTCAACCGTCAGGAAATGCTCTTTCTGCTCGTAGGTCACGCCGCCCTGCGCATTCTCCGGAATCACTTCCGTCAGGACATATTCATGAATGCCCGTTTCGTCTTTTTTGCTGTTCTTCAGATATTCAAAGACGATTTCGCCGAATTCGACCGCCGTGCCGCCCTCTTCTTCGATGGCCGCTGTCACCGCCGTCCAGGCCTCGCCGTACACCGTTTCGCCGTTCTCAACGGTCTTTTCCCGAATCGAATATTCATACTGTTCGCCCGGAATCAGGCTGCGCCCGGTAATCCGCTTTTCGGCCATGACCGCCGTTTCGCCGGTCGCTTCATAGGTGTTCGTGAAGCTCGCGTTTTCCGCGCCGTCCGGATACGACACCTTCGCTTCCAGCGCGCCGGTCTCCGGGTCGCTCACGATCACGGTGACCGTCCTTGCTTCATTCGTATAAGTGATGCCGTTCAGGGTCAGATTTTCATCCGCATCCTCCGGAATATTCTCCCGGATGGTATAGGTGAACGTCGTCTCCTGATACGTACCGTCCGATTTCTGTTCCAGATCGGTCAGCCGGTACGGCAGGGTAAAGACCGCCATGCCGTGATTCTTCGCAATCTCCACCGTCAGGCTCTCCACAGCCGTATACACGAGACTGCTGCTCACAATTTCCGTGGTATACAGCGGCGCGCCGTCCTCCGGCGTAAGGGTAAAGCTGAACGTGACGCCGTCCGGGAATTCTTCCCGCCCGGTCAGATCTTTTTGCGCTTTAACTTCCGCGCTGCCCGCGGCGCCGTAATGGTTGGCAAAGGACGGCACCGGATTTTCAACCTTTGTCTCCGCGTCCTGATCATATTTGACCGTGAAAACGGTGTCAGTCACCTTCGTGACCAGTTCCTTCTGCGCCACGGTTACCA
>Ga0065709_1005883_pt1 | contig 85703 bp, 75 predicted proteins | sample Hoacrofraction14_2_FD_59096 | JGI IMG/M metagenome (GOLD analysis project Ga0065709, IMG submission 59096) | Hoatzin crop microbial communities from Cojedes, Venezuela, sample from fiber fraction 14 v1 | ecosystem: Host-associated > Birds > Digestive system > Esophagus > Crop | place: Venezuela...
GCTATCCAATGGTTTCGAACTCGCTATCCATTGACGGCGCGATGCAAAACCAATGGATAGCGCGTGCAAAACCATTGAAATGAAAACGAAAGTCTAACGCATTGAAAATCAACGCCCGCCAGTTTTCTTGTAAAATGCTACTGTTCAAACATTTGCAGAAAGTGGCTCAAAATGGCCGTTTTTCGCACCCAAAGACAAGTTGGTGACCAACGATGCCCTTTTTGAGCCACTTCCCGAGGTTACAAAAAGAACAAAATGAGGATATGAGAGTGAGGAACGTGGTGTCTCTTTTTCACGACCTCTTCGAGGTCGATTGTCCCGCGCACCCCACTATCCCCCACGGAGGCGCTCATCGTGCCACCGTGGGTTATTGCGTCCGCACTGCCGTGCGGACCTACGCCCCCTTCAGGGTCTTGAGTATGCTCGGCGGCAATACGTTGGACGGGACTAGTAGAAGTGGGAGAATCAACCACGGGACACGAGCGTGGAGAGTGGCGCACGGGCGATGTCTCGCCCTCGGATAGCTACATCGTACGGCAGGCGCTATCGACCGGAAGATGGTGTTGATGCATGGTGTGCATGGCAGGTTACCCTGTCGCTTTTCGGGCGTGCCCGACCCTGAAGGAGTCGTAAGCCGAGCGCAGCGAGGCGCAATAACCCACAGTGGCGACCAACGGGAGCATCCGTGGGTCCAAAGGCACAAGGAATCGACCTCAGAGAGGTCGTGAAAAGATAACATCAACGAGAGAAGCAGACACCGTGCGCAGAGAGCGCGGCTTCGGGCCTCATCGACCGGAGACCGGCGGTGGGGCATGCGTTGCTCCATGCTCGACGCCTTGTGCGCTGCGCTCCATCGATGCGGTCTCCATTGTCGACGGAGAGGCTGATGGGCGCAGGCGGTTTTATGATTTATTGCATTTTAAATGTTAAAAATTTGTGGAAATGATAACTTCTCCTTACCTTTGCCCCGCAAAGTGTCGCACGAAGGTGGCATTTTTTGGCAAATAACCATAACGAAACTAAACATTTAGGCTTATCGAAACATTGTTACTTCAAGAACCAATCATTTGATAAGGAATGAATCGACTGAAAGGAATGACCGACGAAGCGTTGGCCATGGCCTACATTGGAGGTAACAATCGGGCATTCGATTTGCTGTTGGAACGCACGCAAACGAAGTTGTTCTCCTACATCCTTTTTGTGGTGCGCGACCGCGATCGCGCAAACGATGTGTTTCAGGAGACGTTTGTGAAAGTGATCACCAAGCTCAACGAAGGCAAATACACCGCAACGGGAAAGTTTGCGGCGTGGCTGATGCGCATTGCCCACAACGTGATGATGGACTATTATCGCGACCGCCATGCTCAGAATCTGGTGGACACGCCGCAGGGCGACGAGGTGCTGGCGATGGCCAAGGGCGACATGCTCGACTCGAATGTGGAGAATCGCTATGTGAACGAGCAGGTGCTCAGCGACGTGAAGCGGCTGATGGATCTGCTGCCCGCGCCGCAGCGCGAGGTGGTGTTCATGCGGTTTTATCAGGCCATGTCGTTCAAGGAGATTGCCGAAACCACGGGCGTGAGCATCAACACGGCGCTGGGACGCATGCGCTATGCTGTGCTCAACATGCGGCGCATGGCCAAGCAGCACGGCGTGGCGCTGCAGTTGGACTGATGCCCTGTGAGGGCGAAGGGTGAACCTCGTGGCGCGCGAGGTCTCGCGCGATGGTGTCGGCGTAGTCGTTTTCTGTTTGTTCAACGCTCTGCGCGCGGCACACTTTCATAGATTTTTCAGTTCTCGGATGATGCGATGCGGGTCGTTGCTCTTGAAGATATAGCTGCCGCTCACAAACACATCCACTCCGGCAGCGGCCAGCCGCGGGGCCGTTTCGCCCTGCACGCCGCCGTCCACCTCTATCAGCGCCCGCGCATTGTGGTCGGCAATGAGACGGCGCAGGCGATGCACTTTCGCTATGGTGTTTTCGATGAACTGCTGCCCGCCGAAGCCGGGATTAACGCTCATGAGCAACACCATGTCCACATCTTCGATGATATCCTCGAGCACGCACACCGGCGTGGTGGGGTTGAGCGTCACGCCGGCCTTCATGCCGGCGGCGTGTATCTCTTGCACGGTGCGATGCAGATGCGTGCAGGCCTCATAGTGAACATTCATCATCATGGCACCCGTTTTGGCGGTTTGCTCCACGTAGCGCTCGGGGCGCTCTATCATATAGTGCACGTCAAGCGGCTTGCAACACGCCTTCGCCACGGCCTCCAGCACTGGAAAGCCAAACGAGATGTTGGGCACAAACATGCCGTCCATAATGTCCATGTGCAACCAGTCGGCCTCGCTGGAGTTGATCATCTCCACCTCGCGCGACAGATGCAGAAAGTCGGCCGCCAGGAGCGACGGCGAAACAAGAATACTCATTGGTGATAGGAATGATTGACGGCCGGCGGGCGACGCTGCCGAGACTGTGGCCCCGTGGCCCAAGCCTCGCTGCCGGCACCCTGCCCGCCGCGTGAAGATCTCAATTCAAGCAATACGACTGCCGCCCGCTGGCCGTGGCAAACGTGCGATAAGTGTACGCGATTTGTCTGATAAGTTCCAGTGTTCTTTCCGATGGCCGGAGCTCTTCGTGTGTAAAATGTTGCATAGGCTTATTGTTATGTTTCAGTGAACAGCATGTCGGCGCGCGGCATCCCGCCACTTTCTATATGATGATCATTGCTTTTTTCACTAACATAACGCGTGCCCCTGCACTTTATTACATTCGCGCTATCTAAAAAAACATTAAAAGCAAGGCCGGCCACGGCGGGAGCGACAATCTATGCCGTCGCGCGTCGATGGTGCCCGAATGGCCATTTCAGGATGTTGAAACGCTGCAGCACGTAGGCCAGAAGGAGGACCGCAGAGACGTTGACAACCACGTTGAGCGCAAAGTTGGCCAACGATGAAGACGGCGCATAGAGCTTGGCGCGCACGACGGAAGGGATTTGCATCTGCAGAGTAATGGCGTGCGCACTCAATATATATAATGTGTTGCGCCCCATCCATCCGCCCGACCAATGGAGGCGTTTGCACAGCAAAATAACGGCCACGGTGGCCACGATGGCCGCAAGGATTCCGATGATGTTGTATCCCATGTTTGCCACACTCATGCCGATCCATGGGCAGAAGAGCAGATTGACTATCCAAATGCCGAGAAATGCCAACAGCAGGGCCTTGTTCACGCCCTGCAATTGTGTCAACAAACGACGCTGTCGCAACTCATCGCCAAACCAAACAAAGATGAGCGCGCAAAGCCCCGCCTGCAGGCTGAAAGGCAACCGGACGTGTTGCGCCGAAATCACTCCAAAGGAATAGAGCAGCAACACTGCCATCAATCGTTGCAAAGGGCGACAGTGTTGTTTCAAGCAGGCATAGATGGTGCAGGAGAAAAACAATGCCAACAAAAACCAGATGGCGCCAATCCTCGGAATCGTTGCAAAGAGCGCTTCGCCCCCATCCCATCCGCTTCCCCACAAAGAACGGACGACGCGGTCTTTCACAACGACGAGCAAGGAGTCGTCGTGCAATATTGTTCGGGTGAATATCGGCCAAACGGTTTCGAGCACGCACGTCACGGCGTAGGGCCAGAGATAGGCCTTGGCATGCTTTTTCACGGCATCGCCGAAAGCCAGGCGCTTGACAAACATGCCCGAAATGATGAAAAACAACGGCATGTGGAACGTGTAGATGGCCTTTCCCAAATAGGGAACGGCTTCCAAGTTGCCACAATGCCCCACGATGACGAGGAGAATGCCTACGGCTTTTGCCGCATCCACATACGGCATCCGCCCGCTTTCAGGAAGAGTGTTCTTCTGCATAACGATTCGTTTAATGCGCCACATTAAACGAAACGGCTCTGCTCCAAACACGCAAAAACGCGAACGCTCTCTTGTCCGCGTTCCAAGGTGTTTGGTCGAACCTGTATCATCAGACAATCGGCGTCCGCGCTATCGCAGACGCTCGCGCTTATTCTGATGATACGTTCTTTCTGTGACCAAACTTCAGGAACGCTTTCGAATAATTGCAAACGCAATGTTTAACCCACGAAAATCCGGGGACAAAGGTAACACTTTTCTGCGTATTCGCAAAGAAACGGCGACAAGAAACCATGGTCTCCGCAGCGACTCGCCTGCATGGCGCCAATGGGGCGGCACGACGAGTCCAAGGCGCCACGAACGAAAGATTTTTCATTATTCTTACAAAAAACACGACAAAATGTTTGTCAGTTTGCGGAAATTGTGTAATTTTGCAAGCGTAAAACGAAAGAAAAAGACATGAAGAAGACACTGAACGCATGGTGGTGGCGCTGCTCAAGATGGTAAAAGTCGTGAGTAACACAGCCGTGTGGACATATAAAAACCAACAAAGGCTCGCCGTATTACTTACGACGAGCCTTTTTAAATTTAAGGGGCATCGGGCCCCTACCTGAGGGACACAGAATCCCACACCAACAGACATTAAAACCCAAAAGAACATACAGCTATGGAAATGAAAGAGATTTTGAACCGGATGTTGAATCACGAGGAGCTGACGCGCCAAGAGACGCACGACATCCTAGTGGGCATCACGAAGAGCGAGTTTCCCATGGAACAAGTGACGGCCCTGCTGACAGGGCTTCAGATGCGCGGCATCACGGTGGACGAGTTGCTGGGACTGCGCGACGGCATCCTGGAGACGGGCGTGCCGGTGAAGCTGGATTGCGACCGCTATATTGATGTGGTGGGAACGGGCGGCGACCGCAAAAACACGTTCAACATCTCCACCACGGCTTGCTTCGTCATTGCCGGAGCGGGTTACAAGGTGGCGAAACACGGCAACTACGCCGCCACCAGTGTGAGCGGCGCCTCGAACGTGATCGCCAATCACGGCGTGAAATTCACCGACGACGTTGACAAACTGAACCGCTGCCTCAACGAGGTGGGCATCGTTTATCTGCACGCGCAGCTGTTCGCCCGCGCCATGAAATTTGTGGGTCCCGTGCGCAAAGCCCTGCAATTTCCCACGTGCTTCAATCTGTTGGGCCCCATCGTGAACCCCAGCCAGCCGCAGTGCCAGTTGCTCGGTGTGGCAGATCTCAATCAGATGCGCCTTTATAATAATGTGTATCAGAAGCTGGGCATCGACTACGGAATAGTGAACTCGCTCGACGGATATGATGAAATATCGTTGACAAACGACTTCAAAGTGACGACCAATCTGTATGAACGCGTCTTCTCGCCCAAGGAACTGGGCTTCGACATCGCCAAGCCCGAGGAACTGAAAGCGGGCGCCACGGAGCAAGAGGCCGTTGACATCTTCGACGCCGTGCTGGAGAATCGCGCGCTGAAGGCACAGAAAGAGATTGTGATGGCCAATGCCGCCTTTGCCATCCAGGTGCTGGAAAGGGGCAAGAAGGACATTCACGAATGCATCGACATTGCGCGCGACAGCATCGAAAGCGGAAGGGCCTTGGACACGTTCAAGAAGTTTGTGGCCTTCAATAGCTAATGGTTTTCTGGCGGAAATGAAAGACGTATTAGACGAAATTGTGGCGTGGAAGCGCGTGGAGGTTGCCGCCATGAAGGAGCAACGGCCGCCGCGCGAGCTCTATGCCGAGGCCGAGCGCATGGCCGACCGGCCCGTGCCCTCCATGCGACAGGCACTGACGGGCTCGGCCACGGGCATCATCGCCGAATTCAAGCGCAAGAGCCCATCGAAGGGATGGATACGCGAAGAGGGGCGTGCCGACGAGATTCCGTTGAGCTACGAACGGAACGGAGCCGCCGCCTTGAGCATACTCACCGACGAGAAATACTTTGGCGGCAGCGACGAATTCATCCGCGCGGCGCGTCGAAGCGGCGTGACCATCCCCATTCTCTACAAGAATTTTGTGGTGGACGAATACCAGCTTTTCCAAGCTCGCGTGTGCGGGGCATCGGCCGTGTTGCTCATCGCGGCCGACCTCGGGAAGGAAGATTGTCGCCATTTGCTGCGGCTGGCGCACGAGTTGCGCATGGAAGTGCTACTGGAAATGCACTCGGAAGCCGAATTGGAATACGCCGAACTGGAACCCGACATGTGCGGCATCAACAACCGCAACCTCGGGACGTTTGTCACCGACGTCAACAATTCGTTCCGACTGGCCGAGCAGTTGCCGAGCGATGCGTGCCGCGTGAGCGAAAGCGGCATCGCCGCCCCCGAGACCGTGCGACAGCTGCGCGAGGCCGGTTTCAACGGCTTTCTCATGGGCGAACACTTCATGCGAGCGACATCGCCGGGCGAAGAATTGCGTGCGTTTATCGCCAGCGTGGAACACCAAGAATAAGGCCCGCCCGTTATCCTTTCAACAACATTCACCACTCAAACGCTCAACACACCACTCCAATATGATTATCAAGGTTTGCGGCATGCGCGAGGCCGACAACATTCGCGCCGTGTCTGCGCTAGACATCGACATGATGGGCTTCATCTTCTGCCCCGACAGTCCGCGCTTCGTGCAAATGATTTCGGCACGGGCGGGCATCATCCCCGACTACTCGGAGGAGCGCTTTCGCCAAGCCAAACAACAGCATGCGGCCGCCGACAACAATGCTTCTGCAAAGGTGAAGCGCGTGGGCGTGTTTGTGGACGACATGCCGCAAAGCATCCTCACCCGCATCTACAACTACCATCTCGACTACGTGCAGCTTCACGGAGACGAGTCGGCCGTGATGATCGACAATCTGAAACGCACGCTCATCCCCGACATTGTGCCCGACATCAAGGTGATCAAGGCCTTGAACATCCGTGAGAAAGACGACGTGAAGCGATGGCGCGACTATGAAGGCGCGGCCGACATGCTGCTCTTCGACACCAAAGGCGCAACGCGCGGCGGCAGCGGAGAACAGTTCGACTGGGCAGTATTGGAAGCCTACGACGGCAACATCCCCTTCCTGCTCAGCGGCGGCATAGGTCCCGACGACGCCGATCGCGTGTTGTCGTTCAGCCATCCCATGTTCGCCGGCATCGACCTGAACAGTCGCTTCGAAACGGAACCGGCCATGAAGGACATTGAACTGCTGCGCGCCTTTGTGGAGAAAATCAGATCGGGAGAACGGCAATAGCATTAACGAAACAACACACCACTGTCATAAAACATGAACCGAATAAACCAACTCTTCGCAGAACAGCAGGCCACCGGCCGCAAACTGCTCTCCATTTACTTCTGCGCCGGCTGCCCCACGCTCGAAGGCACGGCCGACGTGATACTCGCCCTGCAGCGCCGCGGCATCGACATGATTGAGGTGGGCATACCGTTTAGCGACCCGCTGGCCGACGGACCAGTGATTCAAAGTGCCGGCACCGTGGCACTGAAAAACGGGATGACGCTCACCCATCTCTTTCAACAACTGGAGGCCATCAAGGGCCAAGTGACCATACCGCTCGTGATGATGGGCTATCTCAACGTGGTGATGCACTACGGCATCGAGCGCTTTTGCCAATCGTGTGTGGCGTGCGGCGCCAGCGGGGCCATTATCCCCGATCTCCCGTTCAATGACTATCTAGACTATGTTAAGCCAGTAGCCGATCGCTACGACCTGCGCATCGTCATGATGATCACTCCCGAGACGAGCGAAGAGCGCATCCGCTTCATCGATGAACACACAGATGGATTTATCTATATGGTGAGCTCGGCCAGCATCACCGGCGCACAAAGCAGCTTCGACGAGGCCAAACAGGAGTATTTCCGCCACATCAACTCGATGCAACTGCGCAATCCGCGCATGATAGGCTTCGGCATTTCCAACCGACAAACCTTGGAGAGCGCGCAGCAGAATGCCGCCGGCGCCATCATTGGCTCCAAGTTTGTGACGCTGCTCAACGAGGCCAACGGCAACGCCGACAAGGCCATCGACCAACTCTATGAGGCACTGAAACATTAACCATCAACACCCACGACAACATGAATCTGCAAGAATATCTCAACGAGAACGACCGCTTCGCCAAGTATGCCGGCGCCCGTCTCACCGAAGTGCGCGAGGGCTATGCCCGCGCCGAGCTCACCGTGGAAGCCCACCACCTCAACGGCGGCAACGTTTGCCAGGGCGGCGTGCTGTTCACCCTGGCCGACCTGGCCTTTGCGGGCGTCAGCAACAGCACGGGCGTGCTCACGTTTGGCATAGAAAACACCATCACCTTCGTGCACAGCGCCAAGGAGGGCGACCACCTTGTGGCCGAAGGACGCGTCTCCTATGAGCATCCCAAGATACCCTTCTGCGAGATGAAAATACACAACCAAGAGGGCACGCTCATCTGTAGCATGACGGGCTTGGGCTATCGCAAGCATCAGGAAATCCCCAAAATCTAAGAACGAAATCATCGCAAAACCATGTCGAAAGAAAACTATTTTGTTGACGAACGAGGATACTACGGCGAGTTTGGCGGCGCCTATGTGCCGGAAATCCTTTATAAATGTGTGGAAGATCTGCGGCAAGCCTACCTGCCCATCATCGAGAGCGACGGGTTCCAGCGCGAATACCATGCCCTGTTGAAGGACTACGTGGGGCGGCCCTCGCCCCTCTATTACGCCAAGCGGATGAGCGAAAAATACGGCTGCAAGCTCTATCTGAAGCGGGAAGACCTCAACCACACCGGCGCCCACAAGATCAACAACACCGTGGGACAGATACTCATGGCCAAGAAGATGGGCAAGACGCGCATCATCGCCGAAACCGGTGCCGGCCAGCACGGCGTGGCCACAGCCACGGTTTGCGCCTTGATGAACATGGAATGTGAAGTGTTTATGGGGGCCACCGACGTGGAGCGCCAGCACACCAACGTGGAGCGCATGCGCATGCTCGGAGCCAAAGTCACGCCGGTGCGCACAGGCAATATGACGCTGAGCGATGCCTGTTCCCAGGCCATTCGCGACTGGTGCTGCCACCCCAAGGACACGTTCTACATTGTGGGCTCCACCATGGGGCCCCACCCCTATCCCGACATTGTGGCGCGCATGCAGAGCATCATCTCCAAGGAGCTGAAGGCGCAGCTCGAGGAAAAGACGGGTCGCGACTACCCCGACTATCTCATCGCCTGCGTGGGAGGAGGCTCAAACGCCGCCGGAACGGTTTATCACTACCTCAACGACGACCGCGTGAAGATTGTTTTGGCCGAAGCCGGGGGCCACGGCGTGGACACCAACTACACGGCGGCCACCATCCATCGCGGCACCGTGGGCATCCTGCACGGCTCAAAAATGCTCGTGATGCAAACGCCCGACGGACAGATAGAGGAGGCTTTCACCATCTCCGCGGGGCTGGATTACCCCGGCGTGGGGCCGATGCACTGCAACATGGCCATGAAGGGGCGCTCCACCGTGCTCGCTATCAACGACGACGAAGCCATACGCGGCGGCTACGAGCTGACGAGAATGGAAGGCATCATCCCCGCCATAGAGAGCGCACATGCAGTGGCGGCACTGAGCAAACTGACGTTCCAACCCGACGACGTGGTTGTGCTCACCGTGAGCGGGCGCGGCGACAAAGACGTGGAAACCTACCTGAACAACAAGTCTATGGCGGGCGAATACGGCAACTTCTGACCACAACCTTTCAGTCATCAACCCACAACGAAATGAACACCTTCCAATACACCACCACCACGCGCACCGTGCTGGCCGACCTCTACACCCCCGTGGGAGTGTATATGCATCTGCGCGACGTGCATCCGCAAAGCGCGCTCATGGAGAGCTCCGACTACCACGACGCCAACAATTCGCGCTCGTTTATCGGCATCCGCCCCATGGCCTCGGTGGCCATCGCCCACGGCGAAAGCATCTGCACCTTCCCCGATGGCACCACCGCGCGCCACGAAGTAAGTCAGGCATATCGCGCCGACAGCGCCATCAACGACTTCATCCAGCGATTCCGCATCAGCGGCGACAACGCCCACCACTGCGGCCTCTACGGCTACACCGCGTTCAACGCCGTGCGCTATTTCGAAAACATCGCCGTGAAAGACGTGAAGCAAGAGAAAAACGATGCGCCGGATATGTACTACATCCTCTATCGCGACATCATCGTGTTCGACCACTTCAACAACACCATGACGCTCGTCACACTCACCGAAGACAACAACGCCGACGAGGGCCATCGCCACCTCGATGAGCTGATGATGCTCATCAACAAAGGCAACGTGAAGCCCTACGGATTCCGCCCCGTGGGCGAAGTCACCTCGCCACTCACCGACGAGGAGCACAAGGCCAACATCCGGCGAGGCATCCGCCACTGCCTGCGCGGCGACGTGTTCCAGATTGTGCTGTCGCGACGCTTCATCCAGCGCTACGAGGGCGACGATTTCAAGCTCTATCGCGCCCTCCGCAGCATCAATCCGTCGCCATATTTGTTCTACTTCGACTTTGGCGGCTTCCGCATATTCGGCTCCTCGCCCGAAACCCACTGCCGCATAGAAGGGCGACGGGCCTACATCGACCCCATCGCCGGCACCACCAAGCGAACCGGCGACGCCGAGGCCGACCGGCGCGGGGCAGAGTATTTGCGCAACGATCCCAAGGAAAACGCCGAGCACGTGATGCTGGTTGACCTCGCCCGCAACGACCTTTCGCGCAACTGCCACGGCGTGAAAGTGGACTTCTATAAAGACCTGCAATACTATTCCCACGTGATCCACCTCGTGAGCCGCGTGAGCGGAACACTCGACGACGGGGCAGATCCCATCCGCGCCTTCATAGACACCTTCCCCGCCGGCACGCTCAGCGGAGCCCCAAAAGTGCGCGCCATGCAGCTCATCTCCGAATACGAGCCCCACAATCGCGGCGCCTACGGAGGCTGCATCGGCTACATCGGGCTCAACGGCAGCCTCAATCAGGCCATCACCATCCGCACCTTCGTCAGCCACAACGGCGAACTGTGGTTCCAGGCCGGCGGAGGCATCGTGGCCAAAAGCAACGAAGAATACGAACTGCAAGAAGTAAACAACAAACTCGGAGCACTGCGCCGCGCCATCGTCATGGCCGAAGACATGTAGTCACCCCACCACCAAAGACAACGCAACACACCCATGAAAGTCATCATCATCGACAACTACGACTCGTTCACCTACAACCTGGCCCACCTCATCAGAGCGCTCGGCGCCGAAGTCACCGTGTGGCGCAACGACCAATTCCAGCTCCCGCAGCTCGACGCCTTCCAAAAAATCGTGCTCTCCCCCGGCCCCGGAATACCCTCAGAAGCCGGCCTGCTCACCGACGTGATACGCACCTACGCCGGCCGCAAACCCATGCTCGGCGTCTGTCTGGGCCACCAAGCCATCGGCGAAGTGTTTGGCGCACAACTGGAAAACCTTGCCGAAGTGTTCCACGGCGTGGCCACCGAGGGCACACAACTCGGCATCGACCCCATCTTCGACGGCTGTCCGCGCCGCCTCGTCATGGGGCGCTACCACTCCTGGGTGGTGTCGCGCAACGGCTTCCCCCACTGCCTCGAAATCACCGCCCAAAGCGACGAAGGGCAAATCATGGCACTCCGCCACCGCGAATACCCCATCCACGGCATACAATTCCACCCCGAAAGCGTGCTCACACCCGACGGCCGCCGCATCGTGGACAACTGGCTCCGGCTCTGAGCTCGCCGCCCCCTAAACACGCCACCCCCATCGTCGGCCTCGCCAAAGAAAAGGCATCCACATCGGATGCAACGGTCCAGAGAAACGCCCCTTTCGGTTAAAAAACATAAAAACCGACACTTTTCGCGCCATCCCTTGCGGTTTTTCCAACAAAAAGCCCTACCTTTGCACCCGCATTCACGCAAAACGGGGGCGTAGCCCAGTTGGTTTAGAGCGCTGCAGTCACATTGCAGAGGTCAACAGTTCGAGCCTGTTCGTCCCCACCAACCCCAAACGACACATCAAAATACTCACAGCCGGCGGTAGCGCAATCACAGCGCCACCGCCGGTTTTCTTTGTCTGCCCCTACCCCCGCCACCACAACAAAACCGCCCCGCCACCGTATTACGGTCGGTGGCACCCGACACACGATATAGCTATCCGAGGACGGGACGTATCCCGCGCGCCGCTCTCCACGCCTGTGTCCCGTGTTTGATTCTTCGGCTTCCGCCGCCTTTGCCCGACGTGTCCCGTTGCCGATTCTTCCGTTTTTGCTGCCTTCGTCAGTTGTGTCCCATCGCTTATTCTCCTACACCCGCCGTCCGCGCTCTCTGTTTTCCGCCGCCGAGCACATCAAAGACCCTGAAGGGGTCGTAGGTCCGCACGAGAGTGCGGACGCCATAACCCACGGTGGCGACCGCAGGGAGCATCCGTGGGTGTCTCATGTCCCCCGCAATCGACCTCGAAGAGGTCGTGAAAAAGTGACACTACGTTCCTCGCTCTCACACCTCCAAATTGTTCTTTTTGTAACCTCAGAAAGTGGCTCAAAAATGGCCTCGTTGGTCACCAACTTGTCTTTGGGTGCGAAAATGGGCCGTTTTGAGCCACTTTCTGCAAATGCTTGAACAAGAGTCTTTTGCAAGAAATCCAATGGGCGCTGATTTTCAGGGCGTTAGCTGTCCGTTTCCATTCCACTGGTTTTGCTCGCGCTATCCATTGGAATTGCATCGCGCCGTCAATGGATAGCGAGGCGAAGACCATTGGATAGCGCGTCGAAAACTAAGGGATAGCGCGACCGAAACCATTGGATAGCGAGTGGAAGACTGAGGGATGAGAAATAGAAGGACGAGATTCTTGCAAAAACGGGGCGCTGAAATGACGGAATAAGTGTGCTGTTTTTCCGTTTTAACATCTAGTTTGGAGAAAAATCCGTACAATGCAAAGCGGCGGAATGGTTGCGGATTGTTCTATTTTTCGGTTGGGGCTCAGGGTGCCGCGCTTCGTGCTCCGGTTATTGCTCCATGGTGATCATGAGCCGTATCTGTGGATAGGTGGCTTCGGGCGGGCAGGCCTCTTTGATGGCTCGGATGCCGGCGGCGCGCCCCGTGCGGCGTATGGCGTCGGCGATGGGGCCTTGGAGGCGGGGCGGCACGAGGGCTTCGAGGGGCAGTTCGTGCCGCAACACGAAGTGGGCGAGGTGGCCAAACACGGTTTCGTCGGTGTAGCCGCGCTCGGCGGCGATTTCGTGGATGGTTTTGCCTTGGCGGTAGAGGTCGAGGCTGATTTTGCGGCTGTTGCCGGCGGGTTTGGCTTGTTTGGCTTGTTGCTTCACGGCGGCGGTGGTGGCGGGCTGCAGGTGGTGGCGCTCGCAGAAGCGGCGTATGATGGGGAGCAGGGCGTTGGCGTAGCGCTTGGCGGTGGGCTTTCCGATGAAGGGAACGGCCACGAGGGAGGCTTCGTCGCCGGGGAGCAGGTTGACGAGATTGACCAGTGCGCGCTGCTGCATCACGATGGCGGGATTGACTTGTCGGGCGAAGGCTTCTTTCTCGCGCCATGCCACGAGGAGCCGATAGAGCTCGGGATAGAGCATGCGGGCGGTGTCGGCTTTGCGCTTGGTGGGCTTTTTGGCTTTCTTGGAGTCGGCGAGGAGGTCGATGGCGTCGAGGGTGGCGCGGTTGCGGCATCGGTGATAGTCGGCCACGCTGAAGCCTTGCTGGGCCACGTGGTCGAGGGTTTGGCTACATACGGCCAGCAGCAGGCGCAGGTCGTAGAGGGCTTCGTCGAACTGTTTGCGGTGGGCCTTGTTGTCGGTGTCCACGTCGGTGTCGTCGAGCAGGTCGTCGAAGAGCGTGGCGAGGGTGTTGCGGAAGTAGGCGGCGCTGCGCTTCACTCGGTCGGCAAACTCTTGGGATGCGAGGCCTTCGGTGCTGGTGTGGGCGATGACCTGCTGCCACTTGGCGGCCACGGCGAGCATGTCGCGGGTGCCGGCGAGGGCGGCTTGATGGCTGCGGCTCAAGTCGGCGTATTGTGCAAAGAAGTGCTCGTCGATGACGCGGCTGAGGCGCTCTTGCTTGCGGAGCAGCTCGGAGAAGTCGAACAGGTCGCAGAGTTCGTGCACGATATACTGCTCCTTGAGCTGTGGGAGCATGGCGATGCTCTGCGTGGCGGCCGACTCTTGGCGCGCTATGTAGTCGGTGACGCGCTGGTCTTGTATCACGGCGCGCTCGCTGATGGGGCCGGCAAGCACCAGTCCGTGGAGGGTGCGGCATCGGCTGAGCGCCACATACACCTGCCCCGATGCGAAGGATTGGCCGGCGTCGATGATGGCGCGGTCGAACGTGAGCCCCTGACTCTTGTGGATGGTGATGGACCAAGCGAGGCGCAGGGGATACTGCGTGAAGGTGCCCTGCACCAGTTCTTCGAGCTCTTTGGTTTGCTCGTTGAGGGCATATTTGGTGTTTTCCCAGGTGGCGGGCTCCACTTCGATGTCGTCATCGTCGCCGTTGCAGCGCACAAGGATGCGGCCCTCGTCGATGTCGGTCACGCGGCCTATCTTGCCGTTGTAGTAGCGGTGGTCGGGCGAGGTGTCGTTGCGCACAAACATCACCTGTGCCCCCTCTTTGAGCGTGAGGCTCACATCGGTGGGATAGGCATACTCGGGGAAGTTGCCGTCTATGGCTGCCTGAAAGGTGAACGGGGGCGTTTCGAGCTTGGCGAGCTCGCTCTCGTTGTGGCGCTGCGCCAGCGAGTTGTGGGTGGTGAGGCGAATGTAGCCTTCGTCGGGGCGCGGCTTGAAGTGGGGCAGATAGCGCTCGTTGAGTGCGCGATACACGTTGGCGTCGGCGCGCCCCTCGCGTATGGCGTTGAGCAATGCGAGGAAACGCTCGTCGCTCTGGCGAAACACGTGTTTCAGACAGATGGTGACGTAGTTGATGCGCGCGAGGGCTTTGCTGCTGAAAAAGAAGGGCGTGTCGTAGTATTGCCTCACTATGGCGGCCTCTTGGTCGGTGACAACGGGTGCCAGTTGCTGGAGATCGCCAATCATGAGCAGCTGAACGCCGCCAAACGGGCGGCGGGGATCGCGAAAGCGGCGTAGCACGTTGTCGATGGCATCCAGCAGATCGGCGCGCACCATGCTCACTTCGTCGATGACGAGCAGGTCGAGCGTGCGCAGGATGTTGCGCTTTTCGCGACTGTATTCATACTTGTCTTTGAATTTCACGTCGGGGACGTAGGGCGAGAGGGGCAGCTGAAAAAAGGAGTGAATGGTCTGCCCGTGCGCATTGATGGCGGCGACGCCGGTGGGCGCCACCACTGCCAGACGCTTCGACGTGGAGGCACGAAGCTGGTGGAGGAACGTGGTTTTGCCCGTTCCGGCCTTGCCCGTGAGAAAGATGCTGATGCCGGTGTGTTCGGCAAACTCCCAGGCTTGTTGCAGTTCGTCGTTGTTTTCGAAAGACACGCTCTGTGGAATAGGTGAGGATGTGGATGGAGCAGGGGGTGAAGCGTGGGGCACGGAGCGGGGCTTCGCCGCCGGTTGCCGTGCTCCGCGCTCCGATGCTCATGCTACAGGATGTGCATGGTGCCCAGCGCATAGAGCAGCCCGTAGCCTGCTACCATGGAGATGAGGCCTATGATGATGCCTATTTTCACCATGTCGTTTTGCTTGACGAGGTTGGTGGAGAAGGCGAGTGCGTTGGGCGGCGTGGATATCGGGAGCACCATGGCGCTCGAGGCGGCGATGGCAATGCCAATGAGCACGGTGGGCGTGCCCCCTATGGCCGAGAGCTTGTCGCCCATGCCGGTGCACACCACGGCAAGGATGGGCATGAGGAGCGCTGCCGTGGCCGAGTTGCTGATGAAGTTGCTCAGCATGTAGCAGATGAAGCCCGAGAGCAGCAAGATCACGATGGCGGGGAACGTGTCGAAGGGGATGCTCTCCACGGCGTTGGCGGCCAGGCCCGAGGCGTTGAGCCCGTAGCCCAGTGCAAAACCGCCGGCCACCATCCAGATGACGCTCCAGTTGATTTCCTCAAGGTCGTATTTGGTGATGACGCCGGTGAGGGCAAACACGGCGAAGGGTATGAGGGCCACGGTGTAGGAATTGATGCCCGTGAGCTTGTCGGTCATCCACAGCAGCACCGTAACGAAGAATGTGATGATCACCACCCACGTGTGGAAGCCTTTCTTCATGCCGCCCTCGATGTCGATGGTGATGGTTTTCTGACTGAAGGGAAACAGCGTGCGCAGCAGCAGCCAGCCGATGAACAGCAACACCAGCACCAGCGGCAGCATGAAGGCCGTCCACTCGCCGAACCCCATATTCATGTTGAGGCCGGCGGGATCGTTGAGATATTTCAGGGCAATGGCGTTGGGCGGCGTGCCGATGGGCGTGGCCATGCCGCCCAGATTGGCGGCCACGGGAATCGACAGGGTGAGGGCGATGCGGCCCTTGCCCTCGGGCGGCAGCTGCTTGAACACGGGTGCCAAGAAGGTGAGCATCATGGCGGCGGTGGCCGTGTTGCTCACAAACATGGAGAATACGCCCGTGATGAGGACGAAGCCGAGAAGGACGTTGTTGGACTTGTTGCCGAACGGCTTGAGCAACACCTTGGCCAGCTGGGCGTCGAGACCGGTCTTGGAGGCTGCGATGGCCAGTATGAATCCGCCGATGAACAGCATGATGACGGGGTCGGCAAACGTGGCCATGATCTCCTTGTAGGGCAGGGGAGTGCCCGCCTCTTCGTACATGAAGAACGACACGCCACTGGTGGAGGTGGTGAGCAGCATTAGCACAATGATGCCCACCGACGTGGCCCACGACGGCACCACCTCGAATACCCACATCAGCGTGGCGAATGCAAAGATGGCGATGATGCGCTGCTGGATCACCGTGAGGCCGGCGATGCCGAACATCGACGCCGGAGCGTTCCACAAAAACAGGGTGACCACGAGCACAATGGCCGCATAGATGAGCTTCTTGAGCAGTCGGCTCGAATCGGTTCGGCGCTCACGGCGCGCCTTGTGATAGGCTTCTACGAGATGGAAGCCCGTGAAAATTTTGTACATAAATTCTTATATTTGCAAGTTTTCGGTAAGCAGATAGAATTGTGTGTACAAAGGTAAGACCTTTTGCAGACGGCACAAAAAAAAGCGGCGAGCAATGCACTCGAAAAGGCATTGCCCGCCGTTTTTTGCAAAACCGACATGGCATTTAAGTCGGTAGAATGGTGGTTAAGCGGTGCATCAGTTGCGGAACACGAGTCCCTCGCCAAAGCAGTCCACCGTGATGGGCCGCTCGCGATTGACGCTGCCCGAGAGCAACTGCTTCGAAAGGTCGTTGAGCAGGTGTTGCTGGATGGCGCGTTTCACGGGGCGTGCGCCAAACTCGGGGTCGTAGCCGGCCTCGGCCAAATAGTCGATGGCTTGGGGCGTGACCTCCATTTGCACGTCTTGCTCGGCCAGCATCTTGCGAACCTTGTCCACCTGCAGCCTCACCACTTGGGCGATTTGCTCCTTGGTGAGCGGGTGGAAGGTGATGATCTCGTCGATACGATTCAAGAACTCGGGGCGCATGATGTGGTGGAGCTGCTCCTCGGTGGCATTAGACGTCATGATGATGATGGTGTTTTTGAAGTTCACCGTGCGGCCCTTGTTGTCGGTCAGACGGCCGTCGTCGAGCACCTGCAGCAGCGTGTTGAACACATCGGGGTGGGCTTTTTCGATCTCGTCGAACAGCACCACGGAGTAGGGTTTCCGCCTGACGGCCTCGGTGAGCTGCCCGCCTTCGTCGTAACCGATGTAGCCCGGGGGTGCGCCGATGAGCCGGCTCACGGTGTGCTTCTCCTGATATTCCGACATGTCGATACGGGTCATCATCGACTCATCGTTGAACAGATAGTCGGCCAGTGTCTTGGCGAGCTCGGTTTTGCCAACGCCCGTGGTGCCCAAGAAAATGAACGAGGCAATGGGCCGCTTGGGGTCTTGCAGTCCGGCACGCGAGCGGCGCACGGCATCAGACACGGCCTGAATGGCCTCATCCTGGCCCACCACGCGCTTATGGAGCTCGTCTTCGAGATGCAAGAGCTTGTCTTTTTCGCTCTGCATCATGCGGCTGACGGGTATGCCGGTCCAGCGCGACACCACTTCGGCGATGTCGTCGGCCGTCACTTCTTCCTTGACGAGGCGTGCGCCGTCTCCCGTCGAAGAGTTTTGCGCCGCGCGGTTGATCTCGTCTTCCAGCTGTTTCAGCTTGCCGTAGCGTATTTCCGCCACCTTGGCATAGTCGCCTTCTCGCTCGGCGCGGTCGGCCTCGAAGCGCAGCTGTTCCATTTGCTGCTTGGCCTGTTGCACCTTGTCGATGTCGGCCTTTTCCCGCTCCCATTTGGCGCGGAAGTTTTGCTCTTGTTCGCGCAGTTCGGCAATCTCTTTGTCGAGTTGCGCTATTTTTTCGGTGTCGTTCTCGCGGCGGATGGCTTCGCGCTCAATCTCGAGCTGCTTCAGTTGCCGCGTCAGGTCGTCGAGCTCTTCGGGCACCGAGTCGCGCTCCATGCGGAGCTTGGCGGCGGCCTCGTCCATCAGGTCGATGGCTTTGTCGGGGAGGAAGCGGTCGGAAATGTAGCGCTCCGACAGTTTCACTGCGGCAATGCAGGCGTCGTCCTGGATACGCACCTTGTGATGGTTCTCGTAGCGCTCCTTCAATCCTCGCAGAATGGAGATGGCCGACAGCTCGTCGGGCTCGTCCACCATAACGGTTTGGAAACGACGCTCCAAGGCCTTGTCTTTCTCAAAATACTTCTGATANTCGTTGAGGGTGGTGGCGCCGATGGCCCTCAGCTCTCCACGCGCTAAGGCCGGCTTCANGATGTTGGCGGCGTCCATGGCGCCCTCGCCGGCGCCGGCCCCCACCAGTGTGTGGATTTCGTCGATGAAAAGGATGATGCGGCCCTCGCTCTTGGTCACCTCGTTGATGACACTTTTGAGCCGTTCCTCAAACTCGCCCTTGTATTTGGCGCCGGCGATGAGTTGGCCCATGTCGAGCGAATAGAGCTGTTTGTCCTTCAGATTCTCGGGCACGTCGCCGCGCACGATGCGTTGGGCTAGTCCTTCCACGATGGCCGTCTTGCCGGTGCCGGGTTCACCGATAAGGATGGGATTGTTCTTCGTTCGGCGCGACAAAATCTGGAGCACTCGTCTGATTTCGTCGTCTCGCCCGATAACGGGGTCGAGTTTGCCGGCCCGCGCGTCTTCCACCAGGTTTTTGGCATACTTGGAGAGCGACTGATAGTTGTCGTCGGCGCTCTGCGACTGCACCTTCTGCCCCTGTCGCAACTCCTGAATAGCCTTCTCGGCGTCCTTGGCGGTCATGCCCGCGTCTTTCAAGATGCGGGCCGCGGTGCTGTTCACCTCGAGCAACGCCATGAGCAGCGGCTCAACGGAGACAAACTGATCCCCCCATCGCTTGGCGATGTCCTCCGACTTGATGATCACTTGGTTGGCCTCGTTGGTCAGGTAGGGCTGTCCCCCCTGCACGCGCGGCTGGTGTTGCAGCTCGTTGTCCACAAGGGTGGCCACGTGCTGAACGTTGATTCCCAGCTTCTGAAAGATGAAGCCCACCACATCAGCGGCCTTGTCCATCACTCCCTTCAACAGGTGGATGGGCTCGATGGCCTGCTGCGAGGCCCTTTGTGCGGCCTTGACCGCCTCTTGCACGGCCTCTTGTGCTTTGATGGTGAAGTTGTCTAAATTCATAGTAAACCTCCTGTTTTTTTTGTTTGTTCTTACTGACCATCCACCTTCAAATCCTGTGCCTTGCGCCCGCTGCTGCCAAAATGGCAATCGTTTCGGCAATAATGGCAGATGGCGAGAGTGAGAGATCAACCACGCAAAAGCGCCGGCCGTTCGACAGAGGAACGGTCGGCGCTTTTGTGAGGAGTGGCGCGGAGAGTGCGGTCAGTCGGCAGTCTGATGATTGATGCAGATGCCTTGCAGATACCATGCGTAGAGCCGCTGGATGCCTTCGTCGATGTCCACGCTGTGGTGCCAGCCCAGTCGGTGGAGCTTCGACACGTCGGTGAGCTTGCGCGGTGTGCCGTCGGGCTTGGTGGCATCCCACGTGATGGTGCCGCCAAAGCCTATTTCGCGGGCGATGCGCTCGGCCACTTCGCGGATGCTGATCTCTAGTCCGGTGCCCACATTCACGTGGCAGTTGCGTATTTCGGCAATGCCATCGGCGTTGCGTTTCGCGTTTTCGCAAGTGTCGCTGAAGCGCACGTTGAGCAGCACGTGAACAGATGCGTCGGCCATGTCTTCGCTCCAGAGAAACTCGCGCATGGGTTTGCCGGTGCCCCAGAGCTGCACTTCGCCCGGAAGGATGCCGTATCGGGCCAGCACATTCAGTATGGCGTCGCGACCGGCGCTGCCGTCGATGCCTTCCACGGGCCGCAGATGGAGATCTTTTGCCACGGCGTCCCAATCGTTTTCGCCGAGGCATTTGGCCAGGTGGATCTTTCGAATCATGGCCGGCAACACGTGGCTGTTCTCCAGATGGAAGTTGTCGTTGGGGCCGTAGAGATTGGTTGGCATCACGGCAATGTAGTTGGTGCCGTATTGCAGATTGAAGGCCTCGCACATCTTGAGCCCCGCAATCTTGGCGATGGCGTAGGGCTCGTTGGTGTATTCCAGAGGGGACGTGAGCAGGCTGTCTTCGGCCATGGGCTGCGGCGCCTCGCGGGGATAGATGCACGTGGAGCCGAGGAAGAGCAGGTCTTTCACGCCATGACGGAAGCTTTCGCCAATGACGTTTTGCTGGATTTGCAGGTTTTTATAGATGAAATCGGCGCGAAAACGCAGGTTGGCCATAATGCCGCCCACGTGAGCGGCCGCCAAAACCACGGCCTGCGGCTGCTCTTCGTCGAAGAAAGCCTTAACGGCGGTGGGGTCGAGCAGGTCGAGTTCGCGATGCGTGCGGCCCACGAGATTCTCGTAGCCACGGCTCTTCAGATTGTTCCAAATGGCCGAACCCACTAGTCCGCGGTGGCCCGCCACATATATTTTAGCACTTTTTTCGAGCATGATGGTCAAGGGATTTTGATCGCTGTGATGTGGAACTTGAGGCGTGGAGTGGGCGTTGGCGGCGCGGCCAACCAGTGTGCCGCGAATGGCCGGATTCCACCCTCGATGCTCCGGATTATCGTTTCACGTATTCCATGTCGTGGTCCACCATGATGCGCACCAGCTGCTTGAAGTCTGTTTTGCGCGGGTTCCAGCCCAGTTTTTCCTTGGCCTTGGCGGGATTGCCCAGCAGTTGTTCCACTTCGGCGGGGCGGAAATACTTCGGATCCACCTCAACGAGCGTACGGCCCGTTGCCTTGTCGATGCCCTTTTCGTCGATGCCTTCGCCCTGCCATTCAAGGTCGATGCCTGCATAGCTGAAGGCCAGCGTGGCAAATTCGCGCACGGTGTGGTATTCGCCGGTGGCAATCACGAAGTCGTCGGGCTCGGGCTGCTGCAAGATGAGCCACATACATTCGATGTAGTCTTTGGCGTAGCCCCAGTCGCGGAGCGCGTTGAGATTGCCCAGATAGAGCTTGTCTTGCAAACCTTGGGCAATGCGCGCGGCGGCCAGCGTTATCTTTCTTGTGACGAATGTCTCGCCGCGGCGCTCGCTCTCGTGATTGAAGAGCACGCCGTTGCAGCAGTACATGCCGTAGGATTCGCGGTAGTTTTTCATGATCCAGAAGCCGTAGAGCTTGGCCACGGCGTAGGGACTGCGAGGATAAAACGGCGTGGTTTCGCTTTGCGGAACCTCCTGCACCTTGCCGTAAAGCTCGGAGGTGGAGGCTTGATAGATGCGGCACGTCTTGTCGAGACCGCATATCCGAACGGCCTCAAGCAGGCGCAGCACGCCCACGGCGTCGGTGTCGGCGGTGTACTCGGGTACGTCGAACGAAACCTTCACGTGGCTCTGAGCGGCGAGATTGTAAATCTCCGTGGGCTTCACCTCCCCTATAACACGAATGAGCGACGACGAGTCTGTCATGTCGGCCCAATGTAGATTCACTAGTCGGGAACGCTTCATGTCGCGCACCCATTCATCGAGATAGAGGTGCTCGATGCGGGCCGTGTTGAACGAAGATGAGCGGCGAAGCAGGCCGTGTACCTCATATCCCTTTTCAATCAAGAACTCTGCGAGAAAACTTCCGTCTTGTCCTGTGATGCCCGTGATGAGGGCGATGTTTTTGCTCATAAGTGCGCTGTTTGTTTTTATTGGTTATTGGTTTATGCTTGTTTTATTGTCCTTGCGGCGAACGGGCATTGGCTTTCGTGTGGAAGCGCCCCGCCCGCGCCCTCAGTTTTCGGCGAACTGCCGGATGCGCTGCTCCTCTGAAAGCTTGCAAATGAGCAGGCGGTCGTCTTCTTCGGCCACGATATAGCCATCGAGGCCCTGCACCACCACCTTCTTTTTGCCTTGTGTGTGGACAATACAATTATATGAATCGTAGAGGCTGACGTGGTCTCCGATGACGCCGTTGCCATAAAGATCGCGCTTGGTCTGGGCCAGCAGCGAGCCCCACGTGCCGAGGTCGCTCCATCCGAAATCGGCGGGGCATACAAAGATTTCCTCGGCCTTCTCCATGATGGCGTAGTCCACGGAGATGCTCTCGCACTCGGGGAAGCGCTTGTCGATCTCTGCTTGTTCTTGCGGCGTGCCGTAGATGGGCTGCATACTTTCAAAGACGCGGTTGAGCGCGGGCTGGTACATTCGAAACGCATTCACGATGGTATTGATGCTCCAGATGAAGATGCCGGCGTTCCAAAAGTAGCTTTTGCTGCGAATATACTGCTCGGCGGTCTCGCGTCCGGGCTTCTCCTTGAACGAGTCCACCCTGAATATTTCTTTGTTGCGCGGGCTGCTGGTGCTCAGATCGGCCTGAATATAGCCATAGCCGGTCTCGGGGCGCGTGGGCTTCATGCCGAGGGTGACGATGGCGTCGGTCTCACCCGTGAACGTCATGCACTGCTCCACCACGCGGCGAAACTCGGCACCGTTGGTCACGATATGGTCGCTGGGCGTCACCACCACGTTGGCTTTCGGGTCGGCCGTCTTGATGCGCCAGCTCACGTAGGCAATGCATGGCGCGGTGTTTCTCCGGCACGGCTCGCACAAGATGTGGGAGGCCGGCACTTCGGGAAGCTGGTCGCGCACGGTGTCGGCGTAGCGTTTGTTGGTCACCACCCACACGTTTTCGGGTGAACAAATGCCCTCAAAGCGATCGAGCGTGAGCTGCAACAGTGTGCGCCCCACGCCGAGCACGTCGATAAACTGCTTGGGCTTCTCTTCCGTGCTCATTGGCCAAAAGCGGCTTCCCACGCCGCCGGCCATTATCACGAGATGATTATTGGTGTATGTCATATCGGTTGGTCGTTTCTTTCGTCAACGACGATGAAGTTGTTTGCAAAGATAATGCAAGTTGCCCGAAAGGCCAAATTATTGGTAAAATTTGTACTATCGCAGGATGATTCCCGTGAAGATGCGTCCGCAGTCTGGCGTCAAGCGTCGGGCCGAGAAGAAGTCGTCGGCGTGTTGCCACGTGCAGATGTTGGTGGTTTGTATGATGGCAACGCCGGCCGTCTCCAGCTGCAGGCGATTGCAGGCGGGGAGATTGATGTGCCATTTCCCCGCGTGGTAGCGGCGTGCTATCTTATCCATGGGAAAGCCGGCTGTGGCAAATTGGTCGTAAACCTCGTCGCCCACTTCGAAAGCATCAATGCCGATGCCGGGCCCTATCACGGCTTTCATCCGGTCGGGGCAGGCACCATAGCGCTCCTGCATGGCGGTCACGGCCTTTTCGGCTATGCGTTTTGCTGTGCCCCGCCAGCCGGCATGAACGGCCGCGGCGGCGTGATGGTCGGGGTCATATAATAATATAGGTATGCAGTCGGCCGTGGACACGCCGATGCAGATGCCGGCCACGTCGGTGGTCAGTGCGTCCACGCCGTCGATGGCCTCGGTGCGGGCTGCTTCGGGAAGGGCCAACAAGCGGATGTCCACCGCCGTCACCACATCGGAATGTGTCTGGTGGGGCATCACGATATGGCCGTCGGGCAGATTCAACCGCCGGCACAACAGTTCCCTATTGCGGTCCACGTGCTCGGGCCGGTCGCCACAATAGCGGTTGATGTTGAATGCGCCGTGGTTGCCCAGGCTGCATCCGCCGTGTCGCGTGGTGCTGAAGGCGGTCACGCGCCCCTCGGCCGAAAAGAAATCGTCGTAGCTGAGCAACTGCGGGCTATCCATCGATGTCTTCAATCTCGTAGTCGTCTATTTCTTCGATATCTTCGTCGTCGAAGCCTTCATCGTCATCATCGTCGGCGGTCTCCAGTCGCAGCGCTTCGGGGTCTTTGTCGCGGTGCACCAGGTTTTCCTGATTGATGATGGTGTCGAGTTTGTTGCTTTCGGCGTTGAGTTCCTGCCAGAGCACGTCTTTCAAACGGTCGAGCCCCGTTTGCGCCACTGCCGAGATGAACACCATGGGCACTTGCTCGCCGTCGGCTTGCAACTTGTCTTCGAGGTCGCGGCGCAGCATTTCGGCGAGCTCATCGTCGAGCAGGTCGCACTTGGTGACGGCCAGCACGCGATGCTTGTCTGCCAGTTCGGGGTTGAATTGTCGCAGCTCGTTGAGCAGTATGTCATACTCGCGCTTGATGTCGTCGGTGTCTCCCGGCACCATAAACAGCAGGAGCGAGTTGCGCTCAATGTGGCGCAAGAATCGCAAGCCCAGCCCCCGGCCTTCCGATGCGCCCTCGATGATGCCCGGGATGTCGGCCATCACGAACGACTTGTTGTCGTGGTAGGCCACGATGCCCAGACTGGGCTCCATGGTGGTAAACGGATAGTTGGCTATCTTGGGGCGTGCATTGGAAAGGGCTGCCACAAGGGTTGACTTGCCGGCGTTTGGGAATCCCACGAGCCCCACGTCGGCCAGCAGCTTGAGCTCCATGATGACGGTCATCTCCTGCATGGGCTCGCCGGGCTGTGCAAACCGCGGGGCTTGATTGGTGGCCGAGCGAAACTGAAAGTTGCCCAGCCCTCCGCGACCGCCCTTCAACAGCACGATTTCTTGTCCATCGCGGGTCACGTCGCACACGTATTTACCCGTTTCGGCATTGTAAACCACCGTGCCGCAGGGCACGTCGATATAGACGTCCTTGCCGTTGGTGCCGTGGCATTTGTCTTTTCCGCCGTTGCCACCGTGCTCTGCTTTGATGTGCCGCTGATACTTCAGGTGCAGCAGCGTCCAATAATTGCGGTTGCCGCGCAGGATGACGCTGCCGCCGTTGCCGCCGTCGCCCCCGTCGGGACCGCCGTTGGGGTTGTATTTCACGTGGCGCAGATGCATGGATCCGCGCCCGCCTTTCCCCGAGCGACAACTTATCTTGACGTAGTCGATGAAATTGGTGTCTGCCACTTCTGTTGTGTTATGCGTGGTTGTTGAAATCAAGCGTCGGGGACCGGCCGGCGAAATTCCCCCAGCCGGCAATGTCTGCGGCGGCGTTTTCGCGATGCCCGGTCCCCGGCGCTCCTATTATATATTGTCGATCACTTCACAGATGTCGCCGAATATGCGGTCGAGATCACCCTTCCCGTTGATGGGGTGGCGAAGGCCTTCCTGCTCATACCATTTCATGAGGGGCTCCGTTTGGCGGTGATACACGGTGAGACGCTTCTTGATGGTCTCCTCATTGTCGTCCGACCGGCCGCTCTGTTGGCCGCGCAGGATGAGGCGCTTCATCAGCTCGTCCTCGGGCACATCCAGCTCTATCATGGCGGCCACGCGGTGCCCGCGCTCGGCCAGCATCGTCTTCAGCGCTTCGGCCTGCGGTATGGTGCGGGGAAATCCGTCGAAGATCACGCCGGCGTGGTCCTTGCCAAAGCCGTCGTAAACGTGGGCCAGGATGCTCACCATCAGGTCGTCGGGTATCAGCTGGCCCTTGTCGATAAACGATTGGGCCGTCTTTCCCAGCGCTGTTCCCTTCTTGATTTGTTCGCGCAATACGTCACCGGTGGAGATGTGCCCCAGTCCGTATTTCTCAATCAGTTTGTCGCTTTGGGTGCCTTTTCCTGAACCCGGCGCTCCAAAGATCACGATGTTTTTCATCTTTTTACCTTGCTATGTTTGTTTTGTTTCGGCCGGTCGCGAGAGACCGGCCGTTGGTTGGTTTGTCAGTCTTCGGTGTACAATGTATAGATGTGCTTCAGATTGCGGCCCTGCTGGTCGTAGTCCAGCCCGTAGCCCACAATGAAATCGTTGGGGATTTCCATGGCGGCATACTCTATGTCAAGGTCAACCTGCAGCTTGTCGGGCTTCAGCAGCAGCGTGCAAATGTGCACTTCGGCGGGGTTGCGGGTGCCGAGCGACTCTATCATGCGCTTCATCGTGAGCCCCGTGTCCACGATGTCTTCCACCACCACCACGGTGCGCCCCGACAGGTTTTCGTTGATTCCCATAATCTCTTTTATCTCGCCGGTGGATGCAATTCCCTCATACGAGGCCAGCTTCACAAATGATATTTCCGACGGAATGCGGATTTCGCGCATCAGGTCGGCAGCGAAGATAAACGAGCCGTTCAGCACGGCGATGAAGATGGGATTCTTCCCTTCCAAGTCGTGATTGATGCGCTCGGCCACGGCCTTCACGCGCTGTTTGATCTCGGTCTCGGGGATGAACAAACGAAAAGTCTTGTCCTTGATTTTGACGGTCTCCATGGGAATAACTTTTAAATTTTGCCGCAAAATTACGAAATTTCTGCCGAAAGCCTATCAAGATAGCGGTAAAATTTGTAATTTTGTGGCCGAATGAAGATTTTTACCAGCCATCAGATAAGCGAGCTTGACCATTTCACGATGGAGCACGAGCCCATCCGCTCCATCGATCTCATGGAGCGTGCGGCCAAAGCGCTCGCACAAGCCATTGCTTCGCGATGGGACGCCCGCAAGCCCGTTGTTGTGTTTGCAGGTCCCGGCAACAACGGCGGCGACGCGCTCGCCGTGGCCCGTCTGCTCGCCGAGCGCAGCTATGGCGTCGAAGTTTACCTGTTCAACATCAACAACAAACTGTCGGAAGATTGCGCCGCCAACAAGCAGCGACTGCTCAACGTGCGCCGCGTGAAAGCTTTCAACGAGGTGGTGGAAGAGTTCGACCCTCCCCAGCTCGACGCCGACACGCTCGTGGTGGACGGATTGTTCGGGTCGGGACTCAACAAGCCCCTCACCGGCGGATTCGCTTCGCTCGTGAAATACATCAATCAGAGCCCAGCCACCATCGTCAGCATCGACGTTCCTTCGGGCCTGATGACCGAAGACAACACCTACAATGTGAGGGCCAACATCATTCGCGCCGACGTCACACTCACGCTCCAGCAAAAGAAATTGGCCTTCTTGTTCCCCGAAAACCAGCAGTTCATTGGCGAACTCCAAGTGCTCGACATCCGCCTGAGCCAAGAGGGCATAAGGCGCATCGACGCGCAGTTCACGCTGATCGAAGAAGCCGAAGTGAGGCCCATGCTGCTGCGGCGCGACGCCTATGCCCACAAAGGGCAGATGGGCACGGCGCTCATTGTGGCGGGCAGCTATGGCATGGCCGGCGCCGCCGTGCTCGCCACCCGTGCCTGCATGCGCGCCGGAGCGGGCAAGGTGATTGTGCACACGCCGCGCCGCAACAACGACATCATGCAAATAGCCGTGCCCGAAGCCATCATTCAGCCCGACCACGACGAGAAATACTTCTCCGAGGCCGCCGAACCCGACGACATCGACGCGCTTGCCATAGGGCCCGGACTGCGGCAGCAGGAAAACACCGCCATTGCCCTCATCACGCAAATTCGCCGCATGCAGGTGCCCATTGTGGTGGACGCCGACGGCATCAACATGCTGGCCAACCATCGCGCATGGCTGCAACAGCTCCCCAAGAACATCATTCTCACGCCACACCCCAAGGAGTTTGACCGCCTCAACGGCTCGGCCTGCGCCGACAGCTATGAGCGCCTGGCCAAGGCCCGCGACCTGGCCGAGCATCTCCAGGCCTTCATCCTGCTCAAGGGCCACCACTCCGCGCTGTGCCTCCCCGACGGCAACGTGGTGTTCAATTCCACGGGCAACGCCGGCATGGCCACGGCCGGAAGCGGCGACGTGCTCACGGGCATCATCACCGGACTGCTGGCCCGCGGTTATCAACATCGCGAGGCTTGCATCGTGGGCATGTATCTCCACGGCCTCGCCGGCGACCTCGCCGCACGCGACATCGGGCAGGAATCGCTCGTGGCGGGCGACCTGGTGCGCTATCTCCCTAAAGCTTTCCAACGACTCAACGATTGATTTCCCCATGAACCGTTTCCACACTCGCGGTCGAATCGCCCTCATCGGCGCCTTGTTGACCGCCGCCTTCGTGCCCGCTGCCGCCCAGAATGCGGCACCGCTCGATGGCTCCTCCTATTTCCTCCCCCGCACAGCACTGCGCTTCACACTGCTCGTGGAGAAGTCGCAATATGTTCCCGGCGAGCTCGCCGCCTACTCCGAGCGCTATCTGCGCGAACAGGTGTCCGACCAGCCCGAGACGGTCTATCGCATCGTCTCCGTAGGCATGACCACCCATGGCGTGCCCGACACGGCCCGCGTATATACCGCCCGCATCGACGCCAAGCACAACATCACCGAGCTCCACAAGTCGCCCGAAGGACTGCTCCGCGCCATCAACATCGCGCCGCCTGCCGCACCCGAGGCCGCCGCACCGCTGCCCCTGCGCCGCGCCTCCACCAACGCCGCCGCTCCCTATCTCTCACAAGAGATGGCCGCCGCAGGCAACGCTGCCGCAAAGGCTGCCATCGCCGCCGACGAGCTCTTTGCTCTGCGCGACAGTCGCTCACGGCTCATCCGCGGCGAGGCCGACAACGCACCATCGGGCGAGGCACAACTGCGACTCATGCTCGGCCGGCTCGACGAACAAGAAACCGCCCTCCTGCAACTTTTCCGCGGCACACGCTCCGTTGACACCCTGCAGACGGTGGTGGACTGCATCCCCGATCCTGCACAGCCCCAAGCCGTGCTGTTCCGATTCTCGCGCCACTTCGGCCTCACCTCCGCCGACGACCTGTCGGGCGAGCCCTGCCGCATCGTCATCACCGATCTCCACAGCGTGCCCGCCGCCACCGATGCCGATGCCCGCGAGCGCAAGGGTGATGCCGGCGTGCGCGCCTGCCTCCCAGGCAAGATAGCCATCAGTTTGCAGCGCAATGGGCACGAGACCGAGCACTTCGAAACCTATGCCGCACAATTCGGTCGCATCGAGCCCGTGGCTCCCGAACTCTTCAACAAAAAGGTGGAAACCAAGATTCTTTTCAACACCGCCACGGGCGCCATCGAAACCATCACCTCAGAACAGAAAAAGCAATAGCGCGCCCCGCTCGGCAGCATCCCGCCGCCGCGCCCTTTGCGCACGATGTCTTCTTCTATCGTTAATGTCACTCTCACACCCCCAAATTGTTCTTTTTGTAACCTCAGAAAGTGGCTCAAAAAGGGCATCGTTGGTCACCAACTTTTCTTTTGGTGCGAAAACGGGCCGTTTTGAGTCACTTTCTGCAAGTCGTTATCTATCAGTCTTTTATAGAAAGAATAATAGGCGCTGATTTTCAGGGCGTTAGCTTTCCGTTTTTATTCCAATGGTTTTGCACGCGCTATCCATTGGTTTTGCATCGCGCCGTCAATGGATAGCGAGTGCGAAACTAGTGGATAGCGCGTCGAAAACTAGTGGATAGCGCCTCCAAAACCATTGGATAGCGAGTGGAAGACTGAGGGATGCGAAATGGAAAAGCGAGATTCTTACAAAAATGGGGCGCTAAAACGTTGGCAAAAGTGTGCCGTTTTTCTGTTTTAACATCTAGTTTGACGAAAAATCCGTACAGTGCAAAGCGGCGGAATGGTCGCGGATTGTTCTATTTTTCGGTAGGGTCGCCCAGCGCGGCGTGTATGTTTCGCATGAGCTGGGGGTAGGGGGCTCGGCTGATGGCGGAACTGCCGAAGAGCTGGTTGTAGCGTTCGGGTGTCAGGTGGCGCCAATCGTCGTCGGTCATGGCGGCGAGGTCGGGCGAGGGCTGCAGCAGCGGTTCGGTGGTGGCGGGCGAGTGGGCGTTGTGAGGGCAGGCGCGGCGACAGCGGTCGCAGCCGTAGAAGGTGCCGTTCATGCGGGCGGCGGCTTGGGGCGGCAGGGCGTTGTCGCGACATTCGATGGTGAGGTAGGAGAGGCATCGCGCGGCGTGAAATCCGTCGGGGGCGATGGCGCCGGTGGGACAGGCATCGATGCAGCGGCGACAGGTGCCGCAGTGGCGGTGGCAAGGTGCATCGTAGGTGGTGGCGGGGCGGTCGATGAATAGTTCGCCGAGAAACACGCCGCTGCCCACGCCCGGGACGATGAGTTGATGGTGGCGCCCGATGAATCCCAGTCCGGCGCGACGGGCCCAGTAGCGCTCGTCCACGGGGGCGCTGTCGGTGAATACGCGGAAGTGGCCGCGGGCGTCTTGAGGAGTGCCGTAGATGGCGGCGGCGAGGTGGCGGAGCTTGTCTTTCACCACGTCGTGATAGTCGTGGCCCAGAGCGTAGTCGGCAATGCCGCGCACGTGGTGGGCGGGGGTGTAGTTGAGGGCCACGCACACGAGGGCTTGCACGCTGGGCATGAGGCGGCGCGGGTCGCGGCGCAGGTCTTCGTTGCGCTCCAGATAGTGCATGGAGGCGTGGAGACCGCGGGCGATGTGGTCGCGGCGCAGGCGGGCCCGAGCGGCGCTGATGGGGGCGGGCTTGGCGATGCCGCAGGCGCAGAAACCGAGGCGCAGGGCTTCGGCCTTGATGAAGGAGGAGTGGGCGAGGGGAGGGGTGGCGGGCGTCATGGGATGGTCTTGAAGGCATAGCCTTGCTGCTTGAGCCACGCGATGGCCTCGGGCAGTGCCGTGTAGAGCTTGTCGATGGACTTGAGCGAGTCGTGGAAGGTGATGATGGAGCCTGGGCGCGTGTAGCGTTTCACGTTGGCCACCACATCGTCGGCCGTGAGACGATTGGAATAGTCGCGCGTCACCACGTCCCACATCACCACGCGATAATACTTTTTGATCCAATAATACACGCTGTGGCGCATCACGCCGTGGGGCGGGCGAAAGAGATTGCTGTGGAGCAGCTCGTTGGCCTGATAGGTGTTGATGATGTAGGTGGTGGTCCAGTGCTTGAACGAGCCCAGGTGGTTCATCGTGTGGTTGCCGATGCGGTGTCCGTCGGCTTTCACGCGCTCAAACAGTTCGGGGTGCTTGCGCACGTTGTCGCCCACCATGAAGAAGGTGGCCTTGATGTCGTTGCGACGGAGCGTGTCGAGGATGAAGGGCGTGGCTTCGGGGATGGGGCCGTCGTCGAACGTGAGATAAACGGTGCGTTCGTCGGCGGGCATTCTCCACAAGGCGTGGGGATAAAAGAGTCGGAGCCATCGGGCGGGCTGTTCGATAAGCACGTTGCCGGAGTGTTAAGGTGTTATACTTGAAATGAAAGAGAGCCGGGCGTGGAGTGCCGGATGGTGCACGGCCGAGGGTGTCGACACGCCACTTCCGGAGCTCCGCTCCCGGCTCGCAGGTGCATTATTGCAGTTGCATCATTTGCCCGCCGTTGGCCTGATAGGTGGCCACCACGCGATCGAGCTGTTGAGCGTAGTCGGTGGCGAGTTTCTCGTCGAAGATGGAGACGGCGTCGGAGCAGGCGTTCATGATGTAGAATTGAGTCATGGCTTCGCGCTGATAGCCGGCCAGCGTGGCGCCGGTGAACGACGAATAGTATTCGCCATACTCGCGGGCGCATTTGAACACGGCGCTGAGATATTCCTTGGCCTTGTCGTTCATGCCCAACTGTGCGTAGGCGCGGCCCAGTTCGTAGGCGCCACTCATGTAGTTGAGCGGCACATTGTAGGCCGGTATCTGCTGATCGCAGTAGGCTAGAGCCTGCTTGGCGCGGGCCGTGTCGCCCTCATCGATGAGGTGTGTCACGAGCTGGCCGAAGAGTCGGCGATGGGTGTAGCACATGCGCATCACCGTTTCGTCGAGATAGAGGCCGCGCTCGGTGAGTCCGCCATACTTGAAGCGCGTCATCATGTTGGTGAACACTTTGTCGGTGTCGAAGCGCTTCATGCCCGGCCGGTTGGTGGTGAACGGTGTGATGCGATTGGCCAAGCCTTCGGTGATGAAGTTGTCACCGAGATTCATATAGTTGTCCTCGCCCACGGTGTACGCCACATAGACGGGGCGTGTCCAGTTGCTATTGGCAATGATTTCAAGCATCATTAGGTCGCCCTTGTAGAGTGCGCGCTTGCCTTTCAGCGAGATCACCATCTTGTCGGGAATGTCGCCGTTGATGTACATCCCGCTCTGTTGCACCGCATTCTTGTCGATGGTGACATACACGGTGTCGGTGGGGATGAAGTGGAACTCCTCGTTCTTGGAGCGCACCCAGTATTTCAGGATGTTCTTCAGCTCGAACGGCTCTTCGCCAAACTGCTGGGCGGCTGCCTCGGGATTCTCGCTGTAGTATTCCAAGAGCGCCTCTTTCTGGTCGGGCACCACCTCTATCATCTCGTTGGTTCCGGCGCAATAGTCGATGCGGGGCCATGTGATGGGCAGCGCAGGCGAGTCGTAGGCGGGACGACACATCTGGTCGATATACCAGTCGGTCTGCAGATAGCTCAGGTTGCACACGCGGGCATCGGTGCGCACGCCCTCGGCCTCCTGATTGTACCACAAGGGGAAGGTGTCGTTGTCGCCGTTGGTGAAGATGATGGGATTGCCCTTGTCGGGGAGCGTCATCAGGTAGTTTTGCCCGAAGTCGCGGCAGGTGTAGCGGCCCGAGCGGTCGTGGTCGTCCCACGTTTGCGAGGCCATCTGCACGGGCACCAGCAGGCAGAGCACGCCCACTACGGCAGCCACGAGTGTGCCGTTGAGCTTTGTGTATTTCTTAATCAGGTCGTAGAGAGCGGCTACGCCGATGCCGCACCAGATGGCGAAGGCGTAGAACGAACCGGCGTAGGCGTAGTCGCGCTCACGCGGCTGCAGGGGCGTCTGGTTCAGATAAACAACAATGGCTAGGCCCGTCATGAAGAACAGGAAGAACACCACCCAGAATTGCTGAATGCCGCGCTTGCCGCGATAGGCTTGCCACAGCAGTCCGATGATGCCCAGCAGCAGCGGCAGGCAGTAGAACACATTGTGCCCCTTGTTTTCTTTCAGCTCGGTGGGCAGCTTGCTCTGGTCGCCCAGCCGTGCGTTGTCGATGAAGGGGATACCCGTTATCCAGTTGCCATGCTCCATTTCGCCATGGCCCTGCACATCGTTCTGCCTTCCCGCAAAGTTCCACATGAAGTAGCGCCAGTACATGAAATTGCACTGATAGCTGAAGAAGAAGAACAGATTTTCCATCTGCGACGGCGTGCGCACCATCACGGTTTCGCCGCATCGGTCGTAGGGCTTCTCCGTTCCTTTCACAATCCACGACGGCGCGCCCTCCATCCAACTCTCATAGGCGGCCACGTGGCGCCCGTCGGCGCTGTGCATGCGGGGGAAGAGCATGTTTTGCGCGTAGGCGTATTTCAACTTGTGGCGCACCACAAAGTAAGAGTCTTTTTCGTTGTCCGAGGCCTTCTCTTTCTGTTGATACACCGGCGCGCCCTCGATGGCGTGAGGCTTGCAATAGTTGCCCTCCACATCGAATTTCACTTGCGAAGTGTAGGCTTGTCCGTAGAATAGCGGGCTGTCGCCATACTGATCGCGACTCAAATATGAGCCCAGCGTGAAGATATCTTCGGGCGAATTCTGATCCATCGGAGGGTTGGCGCTCGAGCGCACCACGATTACGGCATACGTGGAATAGCCGATCATCAACATCAGCATGCAGAGCAGGGCTGTGTTTTTCACACGGGCACTCACCAGCGCGGCCTTGTCTTTCTTCCAATTCAGCACAAACCACAGCGCCACAAGCACCACAGCGCCTGTCGCTACAGCCTTCCAGCCGTAGCCGTAGAACGGGATGCCCAACATGCCCACTGAGGCCAAGAAAGCCACATTCTGCCGCTTGACGCTCTTGCTGGTGTAGGTCTCGTAAATGGCCCACAGCACAATGGTCACCAGCGCCACGATGTAAATGATGAGACCGGTGTTGAACGGCATGCCCAACACATTGACAAAAAACAGCTCAAACCAGCCGCCCACGGTGATGATGCCCGGCACCACGCCATAGAGTATCGCCGCAACAATCACAAACGACACCAAGAGCGCCATAAGCGAGCCCTTCAGATTGGCATCCGGATGGCGCCGGTAATACCACACCAGCACAATGGCCGGCACACACAATAAGTTCAGCAGGTGGACACCGATGCTGAGGCCCGTCATATACGTGATCAGCACCAGCCAGCGGTCGGCGTGCGGCTCGTCGGCATGGTCTTCCCACTTCAGAATGAGCCAAAACACCACCGCCGTGAAAGCCGACGAATAGGCATACACTTCGCCCTCAACGGCCGAAAACCAAAAAGTGTCGCTAAACGTGTAGATCAACGCGCCCACGAGGCCCGACGCCTCAATGGCGATCATCTTCTGCAGCGACATTTCGCTACCCTCTTTCCATATCAACTTGCGCACCAGATGGGTGACGGTCCAAAACAAAAACATGATACACGCCGCCGATAGCAACGCGCTCATCGTGTTCACCATCCGCGCCACTTGCGTAGGATCGCTCACAAACTGAGAAAACAAATTGGCCGTCAGCATGAAGAACGGTGCGCCCGGCGGATGGCCAATCTCCAGCTTATAGCCCGTCACGATGAACTCCGGACAGTCCCAAAACGAGGCCGTCGGCTCGATAGTGCTGCAATATACAAAGGCCGCAATGGCAAAGGCCACCCAGCCCAGCAGCGTGTCAACAAGTTTGAATTGTTTCATGGATGTCTCTCTGATAATACGTGTGTGCACAATGCACGCTATCGGTACATTCAGGGTGCAAAGTTAAACAAATCCGCCGACCCCGCCAAAATTCTCGCTCACAAAAACGCGCGGCCCTCCCAACTCACACCCGCCGCCGGCAAAGTCAATGCCACGGGAATAGTTCGCCGCCGAGCATTGCCTCCCCATACATCTATATATAATGGTGTCCTCAAGAATATGGGATACGGCCTCCCCCGCATCCATTCTCCGCAGATACCTATATATAATAATGAGTGTGCCCAAATGGTTTTCCTGAAACGGCGGCCTTTGAAACCGACGTTGGCGCCCCACATTTCGGCGGCGCGCATTCTTGGTTTTCGAGAATGACATTCTTGAAAGGGAGAACTCCGGCGCTTTCGACAGACGAGCCTGAATGCCTGAAAAGAAGGAGATTGCGCTGAGAAAACTCCGGCGCCGACGATGCTATGGAGAAAGGGCGCACGATGATGCGCCGGCCATGTGCCAAAATCCCCGGGCATCGCGATGATGTCAGGGGATTTCGGTGTATAAACGGCCGATGGCTCGCGAGTGTCAATCGTTGAATTGAGCTGCGAGGCGGCAGATGTTGATGATGACGCGAGCGGCGCTCTCCATCACTTGAATGCTGACAAACTCGTGGGGACCATGACAATTGATGGCGCCCGAGAAGAGGTTGGGGCAGGGGAGACCGCGCAACGAGAGCTGGGCGCCGTCGGTGCCGCCGCGGATGGGACTCACGCGTGGTGCCACGCCGGCCTGTTGCATGGCCTGGATGGCGATGTCGATGATGTGCATGCGCGGTGTGATCTGCTCTTTCATGTTGCGATATTGGTCGGTAACGATGGCATTGACGCGGGCTGCGGGATAGCGCTCGTTGAGCGCCACGGCCAATTTCTTGATAGTGTCCTTGCGACGTTCAAAGGTGTGGGCATCGTGATCGCGTATGATATAGCTGAGCGAGGCCTGCTCTACGTTGCCGTCGATGTGGGTGAGGTGATAGAAGCCTTGGTAGCCTTCGGTCTCTTCGGGCGTTTCGGCGGCCGGCAGCGAAAGGGCAAACTCGGCGGCCAGTCGCGAAGCGTTCACCATTTTGCCCTTGGCATAGCCTGGATGCACGCCGATGCCGGTGATGGAGATGCGGGCTTCGGCAGCGTTGAAGTTCTCATATTCCAGTCCGCCCAGGTCGCCACCATCCACGGTGTAGGCCCATTCGCATCCGAATCCCTCGATGTCGAAGAGTCGGGCGCCATGGCCTATCTCCTCGTCGGGCGTGAAGGCGATGTGGATGTCGCCGTGAACAATCTCTTTGTGGTCGCGCAGATAGACCACGGCCTCCATGATTTCGGCGATGCCCGCCTTGTCGTCGGCGCCCAGAAGTGTGGTGCCGTCGGTGACGATAAGGTCCTCGCCCACGTGCTCCAATAGCTCGGCAAAGGTGCGCGTGTCGGTGATCATCGTGTCGGAAAGCCTGATGTCGCCGCCGTCGTATTGGTGGATAATGCGTGCACGGACGCTCTTGCCCGAGCAGTCGGGGCTGGTGTCATAGTGAGCAATGAAGCCGATGGCGGGCGCTGGTTTCGAGGTGTTGGCCGGAAGCACGGCGTAGAGATAGCCGTTGGGCGTGAGTTCCACGTCTTTGAGTCCCTCGTTGATGAGCTCTTGCTTGAGGAATTCGGCAAACACGAGTTGCTTGGATGTGCTCGGCGTCTCGGTGGCATTCTCGTCCGATTGGGTGTCGAAGGCCACGTATTTCAAGAATCGTTGCGCAATGGTAGGCGTGATTTTTTCTTCAGAGTCAGTCATATTTGTGATATATATAATAGATGTGTCTATGCTTGGGCGGGCGGCGCGGCTTCGTTGACCGGTGGCGTTTCGCTGTCTTCCTTGGTGACATACCGCTTATAGTAGGCGATGATGAGCGTGGTGAGTGGCAGAGCAATGATGAGGCCGATGAAGCCGAGCAACTTGCCCCACACGGATAACGACAGCAAGAGTATGGCGGGATTGAGCCCCATGGCCTTCCCCATCACCTTTGGGGTAACGATCATGTCGATGATGAGCTGCACAATGATAAACACAGCCAATGCCGAGATGAGGATAATCCAGAAGTTTTGCCCTGTATCAACGGCCTTCAGCAGAGCCAAAAACACGGTGGGGATGAGGGCAAACGTGTGGAGATAGGGCACCATATCCATGATGCCGATGAGGATGCCCAAGCCGATGGCCATGGGAAAGTCGATGATGGTGAAACCAATACAGAAGAGGATGCCCATGATGAGCGCCACTAGGCCTTGCCCACGGATGTAGCTGTTGAGCGCCACGGCCACGTCCTTCATGAGCGATTGCCAGAAGGGGCGGGCGCTTTTTGGGAAGATGCGTATCCAATTATTGGTGAGATACTCGTAGTCGAGCAGGATGAAAAACATGTAGAGCAGTGTGATCATCGATGCAATGACGCTGATGACGCTGTTGGCCGTCTTTCCGATGAAATCAAATAGGCGAGGCATGGTCTTCTCGATAGACGCCATCAAGTCTTTGCTGTTCACTACGGCTTGAATGTCTTTCGCGTTCTCGTTGATCCATTGCTGAATGGTGTCGGGAATGCTGGTGATGTGTGCCGTCTTGTGAATGTAGGCCGTCATCAGAGTGCCGAGCTTGCTGAACTGCTCTATCATGGGCGGAATGATGAGCCACACCACGCCGCCCACTACGAGCAAAACAAAGATGAGCGTGACGATGATGCTCAGCGCGCGGCCGGGCACATGGAGCCTGTATTGCACAAACTTGACGGCGGGGTGGAGCAGATAGGCGAACAGCCACGCCACAAAGAAGGGGAGCAGCACGCCACTGAGATAGTTGACGGTCACGAAGACGCCCACGATGAGCATCGCCGTGAGGGCCCATCGGATAAATCGGTCGAAGGTGATGGTTTCTTTCAGCACGATAATTCTGTCTTTTGATGAGCGATGACGGCTTCCGAAACGGCCGCACGCCCCCAAGTCATCTGCAAAGATAAGGCAAAAAATGCGATTAAGCGAAGATTCGCGGAAAATATTTTTGCAACGTTGTTCCACTGCCCACATTTCTTTAAAAAAATGCAAAGAAAGGGGCGTTTTCTTGCAGCGTATGTGGAAAACCACTACCTTTGTACGGATTGTATGCTGTATATCGTTCCTACCCCCGTGGGTAATCTTGAAGACATGACGCCGCGCGCCATTCGCCTATTGAGTGAGGCGGACATCGTGCTGGCCGAAGACACGCGCACAAGTGGCGTGTTGTTGAAACACTTCGGCATACATCCTGCGCGGCTGATGTCGCACCATAAATATAATGAGCACGGCACATCGGCTGGCATCGTGGAGCAGTTGAAGGCCGGTGCCAACGTGGCGCTTGTCAGCGACGCCGGCACTCCGGGCATCAGCGACCCTGGTTTTTTTCTCGTAAGAGAGGCGGTTGCGGCCGGCATCGAGGTGCAAACACTTCCGGGCGCCACGGCATTTGTGCCGGCATTGGTGTCGAGCGGGCTGCCCTGCGACCGCTTCTGCTTCGAAGGATTCCTGCCCCAAAAGAAGGGCCGACAGTCGCGCTTGGAATCGTTGCGCGATGAGCCGCGCACGATGGTGTTCTACGAAAGTCCCTATCGCGTGGTGAAAACGCTGGAGCAGATGGCCGCCGTGTTTGGCGAAGAGCGGCAGGCGTGTTGTTGTCGCGAAATATCCAAGGTCCACGAAGAGAGCGTGCGCGGCTCCATCGGCGAAGTGTTGCAACACTTCAGGGAGCAGGCGCCGCGTGGCGAATTCGTCATCGTGGTGGCCGGATGCCGCGAAGAAAAAGAGAAAAAGCAAGAGAAAAGATAAATTTATTGTTGAACGAAATCTAAAAACATTACAGAAAGATGAAGAAGATATTTATGGTGGTCGTGTGCGTGATGGCGCTGACGGGATGCAAAAATGAGCAGCCCCGCGAGCAGTTGGCCGAAGTCAGTCAGACCGATTCCCTTCAGAAAATCATCGTTCAGAAAGACAATGAGCTGAACGATATGGCCGGCACGCTGAACGACATACAGGAAGGTTTCCGCCAAATCTCGGAGGCCGAAAACCGCGTGACGCTGGCGCAGGCGGGCGAGGGTGCCGACAAGGCGCAACAGATGGAGGAAGACATGCGCTTCATTGCCCAGCGGATGCAACAAAACAAACAGCTCATTGCCAAGCTTCAGCAGCAGTTGCGCGAAAGCTCGTTCAAGAGCGACGAGTTGAAGAAGACCATCGCCGCGCTCACCACCCAGCTCGGAGAGAAAGAGCAGCAGCTGCAACAGCTGCGCGCGGAGCTGGATGAGAAAGACATCCACATTTCCCAGCTCGACGAAACCATCAACAATTTGAACACCGATGTAACGTCGCTCGAAACCGAGAGCGCTCAAAAGACCGAGGTCATTTCGTCGCAAGACAAAGCTTTGCACACGGCCTGGTATGTGTTTGGCACCAAAAGCGAGCTCAAAGAGCAGAACATTTTGGTGAAGGGACGCGTGTTACAGGGCAACTTCAACAAGAACTATTTCACGAAGATCGACATACGCGTGGACAAGGAAATCAAGCTTTATTCCAAGCAAGCCCAGATATTGACGGCTCATCCGGCGGGCAGCTACACCTTGACGCGCGACGCCAAAGAGCAGTATGTGCTGCGCATTACGAATCCTCAGGCCTTCTGGAGCACGAGCAAATATCTCGTAATACAAGTGAAATGACACGTGAACTTGACAAAATGATACGCCATCGCGCCATAAGTAATAAATTGTGATAAAAAGTTTGGCCGCTTGACGCAAATATTGTAACTTCGCGGCGGTTTTGAAAGCACACAAGAGAAATTTAAATAAACAATCAAGATGAAGAAGTACAACTTTAATGCCGGTCCTTCGATTCTTCCCCGCGAAGTTATCGAAAACACCGCAAAGCAAATCTTAGACTTCAATGGAAGCGGATTGTCGCTGGCCGAGATTAGCCATCGCGCAAAGGATTTCCAGCCCGTGGTGGACGAGGCCGAAGCACTCGTCAAAGAGCTGCTTGACATCCCCGAAGGCTACAAAACCATCTTCCTGGGCGGCGGCGCATCGTTGCAATTCTGCATGGTGCCCTACAACCTGCTCATCAAGAAGGCCGCCTATCTCAACACCGGCACGTGGGCCAAAAAGGCCATGAAGGAAGCCAAACTCTTTGGCGAAGTGGTGGAAGTGGCTTCTTCTGCCGAGGCCAATTACACGTTTATCCCCAAGGGTTGGGCTTGTCCTGCCGATGCAGACTACCTGCACGTGACAACCAACAACACCATCTACGGCACCGAGTTCCGCAAGGACCTCGACGTTCCCGTGCAGCAAGTGGCCGACATGTCGTCGGATATCTTCAGCCGCCCCGTTGACGTGTCGAAGTACAACCTCATCTATGCCGGTGCTCAGAAGAATCTTTCGATGGCCGGCGTCACCATCGTCATCGTGAAAGAAGACGTGCTGGGCAACGCTCCGCGCCCGCTCCCCACGATGCTCGACTATCGCACGCACACCGAAAAAGGCTCCATGTTTAACACGCCGCCCGTGGTGCCCATCTACACCGCCCTTGAAAATCTGCGCTGGATCAAGAAGCAAGGCGGTGTGAAAGAAATGGATCGCCGAGCCTTGCAGCGTGCCGACATGCTCTACAGCGAAATAGATCGCAACAAGCTCTTCAAGGGAACCGTGGCCGAAGAAGACCGCTCCGTGATGAATATCTGCTTCGTGATGAACGAGGAGTATGCCGAACTGGAGAAAGAATTCTTCGACTTTGCCACCGCTCATGGCATGGTGGGCGTGAAGGGACACCGCTCTGTGGGTGGCTTCCGCGCCAGCTGCTACAACGCACAACCCATAGAGGGCGTGCAGGCACTCATTGACTGCATGAAAGAATTTGAAGCAAAACACTAAACATCAACCGAAGGCACAGGCTGCAAGGCACTGTGCCTTCTTTATTTCAACCAACAGAACAACACCATGAAAGTATTAGTTGCAACCGAAAAGCCCTTCGCACCCGCTGCCGTGGAAGGCATACGCAAGGAAGTGGAAGCTGCAGGACACACCCTTGCCCTGCTCGAGAAATACACCGACAAAGCCCAACTGCTTGATGCCGTGAAGGACGCCGACGCCCTCATCATCCGCTCCGACAAGGCCGACGCCGAAGTGATGGCCGCTGCCAAGCAGCTCAAAATCATCGTGCGCGCCGGCGCCGGATACGACAACATCGACCTGGCCGCTGCAACGGCCCACGGCGTGGTGGCCGAGAACACCCCGGGACAAAACGCCAACGCCGTGGCAGAACTCGTGTTCGGACTGCTCGTTTATGCCGTGCGCAACTTCTACAACGGCAAGGCCGGCACCGAGCTGAAAGGCAAGAAGCTCGGCATTCTGGCCTTCGGCAACGTGGGCCGCAACGTGGCACGCATCGCGCAGGGTTTCGGCATGGACATTTGCGCTTACGACGCTTTCTGCCCCAAAGAGGTCATCGAGGCCGCCGGAGTGAAAGCCGCTGGCAGCCAAGACGAGCTGTTTGAAACCTGCGACATCGTGTCGCTCCACATTCCCGCCACGGCCGAAACCAAGGAGAGCATCAACTATGCCCTCGTGAACAAGATGAAGAAGGGTGGCATCGTGATCAACACCGCCCGCAAGGAAGTGATCAACGAGCCCGAGCTGCTGAAACTCATGGCCGAGCGCGACGACCTGAAATACATCACCGACATCAAGCCCGATGCCGACGCCGACTTCGCCAAGTTTGAGGGTCGCTACTTCTCCACGCCCAAGAAAATGGGTGCACAGACGGCAGAGGCCAACACCAACGCCGGCATCGCTGCAGCCAAGCAGATCAACGCCTTCTTCAAGGACGGCGACACCAAGTTCCAGGTGAACAAGTAGTCGCGCGGCGGCATTTCCGTAATGGCCGAACACAACGACCTGGGGCGCTGGGGCGAAGACCTGGCAGCGCGCTATCTGCGACAAAAGGGCTACGACATCGTGGCCCGCGATTGGTGCGACTACAAGCGCCGCGATCTCGACATCGTGGCCCTGAAAGACGGGCTCATGGTCTTTGTGGAAGTGAAGACGCGCCGCAACAACGACTTCGTCACTCCCGAGATGGCCGTCGATAGGAAGAAGATACATTCCATCGCGCTGGCCGCCAACAAGTTTGTGAAACTGTGGCCCAACGATGTGGAAACCCGTTTCGACATCATCGCCATCACGGGGACCAGCGAAGACAACTGCCAAATCAATCACATCGAAGACGCCTTCAATCCCTTGTAGCGCCACCGGTGAGCATCCCCATCAAAAGCCTCCGACAACAGCACGCGCAGTGCTCCGTCGGAGGCTTTTTGTTGGGGGAAACTTTCACGGGTGCGGGGCGAGCCCGCCGCCGTTGCTACCTTTTGTCTTGAACGCCAAAGCGTTGCCACTCCTCCTGCAGGTAGTTGTTCTTCACGATGCGCTTCAGTCCGGCAAACTGATCCTTGGCTTCGGCGAGCGTGGCGTTCATGCTTTTCACCTTCAGCGACAGCGTTTCGCGCAGCGCGTCGCACTCGTTGTTGGCCGCGGCGAGGCACTTCAGCGTTTCCTCCATGCGGTTCATGGCATCGTTGGTGACGCCCTTTTCGGCCACTTCGGCGGCGTGTCCGCGCAGTCCGTCGAGCAGCATTTGGCTCTTGTCGATTTGTGCTTGAATGGTTTTGGACATAATTTGAGTGTGTTTTGTTATAGATGGGCTATTCCTTGTGCGGCAGGCAGCGATGCGCCAGCCACCACTTTCCTCTTCGCAAAATTACGAAAAAATCAACCGTCGGCGATACGCAGAAAGTCGATTTTTTATCGTTTTTTATGCTGTAGGTGCGGTTTTTGTTAACAAGATTTCAGAATTTTGGATCCCCACAACCGGTGCACATCGACGCCCCGACTGATACTATTTTGACCTCAAATTCTTGCGCGATTTTTCTTCAATCTAGAGCGAAAGATGACCGTTTTGGCAGTCTTCGACCACTCCGTCCTCACCCTTCGATTTCCCATCCAATGGTTTTCGACGCGCTATCCATTAGTTTTCGAGTCGCTATCCAATGGTTTCGCGATCGAAAACTAATGGATAGCGCGTCGAAAACCATTGGTTTCGCGATCGAAAACCATTGGATTGGAAAACGCCCGTCAATGCCCATCTTTTTAATGTTTTCCGAAAGTGGTGTAAATTGTTAAGGGTTAACAGTTTATGAAAAACTGCTCAAAATGGCCGTTTTTCGCACCAAAAGAGGCGTTGGATGATTTCGAGGCCTTTTTTGAGCCTTATTTTTGCGTTCGAAATGTTAAAATTTCGCTTCCGACTGATACTATTTTGACATCGAACGAGCCACATTTTTCAACTTTTCCGTCGAAAACGCACGATGTTTAAAACGTGGAATAGAGATTGTAACGAACGCCTGCCACCTTTGTCATAGCATTGACGACCGATTCTGATACTCTTGCCGACGTTGCATCCTATTACCGGTGGCGATATGCTTGTGAGTAATCAATAGCCACTAAAAACGCTGAATACGCCGGCGAGTGTTACCAAACTGATTGTTTCGTTGCCTTACACCATGTATGACTGGGACGCGGACAATGCCGAATACACCACGCTGCCCGGGGGCAATCTGACGCTGCATAAAACGAAATCGACAACGGCGGTGGCCAATGTTGATGCAGAGAACGACGCCGTGGAAGTGGCGCGCTATGATGCCGCCGGTCGCAGCATCAGGGGCGCCGGGAGCGGGCTGCACATCATCAGAATGAGCGACGGCACCACGCGGAAGGTGGCCGAGCGATAGGGGTAGCAGGAGACTCTCGCCGCCGCGACAACATCGAAACTCCCCGTGCACAGTGATGGTGCTCGGGGAGTTTGGCGTGTGGAGGGCGGCCGTTGAGGCGTAGGTCAAGGTAATTTCCACGTTTTTAAGTATTATTGGTGCTGTTGTTCGGTGAAATATGCGTAACTTTGCAGCCGAAATCGCAAGAGTGGCGACGGAAATGTTTACGAAAGGAAAGAGAGCGTGAACCTAGTGATCGACGTGGGCAACACGTGTGCCAAGCTGGTGTGCTTCGACGGCGACAATGTCGTGGAAGGGCAGCGCATAGACAAGGGCGAGGGGCGCCTGCTGGATGCCTTTTGCCGCAAGTATGCGTTTGAGCGGGGCATCGTGGGCACGGTGGTTGATCTGTCGAGCGATATGGAGCAGCGGCTGGCGCGGCAGCCGTTCAAGATGATGCGGCTGGAGAGCGGCGTGACACCGGTGCCCATCGTCAACAAGTATCGCACGCCAAAGACGCTGGGAGCCGACCGTCTGGCTGCCGCGGTGGCTGCGGCCCATTTGCAGAAGGGGCGCAACGTGCTCATCATCGACGTGGGCACGTGCATCACGTATGATTTTGTGTCGGCAGCGGGCGAATATAGGGGCGGCAACATCTCGCCGGGCCCCACCATCCGCTTTCGTGCGCTCCACCAATACACGGGGCGGCTGCCGTTTGTGGATCGCGAGGGCGTGACGCCGCCGATGGGCAACACCACGATAACGGCCATCCGGAGCGGCGTGATACGTGGCGTGAAGTATGAGATAGAGGGCTACGTGCGCCGGTTTTTGGAGAAATATCCCGACCTTTACGTTTATTTAACGGGTGGTGTGCAGCTCGGAATGCGTTTTCGAGAAAAATTTCCTATCTTTGCAGACGATTTTCTCGTCCCTAGAGGACTAAACCGAATATTGCAATATAATGAAGAAAATATGTAGCGCTGTGATGCTGTCGGCCGTGATGCTGACGGCAAGCGCGCAGACCACATCGGAGAACAACCTGTCGTATAGCGGCACCAATTCGCCCTATTCGCAGTTCGGATTTGGCGAACTGGCCGAACAAGGGAGCGGCTTCAACCGCGGCATGAACGGGCTGGGGCTGGGCTTCAGAGAGCACAATCAGGTGAATCATCTCAATCCGGCGTCTTATTCGGCCATAGACTCGCTGTCGTTCATCTTTGACGCCGGCGTGTATGGGCAACTGTCCAACTTCAAGGAAGACGGGCTGAAGGTGAACGCCAAGAATGCCGGCTTCGACTATGTGGTGGCCGGCTTCCGTGTGTTTAAGCATGTGGGCGTGAGCGCAGGCCTTATCCCGTTTGCCAACATGAGCTACAAATACACCGCTTCGGGCAATCTGAACACCGATAAAAGCGTTACCTATACCAACACCTATCGTGGATCGGGCGGTTTGCATCAGGTGTATTTGGGCGTGGGCTGGGAGATTTTCAGGAACTTCTCGCTCGGTGTGAACGGCTCTTACATGTGGGGCGACTACGACCGCAACGTTACCAATGGATATTCCGACTCGTGGGTGAACACCATCCAGAAGTCGTATCGCTTCAGCGTGAGCAACTATAAACTGGACTTCGGCGTGCAATACACGTTGCCGTTGAACGCGAACAACCACGTGACGCTGGGCGCCACGTTTAGTCCGGGCCACAATCTGCACGCCGACCCCGAGTGCGAAGTCATCTCTACCAACTCATCCACGGGCGTCTCCGACACCACATCTTACAGCCTGAACAACGCGTTGAAGCTGCCCACAATGATAGGCGTGGGCTTCGCCTACAACTATGGCAATCGCCTGAAACTGGGACTTGACTATCAGTTGCAGCAGTGGAGCAAGACGTCGTTCCCCGTACACACGGTGAGCAACGATGTGGCTTCGTATAAGCTCAGCGACAACTATTTCAGAGATCGCCACAAGATAACCCTCGGCGGAACCTATTGCCGCGACGAATACGGCCGCCGTTTCTTCAGCCGGCTGCGCTATCGCTTCGGCGCTTCCTACGCCACGTCTTATCTGAAGATCAACGGACAAGACGGCCCGAAAGAGATGTCTTTGAGTGCCGGCGTGGGCATCCCCATTGTCAACGCCATCAACAATCGCAGCATTCTCAACATATCCGTGCAATGGGTAAACCAGAAGGCTTCGAGCATGATCGACGTGAACACGTTCCGCATCAACCTTGGATTCACGTTCAACGAGCGCTGGTTCCAGAAGTGGAAAGTGGAGTGATGACAGAACGTTAACAAGGCGCAGGAGATTTGAAACGACTCGTCTATCTGCTGTTGGGTGCCGCACTGGTGGCCTCGTGTGATGAGGCTGTAGAGCACACCGCCGCCGCCATCAACGAGCGCGACTCGGTGTCGATGATGACCACCTACGGCGTGAATACACTGATTAGCGATTCGGGCGTGATAAAATACCGCATCGTGACCGAGGTGTGGGACGTGAACACCGTGAAGAATCCCCCGAGATGGACTTTCGACAAGGGCTTGTTCTTGGAACAATTCGACGAGAAATTCCATGTGCAATCCTACATCCAGGCCGACACGGCCTACTATTATGACCAGCAAAAACTGTGGGAATTGCGTGGACGCGTGAGGGTGAGAACCAACGACGGGCTGCGCTTTTCGAGCGAAGAACTCTTCTGGGACCAGAAGAGCCACGAACTCTACAGCCATCGTTTTTCACGCGTGGTGACGCCCGAACGAGAGATGCAGGGCACCTATTTCCTGAGTGACGAACGCCTCACACACTACACCGTGACCAACTCGAAGGGCTCCTTCGTGCGCGGCGACGACGGGCCGGGGTCGAGCAAAGGCGACACCATCCTGAGCGCCCCCGACAGCGTGAAATCGCTAAAGCGCAAGCCCACCACACCAAGAAAGGTGACGGCAGCGCAATAAAGCAATATCGATACACCATATAATATATGTATGTCTGAAACATATCTACCCATCATCATCGGCATCGTTATCACACTGATCTTCTCAGCGTTCTTTTCCGGCATGGAAATAGCCTTCGTTTCGAGCAATCGAATGCTGGCCGAGATGGACAAAGACAAGCGCGGCGTGAGCAGCCGGCTGATACAATTCTTCTATCGCCACCCCAACAATTTCGTGAGCACCATGCTGGTGGGCAACAACATTGTGCTCGTTATCTATGGCATCTTCTTTGCCGATCTGTTCGACAACACGCTGTTCAAGGGTATGGATGCGGCGTTCACCGTGCCCGCCGACACCATCCTCTCCACGATTATCGTGCTGTTTACGGGTGAATTCCTGCCGAAAACCCTGTTCAAGAGCAATGCCAACCGACTGCTGGCGCTGTTCAGCGTGCCGGCTTATCTGTGTTATATCGTGTTGTGGCCCGTGTCGCGATTGTGCACCGCCCTCTCGCGCATCTTGCTCCGCGTCATAGGCGTCAAAGTGAAAAAGGACGAAGGCGACGACGGTTTCACGAAGGTGGACCTCGACTATCTGGTGCAATCGAGCATCGACAACGCCGCAAGCGAAGACGAAATCGAGGACGAAGTGAAGATATTTCAGAATGCGCTCGACTTCGCCGACACGAAAGTGCGCGACTGTATGGTGCCCCGCACCGAGATCCGCGCCGTGGAGGACACATGCTCCATCAACGAACTGATGGGCTCATTCATAGAGAGCGGCAAGTCGAAACTCATCGTTTACAAGGAAGACATCGACCATATCGTGGGCTACATCCATTCTTCGGAGATGTTTCGTGCGCCCGAAGAAGAGTGGCACGAGCACATACGCGAGATTCCGTTTGTGCCGGAAACCATGGCCGCCAGCAAGCTGATGCAAACCTTCCTGCAGCAGAAAAAGTCTCTGGCCGTGGTGGTTGACGAGTTCGGAGGCACCAGCGGAATCGTCTCACTTGAGGACATCGTGGAAGAAATCTTCGGGGAGATAGAAGACGAGCACGACTCATCTAATTATATAGCGCGCCAACTGCCCAACGGCGAATACCTGCTTTCGGCCCGGCTAGAGATTGATACCATCAACGAAAAGTTTGATCTCAATCTGCCCGAAAGCGAGGACTACAAAACGCTGGGCGGCCTGATATTGCACTACTATCAAAGTTTTCCGAAGCTCAATGAAGTGGTTACCGTGGGGCGGTTTGAGTTCCGAATCGTGAAGAACACGATGACTAAAATCGAGCTTGTAAGGCTTAAAGTAACGGAGTGAGAAACTTTTTTGGACGAAAAATGCTGGTGGATTGTTTCATTTTTTGTAACTTTGCACCTTGATTATAAAGAAACATAAATAACAAAATAACAAATAGAAATGGCAGCAATTGGAAAAATCAGAAGCTGGGGCCCCGTTCTCGTAGCGGTGATTGGCTTCGCTCTCTTTGCTTTTATCGCCGAGGAGCTGTTCCGCTCGTGTGAATCTTCACGCAATCAAGAGCGCCAGCAGGTGGGCGAAGTAATGGGAAAGAAAATCGATGTACAGGAATTCCAAAAGATGGTGGACGAGTACACCGATGTGATTAAAATGACGCAAGGACGCGACAACCTCAACGATCAAGAGCTCAACCAAGTGAAAGACATGGTGTGGCAGAACTTCGTGCAGAACGAAATCATTAGCAACGAAGCCAAAAAGCTCGGCCTTACGGTCACTGATCAAGAGGTGCAAAACATCCTCATCGAGGGAACCAATCCCATGCTCCTCCAGACTCCGTTTGTGAATCAGCAGACCGGACGCTTCGATGCCAGCTCGCTCAAGATGTTCCTCGCCGAGTATAAGAAAGCGCAACAGAACGGCGGACAGATGGCAGAACAGTATCAGAGCATCTACAACTTCTGGACGTTTGTGGAGAAGAACCTTCGCCAGCAAACTCTGCAGCAGAAGTATCAGTCGCTATTGGCCGGCACCATCCTTTCGAATCCCGTGGAGGCCAAGATGGCATTCCAAGATGAGAACGAGGAGAGCAGCATCCAACTTGCAACCTTTGCCTACAGCGATGTGAAGGATTCCGACGTGAAAATCAGCGAGTCGGACCTCAAGGCAAAGTACGATGAGCAGAAGTCTCGCTTCGTTCAGCCCGAGGAGACGCGCGACGTGAAGTATGTGGACGTGCAAGTGTTGCCGTCAACGGCCGATCGCGCTGCCCTCGACAAGCAGGTCAAAGACTTCGCCGCACAGTTGGCTTCGGCCGAAGATCCCACCGAGGTGGTCCGCAAGGCCGGCAGCTCAGTGCAGTTCACCGGCATACCTCAAACCAAGGATGCCTTCCCCACGGACATTGCTCAACAGCTCGACTCTGTGGCCGTTGGCGCCACCACGGGCATGAAGGAAAACACGCGCGACAACACGCTCAACGTGATTCGTCTCATATCTAAGCAACAGCTGCCCGACTCCGTGGAGTTCCGTGCCATCCAGGTGGGCGGCGAAGATGTGGCAGCAGCCCGCAAGACGGCTGATAGCATTTACAACGCAGTGCAGGCCGGAGGCGACTTTGAAGCCATAGCTAAGAAATACGGACAGACTGGTGAAAAAACTTGGATCACGAGCCGTCAGTATCAAGGTGCGCCGTCGATGGACAAGGACACCAAGGCTTATCTCATGACCATCAACACAGCTGCTGCCGGTTCGCTCAACAACATCGAGATGACCAACGGCAATATTATCCTCCAAGTAACCGATCGCCGCGGTATGACCAACAAGTATGTGGCAGCCGTCATCAAGAAGACTATCGACTTTTCGAAGGGCACCTACAGCTCGGCATACAACAAGTTCTCGCAGTTTGTTAGCGAAAATCAAACGCTTGAAGCCATGGAGAAGAATGCCAAGAAGTATGGCTTCAAGGTGGAAGAGCGCCAGGCAATCAGCAATTCTGAGCACTATGTGGCCAACATTCCTGCCACGCGCGAGGCCATGAAGTGGATCTTTGATGCCAAGGAAGGCGACGTGTCGCCGCTCTACGAGTGTGGCAACAACGATCATTTGCTTGTGCTCGCCCTCACGAAGATCAACAAGAAAGGATATGCCGGCTTGGACAATGCGTCGGTGAAAGACTTCATTCGTCAGCAGGTGATGACGGATAAGAAGGCCGAAGCCATTATGGCAAAGGTCGCCGGTGTCAACAGCATCGCTGCTGCACAGAAGAAGGGCGCTAAGGTAACCAATGTGGAACAAGTGACATTTGCCGCACCTGTGTTCGTTCCCGAAACGGGCGCCAGCGAGCCCGCCCTGAGCGGTGCTGTGGCTGCCACCAAGGCTGGCAAGTTCTCCGCAGCGCCTGTGAAAGGCAATGCCGGCGTTTATTTCTTCCAAGTGACCGGCAAGAAGAATCGTGCAGACGCCAAGTTTGATGCCAAGGCTGAGGAAGGCCGACTGCAACAGCGCGCCATGCAGTATGCTGGCCAGTTCATGCGCGACCTCTATCTCAATGCCAAGGTGACCGACAACCGTTACCTCTTCTTCTAAACAGCATTGAAATCGAAATAGAAGAGGGGCGCTCTCCGCGGAGAGCGCCCCTCTTTGTGCTGTGTGATAACGCGTGCCAGTCGATGATATTCGTGTGTCAGTCGATGACAACTGCCGTGCCGCTGGCGGTCACCATGAGCATGGAGCTCGAATTTCCGATGGTCTCGTAGTCGAGATCGATGCCAACGATGGCGTTGGCGCCCATTGCTTCGGCGCGCTCAATCATCTCGTTTATGCTGGAGTCTTTGGCGTTGCGCAGCACCTTCTCGTAGGAACTGCTTCGCCCGCCCACGATGTCTCGCACACCGGCAAGGAAGTCTTTCACAAAGTTGGCACCGATGATGACTTCGCCCGTCACGAGCCCTTTATATTCTTTGATGGTGTGCCCTTCAATGTTGGGCGTTGTTGTGATAATCATAAAGCGTAGGATAGGGATGTTTGTGTTGTTGAAATAGAATTTGCTGTTCCGTGAATGATCGTTCAGCGGCTGATGCCCCACAAAGAGCATCGCCGTGAGATGGCGCATTCTGACCAATCAGATGCGCTTGCTCTCGCCGCGCAACAAGTTCATGAATTCCTCGCGCGTCTTGGCCTGGTTGAATGCTCCGCAGAAGTCACTCGTGGTGGTGATAGAGTTTTGTTTCTCCACGCCGCGCATCTGCATGCACATGTGTTTGGCTTCGATCACCACCATCGTGCCCATGGGATGTAGTGTCTGCTGGATGCAATCCTTTATCTGTTGCGTCATGCGCTCTTGCACTTGCAGACGATGGCTGTAGATGTCCACCACCCGCGCTATCTTTGACAGTCCCGTGATGTAGCCGTTGGGGATATAAGCCACGTGAACCTTGCCATAGAAGGGTAGCATGTGGTGTTCGCACATCGAGAAGAAGTCGATGTCTTTCACAATGACCATCTGGTTGTATTTCTCCTCAAACAAGGCATCGGTGAGCACCTTGTGGGCGTCTTGTCCGTAGCCGCGCGTCAGTATCTGCATAGCCTTGGCCACGCGCATGGGCGTCTTGAGCAATCCCTCGCGTTGCGGATCTTCGCCGAGCAACGATAGTATCTCTTTATAGTGTGCCGCGAGCTGGTCGAGCCCCTCGCGAAATTCGGTTTCAGGATTCATGTTCTTTTATCAATGGCGTGTCGCTCCCCGAGCGCATATCACATGGCTTGTCTATGTCACTTTGGGAGCGAAGGTTTAGTATTGCACGGTGATTTTGCCCTTCACGATGCAGGCTTGCGGATAGCCCAGCCGCTTCACCTGCTTGAGCAGCTTGGACGCTTCGCCATAAGTGCGGAAGTTGCCCATCCGACAGATCCACCGCGGCGAATAGAAGTGCACATATACGGGCTGGTCGGGGAAGGCGTTTTTCACCTTTCCGCCGGCTTGCTCGGCTTTCACGCGGTGGGCACGGGTGTTGCCGCCGGCGTACACTTGGATGCGATAACCGGTGATTTTTTGCGCGTTGCGCATCACTTTTTTGCGCGTGTCCACGATGGTAGTGCCATCTTCGGTGGTGATGTTGTTGTTTTCGTAGCCTATCACCTTGCGCTTCTTGGGCTCCTCTTTCTGTTCGGGAACGCTGTCCTGCTGTTGCGTTGGCGGCGCTGGCGTCACGCTCCCCTTGTTGTCTTGCGGCGTCGGCGTGCCCTGATTCTGCTTTGTGGTGGTCGTGGCGGGCTTGGCCGGTGTCGTGGTGGCAGACTTTGTCGGCGCCGTGGCGGTCGGCTTGGTCTGTTGTGTGGTTGATGGTTTGTTTTGTGTGGCGGCCGACTTGTTTTGCGGGGCTGGCTTAGCCACGTCTTTAGTAGTTTTCTTTCCGTTCACCAGCTCGTCAATCTCTTGCGACTGGTTGATGGTGACCGTTCCCTGTCCGGCCTTCTGTTGTTTCAACTGATCAACATACTCCTGTGCCCCAACACCGAGTGTCAGGCACAGAAGCATGTTGACGAGAAGCGTTCTTTTAAACGTCATGTGTTCGCAATTAGTTTATTTCCATGCATCGATGATGCCTTTGAAGTCGGCCAGTTTCAGCGATGCGCCGCCGATGAGGCCGCCGTCGATGTCGGACTTGGCAAACAACTCGGGCGCGTTGCTTGCCTTGCACGAACCGCCGTAGAGAATCGATGTGTCGTCGGCCACGGCTTGTCCGTACTTCTCTGCGATCACCGAGCGTATGTAGGCGTGAATCTCTTCGGCTTGGTCGCTGGTGGCTGTTTTGCCGGTGCCGATGGCCCAGATGGGCTCATAGGCGATGACAATCTTGCGGAAATCTTCTTCCGGCAGATTGAACACGCTGCCTTCGAGCTCGGCTTTCACTACCTCGTTTTGCTTGCCGGCTTCGCGCTCGGCCAAGCTTTCGCCGATGCAGAAGATCACTTTCAGACCGTTTTTCAGGGCCAGTTGCACTTTCTCTTTCAGTATTTCGGGCGTCTCATGATAGTATTCGCGGCGCTCCGAGTGGCCCAATATGACATACGTGGCGCCCGTGCTCTTCACCATTTCGGCCGATACTTCGCCCGTGAAAGCGCCCTTTTCCTTGTCGGCGCAGTTCTCTGCTCCGATGCTGAGCACGTCCTGATTGGTGTTTTGTGCAATGGTGGCCAGATGGATAAACGGCGTGCAGATGATCACGTCGCAGTTGGGCTTCTCGTTGACGAGCGCCTCTTGGATGTCCTTGGCCAGTGCCACACCTTCTTGCAGGTTGAGGTTCATTTTCCAGTTGCCTGCAACAATCTTCTTTCTCATTTTTCTCCTTTGTTTAAAATGTTGGTATATGTTGTTTGATTCTTTCTTGTTTTGCAACCATCGGGTCCACGCAAATAGTCTGTCGGCCAGCGTGAGCACCAGCAGCGGCATCACAAACCACATCAAGATGATCGCCACCTTTCGCGGCACCGAGTCGGTGGGCATCTGTCCCATTTCGCTCTTTTCCAGCGGCTTGCTCAGTGCTTCGCTCTTGGGCAGGTCGTTGTGGCTCCATTTGCGCATCACGGTGGCGTCTTTCAGCAGCAGCAGTCCGGGGTTGCTCCTGACGATGGTTTTCAGCGTGGTTTCATCGCCCGTGCATATCCGGTATTCCGCCCCCGTGATGTCGCGCCACTGTGCAACGGCTTCTTCGCCCGAGGCTGTCAGACAGATAAACGGGTAGCCGTGCTCTTGCGCATACTCGCTGATGGCGTCGATCTCGCCGAAACAGGCATCGTCGGCCTCCTCTAGGTGGGGCGCCACCAGCAGAAAGGAGTATCCTGCGTGGTCTAGCACCTCGTCGGTGATGTCGTCGCCCTCGGCCGTTTCTATGTAGAAATCGTGGATGGGCGGCACATATCCCTCCTTCACCACGGTGTTTCGCTGTTCCACAAACGCCCATGTGGAGTCGGGATAATCGTCGAGTGCAAATTCTCGCCGCTCACCGTTCTTCTCCATGATGAATGTGGTTTCAATCTGCGGCTGCTCGGCTCCCTCGGGCATTTCCATGCCTTTGCGGATGTTGGCGCCCACATGATAGGGGCGAAAGTCGAACAGCGGCAGCGTGTAGAGGCACCACGCGCTCGTGGCCAGAATGAACAGCGCCGTGTAGTTCATCACAATCCACTGATTGGAACGGCTGATAAACCGCATCATCATCAGCGGCCGTCGGGCCACCACTGCGGCACAAGCCAGCAGCACCACGTTTTTGGCGAGCGTCTGCCCGTTGGTTAGCCGTATGGCATCGCCGAAGCATCCGCAATCGCTCACGGGGTTGGCCGCCCACAGCCACACCGACAAGCCCGTCATCACCACCATCAGCGCCAGCGTCAGTCGCGACACCACGCGCCGCCGGATGGCAAACAGCAGTGCCACGCCCAGCCAAAACTCTGCGGCAGCCAGCGCCACGGCCGCAGCCGTGAGCACCGCGGGGGGCAGCGCGCCTCCCCATCCGAGGGCCGTCAGATAGTCGGCCATCTTATATTGTGTGCCGTGCGGGTCGATGGCCTTCACGAATCCGCTGAAGATGAGCGTCGCGGCCAGCACTAGTCGAGCCACGTTCACCGCCCACTTCTCTGCGGTCGTTGTTGCCGCAGACCTCTCACTGTTTGCGCTCGGCATCTTGTTCTTCTCCCAGTTTGATGGCGCCAAACACGGCGTAGTTCACGATGTCGGCATAGTTGGCGTCAATGCCTTCGCTCACCCGCGTTCCGTCTTTCAGGTCTTCCATCTCCTTCACGCGTTGCAGCTTGGTCAAAATGAAATCGGTGTAGCTGCTCACGCGCATGCCGCGCCATGCCTCGTCGTAGTCGTGGTTTTTCCGCAACATCAGCTGCAGCGCCTCGCCGGCATAGCGGTCGTAGAGCGCCAGCGCTTCGTTGGGTGTCACGTCCACTTCGTCGGCATAGCCCTTGTCCAGCTGAATGAGCCCCACCAGTCCGTAGTTGATGATGGCGATGAACTCCGAGCGAATGCTGTCGCCCACCATGTTCTCGCGCTTCACTTCGATCGAGCGTATGCGCTTGGCTTTGATGAAAAGCTGGTCAGTGAGCGACGATGGGCGCAGTATGCGCCACGACGCGCCGTAGTCGTGCAACTTGTTGGCAAAGAGCGCGCGGCACTCGGCCATCACGTTGTTAAACTCCTTTTCGGTGTTGTTTTTCTCGGGCATACTCAGTGTCAGTGCGTTGTCGGTGCAAAATTACGCATTTTCCCCGAAACGTGCAAATGTGCCGCTTGATAATCGTTTGAGCCCGCAAAAAGATGGGTAAAAAGTTTGGCATCTGTTGATTTTTCTTTACCTTTGCATGCACATTCGACCACCATGCACCCATAGTTCAATGGATAGAATGGAAGATTCCGGTTCTTCAGATTAGGGTTCGATTCCCTATGGGTGTACCATTCCGCATCTCATTTCAATGCCCACACCCCTCAACATCCGCCAGGGAGACTACGACACCTTCGTGGTCAGCTCCCCTGCGCCCCTGCTTGAGTTTCTGCTGGCCCACGCCGGATCGCTCAGTCGCTCCAAGGTGAAGCAGACGCTCCGAGGGCGCGGCGTCATCGTGGAGGGCAAAACCGTCACCCAATTCGACTATCCTTTGCAGCCCGGCATGCGGGTGGCCGTGAGCAAAACCAAGCGCAATCTCGACACCCTCAACAGCCGCCATCTCCGACTGGTCTATGAAGACCGCTGGCTGGTGGTGATCGAGAAGCATGCCGGCATTCTTTCCATGGCCGCCGGCCACTCTTCGCTCCATGTCAAAGCGGTGCTCGACGACTATTTCCGCCGCACCCGCCAGCGTTGCACTGCCCATGTGGTGCATCGTCTCGACCGCGACACCAGCGGACTGATGGTGTATGCCAAAGACCGCGCCACCGAGCAGCTCCTCGAGCACTCGTGGCACACGCTGGTTTACGACCGCCGCTACGTGGCCGTGCTCTCGGGTGTGATGGAGCAAGACCGCGGAACCATTCAAAACTGGCTGCGCGACAACAAGGCTTACTTCACGTATTCTTCGCCCACAGACAATGGTGGTAAGTGGGCTGTCTCTCACTTTGTTACGCTCCGTCGCTCAACGGCTCATTCATTGGTGGAGTTTCGCCTAGAGACGGGCCGCAAAAATCAAATCCGTGTCCATGCGGCCGACATGGGACATCCCGTGTGCGGCGACATCAAATATGGCAACGGCGACGACCCCATAGGGCGCCTCTGCCTCCATGCCTTCCGCCTCTGTTTCCACCATCCCGTCACCCATCAGCCCATGGAGTTCTTCACGCCCATTCCCGCGGCCTTCCGCAACCTTTTCACCGATGCTGGCAGCGCCGCCCGTCAACCCTCATCTTCCACCCGCTAATCACCATGCAAGACTACTATTTCTACATCTTTGCCCTCGTGGCCTTTGTGATTGCCTTTGCCCTTGTCAAGCGCGTCACCACCTGTCTCCTCAAGTCGGTCGTCATCATTGCGCTCATTGCGCTCCTCGCCTTCGTCTATTTTTACTTCATGGGGCAGTAGGGGAGTCCTCGGCGCCTGCCGGTCCGGATGTGTACAAATTGACCAATTTGAGGTCCAATTTTTTGTCAGGAAAAATCTTCAATCTAGATGTTAAAATGGAAAAACGGAACATTTGCTCCGTCATTCCGCCATACGGTTTTTGCAAAAACGGAAACGGCGAAAACCGATTTCCTCAGTCTTCGCTTCGCTATCCAATGGTTTTGGAGGCGCTATCCCTTAGTTTTCGATCGTCTATCCAATGGATAGCGAGTCCGAAACCATTGACGGGGCGATGCAATTCCAATGGATAGCGCGAGCAAAACCATTGGATTGAAAATGGAAGGCTAATGCCCTGAAAATCAGTGTTCATTGGAATTCTTGTAACCGACTGGCAGATAAGCGTTTGCAAAATGTGGCCAAAAACGGGCATTTTTCGGACCGAAGGAGACCTTGGTCGAAAAAATCGCAGAAATGAAAAAGTGCTTGTTCCGGATTTGACCAATTTTTTGTGTTCATTCCGGCGGTTTCGATCTTTGCCTCGGACCACGTTTTTGCCCTCCGTTTTCGCTGTTTGCATTTCGCTGGAATGATGGCGAAAGTGTGAATTCTTCTTGTTTTGGAGAGCCCCTGCGCGAAATAAAATGTTGTGGGGCATTGCAATTTCCAAAAATACGCCTTAACTTTGCAAACGAAACAGAGTGAAACAGACATGACAACACTGCAACTGAGCGCGCAAATACAGCAAGACTTTGCTCTCATCAAGAACAATGAGAACAAGATGAAACGCCTCGCAAAATATCTCAAACGCCTCGTGAAAGAGGAGGACGACCCCACCCTGATGACCAAAGAGCAATTTTTTGCGCAGGTGGATGAAGCCTTGGCGCAAGCCAAGCGTGGCGAAGGCGTGAGAGTGCACGGGAAAGATGAGCTTCATGCATTCTTAAATTCGCTGTAGCGATGTACGATCTTGACTTTGAGCCGATAGCTCGCGAGGGATTGAGCCGGCTCAAAAAAGACGAGCCAAAGGCCTATAAAAAGGCCGTAAAGCTGCTGGAGGAACTTGTGGACCACCCCACTACGGGCACCGGCCATCCGCATCAGTTGTCGGGTGATAGAGCAGGTCAATGGTCGCGATCTATCACCAAGAAGCACCGATTGGTCTATCTGATAAAAGAAACAGAAGTGATGGTGCTTGTGCTTACCGCATACGGGCACTACGACGACAGGTAGAGAAACAAAACAAGGTTGCACGGGTATCATTTCGAGCGCACACGTCAGAGATGGCGAGTGCGCTCGAATGGTGTATGCGCGGCAGGGCTGTGGCGCCGGTTGTGCAATGGCGGACGGATTTTAGTGTGCGCTTTTCACAATAAAAGGGCGTTTCGCACGTTTTGTTGTTGATGAAGCAGAAGGTTTTTGTTTTGCTGTTGGGCGCGGCATGCCTGATGTCGTGCGGTGCCGACCACTACATGAAGAAGGGCGAAAAGGCATTGGCCATCGGCGAGTATTACGACGCGTCGATGTATTTCAAGCGCGCCTATGCGGCCACGCCTACCAAAGATCGTGAGTTGCGGGGCCGCAGGGCGGCTCGGCTCGCCTACGCCTACGACAGGATGAATGCGTCGCAGAAGGCCATCGCTGCCTATCGCAATCAGATACGCTACAAGCAGGACAGTGTGGAAACCCACCTAGCGCTGGCTCGCCAACTGATGAAAAACGGCAGCTATCGCGAGGCGGCCGAGGAGTTTGGGCTGGTGCTGGAGGCGCAGCCCCACAATCAGCTGGCACAAAACGGTCTGCAGTCGGCTCGCGAAGCGCCGGTAACGAAGGAGGCCGGCTCGCGCTACAAAGTGAAGAAGATGGACGTGTTCAACTCGCGCCGCGCCGACTATTCGCCGATGCTCTGCGGCGACGAATACGACCAATTGTATTTCACTTCCACACGCAACGAGGCGCAGGGCGATGAGCTGAGCGGCATCACGGGCACTAAAAACGGCGACATCTTTTATTCACAGAAGGACGATAAAGGGCAGTGGGGCAAGCCGCAAGCCATAGAAAGTGGCCTGAATACGGACTATGATGAAGGGGCGTGCTGCTTCTCGCCCGACCAGCGCGTGATGTATTTCACGCAGTGTGCCACCGATGCCTCGTATCCCCGCTATGCCACCATCATGACGAGCAATCGCTCGGATGCAGCGTGGGGCAAGGGCACGGCGCTGGAACTGACGCGCGACACGCTGTCGTCGTATGCTCATCCCGCCGTTTCGCCCGACGGCGAATGGCTCTATTTCGTGAGCGATATGCCGGGCGGCATGGGCGGATTGGACATCTGGCGCGTGCGCATCACGGCGGCCGGACTGGGCGGCGTGGAGAATGTGGGAGCGCCCGTCAACACAGAGGGCAACGAGATGTTCCCCACATTTAGGCCCAATGGCGACCTCTACTTCTCGAGCGACGGCCATCCCGGCATGGGCGGACTTGACATCTTCATCGCAAGAGTGGGGAAGGACGGCCGCTATCACTTGGAACACCCGGGCTATCCCCTCAATTCGCAAGGCGACGACTTCGGCATGACGTTTGAAGGAAAGCGCAATCGCGGATACTTCTCTAGCAATCGCGGCGACGGCAAAGGGTGGGATCACATCTATTGGTTCGAGAATCCGGAGATCACGCAGACCATCAAGGGATGGGTGTATGAGATGGATGGCTACGAACTGCCCGCAGCGCAGGTGCATCTGGTGGGGAGCGACGGCACGAACAAGAAGCTCTCGGTGAAGATGGATGGCTCGTTTGAGCAAGAGATCAAGCCGAATGTGGACTACATCATGCTGGCCACGTGCCCCGGATTTCTGAACCACACGGAGGAAATCAAGGTGGGGCCCGTGGACGAATCCGAGGAATACGTGTTGCAATTCCCGCTGGCCAGCATTCGCGTTCCGGTGCTCATCGACAACATCTTCTACGACTACGACAAAGCCACGCTGCGCCCCGAGTCGGGAGAAGCCCTCGACAAGCTGGTGAAGATGTTGCAGGAGAACAAGAATATCACCATCGAACTGTCGGCCCACGCCGACTATCGCGGTTCGGCGCAGTACAACAAGACACTGTCGCAGCGGCGCGCCGAGAGCGTGGTGCGCTATCTGATAAGTCATGGTGTGTCGGCCGATCGTCTCACGCCCAAGGGCTATGGCAAGGAGAAGCCCAAGACCATCCGCAAGAAGGTGGCGGCCCGCTATCCGTGGCTCAAGGAGGGCGACGTGCTGACCGAGGAGTTTATCAAGCAGCTCGACGAGGAAAAGCAAGAGATTTGCAACCAACTGAACCGCCGCACGGAGTTCACCGTGCTGCGCACCACCTATGGAATGTTTGACGACAAAGGCAAGTTGAAGGAGGTGCCCAAACCGAAACTCGAAGAAGAAACCGGTGGCGACGACGACGGAATCGTGATCGATATAGAATAGAGACTGCCGGCTATCGCTTGTTTTCGCTCACAAAAATGTAGGCGAAGGTGAGCGTGAGGGCTGTGAGCGTGAGCAGGGTGGTGGCGGGCCCCTGATGGACGATGCCAACGAGCGTGCTGATCAGCAGTTCGCGGATGGCGCGCCCCAAGAGTAGCCAGCCCTTGAAGTAAACAAAAAGAATGGCGGCAGCGACGGAGCAAATCACGATCCACAAGCGATTGAGCCGGCGCGCGCGATGAGGCAGACCACGTTTCACGCGATGGGAAAAGCCGTCGTCGGGCACCTCGAAAGCATGCTCGGTGAAGAATTGGCGCAGCAGACGGTCGGTGTTGTCGTCGCGATGGAGGTTGGAGGTGTTCAGGATTTCGGAGTTATCCATAACCATTCTGTTTTAGATAGTTGGCCAGCAGCTTTTTCCCTCGGGAGAGGCGCGACCGGACAGTTCCCTCGTTGGTGGCGGTGATTTTTGATATCTCGGCCACCGACAATCCGTCGATGAGCTGCAGCGTGATGCACGTGCGCTCGTCGGGCGAGAGCAGTGCCAGTGCGTTGTAGAGGTCCATGCGCAGGCCTTCGGCGGGCGTTTGCGATGCCGAAAGCTGGTGGCGCGCGGCGCTGTCGTCAATGTCGTCCTCGTGGCCGCCTTTGCGTTCTTGCTGCCTGCGGTGGTCGTAGAGCACATTGTAGGCAATGCGCATGAGCCACGTGGAAAAGCCAGCAGCCCCTCGAAAGGTGGCGATGTGAGTGTAGGCTTTGACGAAGGTGTCTTGCGCCAGGTCGTCGCTCAACGGAGCATCGCCCAACGTTTGCGAAAGAAAGAATCGGCGCACTTGCGACTGGTATTTCTTGACGAGCAGGTCGAAGGCGTGCCGGTCGTGAAAGATGGCCGTGCGTGCCACGAGAGCGAAGTCGCCAGATTGCGCCATGATGCTTTTTCTATCGCAAACGGATGGGGAGCGGTTTACTTAGACGGCATGACGATCCACAACACCGGATAGAGCAGAATGCCGCAGAAAGCGGTGAAGAGCGTGAGCACGGCGTAGGCCACGCGAATCACGGTGGGGTCGAGGTCGAGATATTCGGCAATGCCGGCGCACACGCCGCCGAGAATGCGGTCGTTGGAGCGATAGAGTCGTTTGGGGTTGCTCATAGTGATGATGATTGATGGGTTTGTGCTTGTTGATGATAATATAAAATGTGTGCGAGGCGATTATTCCTCGTCGCGGGTTATTTCGTAGAAGTCGTCTTTGTTGTTGTCTTTCTTCTTGGATGACACGCGGGCGATGACGATCTGTCCTAGGCCGAAGCACATCAACAGAACGCCGCACCCTTGGAGCACGTCGCCGATGATGAAATGGCCGCAGGCCAAGAGACCGATGCCGAGGAAGAAATAACGCAGCCCGCGGATGCGCAGGTCCTCATCATCGTCTCGCCGCGCTGGCATTGTTTCTTGCGGAATAGGCTGCCCCGTTTCCATGGCTTTCTCGGCCAACTTGAGGCGATTCTTGCGGTTTTGCACGATGAGCCAAACGACGAGAATCAGGACAATTATGGGTAACACGACAAAGATGCAGAAGAAAATGATGAGAAGAATGAACAATATGGGTGACGTCATGAACTTCATCTCGTCGAACAACTCATGCATGGCGGCGTCCTCGTCCCAGTCGTCGGAATCCGTGGAGGCCGTGGCAGGCATGCTACTTGTGGTGTCGCTATAGGCCACGATGCCGGCCGAATCATCGTCGGTTGTGAGCAGCGCGCTGTCTGTCGCTTGAGTCGTCGCGTTAGCGGCATGGGGCGTTTGTGCTATGGTCTCGCCGGCGACGAAGGTCAGCGCGAAGGCGAGCATCGGAAGAATGGCTTTCTTTAAATTCATTATTGCTATCGTTTTGTGGGTTACTGACCATTAGACGACGGGAAGATGCAAAATGTTGCAATCCGATAAAAGTTTTTTTGCATGGCCCCGTTGGAAGTTGTCAAATCGTCCACTCGTAGGTGTCGTAGCACACGCCGCGGGCCCCGAAACCTTCCTTCTGGTGGATGAGCCCCTCGTTGAGCACGCGACAGTCGGCTTCGGTGGACTTCCCGAAGTCGAAGTAGCGATAAGTCTCAAAGGCGGTGAGCACATGGCGAAACACTATATCAATGGCGCCCAACTGTTTGCCCAATGGCGATGCCGAGATGTATTGCGCATGGACGGTCTGAGTTGTGACATAAACCACCGTGCCGCCCAGCATCGTGCCGTCTTTGAAGGCTGCAAACAGACGAATGTTATCGGGGAAACGCGATTTCAAGAGTGTGATTTCTTTCAACGAATGAACGGGATGAACGCCGAAGCGGGCCTCAAGATTGGCGGAAAGAATGGCCCAAAAAGTTTCAAAATCGTCGCTTTCTTTGACTGTGATGCCGGCGGATAAGGCCCTTTTCACCCCGCGTCGCCGCAACTCCTTCCATTTCACGGAGGGGGGAAAGATGATGACCGACGAAATGTCGCGCTTCGCAATGCGATAGTCGCACACGCAGTGGATGGCATAGAGATCTTCTTCGGCGGGCACGCAATGATATATCCATGGAATGGCTTTATAGTGCACGCGGTGTATGGCGTTGGCTTTTAGATAATTGTTGATGGCCCTGAAGACCTCTGTGGCGTGCGCAGCCGTGGCTTGTTGGTCGGTGATGAGCCCGCCGTAGGTGAGTCCCTGGTGACTATAAAAGGTGTCACCTTCCACGTTGGCGGGAAGCAAGGCGTAGAGCTTGCCTTCGCGTCGGATCATCAGCGAGTGGTCGCGAAAGCGGTCGGCGTGATAGTCCATGTAGCGGCGGTCCGCCAGAAATGTGCCGTTTTTAGACTGCGCCACAAAGGCGTTCCACTCGTTTTCGCGGTCGGCGGTGTAGCGCTCTATTTGGAACATTCCACGTATTTTAGAAAATCATCGTAGTCGCGAATGTAGTCGTCTTCGCTGAACAGCTCGGACGCCAACACCAAGCAAACAGCTCCCGAAGAGAAGTCTTCGAGAGTGCGCCATGTGCCGGTGTTCACCAATAGCCCCTGATAGGGATGATTGAGCAGGTAGGGCTTCTTCTCACGTCCATTGTCGAGGGTTACGGTGAACGAGCCGCTCACGGCGATGATAAATTCCATGCACTGCTTGTGGGCATGGCTGCCACGCCACTCGCCTCCGGGAACATCATAGACCCAATAGACCCGACGAATGTTGAAAGGCACGTTTTTGGCGCTTTCGGTCACGGTGAGATTGCCGCGAGGGTCGGTGATGCGTGGCAGGTCGATAATAGTTCCGGATTCCTTGGCGTTCATATTTTGAAGGGATTTTTATTTCCGTTCGGTGTAGGGATCAGTGCCCAGCACTGTTTTGGCCAATCGTTTGGCCTTGTTGCGCAGGGCATTCAGGTCGTCGCCCACGTTGCCGTAGCAAAGCACCACGCCCATGCGTCGGTTGATGTGTTGCGTGGGTTTGCCGAATATTCTCACTCGGGTGTAGTCTTCTTTCAGTGCATCAGCGAGATTGTATTCGGGCACGTGGTCGGCATGTTCTTTGGCCAGCACCACGGCAGAACAGCCACAATGCTCTAGATGGATGCCGGCAATGGGCAAGCCGAGCACGGCGCGAAGGTGGAGTTCAAACTCGGAGAGGTTGGTGGTATGCGCTAGTGTCACCATGCCTGTGTCGTGCGGTCGCGGCGAGAGTTCAGAGAAAATCACCTCGCCCTGCTTGGTGAGGAAAAACTCTACGCCCCAGATGCCGTAGCCGGTGAGGGCACGTGTCACGGCATCTGCCATGTGCTGTGCTTGTTGCAAGGCCTCATCGCTGATGGCGTAGGGTATCCAACTCTCGCGGTAATCTCCGCCTTTTTGCACATGTCCGATGGGCGGACAGAAGATGGTCGGCGCGTTTCTTTGAGTCACAGTAAGCAGAGTAAACTCTGAATCGAAGTCGATAAACTCTTCGATGATCACTTCTTTCACATCGCCGCGGCTTTCTTCCATGGCATTCTTGAAGGCATTCTCCAGTTCGTCGTCGCCGTGAACGTAGCTCTGCCCGTGCCCGCTCGACGACATCAGCGGCTTCACCACGCATGGGAAACCTATCACATCGGCAGCCTTCCGAAACTCGTCGAAGGTTTTGGCGTAGAAGTATTTTGCCGTGCGAAGCCCCAGTTCTTTGGAGGCTAGGTCGCGGATGGCGCGGCGATTCATGGTGTAGTTCACGGCTCGCGCCGATGGAACCACTTGAATGCCTTGCTGTTCGTAGTCGAACAGACGCTCGGTGCGGATGGCCTCAATCTCGGGCACGATGATGTCGGGATGGTGTTTCTTGACCGCAGCATCGAGCGCATCGCCGTCGAGCATGGGGAACACTTCGCGCTCATCGGCCACCTGCATGGCCGGCGCATCGTTGTAACGGTCGCACGCAATGACGTATTGACCGGCGCGTTTGGCGGCAATGACAAACTCTTTTCCCAGTTCGCCCGAGCCTAAGAGCATGATTCGTTTCATAAGCAATCCTTGTTGTTGTGGTGGTGTCAGCGGTTTTTATACATCTCGTCGTAATACTTTTCGTAGTCTCCGCTGGTGATGTTGTCGAGCCATTCCTGGTTGTCGAGATACCAGCGCACGGTCTTTTCGATGCCCTCTTCAAACTGCAACGACGGCTCCCAGCCCAGTTCGTCTTTCAGTTTTCGCGAGTCGATGGCATAGCGAGCATCGTGCCCCAAGCGATCGGTTACGTAGGTTATCAGGTCTAAGTCGGCTCCTTCGGGACGTCCCAGCAGGCGGTCCACAGTTTTAATCACCACCTTGATGATGTCAATGTTCTTCCATTCGTTGAAGCCGCCAATGTTATACGTCTCGGCGATGATGCCTTTATGGAATATCAGATCGATGGCGCGCGCATGGTCTTCCACGAACAGCCAGTCGCGCACGTTCTCGCCTTTGCCGTAAACGGGCAGTGGTTTGCGATGCCGTATGTTGTTGATGAAGAGCGGTATGAGCTTCTCTGGGAACTGATACGGGCCGTAATTGTTCGAGCAGTTGGTTACAATGGTAGGCATGCCGTAGGTGTCGTGGTAGGCGCGCACAAAGTGATCGCTCGATGCCTTCGACGCCGAGTAAGGGGAGTGGGGCGTATATTTGGTGGTTTCTTCGAAGAAATCGTCACCGTAAGCGTGGTGATGTTCCGACGATGATGCCGTGGTTGTGAATGGCGAATCAATGCCTTCGGGATGGGTGAGCTTCAGCGCGCCATACACTTCGTCGGTAGAAATGTGATAGAAACGCTTGCCTTCATAACGCTCGGGCAGCGATTCCCAATAGAGTTTTGCGGCCTGAAGGAGCGACAATGTGCCCATCACATTGGTCTTGGCAAACGTAAACGGATCTTTAATCGAACGGTCCACGTGGCTCTCGGCAGCCAAATGGATAATGCCATCCACGTGTTTTTCCTGCATCAGTTTGTAGAAGGCGTCGAAGTTGCAGATGTCCATCTTCACAAATTCGTAGTTGGGCTTGTCTTCGATATCCTTCAGATTGGCCAAGTTTCCGGCGTAAGTCAGCTTGTCGAGATTAATGATGTGATACTCGGGATACTTGTTCACAAAGAGGCGTACCACGTGACTTCCGATGAAGCCAGCACCGCCGGTGATGACGATTGTTTTCATTTGTATAGATAATTTGTTTTTGTCTTAAGATGATAAATCAGTGTCCAAACACCTTGCAAATATACCTCTTTTTCGTGAAACCCTCAAAACTTTGTGTCTTTTTCTTTTAACGGCAAAGGAGAAATGCAATAGACGAATAAGCAGAAGAGGTGGAAACGAGAACTAAAAAATACTATCCGTTGCAACGAAATGGAATGAAGCAAACGGTCAAATGTATGACCGCAACAGCCCGTCTTTCGGGGAGAGGAAAGACAAAACAGGGTGTTAGTGTCTGAAACTTCTCGTGATGACGTAGATGATGACGGGGGCGCCGATGATGGGCGTCACCACATTGAGAGGGATAATGCCGCCTTCGCCCGGCAAGAAACAGATGACGTTGCACACGAGCGCCGTGAGACTGCCCATGAGCATCGTGGCCGGAAGAAGGATGCGATGGTTGCCCGTGCCGATGAGCAGACGTGTCATGTGAGGGACGGCCAATCCGATAAACGAGATGGGACCGCAATAGGCGGTGGCAACGGCCGTGAGCAGACCGGTGACGAGCAGCAGCAAATTGCGCAGACGCAGGGTGTTGACACCGAGATTTTCGGCGTATCGCTCGCCCAACAGCAAGGCATTGAGCGGCTTAATGAGCAGCAATGCGCCGCATAGTCCCACAAATGTGAGTGCGGCGAACAAGGGAATGCGATCGATAGAAACGCCGGTAAAATTGCCCAATCCCCACACCATGTAGCTCTTTACCCCTTCTTCGGTGGCGAAGAAATTGAGCAACGAGATGGCCGAGTCGGCAATGAAGCCAATCATGATGCCGATGATAAGCAGCATCACGGAGTTGCGCACGCGTGTGGAAAAGAAGAAAATGATGCCCATCACCAGCATAGCTCCGATGAACGCGGCGGATAATACGAGGAAGGTGGAGCTGGCTGACTGTTGCAGGCTGAGTGTGGCAGGAGAGAGCATCACCAGCGCTACGCCTACGCCGGCACCACTATTGATGCCAAAAACCGATGGGCCGGCCAGCGGATTGCGGAAGGCCGTTTGCAGCATAAGGCCGCTCACCGAGAGCGCGGCACCGCAGAGCGTGGCGGTAATAGCTGCCGGCAGACGCGATTCCAGCACGATGAACTGCCACGAGGGACGCACATGGCCATCGCCCGTTAGGATGCTCACCACATCGGACGCGGGGATGTGCACCGAACCGACCAACAGATTGACGGCGAAAAGCACGACAATGGCAAGGCCTAAGAACAAGAATGTGGCAACGCCCTTCATATTTTCGAATTTATGGCATGGGGCTGGGCAACCGAGCGGTGCCCCAATATGTAAACTCACAACATCGCGTTTTATTGCGTTGGGCGGGAATTAACGCTTGAAAAAGTAGCGCGTAGGCTTGCCCGTTGCACCGATGATGTTGGCAAATTCTTCGAGCAGACGATCGGGGTGGAAAGGCGTTTCTTCGTAGAAACGCGTGCCACCCACATCGCACCCCCAAACGTTTCCGGTCTGAAAAGCTTGGAATTGGTCATAGCCGGCATGTTCGGACGTGAGGTTCTCCTGGCCGTTGTAACGATAAATCCACACTGTGGCATCTGATGCGCGATTCAACACCGTTTCAAACGACAGTGCCACGCTTCCGCTTTGGTCGTTGTCGGCGAAGGCATAGTTGCCGCCGGCGTCGCGGATGAGTTGTGCAATGGTGCTACGCCCGCCCGGCACATACCACACACTGCCGGTCACTTTGTCCACCAACACCTTGTTGGGACGTCGCGCAGCCGTGTGGCAAATGTGTTGATAGTTGCGGTCGATGGCTTCGAAAACCGAGTCAGCGCGGTTGCCTTGGCCGAACAATCGCCCGTAGAAACGCATCCATTCGGCGCGTCCCAATGCCGTGGGCTCCATGTATTCGGCGCATTCTATGATGGGGATGCCCGTTTGTTCGAGCTTGCCATAACCGCCGCTGTTTTCAAAGGGCGACAGCAGCAGTGCATCGGGGCGCGTGTCGATGATGCGCTCCACGTCGGGGCTCATGGCATTCCCGCAGTCGGCCATCCGGCCCGTTCGGCACAGTTGGCGAATGGTGTCGTCCTTGATATACTTCAAATCGGCCACGCCGGCAATGTTTCCCAACAGCCCGAGCTCGTGCAGCAAGGCCGTGTGAACGGTGGTGAACACGATGGCGCGGCTGAGCGGCGTGCGCACCACGGAGCCTTCGGGCAGATTGGCCGGCATGGGCTTGTCGGCCTGCACGAGAATGTATTGATGCAGCGTGCGGCCCTCGTGCCATGGGTCTGTCAGTGCGGCAACGGCGTAATCGCCGTAATCCACCATGCAGATGTTCTTGGCATATCTAAAAACGAGCGTATCGCCCTCCAGCCTGCTCCCACGCATAGCATGGGAACAGGAGAAGAGCGAATGCACAAAGAAAAAGCCTAATAATAGACTTGTGAGAAATTTCATTTAGTTCTTCAAGAAGACAATTTTGTTGGTATTGACACCGTTGGACGAGAACGATTTCACAAATTTGCCTTTTTCGTCGAAGTGATAGATGGTGCCATCGGTGGAGCGATCGGTGAGGGCCCAATACACGTGGCCGCTGTAGGGGTTCACGCTGATGCTGTAAACCGACAGCGTGGATTCGAATGCGGGGAAGTTGGTGAAGTAGGCGTTGTCGGTTTTTCCGCTCTCAATATCATAAACAGACGTTGTAACGACAGTCTTGTAAGGGTAGCTTGTCCAATCGGTTTTGGAGAGTGAGGCATACACCTTCCCGTTGCCGGCAGCAAAGCAGCTCGCATTGCCCAGTTGTGTGTACTTGTTGTCCTTGATGACGCCCCACGGATAGTCGCAGTTATAGTAAGCGTCGTATTCGCCATATCCCTGCACAAACACGAGTCCATCTTCCACCACGAGGTTGTCGGGGTTGTACATCACGGTGATATAATTCGGGGTGGTGAACGACGAGGCATCAACCACGGCCACGCGGTTGTCCTGTCCCCAGCCCGACACCGAGCAGTAAACCTTTCCGTTGAGGCAGGCCACGCCTTCGGGATAGCTTCCCACGGTGAGCGAATCCTCATAGATGAGGCTGTTGCCATTGATGCGGATCTTGCTCAGATAGCCGCCATACGAACTCACAAAGGCGTAGCCGTTGGCTGCAGCCACGCTGCGGATGGCGCCGAGATTGGGGAAACTTTCAAACGAGATGCGGCTCAGTTCCACGCCGCTACCATTGAGCAGGGCCAGATAGTTCGACCCGTTCACCGCCACAAGCATCTTGTTGTCGTACACACAGATGTCGTTGCCCGTGTCGCCGAGCGACTTTTCGTTTTGCTTCTGATAGATGCAAGAGGTGCTGAGAGAGTCGTTGCTCCAGTCGAAGTAGATGAGATTGGAGTTGTTGCGCGCCATGTTGCCTTCGTTCAGCATGAAGGCGTGAGTGTTGGCGATGTCCACTTTCGAACCTTCCTTCCAGCTGTTGTCGTCATCATCGCTACAGGATGTGAAACCTGCGGCGAGCACAGCGAGACATAGTCCGCCAAAGAGAATCTTTTTCAGTTCCATTGTTTTATTATTTTTTGTTAGACATATATATATGTATGGTTGTTACAATTCAATTCTGACGGTGGCCCTCACCGAGCGCCCGGGCATGGGATAATAAATCACGATGTCGTATTGCTCGTTGAAAAGATTGTTGAGCGCCAAACTCGTGTGTATGGTGGCCCGTCGCAGCCGGAAGTCGCGCGAGAACGTGAGGTCATTGATGACGTAGGGACTCATGCGGTATTCCGGCTTATTTTGTTCCGAACTATATCGCTTGCCGCAATAGGTGAGGCTGTAGCCCACGTTCACCCACGGCGAGCGCCATGTGAGCGAAGCGTTGGCGTTGTGCCACGGCGTGTAAGGCAGTTGCTGGTTGTAGGTGTTCGTGCCCTGCAGCGTTTTGTTCTTCGCGCTCTGATAGGAGTAGGTGGCATAGAGCGTCAGTCCCATGTCTCGGCCCAGCCCCACTTCCGACGTGAGCGTAACATCAGCTCCCCAAGCCTCCACTTTGCCAAAGTTGGCCATGCGCCAAACGTAGGTGGAAGGGTAGGCCACAATCTTGTCGGTCACGTGATTATAGTAGCCGTCGGCCGTCACCGAGAGATATTTCAGCGCGCCATGGCCGCCGATGTTCCAAGTGATGCCGAGGTCGTAGAGCGTAGCCTTTTCTGGATTGAGGAATGGATTGCCGGAGCGCCGATAGTAACAATCGGTGAACGTGGGCAGGCGGAACGTGGATTTCATCATGGCGCGCACATAGAGCATTTCCGAGCGCGTGAGTCGATAGGCCACCGACAGGGTGGGCGAGAGCCGCTTGCGGTCGGCCGGCGCATCAATGGTTTGCACGGTCTCGGTGGCGTAGGTGCCCACCAGATTAGCGTCGGCCTTCCATCGTTGCCAACAGAGGCGCGCCGACAAGGCCGTCAGCGAGGTCCATCGCCGCGGATAGGGCAGCTCGTCGTTGTTGTAGAGCGCGATGTTGGTGTTCAGTCGATTGTGAAACAAGTCTTCGGCAATCGAGAAACCGAGCCACGTCAGCGGTTGCCACGACAATGCTGCCGAACCATAATATTCGTCCTGCCTGTCAACGTCGGTTTGTGGCGTGGCACGATATTCCGTCCGCGGATCTTCATAGCGGTTCCACGAATGCACGTATTTCAAACGGGCCTTCAGCCGGAGCGTCGGGCTCAGCGCTTGTGTGTAAGAGGCTTGGGTAAAAAACTCTTCGTCCTCCAATCGCTCATCGCTACGATTCACATAGAGGATGACGCTGCCTGGCAGTCCGCGTTTCGAACGATACCACGAGGCCTTCACGTCGAGCTGTCCATCGTTGCGAAACGTGTGATAGGCGTTCAGCTCGCCCTGAACGGACGTGATGTCGGTGTTGCGGCGCTTCTCCTTCGTCTTCTCGCTCACGTTGGTCAGGGTGAAGGGATACATGCCGTCCGACCGCATAAACGAAGCGTAAGCCGAGAGCGATGTGCGTTCGCCCATACGTTGCCACCACCTCACCGACGGCTTCACATATCCCCACGAGCCCACGGCCACGCCGGCCTTCAGGGCATAATGGCGACCGTTGTCGAAGCACGGGCGCTCGGTTTCTATGGCCAGCATCGCCGCCGATGCATAGTGGCGCGCCGAGAGCAGCGGGTCGTCTTCGTTGCCAATGGCCAGCGCAAGGCTTTGAATGTTGTCGAGCGAATAGCGGCCAATGTCTATCTGTCCGGCCGCTGTGTTGCTGATGGTGATGCCGTCGAGGCTCACGGCCGTGTGGTGGGCCCCCAGATTGCGCACGCTCACCGTCTTCATACCGCCCGTTCCGCCATAGTCGCGCACATTGACGCCTGCAAATTTCTTCACGGCATCCGAGAGGTTTTCCAGTCCCAAGGCCTCAATCTCGGCCTTGTTCATCTGCTGCACGGGCTTGGTGGCCGTCACATTGGGGGCATACTTCTCCAGCACCACCACTTCATCAATCTGCTCGGTCTTGATGGTGTCGGTGCCGACGGTTGCTGCCTGCGTCGCCCACATCGGGCTGCAAGCGCACCACAATCCTGCTATGATAAGCCTAGTTTGCTTCATTCTTCCTGCGACCTAACCCAAGAGGTCTGCCGAAGTCATACATCTGTATCTGGTGTCAAGGCAGGTCTTCTGACTCTCCGCCGTCGTGGCAAACGCCTTCCCGTGGTCATCCACAGTGGCCTTTTGTTTGCCAACGTCAGTTCATGCGGAACACAGCAGCCTGGACTGTCCGGGATTCTCACCCGTGTTCCCTTTTCATCCGGTTAAGGAACCATTGACGGTGCAAAGTTAAGCATAAATCTCGATTCTCGAAAAGAAATCGCCACTTTTCTTTCGTCTTGCCTCCATATCTTCAAGGCCATCGGTCCCGTATGCCCCGAACGCAGGGAGAAAGGCCGCCCATTATGGCTTCTCTCCGCGAGGCCCGCGCATTGGCTCGCCATCAGTCGGGCATCGCTCCGCCATTGGTTTCGTATTCGCCCGTCATTGGATTGGCGTTGGCCCGCCATTGGTTTTGGAAACGCAATCCAATGGTCTTCGACAATTAAGTTATTAACTTAATTATATTACTTTATTAAAGTAATTATATTACCTTATTAACTTAATTCTCTCAAACCATTGGATGGGCTATGCAAGACTAATGGCGGACTGATGCAAAATCACCGGTTTGAGGGAGTCAAACCGGTGACAACGTCGTTCTTATGCAGTGGCAAGGAAGTTCTTGCTCTACCGATAGCGCTTCATTTCGTAGAGGGCGGGCAGGGCGCGGCCGGTGTCGTTGTGAAACAGTCCGCGGTTCAGGCGATGGCGCAACACGTGGTTGTTGAAACAATTTTCTTCGGGGCACCACCAGAAGAGCCCGTTCACATTGCTGTGGCGTTGCAGCATGGCGATGAGGTCGGCGGTGTATTGGCGCTGCCCTTCCGGCGATAGCGGATAGCCGGTGCCGCTTTCCCATGTTTCGTCTCCCACGTAGAAGCAGGCTGTTTCCACGATCATCACGCGCTTTTGGGGGAAGTTTTCGGCGAGCGCCGTGAGCGTGCTGTCGAGCGTTGGCAGGTCGCGATGCCACATGGGGTAGTAGCTTAGTCCGATAATGTCGTAGTCGATGTGATGCTTTTGCGCCAGCCGATACCAGTAAAGTGTCTTGGACGGCTCTCCGGCGCGCTCGGTGTGAAGAATGATTTTGGCCTCGGGGCACACCTCTCGACAAGCCCGCACGCCGCTCGCGACAAGGGCGGTCAGCGTGTCCCACCCCGCTTCGCTGTCGAAATCCACGTGGCCGGCGGGCCACAGCATGCCATAGGTGATTTCGTTGCCCACCTGTATCAGTTCGGGAGCCAGCCCCTCGGCGCTCAGGCGGGTGAGCGCTTGGCGCGTGTGGGCATACACCGAGTCGACGAGCGCGCGGGGCGTGCAGTGCTCCCAACTGCGCGGGATGCCTTGTTTCGACGGGTCGGCCCACGTGTCGCTGTAGTGAAAGTCGAGCATGAAATGCATGCCTGCCCCACGTATCTCGCGGGCCAATCTCACCACATTGTCCAAGTTTTGAAACACGCCTTCGCCCTTGGCCTGCTCCGACGCATTGCTTGGGTCAACGAAGAGGCGCACGCGGATGGCGTTCCATCCGGCATCGGCCAGGAATGCCATCACGTTGGGGATGATGCGCCCCGCGGAGTCGCGAAACGCCACACCGGCATCTTCATAAGCGGGGAGCAGCGAAACGTCGCCGCCCGTGTATTGGTCTTCCGCTCGAGCCGCAAGGGTGGTCATCAGAATCGCCAAGAGCAAAAACTTGCGCATGCTATATATATAAGATGTGTGTTTGATGATGGCAAAGTTAAAGCTTTTCGGCGAACGCTGCAAGCCGAAGCGGATAAAAAGCGCGCCGATGGGGACAGAGAAAGCCCGCTGCGGCGAGCATGGTTTCGCCCGTTGCGGGAATAATTTGGCGAGATATTCGCTTCTTCAAAAATTTTGCACTACCTTTGTAGCGCATGAATACCTTCAGAATGCCGGCGGAGTGGGAACCGCAAAGTTTTGTTCAATTGACGTGGCCACACAAGGACACGGATTGGCGGCCGTATCTGGACGAGATCACGGCCGTGTATGTGGAGATGGCGCGGGCCATAGTGCGCCACGAGCGGCTGCTTGTTGTGGCGCCCGAACCCGAGCCGGTGGCCGCCCGATTGAGAAAAACGCTCGGCGATGAAGAACTGTCGCGCGTGACATTCTTTCGATGCGACACCAACGACACTTGGGCTCGCGATCATGCTTTTATCTCGCTGACGGGCGAGAAAGAAGAGGAGATTCGTGTATTGGATTTCCGCTTCAATGGGTGGGGCGAAAAGTTTGAGGCAGAGAAAGATAACACCATCAATAGACGACTTCATGAAAGCCATGTGATAGCGCACTTGTGTGCCGGAGCCGTGTATGAAGACCACAGCGATTTGGTGCTAGAAGGCGGTTCGATAGAGAGCGACGGCGAGGGGACGATCTTCACCACCACCTGCTGTCTGATGGCGCCCCATCGCAACCAACCGCTGTCGAAAACCGCTATCGAAAACGAGCTGAAACGGCGCCTCTGGGCCGAGCGCATCGTGTGGCTGGACTGCGAGCCCATGGCGGGCGACGATACCGACGGGCATATCGACACGATGGTGAGATTGGCGCCCCATCACATCATTATATATAATGAGGGATGCAGGGCAGCGGCGCAACTGAAAGCGTTGAAGACCTTGAGGGGCGAAGCCTACCGGTTGGTGGAACTGCCACTGCCGGAGATGTTGACCAACGATGCGGGCGAACCGATGCCGGCCACCTATGCCAACTTTCTGATTATCAATGGCGCGGTGCTGGTGCCCACCTACGGACAATCCGAGCGCGACGCCGAGGCGATGCGCCTCATCGGCGGGGTGTTTGAGGGGCGCGAGGTCATTGGTATCGATAGCCGTGTGATCGTGAGACAGCATGGCAGCGTGCATTGTTGCACCATGCAATATCCGAGCAACAAAAAACTATAGATTCAGAACAACAAGATATGGGAAACGAGACTTTGAGACTGGGGCTGATACAGCAGCACAACACGAGCGACAAGGAGGACAACATGCGCCGACTGGCCGAGCGCATAGGGCAATTGGCTGGCGAGGGCGCCGAACTCATCGTGTTGCAGGAGCTGCACAACACCCTCTATTTCTGCCAGACCGAGGACGTGAATGCGTTTGATTTGGCCGAGCCCGTCCCTGGTCCTTCCACGGAGTTTTATGGCGAATTGGCTCGCCAACACGGGGTGGTGCTGGTGGCATCGCTTTTCGAGCGTCGCGCCGCCGGCCTCTATCACAACACGGCAGTGGTGATGGAGAAAGATGGCACCCTTGCGGGGCGCTATCGCAAGATGCACATTCCTGACGATCCGGCATATTATGAGAAATTCTATTTCGCTCCCGGCGATCTCGGTTTTCACCCCATCGACACCAGCGTGGGACGGCTGGGCGTGCTCGTGTGCTGGGACCAATGGTATCCCGAAGCTGCACGGCTGATGGCCTTGCAGGGCGCAGATGTCTTGATTTACCCCACGGCCATCGGCTATGCCGAGGAAGACGACGATGCCGAACAGCAGCGCCAGCGCGAGGCCTGGACCACTGTGATGCGCGGTCATGCCGTGGCCAACGGTCTGCCGGTGGTGGCTGTCAATCGTGTGGGCTTCGAGGCTTCGCCCGCCGGCCACGGGTCGGGCATCCGTTTCTGGGGGTCGTCGTTTGTGGCCGGCCCTCAGGGCGAGATGCTCTATCGGGCCAACGATGCCGACGAAGCCGCCGTGGTGGTGGACATCTGTCGCTCCCGCACAGAAGAGGTGCGCCGCTGGTGGCCTTTCTTCCGCGACCGTCGCATCGACAGTTTTGGCGATTTGACCAAACGATTCATCTGACGGGCGTTTCGATCCGACCGAACAAACGTTTTTAAGAAAAGGGTGGGGGAGACATCCCTCTGGCTTTGTTGTTGCAAAGCGATGCCGTCAGTATGCCACGTCTTCAAGAAACAAGGCGTGTGCAGGCATGGATTCGCCGGCGTTGGTGCGGCGGCGGCTTTTCACAATGTCTTGAAAATCGGTGAGCGTGATGCGCCCGCGTCCCAATTCGATGAGCGTTCCCACCACGGCTCTCACCATGTTGCGCAAAAACCGGTTGGCCGAAATGCGAAAATACCAGTGCTGGTCGTCCACCTGAATCCATTGGGCTTCCGAGACGTTGCATAGTGTGGTCTTCACATCTGTATGGGTTTTGCAAAAGGCAGCAAAATCAGTGCAGGAAGTGAGCCACAGCGCCGCTTCGTTCATCCGCTGGAAGTCGAGCGCATAATGGAGTTCGCACGAGAAGTGTCGCGCAAAGGGATCGCGCTCGGTGTGCAGGTAGTAATGGTAGGTGCGTCGTGTGGCCGAAAATCGGGCGTGCATGGAGTCTTCCACCTGTTCGATGCGACTCACGGCGATGTCGCGCGGCAGCATCCGTCCCAATCGGAAGGCAATGTGCTGCTCGTCGATGGGGGCGTCGCTGTTGAAGTGGGCCACCATGTGGCGGGCATGCACGCCGGCATCCGTGCGCCCCGCTCCCACGATTTCCACGTTTCGGCGGAGCAACACCGACAACGCTTTCTGCATCTCCTCTTGCACGGTGATGGCGCCGGGCTGAATCTGCCAGCCGTGATAGCGGGTGCCATCATAGGAGAAGTGGATGAAATAGCGCACCTTGTTGCTGTTTGCGTATGTGTGTGAAAAACGATGGGGCGTCAGGGCCGTGACCGCCGCGAGTGGCTCAATGGCCGGCGGAAGTCATCGCCCCGACGCCCCGTGCGTCAATGCGTTTATGCTTGTTCAAGGGCCAGCGTGCGCGTGGGTTGGTCGCACACTTCAGACGGGCCCCAATATTGGATAGGACCGGGATAGACATAGCAGGTGTCTTTGGCCCATTGCTCGCGATGAGCGGCAAACTCTTTGAACGGAGCGCCGTCGAGTTCCACGAGCGCTTTGCGTATCACAGGCTTCATTTCGCCGTTGCGCTTCTCCATGTTCATCATCATGGTGATGGGCACACCTCCGGCCTTCCATTCTTCGGCGGGCGCGGTGGTGTTTTTCACGATGGCCATATAGCCCGTCTTGCCGTTGGCAATCAGTTGTGCAGCACTGGTGCCTAGGGCATAGCAATAGTTGGCGTCAAAGTTGGACGGCGCTGCGCATCGTCCCTCATAGCCGAAGAAATGATGCTGGGCGGCAAACTTGCCGTTGAATTTGCCCTGCGCTTTCCATTCGTCAAGCTTGGCAGCCACCATCGACGAGAGCAGCTTTTCGGTTTCGATGAGCGACACCTGCACGTTGCCATGTGGGTCGCGGTCGAGTGCCAATTGGCTGGCCACCTCTTCGGGCAGCGAGTTGAACACAGCCAAATTCTCCTCCGACAGGCGAGCTTTCACAAAGTCGATCTGCTCATCGCGCCCAATTCCTTGAGCCTCGGGCGTGGCAAGCACGTCGTTGAGTTGAGCGATCAGCTTCTTGATGGCCGGTATAAATTCGATGAGGCCTTCGGGGATGATCACCGTGCCGAAGTTGTTACCCTCGGCGGCACGTGCGGCCACGGCTCCTGCGATGTATTCCACGATGTCGTCGAGGCTCTGTGCCTTGGCTTCCACTTCTTCCGACACCAAGCAGATGTTGGGCTGGCATTGCAGGGCACATTCCAGCGCGATGTGCGAAGCCGAGCGCCCCATCACCTTGATGAAGTGCCAATATTTGCGGGCCGAGTTGCAGTCGCGTTCGATGTTGCCGATGAGTTCGGCATAAGTCTTGCAGGCCGTGTCGAATCCGAACGAGGTCTCAATCTGGTCGTTTTTCAGGTCGCCATCGATGGTTTTGGGGCAACCTATCACCTGCACGCCATACTGCTTGGCAGCATAATATTCGGCCAACACGCAAGCGTTGGTGTTCGAATCGTCGCCACCGATGATAACAATGGCTTTGATGTCGAGCTCACGGATGATCTCCAGTCCCTTCTCAAACTGCTCCACTTTCTCCAGCTTGGTGCGTCCCGAGCCGATCATGTCGAAACCGCCGGTGTTGCGATAGTCGTCGATAAAGTCGGCCGTAATCTCCATATATTTGTGGTCCACCAGTCCGCCCGGTCCTAGGATAAACCCAAAGAGCCGGTTTTCGGGGTTCAGCTTCTTGATGGTGTCAAATAGGCCCGTTATTACATTGTGTCCGCCCGGTGCTTGACCGCCCGAGAGTATCACACCCACGTTCATTCGCGCCGTGTTGGCCGCGTCGCCCTGCTCAAACTCAATGAGCGGCATACCATACGTGTTGGGAAACAGCTTCTTGATTTCTTCCTGATTGTCCACACTCTGCGTGGGCGCACCCTCTTTCACCCTCACAGCGCCTTGGAGCGCCTTGGGCAGATGGGGTTGGTAGGCAGCACGAGCCGCCTGTAATGCACTTTTTTCCATATCTGTTAAATAAAAAGATGATCACAATTCATGCCGAGGAAACCTTCCGACGGCCTTGCAAAGGTACAAAAAACATCCCGACCGCCACGCGCCCCGCCACCCGTTTTTCTTTGCCGAAACAAAAAAAATCCTAAATGGCGAATCATTCTCACATATTTCCATTATATTTGCAATACCGAATGAACATTTCGGAAAAACATCACACACACACGAACACTCAAAACGCCATCGTCATGACTAACAAAAAAGATCTCAAAAAAACCATCAACTACATCTGTAGCGAGCTCTTCGCCGAATGCGTGGCAGCATCCCTCTACAGCGGCAAGCCCGACGAAGAACAGGCCAATGCCATCCTCTCCTCCATCCTCCTGCTGCAGAGTAATTATGTGCGCCGCATCTCTCATCCTGAGCCCGGTATGAGTGCTAAGGCCTACTTCAAAGATCTCGTCGATAACTTCAACAAGCAGACGGGCGAAATCATCGACCAAATAGCTGCCCTCGGATAATTCCCTGCCCGAAAACGCCATGCAATTCTTTCGTAGGCTCCTCTATCAATGGTGGGGATGGCGCAAAGAAGTCACCGTCGCCCACCCCGACAAATTCATCATCGCCCTCGCTCCACACACCTCCAACTGGGACTTCGTGTTGGGCATGTGCTATCGTTTTGCCGAAGACATTCCCATCAATTTCCTTATGAAGAAAGAATGGTTTTTCTGGCCTCTCGGCCCCCTCTTTCGTCGATGGGGCGGCATTCCCGTGGAGCGCTCTCGGAAGACCAGCCTCACCGACACCCTCGCCTGCGAGGCCATAAATCGCCCCACCTTTCGTCTGTGTATCACCCCTGAGGGTACACGCTCTGCCGTCACCGAGTGGAAACGCGGATTCTATTACATCGCCCTCAAGGCCCGCATNCCCATCCTCCTCTATGGCATCGACTATGAACGCAAGCTCATCTGCTGCACACGGCAGATCATCCCTACCGGCAACTACGATGCCGATATACAACAAATCAAAGACTATTTTAAAAACTTCAAGGGCAAACATCCCGACGGATTTGCCGTCTGACGCCATATACACACAAGTGCCCCGAATTCCATCGGCGACGATATTACTCTCGATTATTTGAATCAATGAATCAAGTCAGTTTCTTGAAAGGTAAAACGTTGTCAAAATGCAAATTGTAAGTTGGAACAGTAACGGCAAATTTCGGGAGAAGTGGAGAACTTTGTTTGAAGCTTTNCCAGATGCTGACTTATTTATTGTGGATGAGTGCGAAGACCCTGATTTTTACAACGATTCGGAATATAGAAATATATTCGCAAAAGGGTTTCATGCCGGAACTCCNGACTACTTTATGAAGGGGATTGGNGTGNTCTCGTTGAACGGTCATCATCTTCAGCGAATGAAGTGCAANTACAGTCATCCACTTATGATGCTCGGATATGCTCCNTTCAAAGTTGACAACNGTCAAAAGATTTTAGCGGTATGGCCACATGGCAGATATGTTGAAGAGATGATGGACTTTCTTGCACTCAATGAATCACTTATAACAAAAGACCTCGTCATTATCGGTGACACAAACAGCAATTCTATGTTCAACCGTGTGCATCCTAAGGAGAAGAATCATGATGCAATGGTGGCATGGCTTCAGCAAAAGGGGCTTGTAGATGCCTACAATCATTTGACAGGTGAAGAGGAAGGAAAAGAAACGTTGCCAACATTCTATCAATGTCGGCATGAGGACCAACCCTTTCACTTAGATCGCGCATTTGTAAGTCCACAGCGTCTAAAGTCTTTCTCGGTTATTCCAAAACAAGAACATTCCAAGTGGTTAAGAATCAGTGACCACATGCCCATTGTCTTGGAAATTAACGATCAGTCATTCTTCTTTAGTCAGTGATCAACATCGATAAACAAGATTCGCGAAACATAATTGCACTTGCTCGTTGATTCTGTAATAGAAAGAACGTTAGAGCCACAATACAAGAAGAATATCACATATGGAAAAACAATTCACATGGATTCCTTTGTATAAGGAGTTGTCGAAAGCCTTATTGAAGTATAAAGATGATAGGCTTCCGCTCGTAGAATGGATTTACGATGAGTTGGGAAAGATTACGCGAGACGATGGAAAGTCGCTCGTGAATTATTTGAGTCCGAAGGATGATTCTAAGATTTATGATATTGATCCTTTTTCGGTGTTCGGTATCTTCAACCGCAAACTGAATAAGGAAAACCGAACGGTTCTGTTGGGCAAATTCAAAGAGCACTTCTCTCTGATTTCTGCTGTCCCTGACGACTACGACGGAATCCCCATCCTTGATTCCCGAAGAGCATTTTTCTTCTCTTGGGACGAGGACAACGACAAGGTAATCGAAGACCTATGGACGCTTTTCGAAAAGGCTGTAATGGAGGAGGACTTGGAAGAAGCCTTCAATCGCGTCATCGACAACGGAATGCCTAAATACAGCCTTACGATGGCACTGTTCTGGATTGCCCCCGACAGATTCTTATCACTCGACTCCAGAAATAGGTCGTATATGGCAACTTTTTGGACTTGCGGACGATTACACGAATCTACATTATCAGAATTATAATAAGGTGCTTGAGCAGGTGCGGTCTCTGATGCAGGAAGGTAAAGCGCCATGCAAATCCTTTACGGAATTCTCTTATATGGCATGGACATGGAAAGCCGACACCGCATCACCATGTATTTGGATGTGGTCGGGAGATGACAAGACGTTCCAACAAGAAATGGTGAAGGCAGGAGAAGAGGGCAAAGGCATTGACTTCCCTTCATTCAAGTCGAAGGAAGAGCTGGGCAAGGCCTATAGGAAACTCAAAGGCAACACGGATGTAAAGATTCCTTATGCCTATTGGGACTTCATTCATAATGTCAAGAGTGGCGACATAGTAGTGGTGTTCTCCACTTATAAACAAAACCGAAAGAAGATTCACAAACTGTATGGATGGGGACGGTTTAGTTCTGAATGTTTGTTTGATTTGGGTGATGACAATCCCATTCTCCGTAAAGTGGAATGGCATCTGCCTGCTCTGACTGAACCTATAACAGAGACCATGACCTGCAACGATAGGTTCTTTCATAAAGTGGAAGGTATCGCGGCAGATAACATCATAAGACTCCTGAACATTTCATCCGATAAAACAACTGAAGNCATGCCGCAACAGAATAGCATGTATATTGAACTTTTGAGAGAACACCACAATATTATCCTGACGGGTGCTCCGGGCACAGGAAAGACATACCTTGCCAAGCAGATTGCGCAGGAGATGAATGCTGAATGGAAAATGGTGCAGTTTCATCCGTCCTATGACTATACAGATTTTGTGGAGGGACTGAGACCCGTGAAAGACGGAAATGGAAATATGGCTTTCGAGCGACAAGACGGCGCATTTAAGAAATTCTGCAAGCGGGCGTTGCTGGCTTCAGAGATGTCAACCAACAAAGATGTCTTTGTAGGTCTTAATGACAACCCTACGGTGTGGAAGGTGTCTTTGGCTGGAACCGGCGATAATCCCGTGAGAACGGAATGTCTTAAGAATAATCATATCCGCATAGGTTGGAAAGACTATGGAAATGTAGATGACTTCAATGAATTTGAGGGTTGGAAAGAAGATAACCCAGGCAGGGCTATTCTTAGAACGTTCCAGCATGGCATGAATGTCGGAGACATCGTCGTATCGTGCTATTCGTCGAAGACAACAGATGCCATTGGCATTATTACAGGAGACTATGAATATCGCGCAGAAGGCGGCGAATATCCACGCTACAGAGCGGTGAGATGGATCTATCAGGGTGAACCTCTGGACATCACATCCATCAATCAGAATAAAACGATGACACTATCCACAGTGTACAAACTGAGCTGTTCGAGTCAGGATATCATCAAATTAGTGAATGCCAATATATTCTCCCAACATCATAATAAGGTACCAACCAAGAAACCCTTCGTCTTCATCATTGATGAGATAAACCGTGGCGAGATATCCAAAATCTTTGGCGAACTGTTCTTCTCTGTCGATCCGGGCTACAGAGGCGAGGCCGGCAGAGTTGACACGCAGTATCAAGGCATGGTAGAAGATGATGATGTGTTCAAAAAGGGATTCTTTGTGCCCGATAATGTCTATGTCATCGGTACGATGAACGATATTGACCGAAGCGTTGAGAGTATGGACTTCGCTTTAAGACGCCGTTTCATTTGGAAGGAGATTACACCACATGAGAGGAGTTTGATGCTCGACGAACTGTCATGTGCATCTGAGGCAAAGGAAACAATGAATCGTCTCAATCAGGCCATTGCAGACACTGATGGCTTGGGAGCAGCATATATGATAGGTCCGGCCTATTTCCTAAAACTCAAGCAGAATGGAGGCGACTTCACAAAACTATGGGAGATGAGCATCAATCCGCTGCTGAAGGAATATCTGCGTGGGTTCCGAAAAGTCGCTGATATTCTCAATAAATTCAAACAGGCCTATTTTAATACGAAAAAGGAAACTTCTTTAGAGATAATCGAATTGGCCGATGAGGATTAACCTGACAGATAACAACCTTGGACAGTCTGATGCCGGATTATTCCGACGAAAGGATGTTGCAGCCTTGTTTCCCATTGCAGACAAGACGATAACGGAGTTGTGCCGCGAAAATGAGAGCCTGCTCATCTTCCCATACAGCATAGAGTCGTCTGCAGACAAGATTGGGGAATCATCTGTCATGACCCTTTTGAATACCGATGACCCAGAACTGGTACGTATCAGCACAGGAAATGTGATGGGCTTTATTGGAATCGGCGGTCTCCAGATCAAGATTAAATCGAGATTTGATGCTGGGCGTGATGATTTCCTGTTCCACTACATGCTCCAGAAGGTTCTTTCGTTTAATCTCTTCGACCTGAGCCACGACAACGAGCAGGAGGATGTGTTCGACTTTATCATGTTTATGTTCCCTTACTTTTTAAAAGCTGCAATGCGTCTGGGGGTGTATAGGGAATATCAGAACTTCCGGCATAATGATACGAACGTAAAAGGCGCCATTGACATAAGAAGGCATATCGTGAAAAACATCCCCTTTGTGGGTAACATTGCCTACTCTACAAGGGAATACTGCCACGACAATAGTATGACACAGCTCATTCGTCATACCATCGAGTTTATGAAGACAAAAAGGTATGGTCAGTTGATACTTAATGTTGACAGCGAGACGGTTGAGGACGTGAATATGATTATTGAACATACTCCATCATACAATAGGAGCGAACGAGGCATCGTTGTCAGCAGGAATCTACGGATGAAGATCCATCCTTATTATACCGAATATCATCCTTTGCAAGCATTATGTCTGCAGATTCTCAGGATGGAAGAGGTGAAATATGGAGAAAATGATGATGAGATATATGGGATACTGTTTGATGGTGCGTGGCTATGGGAAGAATATATCAACACCATCCTGAGCGATGAGGGTTTTATTCATCCAGAGAATAATCTTCATAAAGGTGGCATCTACTTGTTTGAGAACCATAGCGGAGTCCGTTATCCGGATTTCTATAAGGAAGATTTTGTGCTTGATGCAAAATATAAAAGGCTTGGCAGCTACGAAAAGGTTTCAAAAGTGGATAGAGATGATGTCCATCAGGTCATCGCTTATATGACTAGTCTTAAAGCCTCTAGAGGCGGTTTTGTCGTCCCGTTGGAACAAAAGCAAGTCAAAGTGCCGACGCAGCGACTTGTGAACAGCATAGCCACAGTGTCAATATTCGGCATCGAGATATGCAAGACCGCAACATCCTACTCAGACTTTTGCGACAAAATGGCGAAGAATGAAGCAAACTTTGTAGATTCGTTAAAAACAAAAGAAAGATGAAATTTCCAATCGCTTAATTTATAAATATGGCTCGTTTTGACTTTACCTTTCCACGCACACCTCACAATATCTATGCCTCCAAAGGCAAGGAGTTTGAAAGCGTAGTGCGGGCGGTTGTGAATGACAACCTCCACGATACCACTCCAATATTGGAATGTCTTGACCGCATTTCAATACCACACGGATTCAGGCTATTTCTATACATCGCCCGCGCAAAAGGTATGGGAGATGAATCTTATTTCTTTCTTGCTCCGGAGGAAACCTCACTCAACGATGTGCAGGAGCACGCACCATGGGAGAAAGACTTGTTACGTCTACTTGAGGTGGAGCCCTCTGAAATGGGAGCTTGGCAGGCTCACCTCCTGTTTACTTCGCCTTGCATACTGCCCACATTCTGGCATGGAGGTTATATCCAAAGGGAGTATATCTATAGCTATGTCACCTTGCGTGATGTAATTCCGCCGGAGGTGGAGGATATTCAAGAAAAGTTGAAAGGACTCGTTAATGAGAATCTCCTCCCCTCTGTTTCAAAATCAGGAAACACATTCAACGTTTCCTGTGTCAGTTGGTCTCAATGGGGCGGACTGATGCGCGATAAAGTAGGCTTTAAGTTCAATGGAAGCCACATCTCTGATATTTTGTATGATGAAGAAGAAAAGAATCGCGAAATTTTAATTCCATATAATTGTGGTATTCTGTTTTAAATGAATTTTGTTATGAGCGAGCAATATTATTAAAAAGAAGGCTAAGATTTTCCTTCATTACCTAAAACAAGACCGCAAGAAAAACATTGGTCTATAGGTCAAATTGCAGGATAATTTTAGTATGGTATGTGTCAATGGGTCAAATTGCAGGATACCAATCACCCTTCATTTAACAGGGTATTGAAAAATCCAGAAATGAAGCGCTTTCTATTTTCCAAGCTCATCCCACTATGATTGTTTCGGTTCTTCCATAAGTGTCCCATTTTAACGGGACACTTATGGTTCACCAGAGAAAATTAAAAAAGCACTTATGATGTCGTAAGTGCTTGATTTTCAGTGTGGACCAGCCATGGCTTGAACCTGGGACCTCCAGATTATGAGTCTTTTTGCGGTATATTGCATGCAATATCAAATAATTCTAAATCGCTGAAAATAAACGATTTAATTATTTTGCTAATTGCGGAAAATTTCGTAATTTTGCACCGAATTTAAGGTTCTATGTTCACTTTATGTTCACCAAAATTGAGTCAAGAAGTACGATAAATAAAGGGTTATAGCATGCCAAAGAAGATTTATATGTTCACCGAAACGGCAGATTTAGCCAATTTCTCATATCGCGGTGTCTATGTTTCTCTAACAATAGACACTCGAAAATGGGTAGTAACGGAAAGAGATAAGAAGGGGAATCCTGTTGCGCATGACATGTCGCAACCTCTTCCCATTGTTTTAAGGGTCACAAAGGATGGGAAACGACAATATCTGTCTATCGGCGAAAAGATGCCGATAGGCAAATGGGGCGAATTGTGTGAACATGAAAAGAACAAAAGGATAAAGACAGATGCTCAAAAGCGGAATGAATTGAAAAAGCACCTTAACGACCTTAAACCAATGGTGATGGAAATGGTGGACGATGAATCGTTCACTCTAAACCGTATTAAGAATCGGTATAAAGGACTCTCAGATACAACAGTGACCATATATTCTATCTGGGATTCAATTATAGCATCCAAGAAGGAGGAGGATAAAGCAGGAACCGCAAGATGCAATACTGATGTTCGCAATCGTTTTGAAAGAGACCTTGGGAAGAACATAGAACTATCAGACATAGATCGTTCTCTTGTTGAACGATGGGTGAAGATCATGAAGAAGAATAGTTTGAGTCCGACAACTATCGGGATTGCCTTAAGAACCTTTAGGGCTGTCGTTAATGTGTGCATCTCGCGTGGACTGATAAGCGGCAACACAAAGGAGATGTTCAAGGATACAGGTTATAATAAGGTTTGCAGTCGCAAACATGAGTTCCTTGATGTAGCCACAATGCGCATGCTCTATGATTTCTGGGAAAAGGACGAGGCGAAGGATAAAAACGGGAAAGAAATGTTCTTCCCAAAAGAGAAACATGCTGTATTCCGCGATTTGGGATTGTTCCTTTTTATGTACCTTGGTGATGGTCAAAATCTGGCAGATACACTGCGTTTGACCTACGATGAATGGTATTTTGCCACACACGGTAAGCAGCTGCGTTTTCTTCGTCATAAAACACGTGAACGCAATGAGAGTGCTAGTGAAGTCATCTTTCCCGTAACCCCTGAACTCCAGAAAATATTAGACAAGTATGGCAATGAACCAAAATTGGGTAGGCGCGTATTTCCAATAATGAATCCATTGA